>Ga0209811_10000777_pt1 | contig 11911 bp, 9 predicted proteins | sample Coa_R1_6_FD_187161 | JGI IMG/M metagenome (GOLD analysis project Ga0209811, IMG submission 187161) | Surface soil microbial communities from Centralia Pennsylvania, which are recovering from an underground coalmine fire. - Coalmine... | ecosystem: Environmental > Terrestrial > Soil >...
GGATCGGGTGGTTTCTTATCTCGAGCAAATTTTGCCGAAAGATGCCGTCGTGAAACTTATGGCGACCGAGCGCCAACCCATTGTCATCATGGCGACCAGTGAGACTCATTGCCTCGGCGATTTGCTGATCCGGCATTATTCCGGCGAGTTGCCGGCGGTGATTCGTGCGGTAGTCAGCAACCATGAAAAACTCAAGCCGTTGGTCGAACAATTCGGCATCCCGTTTCACTACGCCGGCCATCAGAATCTTGAACGGACTGCGCATGAAGATTTGGTCGCGGATATCCTGGCCGCGTACGCGCCGGAATACATCGTGCTCGCGAAATACATGCGCATTCTGTCGCCGAAATTCGTCGGGCGTTATCCCAACCGAATGATCAACATTCACCACTCGTTTTTACCGGCCTTTATCGGCGCCAAGCCGTACCATCAGGCGCACGAACGGGGCGTGAAAATCATCGGCGCGACCGCGCATATCGTCACCGACGATCTCGACACCGGGCCGATCATCGCCCAGGGCGTGATCCCCGTGAATCATACTCATACCGCGGCGGCGATGGTGCAGGCGGGGCGCGACGTCGAGAAAATCGTGCTCGCGAAAGCAGTCAAGCTCGTGCTCGAAGAGCGGGTGTTTTTGCACGGCAATCGGACGATCATTTTCGAATAGCCGTTTTTCATGCGCAAGGTCGCCTGGTCGGCTTTCACCTCAGTTTTCGTCTTGGCCGTTGCGAACGCGTACGCCCTCGATTCACTCTACAGTCGCAATCTCCTGCTCGCGCTTTTCAGCAGCGCGCGAGCGCCAAATATGCGAAGCCCTGGAGCGGGAGATGGAATGGACGTGGACCGGACATGCGATTATCGCACCGAGTTTTCGCGTAACCTTCGCCACCGTCAAAAAGGTTTATTGCGTTCTTTCCGTAACCGCGCAAGATACGCCTTCACTGGTCAGGATGGTCGTGCAGACCGAGCGGAAGACGGATGGCACGATGGCGGACATGCAGCTTCAAAACGGCGGCCGATTTCTGCTTTATGCGCTCGGCAAACAAGCCTTGAGTGCATTTCCGGAGCAGCAAAATAATTGGGACAAACTAGAGCAGCAGATCGCAAAAAATCTCAAAGAAGAAATCGCGTTGTACAGCGCCGATCCCGGTGTCATCTGGAATCCGGCGAATCCGCAGTATTTATTTCGCAACGGCTGCCGATAACCGGCGCAAATTGCGCCGAGCATTGCGCTTGTGCCAAGACACTTCGATTGACAATCCGGGGAGCATTGGATAAATATTTTTGCATAAACTTTTTCATAACATAGCTAGGAGGCCGACATGGCGAAGGATCTTCGAACGTTTATTGCGGACTGTCAGCGCGAGCTGCCGGGAGAGGTAATTCACATCACCAAGGAAGTCAATCCGGCAAACTATGATGTTACCGCGATCATCAAACATCTCGGCGCGCAAAAAAGATTCCCGATCATTATTTTCGATAAACCGCTTAATTTGAACGGCAAGGTCGGCCCGATCAAGCTGACAATGAACTGCGAAATTTCGCAAGGCAAGACCCAGATCGCTCTTGGCATGCCGCGTAACTCGACGCGTCCACAGATGGCCGACAAATGCCTGGAGATGGAAGAGCACCGCGTCCCGCCGACGATCATCAGCAAAAAGGACGCGCCAATAAAGGAAAACACCATGGTCGGGAAAGACGTCGATCTGTATCAAATTCCGATCATGCGCCATCATGAAATGGACGGCGGGCCGTACATCGTTCTGTCGACGGTCACCAAAGATCGAAAAAGCGGCATCTACAATTGTTCGTACCACCGGATGGAAGTGAAATCGAAGACCACCACCGCCCTTTATGCCTCGCCGCGCCATCTGTGGAAGATTTTCAAAGACTACGAAGAAAACAATCAAGAGATGCCCGTGGCGACCGTGCTCGGTCATCATCCGGCCTACCACATGGGCGCTTGCTACAGCGGACCTTTCGAAGTCAGCGAGTACGATGTGATCGGCGGCTACTTGGGCGAACCGCTGCGCTTGGTTGCTTCGGAAACGTTTGGCGACGATTTGCTCATTCCCGCGGATGCTGAAGTCGTCATCGAAGGCGTGCTCAAGCCGGGCGGTCGTGTGGTTGAAGGCCCCTTCGGTGAAGCGCCTGGTTATCTCGGTCCGCAGCGTTACACGACTTGCGTCGAATACGAGGTTAAGGCGATCAACTATCGCAACGGCGCCATGTACCAGTCGGTAATTACGCCGGAAGGCGACAAGCCGTGGATGGATTTGCCACGCGAAGGCGCCTATTTGCGGCGCTGCCGCGAGGCGGTACCAGGCGTCACAGCGGTCTGCAAGCAGGGCCGCCACGCGCATTACAATGTTTTCATCTCGATGAAAAAACTGTCCGAAGGGGATCCGGCGCGCGCCGCCGCCGCCGCGCTGACCTTCGATCACACCAAGAATGTCTTCGTGTTCGATGACGATATCGATGTTTTCAATCCCACCGATATTCTCTGGGCAATTGCGACGAGGGTTCAGCCGCATCTTCAGGTCAATATCCTGAAGCCCTTGTTCCGCGGCAATTTCTTGGATCCCTCGCTACGAGACGAGATCAAGACTTCAGGGATGATCGTCGATGCGACAAAACCGACGGACCGGCCGTTCTCGCCGGTGTCCAAGTGCCCGGATGAAGCGATGGAGCGCATCAAACTCGAAGAATACGTGCCGGGTGAAGTGTTGCAGCATATTCCGATGGACCGAACGACCTATTGGGCGTAGGCGGTTGCGGAATCTGATTGGATTTAATTATTTGAGGAGGAATCATGGGTCAGGCGGTCGAAATTACATGTCCAAACTGTAAGAAAATTTTCGTGGTGAATCCCCACATGCTGGGATCGGGAATGAACTTTCATTGCCCGTTTTGCGATCTATACTTTCCCGAAAAAGACAGCCCTAAAATCCGCAAGTAGTATTCCTCATCGGCTATGGCGATTTGCGCCGTGGCCCTTTTGGTATTTTAACCGCACATCATGAAAACAAAGCAAAGCTATGCGGTGGCGGGGACCAACGCGCACCGCGTCGACGGCATCGAAAAAGTCACGGGCAAGGCGGTCTACACGACCGATCTCCAACTCCCCGGCATGGCGCACGCGCGCGTCCTCAGAAGTCCGGTGGCGCACGCGAAGCTCGTCAAAGTCGAGGCTTCCAAGGCGAAAGCGTTTCCGGGAGTGATCGCCACGCTCACCCGCGACGATATTCAAGCTTTCAATTACAAATACGGCGCGACCTACAAAGATCAATCGATCGTCGCGGTCGACAAGGTACGCTACGTCGGTGACCCGGTTGCGGCCGTGCTCGCTGACGATCCGGCGATCGCGGAAGCGGCGCTAGAGCTGATCGAAGTCGAATACGAAGAGCTCCCTAAAGTAACGAACATAGAAGAAGCCACGGCGCCGGGCGCCGCTCTGGTGCACGAAGCCGGCGTTGCTCGTGCGGAGTTACGCGGTTCGGTTTACGGCGCGCCGGAAAGATTCAACGGCACGAATATCTGTTACTACCTGACCTTCGCTCGCGAAGACGTAGCCAAGGGCTTTGCCAAGGCGGATCATATCTTCGAAGACACCTTTCGCTTTCAAAAAGTCCAGCACTATTCTTTGGAGGCGCACAACAACATCGTTTATTACGACGGCGAGAAGCTAACGGTCTGGGCATCCTGCCAAGATCCGTTTACCTTGCGCGATCATCTTTCCGGTATCTTTCGGCTGCCGCTCAGCCGCATCCGCGTCATCGTTCCCTACGTCGGCGGCGGTTACGGCGGCAAGCTCTACGTCAAGGGCGAACCGATTTCAGCGGCATTAAGCTGGATGACCCACCGGCCGGTAAAGCTTCAGTTCTCGGTCAATGAAAGCTTCAAGACGATTACGCGCCATCCGGCACGAGTCACCATCAAAACCGGCGTCACCAAAGACGGTAAATTGATCGCGCGCGACTGCCAAGTTTACATGGACACCGGTGCCTACGCCGACGCGGGTCCGCGGGTGACCCAGAAAGCGGCCTATCGCTCACTCGGTCCTTATAAGATTCCGTATGCGAACGTCGAAGCTTACGGCGTTTATACGAATACAGTTCCTGCCGGCGCGTTTCGCGGCTTTGGCGCGCTGCAAGTGACCTGGGCGTATGAATCGCAGATGGATATGATCGCCGAGCGCCTCGGTCTCGATCCATTGGAATTTCGTCTCAAAAATTTGCTCAAGAAAGGCGATCTCTACACGGTCGGCGACACGCCGGTGGATTGCGATTTGAAAGAAGGACTGCTCAAAGTCGCCGATGCGATCAAGTGGCAAGAAAAAAGTAAGACGCCCAATCGCGCCAAGGGTCTCAGCTGCTGCATCAAAGATGCCGGCGGCACCTACAAAGTCGCCGGCGCCACGGTGAAGATGTCGTCGGACGGCAGCGTGGTCCTGCTCACCGGAACGGTGGAAATAGGGCAGGGGCCACGGACAGCGTTGAGCCAGGTGGTCGCTGAAGAACTTTCGTTGCCCATGGACCAGATCACCGTCGCCCAGCTCGATACCGACGTGACACCCTACGATATCTCCACCAGCGCGAGTAGTTCTATGGTGGTTATGGGAACAGCGGTTTTACGAGCGGCCGAGGACGTCAAGAAGCAACTTCTGCAGTGCGCTGCAAAGGTTCTCAAACAGAAGGCCGGCAACCTCAGATTACACAATGGTCACGTCGTCCTTGGCGAGCGTCCGGTCATTTCATTCAGTAAAGTGATCGTTGATTTCTTTGGCAGCAAGGCCGGAGAAATTATCGGCAAGGGCCTGTACAAGGATAAACGCAATGCCAAGGCGGTCTTGGGCTCGACCACAACCTTCTGGGAAGTCGGTTGGGGCGGCGTCGAAGTCGAGGTCGACCCTGACACGGGCGTCATTCATCTGCTCAAATATGTTTCCGCCTGCGACACCGGCAAAGCGATTAACCCCGAGCAGTGCATCGGTCAAGACGAGGGCGCGGTGATGTTCGGCATCGGCCACACGCTAATGGAAGAGATGGTTTACGAAGACGGTCAGTTGCTGAACGGCAATCTCGTCGACTACACCGTGCCGAGATTCAATGACGTTCCCGATAACCTGGACACCATCTTGATCGAAAACGGGAACGGTCCTGGTCCGTTCGGCTCCAAGGGCATCGGCGAAGGCGGGCTGTTGCCGGTCGCTTCGGCGATTGCCAATGCGGTATCGCGCGCGGTCGGCGTGCGCATTCAAGAACTACCTTTGACGCCTCCGAAGATTTGGCGCGCCATGCAGGCCAAAGCCTAGATTCATCTGCTGCTTTAACTATTCGCAAGCATTACTTGAGCTCTGCCATGGCGACTTGACCGGAACCATCGAAGCTAAAGATCCAAGACTTCGCCGCACTGCTTGCAGGTGACCAACGCGGGATTTGACTTGAGCGAGCTTGTGGCGCGGCTGACTGCGTCGCCCGGATCGTCGAAACGAACTTCAGTCTCATAGAGATTATTGCCGCATTTTTCGCAGGGCCAGATAAACCGGTCTATTTCCTCTTTGCCGCGCTGCCGTTCCACCACGTAAGTCCATGAACCGTCCGCGCGTCGGGGTGAATGCGGCGTGTTCTTGGGCAGCAGAAAAATATCGCCGGCTTGGAGCGTCGCCAGCTCGCGCTTGTTGTCTTGGATGTAGTGAAGATTGAGATCGCCTTCGAGTTGATAAAAAATCTCATCGCCCGGATTGATATGAAAATCCTTGCGCCGGTTGGGGCCGCGGGTGACGAAAGCGATGAAGTCCGAGTCCTGCCAAATGACCCGGCGCTGGCCCCAGTCGCCGCGGTTTTCATCGATCCATTGTTTGAGATTGAAACCCTTTAAGTGTGGAAACATAGGACCTCCACCCGCGATCATCACTATAGAATTGCGCCGGGGCGCGAATCAAGCTAAATCAAAACTTGTGTTCACGGTCAAAAAACAACGAGTAACGTTGAAGACAGGTCGGGTCGGTTTAATCTCGGACACCCACGGCTTGCTCCGGCCCGAAGCGTTGGCAGCGTTGCAAGGCTCCGAGCTGATCATCCACGCCGGCGACATCGGCAAACCGGAAGTCCTTGCTTCGCTCAAGTCAGTAGCGCCAGTCCTTGCGATCCGCGGCAACAACGACCGAGAACCGTGGGCCAAAAAAATCCCCGACATTTTGCATCTGCACGTCAACGGCGTTTGCTTGTTTATCATCCACAACGTGAATGATCTGGAAGTCGATCCTGCGGCGAAAGGATTCCATGCCGTCATCAGCGGCCACTCGCATAAGCCGAGTCTTACCAATAGTGACGGAGTAATCTTCCTCAATCCAGGCAGCGCCGGCCCACGCCGCTTCAAGTTGCCGGTGGCGCTGGCGCGGCTTAGGATTCAACGAGAAATAGTAAACGCACAAATCGTTGAGCTGTTGTGAACGGGACGAGCTGTTTTTTTACCACAATAGCGTAAATGCTCCCGATAGAAGCATTCGGACTCTAAGAGGGGCTCAAATAGCTCTTTACGCAGCAAGCTTTGAGAATTAAACCCGGTGATTAAGATTTAACGCAAACTTTATTGACTTTGATTCAGGCGCACGGTAATTAAGTCACAGTAACCTTTTAATTCGATCCTGCGAGGTCGAAAAAGGGCGTCATGACAAAATCCATTCAACAAATCATATTCGCTCGAAGACCCTCCCGGTGATCCGCGAGGGTCTTTTTTTATGGCCGAGACAAAGAAAATTCTGCTGGAGCGCGCCGATCTTGCGAAAGCCGTCCATCGGATGGCGCGCGAGATCGTCGAGAAATGCGCGGCGCCTAGCGAGTTGGTGCTGATCGGCATTCGCTCGCGCGGGGTCCATTTGGCGCGACGCTTGGCCCGTAAGATTGAGGAAATCGACAAATTCACGCCGCCGGTTGCCGTGATCGACGTCACGCCGTACCGCGATGATCGGAGGCAAGAGCAAGACGGAGCGATGGTTGGCGCGATCGAGATTCATGCGGCGGTCGATGACAAAACGATCGTGTTGATCGACGACGTAATTTTTCGCGGCCGCACGATCCGGGCGGCGATGGAAGCGGTGGAGCGGATTGGCCGGCCCAAGCGCATACTGGTCGCCGCGCTGATCGACCGCGGCGCCCGGGAGTTGCCGATACGCGCCGATATTGTCGGCAAAAACATCGACGTTGGTGCTGGGAAGAGAGTGAACGTGCTCTTGGAAGAAGCGGATGGGATCGATCAGGTGAATCTTGCTGATTGGCAAGAAAAAAAGTGACTTGAGTTGAGATATTTAAAGCGATGCGTAGCTTGATTTCGATCGCCGATTTGACCAACGAGGAAATCGAAGAGATTTTTTCTCTGGCGGACCAGGCGGAGCAATTGCGCGCCGCCAGACCGGCGAGCGGCCAGATCATGGCTACTCTTTTTTACGAACCGAGCACGCGCACCCGTTTATCATTCGAGTCGGCAATGCAGCGCTTGGGCGGCTCGGTGATCAGTTGTTCGGACATGAAATCATCGTCGACGGCAAAAGGTGAAACGGTTGCGGACACCGCCAAAGTCGTTTCGAGCTACGCCGACGTTTTGGTGGTGCGGCATAATTGGGACGGCGCAGTGCAGGCGATGGCCGAGCATGCCGACGTGCCGATCATCAATGCCGGCGACGGCGGCCACGAACATCCGACCCAAACACTGTGCGACCTTTACACCTTGCGCAAAGAGAAGGGCGAGCTCAAAGGGCTGACGGTGGTCGTTTGTGGCGATCTAAAAAATGGCCGGACGATTCACTCGCTGGTGTTCGCGCTGGCGCGTTTCGGCGCCCACGTCGTCACTTTGGCCGCGAGCGGCATGGAGTTACCGCAATATGTGATCGAGCGTCTGGAGCGCGAATACGGCTACGGCCTGGCGCCGGTCGCGTCGAACGACTTGAGCGCGGTGGTAAAGGAAACCGATGCATTGTATTTAACGCCCAAGCAGCCGCACCAGTTGGCGCTTTTCACGCAAGTTGACGAAGTCATTCAAGCGCGGCTGAACACGATGGCGAGCGGATTGCGCTATGACGCCTTCTACATGACGCGGAAACAAAAGGAGCGCATGAAGGAAGGCACGAACGACGCCAGCTATCCGACGATCGGCGCGGCTTTTCTGCGCGAGCAGCGTTTTCAGGACACGGTGGTGATGCATCCGCTGCCGCGCGTCGACGAGCTGTCCCCCGAAGTCGATAAAGATCGGCGTGGAATATATTTCAAGCAGGCGGCTTACGGCGTGCCGGTACGCATGGCGCTGCTCAAGTTTCTCTTCGACCGGCGCCACGAGACGATGCCGCGGTCCAGGGGAGCGGCGATTTCATACGAAAGTCCCGAAGCGATTGGCCCGCAATGTCGCAATCCGAATTGCATCACGTCAAAAGAGCCGCTGTCCGCGCCGAAACGCTTCGAGCTTTTTGCCATCGGCGAGAGCGGCTCGGTGATCTTGGGTTGCAAGTACTGCGATCACCGCTTCAAGGTGCAATACGTTGGCAACGTCGCCGCGAAACGATACTGCTCCTACGATAACACGCTCACGAGCAATCTAAAGGAGTGGTTGAAGAAAGACGAGTTGGCGATCTTCGACTCGATCAAAGAAGCCGAGGAGCTGGGCTACGAGCCTTTCAAAAGCGGACCGCAACGAGTCTTGATGGGTGAAGCGGAAATCAAACAGGCGTTGGTCGAGATGAGCGGCCGCATACTGAGCGATTGCCGCGATGCCGATCGCTTGTTGATCTTGGGTGTGCGCAGCGTCGGATCACAATTGGCGCAACGGCTGGCGATGGAAATCACAAACCAGCGGCAACGCAGACCGGAGCTCGGCGAGATCGACATCTACGGCAGCGAAGAGCTGCGCCGGTTAAATCCGGCCGATCCTGACGCCGGGCCACTCAACCTGAAAGACCGCGAAGTGATTCTTGTCGATGACGTTATTTACACCGGCCGGACGGTCCAGAGCGCGCTGAGCATTATCTTTCGCTCGGGCCGACCGCAGTCGGTGCGTCTCGCGGTGTTGATCGACCGCGGCCATCGCGAGGTGCCCATGCGGCCGAACTACGTCGCGAAAAATATTCCCAGCTCGGAAACAGACCGGGTGCGGGTCAAGTTGCGCGGGCTCGATCAGGAAGAGCGCGATCAAGTCGTGATGTATTCGCTCATCAGCCCGGTCGCCGGTTCGCAGCCATTTGCAGCAGCCGGCGATGAAAAACCGGCGGCTAAGTAATTTCATGAAAGCGATCCTAGCATTGGCGGACGGCCGAGTTTTCGAAGGCGAATCCTTCGGAGCTGAAGGCGAAGCCTTGGGTGAAGTCGTATTCAACACGAGCATGACCGGTTACCAGGAGATCCTCACCGATCCGTCCTACGAAGGCCAGCTCGTCGCCATGACCTATCCTGAGATCGGCAACGTCGGAGTGAATCCCGAGGACGTAGAATCGCGCCAGCCGTTCATGAACGGCTTCATCGTCAAAGACTACACGCCACAACCGAGCAACTGGCGCGCTGCCCAGCCGCTGCACGAATACATGAAAGCTAACGGCATCGTCGGCATCCAAGGCATAGATACGCGCTCACTCGTTCGCCACCTGCGCGATCAGGGGTCACAAGAAGGCGTGATTTCGACATTGAACGGCAACGCCGACGAGTTAGTCACGAAAGCGAAAAGTTCGCCGGGCTTGATCGGACTGGATTTAGTCCGCGAGGTATCTTGCAGCGAAGCGTACGACTGGCATCAGGGTATGTGGCAGCTCGAAGACGGCTACAAAGAGCGCGATGGCTCGAAGATCATGTCCAAGCCCAAAAGGAAGGGAACCTTTGGCGCGCCAGCATTTTTTGTCGTCGCCTACGACTACGGCATCAAATACAACATTCTGCGCAATCTCGCCGAGGCCGGCTGTCGAGTCAAAGTCGTCCCAGCAGCGACGCCGGCGGAAGATGTTTTGGCATTCAAGCCGGACGGAATTTTTCTCTCCAACGGGCCCGGCGATCCCGACGCCGTGCCCTACGCCAAAGAAAATGTACAAAAATTGATCGGCAAAAAACCGGTCTTCGGCATCTGTCTCGGCCATCAGATCATGGGCCTCGCGCTCGGCGGCAAAACTTACAAGCTCAAGTTCGGCCACCACGGCGGCAATCAGCCGGTGATGGATCTCACCACGCGCAAGGTGGAAATCACGTCGCAGAACCACGGCTTCGCAGTCGACGCGGATTCGCTCAAAGGCGCGGCCGAAGTCACGCATCTGAACCTGAACGACAACACGGTCGAAGGCCTGGCGCATCGCGAGCTGCCGATCTTTTCGGTGCAATATCATCCGGAATCTTCGCCTGGTCCGCATGACGCCGATTATCTGTTCAAGCGCTTTACCGATATGATGGCAAAATATCGAGGCAAATAACGACCCATGCCGAAACGCACCGACATCGAATCGATTCTACTGATCGGCGCCGGACCGATTATCATCGGTCAAGCTTGCGAGTTCGACTACTCCGGCACACAAGCTTTGAAGGCTCTGAAAGAAGAGGGTTACCGGGTGATCCTCGTCAATTCCAATCCGGCGACGATCATGACCGATCCTGGATTTGCAGCTCGCACCTACATCGAGCCAATTACAACCGACATCGTTGAAAAAATCATCGCCAAGGAACATCCCGACGCAATCTTGCCGACCTTGGGCGGCCAGACGGCGCTCAACCTCGCCATCGATCTCGCCGAGAAAGGCATACTGGAACGCTACGGCGTCGAGATGATCGGCGCCAAAATCGATTCGATCAAAAAAGCCGAAGACCGCGATCTGTTCAAAGAGGCAATGCGGCGCATCGGCCTCGACCTGCCGCGCAGCGGCTATGCGCGCAGCATGCGCGACGCCATGCGCATTCAAAAGCGATTGAACTTTCCGGTCATCATCCGCGCCTCGCGCACGCTCGGCGGCAGCGGCGGTAATTTCGCGTACGGTCCAGAAGATTTCAAAGAAGTCGTGCAGGCCGGTTTGAGCATTTCTCCCGTGCACGAAGTGTTGATCGAAGAATCGGTGCTCGGCTGGAAAGAGTTCGAGCTCGAGGTGATGCGCGATCACAAGGACAACGTGGTAATCATTTGCTCGATCGAGAACTTCGACCCGATGGGTATCCATACCGGCGATTCGATCACGGTCGCGCCTGCGCAAACCCTCACGGACAAAGAGTACCAGATCATGCGCGACGCCGCGCTCCGGGTGATCCGCGAGATCGGCGTCGACACCGGCGGCTCGAACATTCAATTTGCCGTCAATCCGAAAAACGGCCGCATGGTCGTGATCGAAATGAATCCACGCGTCTCACGCAGCTCGGCATTGGCGAGCAAAGCGACTGGATTCCCCATTGCGAAGATCGCCGCCAAACTGGCAGTGGGCTTCACCCTCGATGAGATCCGCAACGATATCACGCGCGAAACGCCCGCTTGTTTCGAACCGACCATCGACTACGTGGTCGTGAAAATACCGCGCTTTACCTTCGAGAAGTTTCCCCAGGCCAAGGACATTTTAACGCCGCAAATGAAGTCGGTAGGCGAAGCGATGGCGATCGGCCGGACCTTCAAGGAATCCTTGCAAAAGGCGATGCGCTCTTTGGAAACCGGTTCGTTTGGCTTCGAATCTAAGGTCGATTTGTCCGACGCCAGTCGGGACGAATCACTGCGCATCGTTCAGGAAAAGCTCAAGCGGCCCAACTCCCAGCGTCTTTGGTATCTGGGCGACGCTTACCGGCTCGCCATGACGACCGAAGAGATCTTTGAGCTATCGGCGATCGATCCCTGGTTCCTCGAAAAGATTCGCGAGATCATCGCCACCGAGAGCGAAATTGCAAGTGGCACAGGATCGCCGGCCCAATTAGAC
>Ga0209811_10000781_pt1 | contig 11882 bp, 9 predicted proteins | sample Coa_R1_6_FD_187161 | JGI IMG/M metagenome (GOLD analysis project Ga0209811, IMG submission 187161) | Surface soil microbial communities from Centralia Pennsylvania, which are recovering from an underground coalmine fire. - Coalmine... | ecosystem: Environmental > Terrestrial > Soil >...
CGCCCGCCCCGCCGCCCGCGACACCCGATCCAACGCTGGACACCCTGCCCGCGCCGCTCAGCAGCTTCGTCGGCCGCCAGCGGGAGCTGGCGGCCACTTTTCTGCGCTTGGACACCGCGACGGCTTACTACGACGCGGTGATGCGTCTGGTTGAGGTCAGCCGCGCCAAGTTACCGCTGCGATTGCATGTCGTGAGGTACGAGGATGTCGTTGGCACGTTCGAGACGACGATCCGGGGCGTCTTGGCCTTCCTCGAGCTTGGATGGGATGAAGGCGTGCGCCGTTACGCGAAACCGGAAAAGAAGTGCCCGATCGATACGCCCAGCGCCGCGCAGGTGGTGCGCCCTCTCTACCGCAGCGCACGCGGGGAGTGGCGACACTACACAAAGTATCTCGAACCCTATTTCCCGACGCTGGCGCCGTGGGTGAAGACCTTTGGGTACGAGGCTTAGTGCCAGTCCGACACGGTGATGGTCTAACCCCTCACACACGGTTGCCGGCGGTCACGAGGTTTGTCACGTTTTCTCGGCTGACCGCGTCTCCGGGCATGGCAGCGCGCATGGCCGTATTAGCGAAGTATTAAGAATCCCGGCGCCCGCGTGCTAGTGCGATTTTCTTAACACCCTTCCGTCTGCCCGAAGCCCCGCCTTTCATTAACGCTAGCGCTCTGGACCGGCACAACAGCCGGGGAGAGCAGTGTCATGTCTTTGAGCAAAATTGCGATACCGGCAGCGCTCACGTGGCTCGTATGCGCGACCTCGTACGCAGGCGTCGAACGCGATGCGTCCGCCGGACTCGCAGCTGCCGCCGCGCAGGTGGCGGTTTCTTCCACGCCAGTCGTGGGTGCCGGGAGAACGGAGTTTGGAGCGATCGTCGGAGTCGTGACTGATTCGGCCAAGGGCCCCGTTGCACACGCGACCGTCACGGCCGTGCGAACCGACGGGGGTGGCATCCGCGCGACGGTCTCCGGTAGCGACGGCGTGTATTCGTTTGCTGATCTTCCGCCGGGCGTTTGGTCTGTGACTGCACAGGCCGAGGGTCATCCCGACGTGACGATCTCGGCGCTCGTGATCGCCCCGGGGAAGGCCACCCGGAGCGACATGGTGATGCGCGGTCAGGTGACTTCGCCCGCGCCCGCCGTGGGGTCCGCTGCGCCGGCGCTCGCTAGTGCGGCATCGGTGCCTGAAGCCCTACAAGCTCCCGAGCCGGGCCCGGCCGATGATACCGAAACCCCGTTTGCCGTCGGCGACCTTGGCTGGATGAACGGGACCAGCCGGGAGAAGGCGCCGGTCTTCGACACCAAGTTTTTCACGCCGGAAATCCGCTTCGACGTGAATTATCTGCAGGACTTCAACCATCCGGTGGATCATACGATCGTAGGCTCGACCGAGGAGTTCCGGTCAGGTGAGTTCCAGATCGAGCAGGTCAGCTTTGGTGGCGACTTTCATTGGCACAACGTGCGCGCACGGTTCCTGTCGATGTTCGGGCTATTTGGCGTAACTACCCCGCGTAATGATGCCAGTTCCGGGGTGGGGCAGTGGGACCTGCAGGGCGCATACAAATACTTCTCGGAGGCTAACGCCGGGTATCACTTCGATGTAAACCATGGACTCAATGTTGACGCTGGAATTTTTGTCTCCTACATCGGCCTGTTCAGCTACTACAACTTTGACAACTGGACTTATCAACCGTCGTTCGTATCTTCCAACACACCCTGGTTCTTTAATGGCCTGCGGGTACAGTGGTACCCGACGCAGACGCTGAAGATAGAGCCCTGGCTCATCAATGGCTGGCAGTCATACGCGAAGTTCAACAGCCATCCGGGTTTCGGTGGACAGGTCCTTTGGATCCCCAACGACTCGTTCAAGTTGGTCTTTAACACCTATAGCGTTGGACAGGACAATCTGCCGGGCGGCAGCGGCTTTCCCAACAACGGCGGTAACCCCAACGCTCCGATTGGCTCTCCCAATCCGAACGGGACGTACATCAACTACGCCAATGTTACGCGTGTTCACGAGGACGCCAGCGTCCTGGTGAAGTACTACGACGCTCGCGGGGAGGGTGGCCGTGGCATATCCAAGATGGCGTTCTCTCTCACAACGGATATTGGATGCGAGTACGGCGGCGGTGTGCACTGTACCCACGGCCCCAATAAGGCCAACTTCTTCGGTGTCATGGCTTACAACCGCATGTGGTTTGATCACGACGTCTACGCGGTGACGTTTGGCGGTGGCTTCATGAACAATCCGGGACGCTATCTGGCCTTGGTGCCGCCGATCAACGGTGCGACTGCCCAGAGCGGCACGCCATACTTCACTGAAAATCCCGGGCAGAAGCTCTACCAGTGGGACATGCAGCTCAACTTCCAGTACATGCCGAAGGACTGGATCACCTGGTGGACGGAAGCGACGTTCCGTCACTCGGACGTTCCTTATTGGAGCGGGCCGGGGGGCGTGACGCCTCCCTTGGGCAACACCGGTGCGCCTGCAAGCTTCGTCTGCAACAACGGCAGCACGGTAGGCACCGATAATTGCGCAAACCAAGGCGGCGTCTGGAGCCCGGATCTTCGTAGCCGGGAAGTGATCTGGGGCGCCGGCGTCATGGTCAAGTTCTAGTGCCGACCATGGAGCAAGAAGTCAAGGTCTTGGCAAGCGGCTCGGCGGTACGCATCGCCGCGGCTACCTGCAGGAAGCGGCGCGCATGAATAGCGCCACGGTAGCCTTTGCAGTTCTCAGCGCGCTGTTCGGGGTCTATGTGATCGCGGCCACCTGGCGATCCCGCAGCGTCGGCCCGCGCGCAAGGCAGGATCGTGGTGCGCCGACGGGCAAAGCCTTGGGGACGCCACGTGCAGTGCGTCTCCGGTTGGCTAGACATCGCCTTTCCAAGAGAAGGCACGAGCGCGCGGAGCCCGGCGCGGGCGAGCGCGGAGCCTGAGCGAGAGAGAGCCACTATGGATGCCATCTTCATACTGATCATCATCGGCCTGTACCTGGCAACGCACTGGCTGGTGGCGGCGGTGTCGCGTCTTGGAGGTGTCGAATGAGCATCCTGTATTTGGTGAGTGGATTGCTGGCGCTCGGGCTCTTTGTGTATCTCCTCTACGCCATGTTCAAACCGGAGAAATTCTGATGACCTCGGCCTCGCTGGCGCTGATCGCGGTATACCTCGCGGTGGCGCTCCTGTGCGTGAAACCGGTGGGCCTGTATATCAGCCACGTAATGGAGGGTCGGCCTATCTGGCCGTTGCGTATCGGCGCGCGGGCTGAGCGTCTGATCTACCGCGTATGCGGGGTCGATCCAGCCGCGGAGATGGGATGGAAGAAGTACGCGATCGCGCTGGTGTTGTTCAACGGCCTGGGTGCCCTTGCGGCGTACCTGCTGCAGCGCGCGCAGCTGTGGCTGCCACTGAATCCGCAACAGTTCGCGAACGTCTCAGCGGATTCCGCGTTCAACACTGCCGTGAGTTTCGTTACCAACACCAACTGGCAAGGTTACTCGGGCGAGTCGACCATGAGCTACCTCACGCAGATGGCGGGGCTCGCCGTGCAGAATTTCCTCTCGGCCGCGACCGGGATTGTTGTGGCAGTTGCATTGATCCGCGGTCTTGCACGGCACAGTGTGAAGACGATCGGGAACTTCTTTGTCGACGTGACCCGGGCCACCCTGTACATCCTGGTGCCGCTCTCGACGCTGCTGGCGCTGTTTCTGGTATCACAAGGCGTGGTGCAGAACTTCAGTGCTTACAAGGAGGCAACCACACTCGACACGGTGGCCTATCAACAGCCAAAGGTGGACGCCGCGGGAAATCCCCTGAAGGATGCAGCCGGCAACCCGCTCCTCGAGAACCTCACGACGCGGACGCAGACTCTGCCAATGGGGCCCATGGCCTCTCAGGAGGCGATCAAGGAACTCGGCACCAACGGGGGCGGATTCGTGAACGCGAACTCCGCGCATCCCTATGAGAATCCTACCGCCCTCTCGAACTTCCTCGAGATGCTGGCGATGATCCTGATCCCGGCGTCCCTGACGTATACCTTTGGACGGATGGTGGGCGACACCCGCCAGGGGTGGGCCGTGCTGGCCACCATGACCCTGTTGTTCCTGGCACTGCTCGCTACCGCGGTGCACAGCGAACAGCAGGGCAACCCACTCGTAGCAAAGCTGGGAGTCGACCAGGCAGCCAGCGTACTGCAGCCGGGCGGCAACATGGAAGGCAAGGAGGCGCGCTTCGGAATCGCCGCTTCGGCGCTGTTCGCGACGATCACGACGGGCACTTCATGCGGCGCCGTGAACTCGATGCACGACTCATTTACGCCACTGGGCGGCTTCGTGCCGCTGTTCAACATGCAACTGGGAGAGGTGGTCTTCGGTGGGGTGGGCACCGGACTCTACTCCATGCTGATCTTTGCGCTCATCGGAGTGTTCATCGCGGGGCTCATGATCGGGCGCACGCCGGAGTACCTCGGAAAGAAGATCGAGGCGTTCGAAATCAAGATGAGCTCCATCGCCATCCTCGTAATGCCCTTCATCGTGCTCGTGGGGACCGCGGTTGCGGTAAGTCTGACGGCCGGACAAGCGGCAGTGGCAAATCCGGCTGCGCACGGGTTTTCGGAGATCCTCTACGCCTTTACTTCCGCCAGCAATAACAATGGCAGTGCATTCGCCGGGCTGTCTGCAAACACGCCCTTTTACAACACGGCGCTCGGGCTCGTGATGTGGTTCGGCCGCTATTGGCCGATCATAGCGGTGCTTGCGATAGCCGGGTCGCTCGCCGGTAAAAAGCGCGTGCCGGTCACGGCCGGCACGATGCTCACTCATGGGCCAACCTTCGTCATCCTGCTCATCGGCACGGTGCTGCTCGTAGGCGCGCTTACCTTCGTGCCAGCACTCGCGCTCGGTCCCATCGTTGAACACCTTACACTCTGGGGCGGCTGAAATGGCTGAAGTGACGCAGAAATCAAGCACGGCGATGGTGCCCGCGGCGACGCCCGGGAGCGCGCGCCACCGACTCTCGATGTTCGACCGGACGCTGCTGTGGCCGGCGCTGATTGATGCCATTCGGAAACTTAGCCCGCGCGTCCAATGGCGAAATCCTGTGATGTTCGTCGTGTACCTCGGCAGTATTCTGACGACCATATTGTGGATCCAGTCACTGGTCGGGAAAGGCGAAGCGCCACCGTGGTTTATTGTGAATGTGGCGATCTGGCTGTGGTTCACAGTGTTGTTCGCCAATTTCGCGGAGGCGCTGGCCGAAGGGCGCAGCAAGGCCCAGGCCGCGACGCTGCGCGGCCTCAAGCAGAGCGTGACCGCCAAGAAGCTGCCGGATCCGAAGGACCGTGCGCGTCAGGTACCGGCGCGGGCGACGGACTTACGCAGGGGCGATGTGGTCCTCGTTGAGGCGGGTGACTACATCCCGGGCGACGGCGAAGTCATCGAGGGCGCGGCGTCCGTGGATGAGAGCGCGATTACCGGGGAGTCTGCGCCGGTTATCCGCGAATCCGGCGGCGACTTCTCCTCAGTGACCGGCGGCACCCGCGTGATGTCCGACTGGATCATCGTGCGCGTCACGGCGAATCCCGGGGAAACCTTCATCGACCGCATGATCGCCATGGTGGAGGGCGCCAAGCGACAGAAAACGCCGAACGAGATCGCGCTCACGATTCTGCTGGTCGCGCTGACGCTCGTCTTCCTCTTTGCGACCGCGACCCTGCTGCCGTATTCGCTGTACAGCGTCGCCGTCGCCAAGTTGGGCACGCCGATCACGATTACCGCGCTGATCGCCTTGCTCGTCTGCCTCATTCCAACGACTATCGGGGCGCTGCTCTCGGCGATCGGGGTCGCGGGCATGAGCCGCATGATGCAGGCAAATGTAATCGCCCTTTCCGGCCGCGCCGTGGAGGCGGCGGGTGACGTGGATGTGCTGCTGCTTGACAAGACCGGCACAATCACGCTCGGCAATCGCCAGGCAGCGACCTTCATTCCCGCTGCCGGCGTGACCGAAGAGGAACTGGCGGATACCTCACAGCTTGCTTCGCTGGCGGATGAAACGCCCGAAGGGCGCAGCATTGTGGTGCTCGCAAAGCAGCGGTTCAGGCTGCGTGAGCGCGATCTGCGCTCGCTCGCCGCAACGTTCGTGCCATTCTCTGCGCGTACCCGTATGAGCGGGGTGAACATCGGCGAGCGACAGATCCGCAAAGGCGCCCCCTCGGCCATCCAGGCTCAAGTCGAGGCGCTGGGCCAGGTTTTTCCGAAGGCGATCCTGACCGCGGTGCAAGACGTCGCGCGCCGCGGGAGCACCCCACTGCTGGTGAGCGACGGCGCCCGCGTACTGGGTGTCATCGAGCTCAAGGACATCGTGAAGGGCGGGATCAAGGAGCGCTTCGGCGAACTGCGGCGGATGGGGATCAAGACGGTGATGATCACGGGCGATAATCCGTTGACGGCCGCCGCGATCGCGGCTGAGTCGGGTGTCGATGATTTCCTCGCCGAAGCGACGCCGGAAGCCAAGCTGCGCCTCATCCGCGAGCACCAGGCGCAAGGGCGGCTCGTCGCCATGACCGGAGATGGCACCAACGATGCACCCGCGCTGGCGCAGGCGGATGTCGCCGTCGCGATGAATACGGGCACGCAGGCGGCGAAGGAAGCCGGCAACATGGTCGATCTGGACTCAAATCCGACCAAGCTCATCGAGGTCGTGGAGACCGGCAAGCAGATGTTGATGACGCGCGGTTCGCTCACCACCTTCAGCATCGCGAACGACATTGCGAAATATTTCGCGATCATACCGGCGGCCTTTGCGACGACCTATCCGCAGCTCGGGGCCTTGAACGTGATGCGGCTCGCGAGTCCCTTTTCGGCGATTCTGTCGGCCGTGATCTTCAACGCGCTGATCATCATCTTCCTGATTCCGCTCGCGCTGAAGGGCGTAAAGTACCGGCCGCTGGGGGCGGCCATGCTGCTGCGGCGTAATCTACTGGTCTACGGCCTAGGGGGCATTTTGATCCCGTTCCTTGGGATCAAGCTGATCGACCTGGGGCTGCTGCTGACGCATCTTGTCTGAAAGAGGACGCTGACATGAGCTCCCTAATCCGTCCCGCGATCCTACTGTTACTCTTAATGACGCTGATCACCGGGGTCGGATATCCGCTCGTAGTCACCGCACTCGCCCAGGCGGTTTTTCCCCGAGAGGCCGGCGGCAGCCTCATCGTCAGGGACGACAAGATAATCGGCTCGCGCCTGATCGGACAGAGCTTCCAGGATCCAAAGTATTTCTGGGGCCGCCCCTCTGCCACTGCAGCGCAGCCGTACAACGCACTAGCCTCGACCGGCTCGAACCTGGGACCCCTCAATCCGGCACTGACGGAGGCCGTAAAGTCACGGGTCGAGGCGCTGCATGAGGCCGATCCGAGCAATTCCGCTGCGGTTCCTGTCGACCTCGTCACCGCCTCCGGTAGTGGCCTGGATCCCGAGATCAGCGTCGCCGCGGCTGCGTATCAGGCCGCCCGCGTCGCACGCCTCAGGGGCATCGCCCCTGAGGCGGTGCGCGCCCTCGTTGCGGCGCATTCCCGCGGGAGGTTTCTGGGAGTGATCGGCGAGCCCCGCGTCAATGTACTGGAGCTGAATCTGGCCCTGGATGGCCTCAAGTGACCCTGATCGGTCGAGGTCGCGTAAGCTAACCGTATGGACGAAGTCCGGCCCGATCCGGATCAACTCCTCGCTCGTGTTGAGGCCGAAGAGGCGCGCGCCAAGCGTGGGCGCCTGCGCATTTTCTTCGGCGCCTCTGCCGGTGTCGGCAAGACCTATGCGATGCTCGAGGCGGCCCGCAGTCTGCGTTCGGGTGGTACCGACGTCGTCGTCGGCTATGTGGAGCCCCACGGCCGCGTCGAGACCGAGCGCCTTCTCGAAGGCTTGGAACGGCTGCCAACGCTTGCCGTAAGCTATCGCGGGATCGTGCGACACGAGTTCGATCTTGATGCGGCGCTCCGGCGGCGTCCATCGATCCTGCTCGTCGATGAACTGGCGCATTCAAACCTCGTCGGCGGTCAGCCTGCGCCACGACACCCCAAGCGCTGGCAGGACGTCGAAGAGCTACTCGACGCCGGCATCAGCGTCTGGACGACCGTCAACGTTCAACATCTTGAGAGTCTCAACGACCTGGTTGCGCAGATTACCGGCGTGCGCCAAAAGGAAACGTTGCCGGACCGCTTTTTCAATGAAGCCGATGACATCGAGCTGATCGATCTTCCGCCCGATGACCTGCTGGCGCGCTTGCGGTCCGGCAAGGTGTACATCCCGGACGAAGCCGCCACGGCGGTCGAGCGCTTTTTCCGTACACCAAATCTGATGGCGCTACGCGAGCTGGCATTGCGTCGGGTGGCGGATCGAGTCGAGGCGGCAGCGCGCGCCTTGCCGGTGGACCGGACCCGCGCCCGGCTGGCTTCCGATCGCATCATGGTCGCCGTCGGACCGGACGAACAGGCGGAGCAGCTCGTGCGTGCCGGCAAACGCCTGGCGGACGCGCTGGATTCGGAGTGGACGGTGGTGTACGTGGAGACTCCCGCACTCCTGCGCCTGTCCGAGGCGCAGCGCAATCGCCGCATAGATGTTCTGCGGCTTGCGGAGTCCCTCGGCGCGGAGACCGTGACCCTGGACGGCCCGACCGCGGCAGCGACCTTGCTCGAGTACGCGCAAACGCGCAATGCGACCCGAGTGATCGTCGGGGCGCCGAAGCGCCGCGGCTGGCGCGCCTGGCTGCGTCCGTCGACATCGACACAGCTGCTGCGCCACGCCCGGGGCTTCGACCTCACCGCGATCGCGCTTCCCGAGCAAGCCGAGTCGCAGCGGGCGCCGCGAAGCAGGGCGACGGTCGCCGATAGCTCGCCAATCCGATGGCCGCGGTACGGCTGGGCCCTTGTCACTACGCTTCTATGCTCAGCCGTAGCCTTCGGCCTCTACCCGCGTTTCGAGCTGGCCAATCTTGTCATGGTTTACCTTCTGGGCGTGACCGTAGCGGGATTGAGATTCGGCCGCGGCCCCGCGGTGATGACCGCCATACTGAACGTCGCGGCGTTCGATTTCTTCTTCGTGCCACCACGGTTTTCCTTCGCAGTTTCCGACGTGCAGTACCTCCTGACGTTCAGCGTGATGCTGACCATCGCGCTCGTGATTGCAAATCTTGTGGCAAGCGTACGACAACAGACGCGTGTTGCCGGCGCGCGTGAGCGACGTACCGCGCTCCTGTATGCCATGAGCCGCGAGCTGGCAGCGACACGCGGCATCTCAGGCATGGCGCGCGTGGCCGTACGTCATCTCGCGGAAGTGTTCCAAATCAAGGCTGTCGTTCTGCTCCCGGACGCGGAAGGCAAACTGCACTATCCGCGCGATCGGCCGCTCGAGAACTCGTTTCGCTCCGCCGACCTCGCGGTGGCGCAATGGGTCGCCGATCATAGTCGCCAGGCGGGACTTGGCACTGACACGCTTCCTGCCGCGACGGGGCTCTACCTCGCGCTGGGTGATGAGCGTCAGCGCCTCGGAGTGCTAGCGGTGCTCCCCTCGAATCCGCGGCGAGTGCTGCTGCCCGAGCAGCGGCATCTGCTGGAGACGTTCGCCAGTCAGATCGGCCTGGCACTCGAGCGAGCGCGCCTGGCAGAAGTGGCTGAGGCGGCCGGTCTGGCCGCCGAGCGAGAAAGCTTACGGAATACGCTGCTGGCTTCCATTTCCCATGATTTGCGTACCCCGCTGGCCGTCATGGCCGGCGCAGGCAGCACGCTGGCCGAACACGGTGCCAAGCTCGATGAGGCGACGCGGTTTTCGCTCGCACACTCGATTGAAACCAAGGCGCGGGAAATGTCGGAGCTGGTGTCCAATGTCCTGGATCTCATGCGATTTGAATCCGGGCAGGTCGTGCTGAGACGCGACTGGGAAACACTCGATGATCTGGTCGGCACTGCGCTGCAGAGACTGGAGGTGAGGCTCGCGGGTCATGCGGTGGAGCTGAGGATGGCTCCCGAGCTTCCTCCGGTGTACGTCGACGCGACCCTCATCGTGCAGCTGTTCGCAAACCTTCTCGACAATGCGGCCAAGTACACGCCGGCCGGCACGCGCGTATCGGTGTCGGCGGTGGCCGACGGAACGTTCGTGCGCGTGGTGGTTGAGGACGACGGACCTGGGTTGCCCCCGGGGGAGCCCGCGCGTCTGTTTGATAAATTTCAGCGCGGCAATGGTGAGGGCACGGTTGTGGGTGTCGGCCTGGGACTTGCGATCTGTCAAGCGATCGTGCGTGCGCACGGCGGGGAAATCGAGGCGCAGCGGCGCGCCGGGAGGGGGGCGCGCTTCGAGTTCACGCTGCCCTCGAGCGAGGCTGCGCCGTGACGCAGGCGACGCATCGCATCCTCATCATCGAGGATGAGCCTGCCATCCGCGATGTGCTGCGGGTGGTACTCGCAAGACAGGGATACCTGGTCATCGAGGCCGATACGGCGGCGCGCGGGGAAATCGAGGCGCGCAGTCACAAGCCCGACCTGCTACTGGTGGACCTTGGCCTGCCCGACACCGACGGGCTCACGGTCATCCGCCAGGTGCGCGCCTGGTCCCCGGTACCCATCGTGGTTCTCTCCGCGCGCACGATGGAGCAGCAGAGGATCGCCGCCCTGGATGCCGGCGCGGACGACTACATCACCAAGCCGTTCTCCGTGCCCGAGTTGCTGGCGCGGGTGCGGGCGGGGCTGCGTCGCAGCGCGCGCGGTGGTGAACAAACCTCAATGTTGAAATTGGGATCCGTGCAAATTGATCTCGCCCGCAGACAGGCACAGCGACCCCAGGGCATCATCCACTTGACGCCCCTGGAGTTCCGGGTGCTCGAGTGTCTGGCGCGTCAGAGTGGCATGATCGTGCGTCAGCGCGACCTGCTGCGGGAAGTGTGGGGCCCTGATCGCCAGGAGGACGCCCGCAGTTTGCGAGTGAGCATCAAGAACCTGCGTGACAAGCTTGAGCCCGACCCGCGCAGACCGCACTACATAGTCACGGAAACTGGACTTGGATATCGGCTCTACACCGACGAGACGTCTCAGACGAATGAGCGTCGGGATGAAGATGGAGCAGCGAAACCGTAGCTTGATTGCGGGTTGCCGGCGACGCGAATGTGAAGGGGGTCAGTGCGGCGTCATCTGACGATTTTTGCCTCACAGCAATCGCGCGTGCGGGTGAGCGGACTCAGTGCCCCTTGCCGCGGGTGGGGCGCTGATGCTAAATGGCGCCTCAGCCCAGCCTCGGAGCAGATCCAGGATGGTGTGCCGCCCGCTGGCGGCCACGCCGCCGCTACCTGGGGCCAGATAGCAAACTGGAGGAGACTTTATAATGCGACGCATTGCCGTAGTCCTGGCGAGTGCACTGTTGGTCCTGGCGGCGACGACGGTCAGCGCCGGGCCGTACAGCGACACCATTACCCTGTTCAAGAACGCCGGCGAAAGCGCTTCGTTCTTCGGCAATTCATACGCGTATGCGGTCTTTCCGTCGATCGGGCAGGGGGGCTTCATCGTGGGCGGCGCGCACGGCAAGGGCCGCGTGTACCAGCACGACGAGTACGTGGGGGATACCTCGATGACTCAGGTGAGTGTGGGCCTGCAGGCCGGTGGCCGCGCCTACAGCATGATCATATTCCTGGAAGACAAGCGTGCCTTCGACGAATTCACCAACGGTAACTACGAGTTCGGCGCGGACGCGAATGCCACGGCGATCACCGCCGCGGCCGGTTCGCAAGTCGGAACCACGGGTGCCAGTTCGGGGGCGAGCGGCGGCAAGAACGACGCGCGGACCTCCGGTGCCTACTACAAGGGGATGGCCGTGTTCACGATCGTGAAGGGCGGCGCCATGGTGCAGGCGGCG
>Ga0209811_10000782_pt1 | contig 11881 bp, 11 predicted proteins | sample Coa_R1_6_FD_187161 | JGI IMG/M metagenome (GOLD analysis project Ga0209811, IMG submission 187161) | Surface soil microbial communities from Centralia Pennsylvania, which are recovering from an underground coalmine fire. - Coalmine... | ecosystem: Environmental > Terrestrial > Soil >...
TTGCCGTAGCCGACCGACAGGATGATCGCGTCGCGCTCGTCGCCCTGCACCCGTTCGAGGTTCTTGACGAAGAACCGCTGCGGGGCGTCCTCGTCGAAGAAGTCGGCGACGTCGGCGGCGTCGGACCGGCCCACGGCGCGGCGGACCGCGTCCTCGAGGCGCTGCGCGTGCTTGATACCCAGGGCGATGACGCCGAGCGACTCGGTGGAGCGTGTCCGGGCGTGCGCGAGCACGAGCTCGACCACCTTGTCCACCTCGGCCGTCGTCGTCTCGACACCGTCGTCGCCCTCGGCCATGACCCCCTCGCCGTCCACCGTGACCAGGTCGAGCACCGGACCCGACGAGGCGCCGGGGAAGGTCACCAGGCTGCCGGCATACACCTCGTCATTGGCGAAGGCGATGAGCCGCTCGTCCCGCGACCGGTAGTGCCACGAGAGCTGGCGCGCGGGAAGCGTCGCCGAGAGGACGTCGAGGATCGACTCGAAGCCTTCGGTGAGCCCGTCGTCAACGACGGTGTCATCGTCACCCGGCGTGGTGGTGAAGAACGAGGTCGGGGGCAGCTGGTGCTCGTCGCCGGCCACGACGACCTGCCGGGCACGGGAGATCGCCGAGATGGCTTGGGCGGGCGGGATCTGTGAGGCCTCGTCGAAGATGACCACATCGAAGTGCTGGCCAGGAGGGAGCGCTGAGGCGACGACGAGCGGGCTCATCGCCCAGCACGGCTTGGCCGCGGTGAGCACCGGCCCGGCCACGACCAGCAGGTCGCGCAGCGAGCGGTGCCGACGCGACTTGGTCGCCTCGGCCCGGACCAGGGACTCCTGCTGGGGGTGGTCCTGCAGGACCTGCCGCAGCCGGTCGCCGACGGCGGCCCGAACCCGGACAGCGGTGTCGGCGAGGTGCTGCCGGTCGGCGACGGCGTAGGCCGCCTCGGCCGTCCGCAGGCCGTCGCCGGTGTGGGCGCCGTATGCCGGGTCGCGCAGCGCCAGGTCCTCCACGACCGAGGTCCACCAGACGAAGTCGAGCTCGTCGGTGACCCGCTCCGGGTCGACCGCCCGCTCCGCGAGGTCGTCGATGAACGCCTGGAGCCCTGCGGTTCGCAGCTCGTCGAGGGTGCCGATGACCGTGGGGATGACCGAGAGCCGCTCCGGACGGGCGTCGAGAGCCGCGATCCGGTTCCGCAGCTCCGGCAACGGGGTCTGCAGGAGGTCGCCACCGGCCGCCGTGCTGGCCAGTCGCTGGCCGAGCCAGGTGAGGTCACGCTCGAGCGCGGCGTACGCCGACTCGGCGACGTCGAGGTCGGCAGGGATCTCCGGGCGACCGCCGCCGCCGGCCATCGAACGCCAGACCGTGCGCTGGGCGCCGGCCTCGACGAGCGCGGCGTGCAGGTCGGCCGGTGGCGAGCCCGGCCGCAGCAGGGAGCGAGCCTGCCTGCGGAACCGACGGCGCTCCCAGAAGCCCAGGCTGCTGCCCGCCTCCTGCCGCTGGGCAGCGGTGCCGGTTGCCGCGACGAGGTCGTCGAGGGGGATGTCGAAGACCTCCGGGCGGAACACCTCCAGGGTGTCGCGGACCCTGCTGACCGCCGCCAGGGTCCGGCCCCAGTCGGCGACCGTCTCGGCCACGGGCAGGCGGATCGACGCGAAGACCTCCCCCATCGTGCGGCCCATCGCGTCGATCCCGCCACCCGCCAACCGGGCGGTGACATCGCGTGCCTGGACCGCCTCTTCGGCGGAGGTGACCCGCGCGGCATACCAGGGGTCGTCGCCGGACTCGCTGTCCCAGGCGCCGAGGGTCCCGACGGACGTCAGGTCCCGTGCGAGCTGGGTGACGTCGTCGCGGGACAGCGCCTGCAGCACCTCGCCACGCAGACGGACCCGGGACCGGGGCGGGGCCGCCTGGGAGCCGAGCCGGCTGATCGCCTCCTGGGCCTCGTATGCCGTGACACCCCAGGGTTCGCGGGTCCGGTGCAGGGCGGTGACGTGGTCGGTCAGCGTGGTCCGGCGGGCGATGAGCTCGCGCCGGGCTGCGGCGTCGTCGGGCGCGGTTGCCGCGCCGAGTCGCTCGAGGCTGCCCCCGATGTCGGCCGCGATCCGGCGGCGCGAGGTCGTGCCGTCGTGCAGGTCGAGGACCAGGTCGGCGAGGCCGGCGCCCTCGAGCCGGTCCAGGACGGCGTCGATGGCGGCACGCTTCTCGGCGACGAAGAGGACGCGCTTGCCCTCGCCGGTGAGCGTCGCGACGAGGTTGGCGATGGTCTGGCTCTTGCCGGTGCCGGGCGGCCCCTTGATGACGAGGTGCGCGCCGGAGCGGACCGCGTCGATGGCCGCCACCTGGGTCGCGTCGGCGTCGAGGATGAGGAGCTCGCGGTCGGGGTCGACGTCGTGCGGGGACTCGGCCGGCAACTGGGCCCGGACCGAGCCGAGCGCCGCGGCGTCGCCGGCGAGGGCGGCGATGACGTCGTGGTCGGCCAGGGCATCGCCCTGCACGGCGAGGTCGGCAACCATCGGCAGCTTGGCGTAGGAGAAGTTCCCGATGACGAGCCGAGGCTGGACCTCGAAGTCCAGCAGGTCGACGCACAGGGTCGCAAGCGTGGCGAAGACCGGATAGGCGTCGAAGCTGCCGGTCACGGTGGCCATGTCCTCGAGCGACTCGTCGTCGAGGGTGATGCCCCGCTCGCTGGCGAGGTAGTGCTTCAGCACGGGGTTGAACTCGATGTCCTGACCGAGGTCGACGACGAAGTCGTCCTGGGCGGCTCCGGTGGCCTTGAGGACGCAGCTGCGCAGCAGGACCGGCGCCGCGGGCGACCGGTTGACCTTGGGCAGGGTCCAGGTCGCCATCCCGATCGCGATGAACCCGGTGGCGATGCCCCGCTCCTCCTGCAGCTCGCGGGTCTTGCCGGCGATCGCCCGGGCCCGGCGTCGGGCCTCCTCGAGGGCGGCCGGCTCGCGGACCAGCTCGGACAGCTTGGTGGGCGCGCCGGACATCAGCTTGGCCAGGCCGCCGGGGTGCGCGGTCGTGAGGTCGAGGGTGCCCGTGGGCAGGTCGCGGTACCAGAGCAGGGTGTTGCGGCCGCCGAGGTCGACCAGGTGCTTGGTCCACGTGGCGACCGCTGCCCGGACGCGCTCGGCGCGTGGGTCGGCGTTGGTCGTCTCCGTCACCTGAGCAGGCTAACGAACGAACCCACGAACCCCCCGCGTCGACCACGCAGTGAGGGCACCGACCGTGGTCGGTGCCCTCACTGGCTGTCGCTGCCTTGCGGCATCACGCCGTGTCGACGAAGGACGTGCGCAGGTACTTGTGCACGGCGTCCTCCGGCACCCGGAACGACCGACCGACCCTGATGGCCGGCAGCTCGCCGGCGTGCACCATGCGATAAACCGTCATCTTCGACACGCGCATGATCGAGGCGACCTCGGCCACGGTGAGGAACCGGACCTCGGCGAGCTGGCGCTCCGTCATGGGCTGACCCCGATCTTCTGCCCCCGCGCATCGTCGACTTCCCCGCCGACGGACACCTACGCGGATGCAAGAAGCAACCATAGGGGCAGATGTGACCAATGGGGAAGCCCGGGGAGCAAAGTCGAGCCGCTTGTAAAGCCGACACGCTGGACGTGGGGCGGAATTCTCGTATGCCGCTCCCCCTGGCGCCCTCCGGGTGCGACCCTCACCTCAGTCGAAGAAGGCGTCCAGGCCGTGGTGCGGGAACACGGCCTCCCGGGTCGCCATGATCGCCCGGTCCACCCCGCCCTCGGGGTTGTAGCCCATCGACCACGGCTGGACCCAGATGGGCAGGTTCGCCGGGGGCAGGTCGCCCATCCGGGCCGGCCCCGGGCGGCCGAACACCCGCTGGACATGGTCCCGCCACGACTGGGGCACGGGTGTGTCGACACCGACCGGACGGTGGGCGGCAATCGCCGTCAGGTGGGTCCACGACCGGGGCACGACGTCGACGAGGGCGTAGCCCCCACCACCGAGCGCCACCCACTTGCCCCCTGCGGCGTCGTGGGCGAGGCGGTGGAGTGCCTCGGCGGCATACCGGTGCGCGTCGACGGTGATCGCCAGATGGGCGAGCGGGTCGTCGAAGTGGGTGTCACATCCGTGCTGGCTGACCAGGACGTCGGGCCGGAAGGCCCGGACCAGCGGCAGCGCCACCGAGTTGAGCGCCCGCAACCAGGCCGAGTCGCCCGTCCCCGGCGGAAGGGCGACGTTGACGGCATACCCCTCCGCCTCCGGGCCACCGATCTCGGTGGGCCAGCCGGTCCCCGGAAAGAGCGCGCGTCCGCTCTCGTGGAGGGAGATGGTGAGCACCCTGGGGTCGTCCCAGAAGATCCGCTCCACACCGTCGCCGTGGTGGACGTCGATGTCGACGTAGGCCACGCGCTCGGCCCCGTGGTCGAGGAGCCACTGGATGCCGACCGCGATGTCGTTGTAGACGCAGAATCCCGACGCCGCGTCCCGCATCGCGTGGTGCAACCCGCCGCAGAAGTTGACGCCGTGCTCCATCTCGCCGGTCCAGACGCTCTCGCACACGCGGCGGGTCCCCTCGACGATCCGGGCGCTCGCGTCGTGCATCCCCTTGAAGGCCGGGTCGTCCTCGGTGCCGATGCCCCATCGCCCGTCGACGGCCTCGGGGTCGTCGGAGGCCGCACGCACGGCCGCGATGTAGTCGGCCGAGTGCACCGTCTCGAGCACCTCGTCGGTGGCGATCTCGGGGTTCACGATCTGCACGTCGTCCAGCACGCCGAGTGACCGGGCGAGCCGGGCGGTGAGGTCGAGGCGGGCCGGGCCCATGGGGTGTCCCGGGCCGAAGTCGTATGCCGTGAAACTCTCGTCCCAGACGACTGCCGTAGTCCCCATGGCCGTGAACGCTACTCTGCGGACCTGTCGGGTGAGCCGTAGTCTCACCTCCACGCCCGGTGACGTCAGCACCCGGGTGAGCACGCGGCATACGGAGGATGGATGGCCCGCAACCGGCTCTACGAGGACGACGTCCTCGTCATCGGACTCGGGAGGTTCGGCGCAGCAGCGGCGCTGGGGCTGCAACGGCTCGGGCACCGGGTCAGTGCCGTCGAGCGTGACCCGGGCCGGGCCGAGGCGTTCGTGGGGCGGCTGAGCAAGGTCGTCCAGGCCGACGCGTCGTCGCCGGCCATCATCGAGAAGATCCGGGCCCGCGACTTCCGGCTCGCCGTCGTCGGCATCGGCTCGTCGGTGGAGAGCTCGGTCCTCGCCGCCGCGAACCTCGTGGACGCGGGGATCCCGTCGATCTGGGCCAAGGCCAAGTCGGCCGAGCACGCGCGCATCCTCACCCGGATCGGCGTCACCCACGTGGTGCGGCCCGAGCGCGACAGCGGCTACCGCGTGGCACACCTCGTCAACGGCAAGCTCGAGGACTACATCGAGTTCGACGACGGGTTCGCGATCGTCAAGATGCGGCCGCCGCAGGAGACGATCGGGTTCACCCTCGAGCAGAGCGCGATCCGCAGCAAGTACGGCGTGACGGTCGTGGGGGTCAAGGCACCCGGGCAGGACTTCACGTATGCCGTGCCGCAGACCAAGGTGAGCGGCCAGGACACGCTCATCGTCAGCGGACCGGTCGAGCTCATCGAGCGGCTCGCCTCGCGCCCCTGAGCCCGGGGAAGACGCGGGGTGCGGGCTGCGCCTCAGGCCCGGTCGACGCCGAGCGGGAGGACCATGCAGATCTCCTCCTCGCCGTCGTCCGCGCTGACGACCCGCATCGGCCGCCGGCTGTCGGTCGGCCGGAAGCCGAAGCCGCTGGCGAACGCCACCGCTCGACCGTTGTCCGTGCCGACCCAGTAGGCAAGGTGGGTCTTGCCGTTGTCGCGGGCCGTCTCGGCGCCGGCGCGGACCAGGGCGGAGGCCACACCGGTCCCTCGTGACGAGGGGCGGACCCAGAGCCCGAAGAGCTGGGCGACGGTCGGCGAGTCGGCTTCTGGGATGTCGCCGACGCTCGCGACCCCGGCCGCCGCCCCGTCGACCTCGGCGAGCAGCCGGTGGGACCGTTTCATCCGGTCGCGCCACTCGCTCTCGGGGAAGGCCTCCTCGTCCGGCGCCGTGGCGACGAACGCCTCCGGCGACTCCACGAGGGCGGCCAACCGAACCGAGCGGTAGGCCTGCCAGTCGTCCTCGGTGAGCGCACGCACGGAGATGTCTGCCATGAGCCAACTCTCGCACGCGCCGGGGGATTTGGGGCCAGGTGGGCCGACTCAGCGGATCCGGAGCTCCAGCTGGGTCTCGGTGATCGTCTCGTCCCAGGGGATGCTGCCCGTCACCCCGGTCGGGGTGAAGCCCTGACGCTCGTAGAACCGCACGGCACGGTCGTTCTCGTCGGCCACCTCCAGGACGATCCGGTCGAACCCCTGGGCGGATGCCGTCTCGACCACCGCCCGCACGAGGGCGTCTGCGACCCCGCTCCCCCGGTGCTCAGGGTGGACCCACATCCCGACCAGATACGTTGTGCCAGAAGGAAGCTCGGGATTCGGGTACATGCCGATCGACCCGACCGTGCCGTCGATGGACGTGCTCGCGGAGGCCGGCTCACCGGCATACGCCAGCCACAGCCAGGCGCTCGTGGCGAACGCGCGCCAGTCCTCGTCGCTGCGCCGAGAGGTCTCGGCCAGCGTGGAGCCGAAGGAACGAGGACTGTCGCCCAGCATGGCGAGCCGGACGTCGCGGTAGGTCTGCCAGCTGTCCTCGCCGACCCGGACGACCCGGACCGACGTCACTGCGCGCCGGATGCCAGCTCGCGAGACCGGGCTGCCGCCGCCTCCATCGCCGTGATGAACGCCGCCCGCACCTTGTGGTCGTCCAGCTCGCGGAGCGCGGCCGCGGTGGTTCCGCCGGGAGAGGTGACCTGCTCGCGCAGGATCGAGGGGTGCTGGCCGGTCTCCTTGATCATGGTCGCGGCGCCGTAGAGGGTCTGGACGACGAGCTCGGTGGCCGTCGTGCGCGGCATACCGAGGACGACCCCGGCCTCGATCATCGCCTCGACGACGTAGAAGATGTAGGCGGGGCCACTGCCGGAGATCGCCGTGACCGCGTCCATCAGCTTCTCGGGGACCTGGGTGACCTTGCCGCACGAGGCGAGCAGGCCCGAGGCGATGGCGAGGTGGTCGTCGGTGCAGTGCTTGCCCGGAGACAGGGCTGCCATCCCCTCGTCGACGAGGGCCGGCGTGTTGGGCATGACCCGGACGACGCTCGAGCCCTCGGGCAGCCGTGACTCGAGGAAGTCGGTGGTGATGCCGGCCGCGAGGGACACGACGACGTTGCCGGGCCGGACCCGGTCGGCGATCTCGTCGAGCAGGCTGCCCATGTCCTGCGGCTTGACGACCAGGACGATCGTGTCGGCCCGCTCCGCGGCGTCGGTGTTGCCGAGGACGGTGATGCCGTACTTCTCGGTCAGCTCCGCGGCCCGGTCGGCACGCCGCTCGGTGACGACGAGGTCCGCGACCGGGTGACCCGACCGCAGCAGGCCGGACAGGAGGGTCTCGCCCATGACACCGGCACCGAAGATCGCGACTGTTCCCATGGCGCGATCGTATGCCGTGCGCTCACCGCCCGCTCGGGGGTTTCGCGCCCGCCGGCTGCGCCCCGACCGAGTCGAGTGATCACGACACGCGGCACGTCCTTGGTGAAGGCCCGCGTGTCGTGATCACTCGTCGACGTGCGACTCGTCGCCGAGCTCGACGAGGGCGCCGAGGGCGGCCCGCATCGTCGCGACCGCCTCGGGGCCGACCCGCTCGACGAGCGCCGCATCGACGCCCGCGATCGCGTCCCTCGTCTCGACGGCGGCGGCCCGACCTCGGTCGGTGAGGGTCACGGTGATCCGGCGCCGGTCGTCGGGGTCAGGAGTGCGCTCGAGGTAGCCGCGCATCACCAGGGTGTCGACGAGCTGGCTCGCAGCCTGCTTGGTGACGTGCAGGCCCGCGACGGCGTCGGCCAGGGTGCTGCCCTGGTTGGCGACGGCACCCAGGACGAACGGTCCGCGTCGCGGAAGGTCCTCGAGGCCGGCGTCGCCGAGGGCTCGGCGGACGGCCGCGATGTAGGTGTTGCGCGCCGCCTGGAGCAGCGGGCTCATGACGAGGCTCTGGTGCCAGGCATCGGGATCGAGGTTCGGGGCAGGGAGGTCGGCCATCCGTCGACCATCTGATCATGTTCGTTGACTGTCAACTACCTTGACAGTCAACCGGTGACTCTCAGTTCTTGCCGGCCAACCCGCGCAGGAAGAAGACGGTGTTGGCCGGCTTCTCGGCCATCCGTCGCATGAGGTAGCCGTACCACTCGTCGCCGAACGGCAGGTAGACCCGCATCTGGTCGCCCCGGTCGGCGATCCGGCGCTGCTCGTTGGGCCGGATGCCGAGGAGCATCTGGTACTCGAAGGAGTCGGGGCTGCGCCCGTGGTGCGCGGCCAGCGCCCGAGCGATGTCGAGCAGCCGCGGGTCATGGCTGGCGATCATCGGGTAGCCCTTGCCGGCGAGCAGGACCTTCAGACAGCGGACGTATGCCGTGTCGACGTCCTCCTTGGCCTGGTAGGCGACCGACTCCGGCTCCTTGTAGGCGCCCTTGCACAGACGGACCCGGCTCCCGGCATACGCGAGGTCCCGGCAGTCGGCCTCGGTGCGGTGGAGGTAGGCCTGGAGGACCGCCCCGGTCGAGGGGAAGTCCTTGCGCAGCTCGGCGAGGATCCCGAGGGTCGAGTCGGTCGTCGTGTGGTCCTCCATGTCGAGGGTCACCGTCGTGCCGGCGGCTGCCGCGGCGACACAGATGTCTCGGGCGTGCTCCAGGGCGATCTTCTCGCCGTCGGTGGGCAGCTTCTGGCCGCAGGCGCTCAGCTTGACCGACACCTCGGCCTTGCCGCCCTCGGTGAAACCCTTGTCCTGCAAGGCATTCAGCAGCTTGATGTAGGTGTCGCGGGTCGCGTCGGCCTGCGAGCGGTCGAGCGTGTCCTCGCCCAGATAGTCGATGGTGACCATGCGCGCCGTCTCGCGCAGCTCGCCCGTCACCTCGACCGCGTCATCGACCGCGTCGCCGGCGACGAACCGCTTGACGACCGATCGGCTGACCGGCGCCTTCTCGACGGCGTGGCGAATGGTCCCGGAGTCGGCGAGCCACAGCAGGCCGTTGCGCAACAGGTCACTGGCATCCATGGACCGCAGGGTATCGCCGGGACCGGGCATCTGCCTCTGATGGGTGAAAGATCCACGGGACAGGCCGGCAGCCGCGCTCAGTGGAGGTGATCGGACGCGCCCAGGCGCGTCGGTCCACCTCCACCCGATGGCCGCGCACCGGTCCGGTCAGGGCGTGCGGCGACGCAGGGTGAGCGATCCCAGGACCAGGGCCAGCGCGATCCACCCGACGATGACGACGAGGTCCTTCCCGACGTCCCCGAGCGCATCGGAGGTCGCGGTGATGGTCTTCATCGCGTCCACGGCATACGAGAGGGGAAGGGCGTCCGAGACCCAGCGGAGGACATCGGGCAGTGCGTCGCGGGCGACGAGCAGGCCGCAGAGGAGGAACTGGGGCAGGACGAACGCAGGCATGAACTGGACGGCCTGGAACTCGGTCCGCGCGAAGCCCGAGGCGAGGAGCCCCAGCGCGGTCCCGAGGACGGCGTCGGCCACCGCGACGACGACGAGCAGCCAGATCGGCCCGGCTACGTCGAGTCCGCAGACCCAGACGGCGAAACCCGTTGCGACGAGGGCCTGCACGACGGCCATGAAGCCGAACGCCAACGCATAGCCGGCCATGAAGTCGCCCTTGCCGATGCGCGTCGTGAGCAGCCGCTCCAACGTGCCGGACGTGCGCTCACGCAACGTCGCGACCGAGGTCACGATGAACATGACGACGAACGGGAAGACGCCGAGCAGAGCCGGGCCGATGTGGTCGAAGACGAACGGGGTGGCGTTGAAGATCCACGCGAGCAGGCCGATGAGCACGCACGGCACGACGATCATGAGCGCCACGGTCCGGTGGTCGCCGCGGATCTGGCGCAGCACCCGGCCGGCGGTGAGGAGGGTCAGGCGGAGGTTCATGCCGCACTCCCCCCTGCGCCACCGGACCGTGCCGCCGTCGATGCCGCCCGGTCGATGAGCGCGAGGAACGCGGCCTCGGCGTCCGGGGCGCCGGTCTCGGCGAGCAGCTGCGCAGGCGTGGTGTCGGCGAGGAACTCGCCCTCGCGCATGAGGAGCAGCCGGTCGCAGCGGGTGGCCTCGTCCATGACGTGGCTCGACACGAGCAGCGAGGTCCCGGCGGCCGCGAGCCGGCCGAAGAGGTTCCACAGGTCGCGGCGCAGCACCGGGTCGAGCCCGACGGTCGGTTCGTCGAGGACGAGGAGGTCCGGCCGCCCGACGAGCGCGCACGCGAGCGAGGCCCGCGAGTGCTGCCCGCCGGAGAGGTTCTCCACTCGGGCGGTCGCGTGCGAGGGGAGGTCGACCAGCGCGATCGCCTCCTGCACGGCCGCCTCGTCCACCCCGGCGATCCGGCCGAAGTAGCGGACGTTGTCGGCGACCGTCAGGTCGGCGTACACGCTGGGGCTCTGGGTCACGTACCCGACGCGGTGGCGCAGCCCCTGCGACCCTGCCGGCTCACCGAGAACGGTCACGGTCCCCGACTCGACGACCTGCACGCCCACGACGGCACGGATGAACGTCGACTTCCCGCCACCGCTGGGGCCGAGCAGGCCGACGACCTGGCCGGTGGGGATCCGGACCGACAGGTCCGGGATGACGAGCCGGCCGCCACGGGTGACGCGCAGGTGGTCGACCTCCACGGCATACGAGTTATTCACCATGTGATGAAATATACGTCGAGAGCAGGGTACCGGCAAGAGCCTTCCGGAGAATCGGGCCGTATGCCGCAGGGCTCAGACCGCGGGCCCGGCGAGGTAACGCTGGAGGGTGGGAGCCAGGTGGGCCACGAGCTCCTCCGGGGTCGCGTCGACCATCGCCGGGAGCTCGATGACGTAGCGGAGCATGCCGACGCCCACCATCTGGGCGGCCGCCAGCGATGCCCTGACGTCGATCTCCTCCGCCGCGAGCTCCTTGTGCCGCAACGAGATCTGCCGGATCAGGTTGGAGAAGATCGCGCCGACGACGAACTCGCGCAGCATCCGGGCGGCGTCGTCGTGCGACACGGCCGAGCGGATGAGGACCTGGAAACGCGCTCGGCCCTCGGGCGCATCCCAGACGGCGAGGAAGGTTCGGGCCATCCGCTCCCCCACCTCCGCCACCGGCCCCTCGGCGACCGACCGGATCAGGGCATCGGGGTTGGCGGGAACCTGGAGCACCTCGGCGAAGAGGCCCGGCTTGCCGTCGAAGTAGTGGTGGAGCAGGGCCGGGTCGACGCCGGCCCGCCGGGCGACACCGCGCAATGACGTTGCGTCATAACCGGATTCGGCGAACTCGGCCCGGGCCGCCTCAACAATGGCACCCCGGGTGTCGGCGCTGGCCGGTCGGCGCCCGCGCGGGCTCACGGGGTCGCCCGACGTCGCCGCGAGCGCACCGAGGAGTGGGCCGGCTGGTCGAGCGGCGCATCGTCGGTCGTCCGCGCCTCGAGGTGGAGCCGGGCAAAGCTCAGCGCCTCGGCGAGGGCCGACTCACGCTGCTCCGCGTCGAGCTTGCGGGTGCCCACCTCGACGACGACGATGCCCGGGAACCCCTGTGCGGCAATGGTTTCCAACACCTCAGCACACGGCTGACCTCCGTGCCCGGGGACGAGGTGCTCGTCATCACCGGCGGACCGGGGGTCGGTAAGACGACCATCGTCAACTCGATCCTGCGCATCCTGGCTGCGAAAGGGGTGAAGCTGTTGCTCTGTGCCCCGACCGGCCGCGCCGCCAAGCGCATGACCGAAGCCACCGGGCTCGAGGCCA
>Ga0209811_10000783_pt1 | contig 11878 bp, 13 predicted proteins | sample Coa_R1_6_FD_187161 | JGI IMG/M metagenome (GOLD analysis project Ga0209811, IMG submission 187161) | Surface soil microbial communities from Centralia Pennsylvania, which are recovering from an underground coalmine fire. - Coalmine... | ecosystem: Environmental > Terrestrial > Soil >...
TGCCGCGTCCAGGACGGACTCGGTTCCCTCCGACGGGTTCGTGTACCAACGCAGGAAGGCGCGGTCCAGCGCCGCCCGCTGGGCCACGGACTCGAGCCCCATCGACGTCCCGGTCTCCGCTGCCTCGCGCAGAGCGGACTCGGCCTCCTCGAGCTGTCCGACCTCCCGGAAGGCGTGAGCCAGCTCGATGAGGAACTCGAGCCGCTGGGGGTCGTCCACGGGAAGCAGCGCCACCGCGGGCTGGCTGCAGCCCGTGCGGCACGTGCACAAGATCAGGCTGTCGGACCTGCGCGGCATCGACAAGCAGATCGAGCGGGTAGAGCAGAACGCGCGCCAGTTCATCGAGGGAAAGCCCGCGAACAACGTGCTGCTCACCGGTGCGCGCGGCACCGGCAAGTCCTCGATCGTGAAGGGCCTGCTCAACAAGTATTCCCGGCAGGGGCTGCGGCTGATCGAGGTGGAGAAGAACGACCTCGTCGACCTGCCCTACATCGTCGATCTGGTCGCGCCGCGCAAGGAGCGCTTCCTCCTCTTCTGCGACGATCTCACGTTCCACGGCGCCGAGGACGGATACATCGCGCTCAAGGTGGCCCTCGACGGTTCCATCTCGACCACCTCCGACAACCTCCTCATCTGCGCCACGTCGAACCGGCGCCACCTGATGCCGGAATACATGGCGGAGAACCTCGAGACGCGCTACGTGGGCGACGAGATCCATCCGGGCGAGACGGTGGAGGAGAAGATCTCGCTTTCCGAGCGCTTCGGCCTGTGGGTCACCTTCTACCCGTTCGACCAGGACGAGTACCTGGCGATCGTCGGCCACTGGCTGAAGACCCTCGGCTGCGCCTCGGACGATGCGCAGGAGGAGGCGCTGCAGTGGGCGCTGCAGCGCGGCTCGCGCAGCGGGCGCGTCGCCTACCAGTTCGCGCGAGATTGGGCTGGTCGTCATTCAAGAAAGAAATGATGTCGTAGAGGTGGCGGCCGCCGTGATCCAGCGGCCCGACGGCACCTTCCTTCTCGCCCAGAGGCCGCCCGGCAAGGTCTACGCCGGCTACTGGGAATTCCCCGGCGGCAAGGCGGAGCCCGGGGAGCCGGCGGCGCAAGCGCTCTCGCGCGAGCTGCATGAGGAGCTCGGCATCGAGGTCGAGACCGCGTACCCTTGGATCACGCGCGTCTTCACCTATCCCCATGGCACCGTCCGGCTGCGGTTCTTCAGGGTGGTTTCGTGGAGGAACGAACCTCATCCAAGGGAAGACCAGGCGATCGCCTGGCAGAGGCTTGGCTTGGCCATGGTTTCGCCTATGCTCCCTGCGAATGCGCCGGTGCTCTCGTCGCTCGCGCTTCCGGTGGAGTACGCGGTCACCGATGCGGTGCGATGGGGAATCGCGGCGATGCTCGACAAGCTCGAATGGGGCCTCGAGCGCGGCCTGAAGCTCGTGCAGCTGCGCGAGCCGCGGCTCGGCGCCGACGAGCGGCGGACCTTCTGCGAGAACGCGATCGGCCGCGCGCATCGCTACGGCTGCAAGGTCATGGTGAAGATGCCGCACCCGGGCGCGGACGGGATCCATTTCACCGCGTTGGAGTTGATGAACCTGGATGAGAAACCCGGCGGCATGTTGGTCGCCGCTTCGTGTCACACGCGCGAAGAGCTCGAGCGCGCCATGCAGCTCGAGCTCGACTTCGCTGTTCTGGGACCCGTCAGGGAAAAAGCAGACGCAGGGCCCCTCGGCTGGGAGCGTTTCGCCGCGATCGTTCGCGGTACCACCATCCCGGTTTACGCGATCGGCGGGCTCACCCGCGCCGACCTGGAAGACGCCTGGCGCGCGGGCGCGCACGGCGTCGCTATGATCCGGGGAGCTTGGGGCTAGGCTCGTCCGGCGGCGGCTCCTGCTCCTCGGCGGGCACGCGGTAGGACTCGGTCGCCCACGCGCCGAGGTCGATCAGCTTGCAGCGCTCGCTGCAGAAGGGGCGCCACTCGTTGTCCCCGCTGAAGGCGCTCGGACCGCCGCAGCGAGGGCAAGGCACGGTTCTCACAGGTTGCAGAAGGTGAGCTCGAAGCGCACGTCCCAGTCGGCGGTGCGCGGCCGGTTGTCCTCGGCGTTCTGGGCCATGAACCGGATGTTGAGCACGTACTTGTTCGCGCTGATCTCCGGCACGCAGGGCATCGACGGGTCGAGGCGCAGGCGCAGCATCTGCGCGGTCTTGCCGCCGAGCATCTGCTGGAACATTCCCTGCGGAGCGTTGAGCGACTGCGGCTTGCCCGATTCACGCAGGATGCGCAGGATGATGGCCGAGCCCTCGCGCAGCGGGTAGAGCGGGGCGGTCCACGCCGCGAGCTGGTCGGTGCGCTCGGCGGCGGGGCGATGCAGCCAGTAGTGGTAGGACGGGAGGTCGAACTCGCATGCGCCGCCCGGGATCCCGGTGCGCTGCTTGATCGACATGAGCCAGTCGTTCTCGCGCAGGTACTGGCCGATCTTGCCGGTCATCGAGAAGAGCGCTGCCGCGGCCTGCTCGATGTCGCGCAGCACGCCCGCGAGCGCTTCCTCGGCGATCTCGGGATTGTTCCGGAACGACAGCAGCACCTGCTTCTGGCGCTCGAGCTCCTGCAGCAGGTCCGACTTGAGTTCGGCACGGCTCGCGACCTCGAGGATCTCGAACAGGGTGAGCAGCGCCATGTGGTGGTCCTGCGGATCGGTGCGCGCGACGAAATGGCGCGAGCGCTCGAACAGATCCTCAAGCCGCAGCAGGGTGCGGATGCGCTCGTTGAGCGGGTACTCGTACGTGATCACTGGGCTGCCTGGCCGTATTCGAGGTACTTGCGGTGAAGCGCCGCGACCTGCTCGCGCAGGGCTTCAATGGTACCGCGATTCTCGATCAGGTCGTCGGCCGCGGCGAGGCGCTGGGCGCGCGTCGCCTGCGCCGCGACGATGGCGCGCACCTGCGCCTCGGACAGGCCGCTGCGGCTGCGTACGCGCTCGACCTGCAGCTCCTCCGGGGCATCGATCACCAGCACGCGGTCGACGCGGCTGCGGTAGTCGGGCGACTCCACCAGCAGCGGCACGACGTGGATTACATAGGGCCCGCGCGCGCCGGCGATGAGCCGGCGCGACTCCTCGCGAATCATGGGATGCAGCAGCGCCTCCAGCGCCTGCTTCGCCGCCGGGTCGGCGAACACCCGGGCGCGCATCTTGTCGCGGTCGAGGGCGCCCGACGCTGCGAGGACTTCGGTTCCAAACACTTTTCGGATTTCACCCATGGCCGCACCGCCGGCCGCGGTGAGCGCGTGCGCGATGGCGTCGGTGTCGACCACGGTTGCGCCCAGGCGCTCGAACTCGGCGGCGGCGGCGCTCTTGCCGCTGCCGATGCCACCGGTGAGGCCCACTACAAAGCTCATCCGAGCGGCCGCAGCATGGGGAAACGTCGCGCGATCTCGCTGCCCCAGAACAGCGCAATCACGCCGGCGATGGCGATGTAGGGTCCGAAATGGAACTTGAATTTCCAGTCCCAGCCGCGGCGCGCGGCGAACATCTGGGCGCTGCCGAAGACCAGGCCCACGAACGAGGACAGGAGAATCACCATGAATAGCTCGCGCCAGCCGAGGAACGCGGCGACCGCGGCGGTCATCTTGAAATCGCCGTATCCCATTCCCTCCACCCCACGAACTGCCCGGAAGATCGCGTTCACCGTCCACAGCACCATGTACCCGGCGACGGCGCCTGTGACCGCCTCGGCGAGCGGCACGAACGTCCCCGCCAGGTTGACGAGCAGCCCGAGCCACGTCAGCGGAAGCGTGATGTCGTCGGGCAGGTAGCCGGTCTTCTGGTCGATCAACGCGAGGGCGATCACGCACCAGAAGAACACCGCGGCCGCGAGCGCCTTGAGGCCGAAGCCGAAATGATAGGCGCAATAGAACGCACCTACGCCCGCGATCAGCTCGACGATCAGGTACCCCGGGCTGATGCGCGCCTTGCAGCGGGCGCATTTTCCCCGCAGCGCGAGATAGCTGAGGAGCGGGATATTCTGCAGCGCGCCGATGGCTTGGCCGCAGGCGGGACAGCGCGAGCGCGGAAAGGAAAGGCTCAGGCGCCCCGTCAGGGCCGACTTGGTCAGCCCGCGCACCTCGTTCGCCACCCGCGTCCTGCCCGGCTCGCCGCTCAGCGCCTCGGCTTCCTCGAGCATCTCGGGGATCTGGCCCAGCCACTCGCGCTCCATCATGCGCGGCAGGCGGTGGATGACGACGTTGAGGAACGAGCCGATGCACAGGCCGAATACGAGCGCCACCCAGGGAAACGCGGCCGGCTGAGCGAGCCAGCCGAGCGAGGACATGCGCTAGACGGCCTGGCCGAGTTTGAAGATCGGCAGGTACATCGCGATCACCATGCCGCCGATGAGCGTGCCGAGCACCACCATGATCATCGGCTCCATCAGCGACGACAGCGCCGCGACGGCGTCGTCGACCTCCTGCTCGTAGAAGTCGGCGACCTTGCCGAGCATCGAGTCGAGCGCGCCGGTTTCCTCGCCGATCGAGCACATCTGGACGACCATCGACGGGAACACGCCTGAATTCTGCATCGCCACGGTGAGCGAGGTGCCGGTCGAGACTTCCTGCTGGATCTGCTTGGTGGCCACCGCGTAGATGTAGTTGCCTGCGGCGCCGCCGACGGACTCGAGCGCCTCGACCAGCGGCACGCCGGCGGCGAACATGGTGGAAAGCGTGCGCGTCCAGCGCGCGATCGACGACTTCTTCACCAGGTCGCCGAACAGCGGCAGCCGCAGCATCATCCTGTCCATGAAGATCTGCACCGCGAGCGAGCGCTTCCACGACTCGAGGAAGCCATAGATCGCGCCGCCGATCGCCGGGAAGATGACGTACCAGTAGGCCACGAACCAGTCGGAGATCGCCATCACCATCAGCGTGGGCGCGGGCAGGTCGGCGCCGAAGCTCGTGAACACTTGTTTGAACGCCGGGATGACGAAGATCATGATCACCGCGACGATGATGAACGCGACCGCGATGATGGCGATGGGATAGAACAGCGCAGCCTTGATCTTCGACTTGATGGCGAGGATCTTTTCCTTGTAGGTCGCGAGTCGCTCGAGCAGGTTCTCGAGTATCCCGGCCTGCTCGCCGGCCTGCACCAGGTTGCAGTAGAGGGCGTCGAAGTGCAGCGGGTACTTGCGGAACGCGGTGGCGAGCGGCGAGCCGGTCTCGACTTCGAGCTTGATCTCGTTGAGGAGCTTCGCCACCGCCGGGCTCGCGGCGCCCTTGCTCACGATCTCGAACGACTGGAGCAGCGGCACGCCCGCCTTCATCATGGTGGCGAGCTGGCGGGTGAAAAGCGCGATGTCCTTCTCGGTGACCTTGCCGCGCCGGCCGATGCGCTGCTTCTTGACCTTGGTGACGAGAATGCCCTGCCGGCGCAGGGTCGCATTGACCACGGCGGTGCCGCCGGCGCGCATCTCGCCCCGCACGATCTTGCCTGCCTTGTCCTTGCCCTCCCAGGAAAAGACGATTTCCTTGGGCCTCGCCATCGCAGCTGCCGTTGCCATTCCCGCTCCCTTGGGGTCTCCTCAGCTCGAGCCGAGCATAGCGTTCCGGGAGCCTTTTGTGAAGCGTGAAAAGTCGCGTCTAAGCTTCTGACACCTCTGTATTTTCCACCGGGTCGGGCGGGCGGAAAATCCGCACAGTTTTGACCGTCCGGCCCTGGGCGTGAACGATTTCCATGGGCACGTTGCCGATCTTGATCGAGACATCCGCCTCGGGGATGTCCTGCAAATGCTCCAGGATCAACCCGTTGAGCGTTTTCGGGCCGTCGGTCGGGAGGGCAAGCCCGAGCGAGCGGTTTAGCTCCCGGACCGGGGTCGTCCCCTCTGCCGCCACCGTGCCGCGCTCGTCCCAGGCCAGGATTCCCCCTGCAGTGGGGAGCGAAGTGGTGAACTTGCCGATGATTTCCTCGAGGATGTCCTCGAGCGTTACCAGACCCATGAGCTCGCCGTACTCGTCCACGACCAGCGCCATGCGCTCGCGGTTTTCCTGGAAGTACTGAAGCTGGGCGAGCACCGGCGTGGTCGCCGGCACGAAGTAGGGCTGCACCACCAGCGACTCGAGCAGCGCCTGGTCGAGCACGCCGTCGCGCAGCGGCGCGAGCACGCGCCGCAGGTGCAGCACGCCCACCACCTCGCCGAGCGCGTCGCGGAACACCGGCAGGCGCAGATGGTAGGCGGTGCCGAGCTGGTGGACGATGGTCTCGAGCGGGTCGTCGAACTTGACCGACTCGATCTTGGCGCGCGGCACCATGATGTCCTGCACCGTGACCGCGCCGACGTCGAACAGGTTCAGCAGGATCGCGAGGTGCTTCTTCGGCATGAAGCTCGACGACTCGAGCACCAGCGTGCGGATCTCCTCGGTCGAGAGCTTGGGCGCGTCGGCGCTGCCGCCGGTGCGGATGCGCAGCATCCACAGGAGCGGTCCCACGAAGAGGTTCACGAACCACGCCGCCGGGTCGAGTACCCGCAGGGTGAGCTTGATCGGGTAGGAGAGGATGAGCGCGGTGCGCTCCGGGAACGTGGCCCCGATCACCTTCGGCGTGATCTCGGCGAACACGATGATGAGGAACGAGATCACCAGAGTGCCGATGGCGTAGGCGAGCTTGTCGTGGCCGAGGAAGCGCACCGCGACCAGGCTGGAGAGCGTGCTCGCCGCCGCGATGACCAGGGTGTTGCCGATCAGGATGCCGCCGAGCAGACGCTCGGTGCGCTTGAGGAGCTCGGCCACGCGCACCGCGCTCGAGTCGCCGTGCGCGACCAGGTGCTTGAGGCGGTAGCGGTTGAACGCCATCATCGCGGTCTCGGCGATGGAGAAGAACGCCGAGAGCACCAGCAGCACCCCCAGCGCGCCGATCATCCAGTTGGTGGAAAGGTCGTCCACTACGCGCGGTGCAGCAGCACTTCCAGCACGAAGCGGCTGCCCACGTAGGCGAAGAGCAGCATCATGAAGCCCGACAGCGTCCAGCGCAGCGCGGTGCGCCCGCGCCAGCCGTAGAGCGCACGACCGGCCAGAAGCAGCCCGAAGGTGAGCCAGGAGAGCACCGCGAACACCGTCTTGTGGTCGGCGCGCAGGGCGCGGCCGAAGAGCGTCTCGGAAAAGGCGATGCCCGTGATGAGCGTGAGGGTGAGGAACACGAACGCCGCGCCGATCACGCGGAACAGGAGCTGCTCGAGGGTGAGGAGCGGCGGCAATCCGGCGAAGAAGCTGCCCTTCTGATGAAGCCGCCGCTCGACTACCGCCATCAGCGCGGCGTGCAGCAGCGCGATGACGAACAGGCTGTAGGCGATCATCGCGAGGGCGAGGTGCAGCTTGAACGCGGTGGCGGTCGCGTGCGCGCCGGCAGAGGCGAGGCCCGGGAACAGCGCCGGCAGCGGCACGGCGACCGCGGTGAGCGGCAGCACGAGCGGCTGCATGCCCTCCAGGTCGTAGAACAGGCTCTCGATCCAGTACAGCGCGACGCCGAGGAACATCATCACCGAGAGCGCCTGGGCGAAGCCGAAGCGCAGCTCGCGCGCGAAGATTCCCTCGTAGAGGAGCCAGCCATGCAGCACGAGCGGCGCGAGGATCGCTGCGCGCTCCCAGCCGCGCAGGCCGCGCTTCGCCTCGGTGCCGCGCCAGCGCGTGTTCCAGAAGTGCCACGCCAAGCCCACGTACATGGCCGAGGCGATGCCGTGAATTACAATGTCGGGCACTTCCCCAGTTTATCACCCATGCTCGACAACCTGACCGCGCGGCTCACCAAGATCGTCAAGCAGATCCGCGGCGAGGCGCGCCTCACCGAATCGAACATCCAGGAGGCGCTGCGCGAAGTGCGCGTGGCGCTGCTGGAAGCGGACGCGGCGCTGCCGGTGGTGAAGCATTTCATCGACGCGGTGCGCGCCAAGGCGCTCGGCGCGGAAGTCGTCGGCAGCCTGACCCCGGGCCAGGCGCTCGTCGGCGTGGTGCACCGCGAGCTCACCGCGCTCATGGGCGAGGCTGCAGCGGGCCTCGATCTGGCGACCCGGCCGCCGGCGGTGATCCTCATGGCCGGACTGCAGGGCTCGGGCAAGACCACCACCACCGGCAAGCTCGCCCGGTTCCTCGACGCGCAGAAGAAGAAGGTGGCCGTCGTTTCGACCGACGTGTATCGGCCGGCGGCGATCGAGCAGCTCAAAGCGGTTGCCGCCCAGGTGAACGCGCAGTTCGTTCCCTCGGCGGTGGGAGAAAAGCCCCTCGACATCGCGCGCCGCGCGCTGGAGTACGCGCGCACCCACTACCAGGACGTGCTGCTGGTCGACACGGCCGGGCGGCTCGCGATCGACGAGGAGATGATGCGCGAGATCGCCGAGCTGCACGCGGCGCTCGAGCCGGTGGAGACGCTCTTCGTGGTCGACGCGATGCAGGGCCAGGATGCGGTCAACGTCGCACGCGCGTTCAACGAGCGCCTGCCGCTTACCGGCGTCATCCTCACCAAGCTCGACGGCGACGCGCGCGGCGGCGCGGCGCTCTCGGTGCGCCACGTCACCGGCAAGCCGATCAAGTTCGCGGGCGTGGGCGAGAAGCTCTCGGGGCTGGAGCCGTTCCATCCCGAGCGCTTGGCAGCGCGCATCCTCGGCATGGGCGACATCCTGTCCCTGGTGGAGGAGGCGCACGCGAAGGTCGACCTCGAAGAAGCAAAAAAAATTGCGGACAAAGTCCGCAAGGGGAAATCGTTCGATCTTGAGGATTTCAAGTCGCAAATAGCGCAGATGAAGAAGATGGGCGGGGTCGCCTCGCTCATCGACAAGCTGCCGGCGCAGCTCGTCGGCCAGATCGACCCGGCGCAGCTCCAGGACGACAGGCAGTTCCGGCGCATCGAGGGCATCATCAACTCGATGACCCCGCAGGAGCGCGCGAAGCCGGAGCTCATCAAGGCCTCGCGCAAGCGCCGCATCGCCGCCGGCGCCGGGGTGCCGGTGCAGGCGGTGAACCAGCTGCTCGCCCAGTTCGAGCAAATGCAAAAAATGATGAAGATGATGCGGGGCGGCAACATGCAACGCATGATGCGCAACATGAAAGGGTTCCTCCCGGGGATGCGCTGAGCGGGGGGACAATCCCCGCATGGCGGATCAGGCCACCCGAACGCTCGTCTGCAGCGTCCTATTCATCGACATCGTCGGCTATTCCAAGAAGGGCGTCGCCGACCAGGTCAAGCTGAAGCGCATCTTCAACGAACTGCTTACGGCGGCGCTCGAGCAGGTGTCGCCGCGCGACCGCGTGGTCGTGGATACCGGCGACGGCGCGGCGATCACCTTCCTCGGCGATCCCGAGGGCGCGCTCTTCGTCGGGCTCGCGCTGCTCGACAAGGTCGGCGAGATCCCGGTGCGCCTTGGGATCAACCTCGGGCCGGTCTCGCTGGTCAAGGACATCAACGGCCGCGACAACGTCCTCGGCGACGGCATCAACGCCGCCGAGCGCGTGATGAGCTTCGCCGGCCAGGGTCAGCTCCTCGTGTCGCGCTCGTTCTTCGAGGTGATGTCGCTGCTCTCGGCCGACTACGCGTCGCTGTTCAAGCAGGAGAGGTCGCGCCTGGACAAGCACAACCGCGCCCACGATCTCTTCGCCGTCACCGACGCGGTGCGCGTCGGGCGCCGCGTGCAGGAAGCGCAGACCCGGCTGCGGCGCAGCCAGCGTCGCGCCCTTCCGGTGCCCGAGGACGACGCGCCGGCGCAGGTGTTCGACGCCGGCACCCATTTCATCGTCTCCGCCCGCAGCCAGGCGAAGGTGCAGGATGCGGTGAAGAAGCTCGCGGCCGAGGGCTGTCAGCTCCTCTCTCCCATGGCGCAGGTCGGCAGCAAATGGGTCGCGAGCGTGGGCAACCCGAGGCTCACGGTGCAGGCGAAGGTGGAAACCTTCGGCTTCAAGCGCGTCATCACCGGCCCCACCGTCGAAGCGGTCCGGCTCAAGCTGCACGACCTGCTCGAACGCGGGGCGGTGCTGGTCCAGGACGCCGAGCTCGCCGACGGCGTCTGGACCGCCGTGTGCGAGAAGACTTAGGACTCAAAGGCTCAGTTCCCGCTGAACCAGTTGTACCCCTTGTCTTCCCAGTAGCCGCCCGGGTTGTCGTTTACCACGAAGATCTCGGTGATGTGCTTCGGGTTCTTGAACCCGAGCTTGGTGGGGATGCGCAGCTTCATCGGGAAGCCGTACTTCGGCGGCAGGATCTGGTCGGCGAAGCGGAACGCGAGCAGGGTCTGCGGGTGGAGCGCGGTGGCCATGTCGATGCTCGAGTAGTAGTCGTCGCCGCAGTTGAAGCCGACGTACTTCGCGGTGAGGTCGGCGCCGACGCGCTGGAGGAAGTCGCTGAAGCGCACGCCGCTCCACTTGCCGATCGCGCTCCAGCCCTCGACGCAGATATGGCGCGTCACCTGCGACACCTGCGGCAGCGCGTAGAGCTCCGGCAGCCGCCACGGCTTCTGCTCCTTGATGAGGCCGCCGAGCTGGAGCTTGTAGTCGGTCTCGTCGATGATGCGCACGTCGCTCTCCGGGTAGTACCCGTTGAACGGAAACGGCCGGGTGATCATGCTTTCCGGGTACTCCGGCGCGAGCTTCTTCGGATCGAAGAGCCAGCCCTGCGCGCGGTCATTCCACCGCGACATCCCTTCGAGCACCTCCTGGACCCGCTCGTCGCTGGTGATCTCGCAGCCTGCGAGCAGCGAGATCGCGCCGATGGAAAGACTTTGCTTTAGAAACAACCTCCGTTCCAGGCTTTCGACGCCTGTATGTCTTTTGGAGAGGCGAGCTTCTTTCATGACGATCTCCTGAGTCGCCCCGTGATCATGGTGGGAAAGGTGCGCGGGACGAGCGCGACCATGACGACGTGCACGACCACGATGAAAACGACGAGCGACATGGCGAAGAAGTGGAGCAGGCGCGCGCCCTCGTAGCCGCCCATGAGCGCCGCGAGCGCCTGCAGCTGGACCGGCTTCCAGATTGCGAGTCCGGAAAGGATCATCACGACGAGCGCAAGGATGAGCACCAGATACGCGGCGCGTTGCGCTGCGTTGTACATGCTCAGGTCGTCGTGCGCCAGCCGACCGCGCAATGCCTGCGAGAGGTCGCGCACGACCGCGCCCGGGGAGATGGGCAGAAGCTTGCGGCGGAAGTGGCCGGACACGATTCCGTACACGGCGTAGACGAGCCCGTTCAGGGCAAGCACCCACATGGCCGCGAAGTGCCATTGCAGCGCTCCGGCGAGCCAGCCGCCCAGCGTCAGCGCCTCCGGGAAAGTGAACGACTCGAACAGGGGCGAGGCGTTGTAGATGCGCCAGCCGCTCGCCACCATCACGAGGATCGCCAAGGCGTTGATCCAGTGGGTGATGCGCACGACCAGAGGGTGGACCTTTACCCAGTTCGCCATTCGCCGTTCTCCTCGGAGCCTTCAAGTATCGTCTTCGTCGCCGCAGCGCGCGAGTGCCTTACAAAGCGGCGCTCAAGACGTTGTCGCCGGGGCGAAAAGTCCCGTATAATCCGCGCCTTTTCGCAGTCTTGAGCACGCCCGGATGGGTTAACCTCCGGGGCAAATTCAGGGGCATCTTCAATGGTGGTGATTCGACTGCAGCGCGGCGGCGCGAACAAGCGCCCGTTCTATCACGTGGTGGTGGCCGATTCGCGGCGCGCGGCGTCGGGCAAGTTCATCGAGCGGCTGGGTTTCTACGACCCGAAGGCGCCGCAAGGCCGCGAGGCGCTGCGCGTCAACATGGAGCGGGTCAAGCACTGGACCGGGCAGGGCGCGCAGCTTTCGCCGACGGCGAAGAGGCTCGTGAAGCAGTTTGCCAAGAAAGCAGCCTGAGCGCCTGATCGAGATGGGGC
>Ga0209811_10000785_pt1 | contig 11867 bp, 13 predicted proteins | sample Coa_R1_6_FD_187161 | JGI IMG/M metagenome (GOLD analysis project Ga0209811, IMG submission 187161) | Surface soil microbial communities from Centralia Pennsylvania, which are recovering from an underground coalmine fire. - Coalmine... | ecosystem: Environmental > Terrestrial > Soil >...
ATGTTCTTTTGATCCTCAGCGCCACCTGCTTCCGTCGCCAGAGTAGCGGACACTAGGTTGCGTAGCTCAGGGCGCTGCAAGTCGGCTACCACACTGGCTCGCTCGGCTTGCACGGCTTTGAGCGCCTCGGGTGTTAGTGGCATTTCGGCTGACGCCGACTGTGCCGCCGCTGTGGCTGCGGCCACTCCAGCGTAGCCGCCCGCGCCTCCAGCCTGCCCTGTGCTCTGCGCTTGGCCATAGGCGGTCGCTGCATCCTTACCCTCGGCGAACATCTTTTTGATACCCGACCAGCTAAAGCCTTTCATCCACGTCCAGATGGACTTGATATCCTCGAACACTCTGAGGAAGTAGTCCTTGAACGCTTGGCCTACAGCCTTAGCTATGGCGATGAGTGACTTCTCCCACCACTGGGCTAGTGCGACTATGTCCTTCCACACCTTCGCCCACGCGTCGCCTACGCCTGTGAAGTCGCCCGTGAAGATCGCGACCAGTGTTTTCCATATGGCCTTTACGAAGTCGAAGCCCGCCATGAACGACAGCTTGAAGCCCTCGATGAAATGCTCAACGATGGCCGCTGTAGTTGGAAACATCTCCTTGATCTTATCCCAGTTCTCATAGAGCAGGATGACTGCTGTTACTAAAGCACCTATCCCGACTATGATAAGTCCAACAGGGTTAGCGATAGCTGCTATGGCAGCGGCCACTTGCAGCGCGATGAGCAGGCCCGCGAACGCGGCTACGAGCGTGAGGATGGTAGGCACTAGCCACTTCGCGTTCTTGCCTATCCACTCGAACAGCTTAGTGAGCATCTTGAGCGCCTGTAACATCCGCTCTTGGATGATCTGACTCATGGACTTCTTCGCGTCGCCTGCCCCTCTGAAGATGCCTACAAACGCCTTGCCTAGCGACCGCATCATGTCCATGAACGCCTTGCCGCCCTCTGACTTCCACCATGCACTTAGGGTCTTGAACGCTGGCACTACGATGTCGCCCACGAATTGCGCTACCTTGCCTAGCGCCTTGAAGCCCATGTTGCGTAGATCGGTCAGGATGGGTTCTACCTGAGGCAGTATCTTCCGCCACTCGTCGGCCATCTTCGCTCGGAGCGGGAGCGCGGCTAGGCCCATGCGAATCCTCATCGCGGCCAGATCGTTCGTGAGCTTATGGATGCGACCCTCATCGCTCTTAGCCGCCTTGACGTTCTGGCCCTCTGCGAACTTGGCGTGCTTCATGAGGAAGTCGAAGCGTAGCTTCATGAAGTCCTTGGACTTCTTCATGTCCTTGAACTGCTTAGCCTCTGTGTCGCTTAGGACGATGCCGTAGTTACGCAGGCCGCGTGTCATGCCCGTCCTAAGCGCCACAGCATACGCCTTGGAGAACGTGGCCATGTCCTCCTGTGTAGCGTTGACGCCACGTGATACCACTAACAAGTCAGCCATCGAGGCATTAGCCTCGGTGATGTATTTGGGTGGCATCCCTATCATCGCCAAGTTAGCTGTCGAGGTATCTAACAAGCCCTTGGAAATGACACCTTGTTGCGCCAGCGCCGCGTTGTGTTGCTCGATGAGGTCGCGCTGCTTCTCGGCATAGGGCAAGCCCTTGGCGGCTATGGCCTGATTGTTAAGCAAAGAGACAGCTATCTTGCGCTGTCTAGTCTCAAACTGCTCAGCCGCCTCGTCAGCGCCCTCGAAAATGCTAGTGAGTATCTTGCCTACACCGAACGCTCCCAAGATAGCGCCTAGCCCTCCGAACATGGTCGTCAGCTTCGCTATCGAACGCCCTACGCGCATGGCCGCGTGTTCGAGCGTCTTCAGGCGCGACTGGGCCGCAGCCATGACGCCTCTGAACGAGCCAGCCAGCTTAGCGCCTATGGCGAACGTGGCCGTGTATGTGCGTTGAGCGGCCATCGTGTTACCTCTTAGCCTCTTCCTCCATCTGTTCGTTCTCCTTCGTTAGCTGATCGGCTAGCTCCACCATGTAAGCTATCAACTCTCCAATCGGCAGCTCCATCCAGTAGTTGACACCACCTCCCATCGAGCGCGCGAGGCGCACTCCCAACGAGCGTAGCAGTTTGCCTACGCTTTCTCCTCGTCCGGCGAGCTGCCACAGGCTTTTAAAACTTCAGTCCTCAGCGGTGTGTAATACCGCCGTGGTAGTTTCAGTATGAGGCCAAGTGGAACGTCCGCGACGTGGGCCGCTATGATCGCGTGGTAGAGGTGCTTCATCTCGGGTAGAGGCATCTCGTTGCGGTCAGCTTTGTAGAGCCTAGTGAACTCACGCTCGGCTCGCTGGAAGTCTTTGCCTATCATGGCATCGAAGTCCAAGATGAGTTCCTTGTAGGTCTGCCCATCGTATTCCACAGGTGGCACTAGCTTGAGCTTTAGCGCAGGCTGTGGCGTCTCGATAGCGATCTCGCGGAACTCGCGCTCGGTATCGGTCTCATCTGTCTCAGGTGCATTGTTAGTAGGCGGCTCGATGGTCTCGGTCGCCTGTTGTCGGGTGCTTAGTAGCTTTGGATCCATATGACCCTCAGACTAACACAGATTCCTGAAATACCTCAAGCCCCAAAAAACGGGTCTTGATCAGGCTCAGAGTTGGCCCTCCGCGTGCCGAGGATTGCCGCAGTAGCGTCAGAACGGGCTGGCGGCTACGGTCGGTCAGCCGCAAGGTCAGGATGCTTTCTCGGGCATCCTCGTGCCTTTCAGCGCCACACCCGATGCGAGGCCCAACTAACTTGAATTCAAGATGGTTGGAGCGACGCCTCGGGTTGAGGCACTTACGCGATGGACGCTCTGAAGGCATTTCACAGGCCGATCAGCTGGCGGATGCGAGCCGCGTTGTCAACGACCTGTAGCCCATTCCACCAGCGGCACACAGCGTTCTCCTTGTCGATCTCGCACATGATGCGGTCGTTGCGGAGCACGCGCAGGCTGATGAGCTCGTATTCGCTCTCGCCCTCGCCTTTGGTGCCCACCTCTAGCTTGCCAAGGTTGAAGCCCTTGGGCGCGGTGCCCATGATGTAGCGCCATCCAGTGTGGATGATCTTGTTGGTTCCACTGTCGTGCAGCTGATGCGCGGCCCACGCGTCCAGCTGTGCGCCATCCTGTATGGTCGCGAAGATGGCGTCATCCACGATCGTGATCCACTTGAGCGTGACCGTGTAGGGCTTGAAGTGCGCCTGCACTGGCATGTCGATCTCGCCAAAGATGCCGCTGCCCTTTAGCGTGTCCGATAGGTTTTCCAAGTGTGGCAGGGTAACATCAGCTAGGCCGATGAGTCGCTTGCCACCTAGGAAGATGGAGTAGTTGGTAACGTGATTTGGTATTTGCATGTGGGACTCCTATGGGTAGGTGGGTTGTTAGACTACTGCCTGCTCCTCAGGGAACAGGTTCTGTATATACGGCAGCCAGTATTCGATCCTGAAATCGAGCCACTCAGCGGGCGTAGGCACAGCGATGAAGATGTGGAAGATGTAGTGACCGTTGAGCAGTTCGGTCGTTGGGTTTTCCGACTGGTTGAACTCGATGCGAGCGCCGAGTAGCGCCTCGCTGTTGCTCAGTCCATCCAGCCACAGCTGTAGCGAATTCACGATGGCATCTATTAGCCGACGATTTCCTGGCTCGTCCACCTTCTGCCAGATGGTAAGCACGACCGTGTTGCCGATGTAGTCGAACATCCGGCGCACAGGGATGAACATGTCCTTCACATCGGTGTTCGATGGGAAGGCCGCTGTCCTGTTACCCCATGAGCGCCAGCCGCCAATCCAGTTGAGGGCTGTTATGACGCCTTGGCTGTTGAGCATGTTGGCGTCGAGCAGGTGCATGTCGAGCTCGGTGTCGTCGTCGAGCAGGAGCGCGTTCATGCGTAGAGGCTTGTTCGATGGCGAGTGATAGGGCAACCCACCGCCACGATAGGCGTCCGTCCACTGGAGTAGTGGGCCTTGCTGTGACGAGAAGTGAAACTTTTTCTTGTCAGTCGAGCCTACTAGGGCAGGCATACCGAACAGGCATTGCTGCCTTGGGAACACGATGTTGTTATCCTGCTTCCACTGGTGGACGTCTTGGGCCGTCTGAACGCCGCTGGCCGCTGTCGTGTCAACGTCGATGAGGCACGTGCAGGCGAAGCAGCCGTTGATGTTTTCGCACTTGGCTTCCATGGCCGCAGCGACTAGCGGGTCACTGGAGAACTTGGGACACACGATGACTCCGGGCACTTGCCCAGTCTTTTGAAAGACGTCCTCGATGACTTCCAAGCCTGTGCGCTTGCCAGTCGAGATGTCGATGCCACCGATGATGTCAGCCGCTGTGAGCGCCGTAGCTCCAGGTTTTTGCCCCTCTAACGTCACTATGGACGTAGGCAATGGGATAGCGCCAGAGGCGACGCGTGTTATGACCCAAGTGTTGTTCTTGGATAGCGTCAGCAGGTAGTCAACGCCTTCCTCATAGGGCACTGTGCCTGCCTCATCCTTGACCACGACTGACCACGCGATGAGCTCCTCCTGCGAGTCCACCTGCCCGCCTACGAGCGTGAGCGGCTTGGGTGCGAGCGCGGTAGCGCCCGCCTCAGGATCGTTGACCGCCACATAGACGACTGGGAACACACCGAACTCGACGAAGCAAGCATCCATGTGCTCGCAGATATCGAACTTGTCCCAGTCCTTGCTGTAGCCTAGCTCAGCGACCGCGTCCTCATAGCGGTTGTAGATGCGAGGCACGTTGACAAAACTTTTACCGTTCTTGTTCAGATGCAGCGGTGCTGATCCGAACACTACATTGAGTCCCACGTTGGCTTGGACTGGACTGATGACGCTTGTGGGCACGTCAGCCCAGCTGACGCCGTGTGGGAATGGTCCGAGATTAGGCATGTTGTGTTTCTAGTGTTATGCCCGAAGGCGATTTAGTTGACTGCGGTTGGGTAGATGCGAGCCATTTCTGGACTTCGCGATAGAAAGTAACATAGCTGCCAGTCGTGCCGCGCATGTTGTGCGCGTAGTCGAACGAGAGCTCGAGCATTACTCGCGCGAGATCACCGATGGGCACGAACAGTTCGCCTATGGCCGGACACTTGGCTATCCAGTCGTAGTATTGCGGGTAGATGCCATTGGTGAAGGTCTTGTTATAGTGCAAGCCCATGTGGCCAATGTGCGGGCCTACGTAGATGACATGCCCTGTGATGATGCGCGGTGTGCCTTTCATGGTAGCGAGTGAACGTAGAAGATCATGTCGAAGTAGGCGACCTGATACTGCCACTGCCCAGCAGGGCCATAGCCGAAGTTACCATCGTGGCGCGGTGGCACAATCGCCCAATGAAAGCCGAAACGATAGGCGTCATACGAGGGGTTGGGTGGCGTGCCTATGAGGTCGAACACTAGGCAATACACCTTGTCCTTGACTAGCTGGATTTGGTTGACGCCTGTGAAAGCAAACTCGACTGGCCCTATGTCGGGCGTCCGCACTAACGTGCTGGTATCTATCTGCTCTGACACGGCCAATGCCGCGCCCTCGGGTAGAGCGCTCGCTAGAGGGTCGGGTGTGTCGTAGATGGAGCAAGTGATCCCCAGTGGAGGATCGATAGCCTCAGCTGGTCGCGCTTGAAAGAAGACCTTGGCACGATCGAGGATGCCGCCTCGTTTCGCTGTGAACGAGTAGGTAGCATGAACGTTTGTCCCATAGAGACCGTAGCTGCCATAGTCATTCATGTGTTCCTCGCCCCAAGCATCCTCGATAGTCGGGTCAACTACCTCTGGTGGCGTGAGTGCCGCGTTAGCCTCGATGCACGTAGGGAACACGATGGCCTCGAAATGCGACTTGATGTGAGTTGGGTTAGGGACTGTCATGGTAGTGCGTAGAGGTAGAAGGTTAACGTCCCGAAGTCATCGGTCTGCCAGCCGCCCTGATGGAAGCCCACGTTATTAGGCAGTGTTTGCGCCCAGTGCATGCCTAGGTAAGCGTATTCGCCTTGCGCTGGGAACGCACCCACATAGGTGAACACAAATGCGTATAGCTGGCCCGCCACTAGCGCGTATTGATTCGCGCCCTCGAACACGAACTCCTGCATCGAGCCGCCAGTTACGAGGCTGGCGTTAGGCAGTCTGTTAGACGTGGCTAACACTGGCCCTGTCGGCACCATAGCACCAGCCGCGCCAACCGCCGCGTATAGCTGGACGACGAAATCGCAGAGTGCGCCCCTAGGCTTCACCCATAGCTGTAGCGACGCGAGCTTACCGCCCACGGGCATCACAAGTGCCTGATAGGTGGCGGTCATAGCGAACGGGTCGGTCTCACTGACGCCACCCATGATGCCGTAGCTATTGCCCGCGTCATCCTGATTCTCGACTGGCCACGAATAGATGAGCACTGGCTCGGGTGGCGGTGGCGGCTTCACATAGGGTGGCGGTGGCTCTCGATACTCCGCGCCCGGATAACTCGCTCGGAAGTCTATGTGCTCCGCTGGCACGATGCCAAACGTCTCGCTATCGGGCAGCGGGCGTCCAGCTGGTAGCACCCATTGCGTAGTCATCTCCGCTATGTAGTGCGGGAACGTGTCGGCTTCAATCAGTTTCCACTCCATGGGCAGTTCGATAGGGTATGCCTGATCGAGCGCGGCTTGGCCGTAGCTAGTGAGCGCGATTGCTATCGTCTCGACCATGTTCTGAACGTCCTGATAGCCACCTCCATCTGGATTCTCATCGTAGGCGTTTATCAATATCCTAACGAGCGCGAGCATGGTCGTATGCGAGTCCTCGAGAGCGATCTTGCCGCTCACAGCCTGCACGATGATAGCAGGGCAATCAGGTAGCTTGTCCACAGCGATCTCGCCTGTGACCGTCCGTGGGACGCGCCCACGTTCTACGCGCGGTGGCACCTTGAGCGTGAGCGTCTGTGCGCGAGCTTCATAGTCGAACGGCACATAGGGCGTCTCCTTGGGCCGTGCCTCAGTGATGGACGCTTGGGCTAAGTTGAGTGTCGGGTTGTCCAGCATGTAAGTGCCCATCAGCTTAGCTATGAACCGCACTAGCGTCTCCTCAAGGTCATAGAGCGACTGCGCTCTACGGCCGAAGTCGGACTCTGGCGGTGTGACTGGCTCAGGGTTCATAGGCGTCCAGTGAGTAACAAGATGATGACCACGATGAGCAGGATGCCAACAATGCCACTAGGGCCGTAGCCCCAGCCGCTGCTATAGCCCCAGCGCGGCACCGCTCCGATGAGTATTAGGATGAGGATGATTATTAGGATCGTTCCCATTAGTGACCTCCTGCGCGTGTTAATACGCGGTCGATCTCGTGATCGATGCGCAGGGCGAGTGTGTCGCCCATCTGTTTGTTCACCTCAGGCCCAACTGTGGGCTGAGTTGCCATGATAGGTGCGCCTATGGCGAGCAGCTTGTGCATAGGCAGTCGGCCAGCGCCGCTCGCTCGTATGAACGGGCCTACGTAGCCCACGCCCGCAGGCACGAATGCACCGTGCATGACAGCGCCTCCGCCCACCTTCACCTGTGCGAACACTGGGCGCTTGTTCTTGCGCCGTTGAACGCCACTGGGCCGCACCTTGAATTTGTTGAGTTCTAACATGCCTTGCTTCAGGACTATCTCACCGCTTAGGCGACTCACACTAGCGCCTTTGACCGCCACTGGAATGTCCTTGGACTTGATGACGTAGATCTTCCGTATCTGGCGTCTAACTGTAGTCCTGCCTTTATCGAGAGCGCGATTGATCGCGGGCGCGAGCACCTTAGGCACTCCGTTCTCGATGTGGCGCACTACCCTCTGAAGGTGGCGCAACTGCTTAGCGTCTATCTGTAGGGCTACCATAGGTCAGTTACTTCCATAGTGTCCTGGCTGTGAGCGGGTGGCGCTTAGGGCAAGCATCCAACAGCTTTCCTCATCGGTGACCATGAGCACTTCCCATGGCCGATTGGCGGGCGAGTAGATGAGCTCGCCCGCCACAGGAGGCCGAGGCAGATACTTGTGTTCCATGTAGCAGATAACATCACCTAGGTAAACACCGTGAACGCTCACTATGGGCTGGCGCTTAGCCGCTTCTTCATCCCACACTACCTTCGCAGTGAACAGCTTGAAGCCACCATGGCCGTCCGAGATGCGAAACTCCCTGACCGTAGCGTGCTCATTAGAGTTGATGAACACCCTAGCTAGGTCAGTCGGGAATTGCTCTCGTAGGCTCACGGGTTGTTACGCGTTGTCGGCCTCCTCCAGCTTCTCGATGATCTCGGCCTTCGTAGCGCGAGTGGGCACATCGATCCCACGCTGCTCCGCTTGCTCGCGTAGCTCGGCGACCGTCTGGCTCTCATAGTCGCCGTTGCCTCCACTTTCTTTCGCGCGAGCGGCTGGCGACTGCGCCTGCGCTCTCTCGCGAGCCGCCTGCCCTGCTTCCTGTAGCTCGGGCTGTGGCTGCTCATCGGATGGCCTCTGGGCCTCGAAGTAGGGCTGCTCCTCCTCTGCACCTCCGCCCTCGCGAGCGAACGGGCCACCTCCGCCAGTGAGTGCTTCCAAGATGCGGAAGCCCAGCACATCGGCAGGCATGGGCAGCGGGCAGCTTGTTAGGCGATACCACAGCTGGCCATCTTCCTCGTCACCATAGACGAGTGGGATGCGGCTGGTTTGATAGGTGACAAACGTCTTCGTCTTGGCGTTCTCCAGCTGTGTGAACGCACCATAGACGATCTTGTTAGGCACGTTAGTGGAGAGCAGGATGATCAGCGGATCGGGCAACATCGGGAACAACGTCCCTGCATCGTCCTCGAAGTATTCGCTGTAGTGGTAGCACTCCATGCCAGGCACTAGCGCGAAGCGCACGACCGCGTCGCTCTCGATGATGGGCGCGACAGAGCCAAGCTCATAGCGTCGGTTGTCCAGATAGGACTTCACGTTCGGGTTGCTGATGAAAGCAGCCTTAGCCGCTGTGCCGAACAGCGCGATGTTAGGGCTGATGCCACTGTCGCGGATTGTGGCAAGCCTAGCCGCTTCCAAGTCAGCCAGTGGGTCAGCACTGGCAGGCGTGGCATCCCACTTGTTAGTCACAACGTAGTGGTTGTTGGCTGTGCCTGCGCTGCTCTCCAGATAGTTGATGACCATCTGGTAGCCGTTCTCAGCGGTCACGGTTAGACCGCCATTGATGAGCACTTGGCGGCACATCCATTCCTCGCGCCGTGTGATGGCTTCATCGAGGAAGATGTTGTCCTCAGCCAGTAGCTCCGCTGCACGGTCAGCCGCTGTGCGGCCACTATAGACCGTCTCTCCGGGCATGCGCGATTCGAGATCGGGCGTTCGCAGGGCGCGAGCGGGCGCTATGCGAGGTGCGCGGAAGAACCGCGTCTCGTAGCCCTGTCGCTCCATGACCTTGCCACCGATCAATGGCGCGACGAAGGGTGCCATCTTCCGCCTACCTCTGCGGAAGTCGAACTCGACCATCGCGGTCGGTGGGTATTCGCGGCCCGTGAAGAACGTGTCGCGCAGGAATGTGTGGACCAATGGGCCTTCGAGGAATGGCTCGAGTAGCGTCCTTGGCTCGTAGTTAGGATCGGTGTTCATAGGTTTGTGTTACCTTCTATCAGTTGGGTTGTTAGTGGTTAGGGTGCGAAAGCGCCAGTAGGCACTGACGGATCGAGGAAGATCTGCAAATCGCGCAGGCGCTGAATGGCCGCTGCACTGAGGGCAGTTGGGCTTGGGCCTTGTGACCATGCATTCGCATAGTGGATTTGCCGTTGATTGAACGAGCCTGACAGAGCGACCGCCACTGTGGGTTTAGTGGGGTCATCCTGCGGGTCTGGCAGGTCAACGATGATGCCGCCTAGGGCTGCGTCATCCGCTGCTAGAGCGGGCGACACCTTCATGGCGGTGGCATCGAACTTCACCAGATAGCCCACGTGCATCTTGTCGAGGGTTTCCGGCGCTACAGGCACGAATTCAAACCGCTGGATTTTCCAGTCGGGGTCGTCATCGTGACTCATGATGTTGATCGGATAGAGTGCGCTCTTGATTGGCATGGTATGTTATCTCCTTGGGTTGGTTGGTTGTGTTAGTTACGGCTATGGGCAAAGCGATTCTTGTTGCGCAGCTTGAGGCGCGACTGTGTTTTGTTCTTGATGAGGGTGCCGAAGCCGTTGCCCTCACCAGCTGCTCCACTATCGCTGCCAGGAATCCGATTGAGCACATCGGCGTCCGACTGGCGGTCACTGCGCTTGCCAGCCTTATCCATGGCTTCCATGCAGGCCGCATAGACGTCCGATGGCTGCTTGCCCTCCTTGATCGCGGCCTCGATGATCGCGTGGGTGGCCGGACGGTCGAGCGCCTGTAACGCGGTCACACGTGCACGCTCGGCTGTGATGCCACGATCGTAGTCGGTGGCTGCGGCGGGCGGTGGCGCTGGCGGTGGCGGTGGCGGTGGGTTAGGCGGCTCAGTCGTGGTTGGCGGCTTGGGCGGCTGCGGTGGATCTGCGGGTGGTGTAGGCGGGTCTGCGGGTGGCGTATCCGCCGTAGCTGTCGGTGGTTTTGGGTTCATAGTTATGCTTTCTGCTGTGGCGTTGAACGCCGGAACGTTGTGGAAACGCGATAGGTCAAACTCGATGCCGTTGAAGATGACGCGCTTAGTGTTAGCCACGGCTGCGGCTTTAACTACTCCACGCACCTCATCGGCGAAGCCTTTCGCTATCGCCTGCTCAGGTGAAAGCCATGTCTCGGCGGCTAGCATGTCGCGTATGTCTGCGCGTGACTGCTTAGTGCGCCGCTCATAGACGTTGATCATCGACTCGGTCACAGTGTCGAGAGCGCCAGCCATCGTGCGCATGTCATCGGCGTTACCCATGACGATGCCGCTCGGTAGATGAATCATCATAGTCGCGTTAGCGCGGATGTAGATCTTGTGCCCTACCATGGCGACGATAGAGGCTGCGCTGGCCGCAAGTCCATCCACGAACACGATCTTCGTCGCGCGGTGATCGGCCAAGCGCGAGTAGATGGCGCTCGCCTCGAACAACGATCCACCAGGACTGTTGATATGGATGTCGAGGCGCTTCACGCTCGATGGGAGCTTCGCGAGGTCGCGGGCGAACGCCTTTGCGCTCACATCGCCCATGTCCTCCCAGTCGCCTATCTGCGAGAAGATGAGGAGCTCCGCTGCATCGGGTTCATCCATGTCGGCGTTGCAGTTGAATCGGTAGAAGTCGTTCATCGGTAAAACCTCCCGCTTGTTCCGCCGCTCAATTCGGCGTTGTTGATCGTGCTTTCTGATGGCCCTCTCCGTGCCGAGGATGCCGCAGAGCGTGCTTTTAAGCCGTTCTTGCCCAATCGGGCAGGAGGCTTTGTCGGACGCGGAGACGGCGACGGAGGTGCCGCTGGCGGCCCTGCTGGCTCTGGAGTCCCAGGTGGAGGCTTAGGTGCAGCTGGAGCGGGTTGCGCGAAGCCACCGCCCTTAGTCGGGCGATAGGGCGGATAAATCAGGCCTGCCTCATCGAACTCCTCCTGCTCGGTGCTCTGTTGCGAGATGTTGTCGCGATAGTTGCTGCCGTTCAGCTCCGCGCTCTCGCGCTCGATGGTCGAGAAGCCGCATGTGACCTTCAGATCGGCGGCAGCGACTTCCTTCTGTGGATCGAGAGAGCCTGCGCTACTGCCCGTCCATATGCACCTGAGCATGGCGCGACGGATGTAGGGGTCATCCCATCCGCCCTTGAAGTGCTCGATGCGGCCCATGGTGACAGCGTCCTCTAGCCACTCCTCATACACGGGCTGGCATAGCTGATCGATGACCAGTGCTCGATACTTCCTCACTCGACGCCAGAAGTCTAACAAGGCCGCTCGACTGGCGCTGTAGCTGGCGTTGTATTGCTTGAGTAACACCTCATAGGGAATGCCT
>Ga0209811_10000787_pt1 | contig 11836 bp, 10 predicted proteins | sample Coa_R1_6_FD_187161 | JGI IMG/M metagenome (GOLD analysis project Ga0209811, IMG submission 187161) | Surface soil microbial communities from Centralia Pennsylvania, which are recovering from an underground coalmine fire. - Coalmine... | ecosystem: Environmental > Terrestrial > Soil >...
CCCCCATCCCGCGATCAAGGCGCCGATCGCGGTCTAGAAGACGACGGTTCGCTCCGGTGCCGGAGAGCGGCGCAGCAGCGCCGCCTGAGCCGACTGAGCCCCCACGGGCGTGCGAGGCAGCGGAGGAACGCTGGTGCCGTCGATCGGCACGCCGAGAAGGTCGCGCCCGGTTTCCTTCCCGCCGGCGTCGCGATACACCAGCTCGTTCGTCTCGAAGTCGTACTCGGGGTGACGGGGGTCGTTCCAGTAATTCAGGAAGATCATGTAGAACGGAACGAACAGCCCGTGACGGGGCTCGGTGTGTTGCAGGGCGAACACGTACTCGGGCTGTTCCCTGACGACAAAACCGCTGTGGCAGTGCTGCACCCAGATGTAGTCGCCGAGCACGACGATCTTCCAGAACGGTTCCTCGTCGTAGAACTTGAGCTTGACCTTCTTGCCGTACTTGCGCAGCGCCGACAGCGCTCCGATGGTCGCTTCGATCTCGGTGTGCAGCGTGAGCACCGTAACGTCGGACGGCAGGGATTCGGCGCGCCGGCGAAGGCCTTGGCCGACCGGGTTGACCAGCATCACGCGGATCTCGTAGGCCTTGTCGATCACCGGGCGAAGCAGGCTGTCCTCCGCGACCAGGGTGTCGTAGCCGGTCAGGGTCAGTACGAAGGCGTCGCGCGCGGTCGTTAGCTGGTTCACCAGTGCGCGCTCGCGCCGGCGGGCCCACCAGCCGGCGTCGTTGTTGCGCGCATGCACCAGCGACGCGAGGCGTGCGACGAGCACACGCTGGCGGTGGTCCCAGGCGATCTTTGCCATGTTGAAGACGAGTGCGAGAACCGACGCCAGTGCGATCTCTGTCCCGAGAAGCAGATTGGCGTTGTTCTCCACTTCCGGCCACCACTCGTTCAGGATGTAGTTCGCGAACCCGGGAAGCGAGAACGCGATCGCCACCGCGAGGACCGTCACCGCTCCATGGGAGAGGACCTGCCGCAGACTGTTCATGAAACTGTGCGGGGATGCCCCGCGATGCGTCGCCACTTTTGACCCCGGAACTCTAGCGCGGGTCGCCGAGCCTGGCCGGATGAGCCCCCCCGGGCACTGAACCGGGTGCGCCGCGAACGAGCACGCCGATAGTCACTTGTTCCACTCCTGCTCCCCACGACCGGTCCGCTTGACGATGGCATCGAGCGTACGGATCGATGTGTCCTCCAGCGGTCCACCCAGGCCGACGGCCGTGCGTGCTTCGCTCAGGGCTTCGTCGTGGCGATCGAGGTCGGCAAGCGTTTGTGCCAGATTGTTGTGCGCTGCGACCGACCGTGGAAATACGACGGTCGCCCGTCTGAAGGCCCGTTCTGCCTCTTCGAAGTCGCCCGCCCGATAGGCCGTGTTCCCCGCACCCATCAGCGCGGTGAACTGATCCGGCCAGCGTTGGAGCGCACTCTGGTAAGCCGCCTGAGCCGATTCGGGCGGACCCGCCTTCTCGAGCTTCGTCACCGCGCTCAGATATTCCGCGGAGCCGACGCTCACCGGGAAGCGTCCTGGCGGCAAAGCGAGCATCGCCCAATAACCGCTACGCTGCCAGGTACGCTCGAAGGTGGAAAGCGGCATCTCAAGGCGCCGATCGGTGCCCGAGCGCAGGACAATTTGCTGCTCCTTCAGGTCGTAGCCGATCGCAACAGCGTAATGCCAGGCCGGGTACCAATCGAGGGCCAGATTCTGCAGCACGACCACCGGGGTTCCCGCGGCGATTTCGGCGAGGAGATCGGAGAGGCTCGGCTTGAGCTCTACGGCGACGAAGCCGTTGCGGCGCGCCGCCGCGAGCATCTCGACCTGCAGACTTCCCTGCCGCTCGGGAACAAAGACCTGTGGCCGCAGGGCATCCGGTCCGATCGCCTTTCCCCCCGCCTCCAGCACCATCGCGAGAGCGGCAGGGCCGCACTGGTACTCGTCCTGCGCGTAAAACGGCACTGCGTCCAGCTCGACTCTCTGCGGCAGTCCCGGGGAGTCGCTGCCCAGCAGGGCCTGCAGCTGCGGGGTCGCGCAGCCTGCAAGGCCCAGGAGTAAGATGCCCGCCGCCGTTAGGCGGCGGGCGACACGCCGGCGCGGTCGAGAGGGGAGGATCACTTGGCCGGCCGGGTGAACGGGAAAACCTTGGTGAAGCCCAGAATGTCCGTTATCAGCAGGATCACGAACACGAGAAACGCGAACCACAGGACCGATTCGAGCCCGCCGCCCGCGGGCAGCGAATCGAACTGTGCGGCGAGACGGCCGACTTCGTCGTCGCTCAAAGCGGCGACGCGGGCCTTCGCTTCCGCAGAACTTACGCCGTGGCTCTCGAGCGCGGCGCGTACGTCTGCCCTGTCGAGAAGCGAACTCAGGTGCTCGCGAGGCGAATCCCGGACCTCGGTCTCTACACGATCGGTCGCCACCAGCTCGGCGTGGGCAGCCGGGATCGGCGCCCCGAGGCACATGCAGGCGACAAGAATGCGCGCCATGGCTCGATCAATGCGGGTCATCTTTTTTTCCTCATCTGGAGCACAGGAGTCTTCTTTATACCCGAGTTCTCATGCACCAACGAGACGGCCCTCGACGACACGAACCTTGTCGCCCACGGCAAAAACCGGCGGACGCGGCAACGAGATGGCGCGAAAGGAGCCGTCATCCATGTGCAGGGTCACGCGCCAGACGATACGCTTCCTCTCATTCTTGTCAGCAGCGCCGGACACGATGCCGTTCAGCGAATCGAGCACCGATGCCGCCCCGCTGGCGATCGCCGCACCGGGGCCTCCTCCGGCCGTCTCGGCCGCGCTCTTCGGATCCGCGGCGCCTGCCGCGGCGTTCGGTTCGTCGTACACCTCGACTGTCCTAACCGACTCTATGGTGCCGCACAAAGCGCAAGCACCCGACCGACCCGGTTTGATCTCGCTCGTGGCCGCAGGGCCTTCGTCGCGCATCGGCGCGCGCTTGCCCGGCAGCATTCCCGTGAAGGTGCCCACGCTGATCAGCCCCGCTATCGCCACCGAGGCTGCTGCCGCTGCGACGAGCGGCCTGATCAACGTTGACCCCGATTGACGAGTTGCGACGGCCTGCATGGAGACGCTGCTCCCCCCGACGATTTGAACTGGTCCGACAGGTGATGTGCAATGGTCGTGCCAGCAAGAGACTTCCCTGCAACGTCAAAGAGTTACTCCGCATTCGGCGTGGACAGGACCCGCGAATATGTCGCTTGTCAGCGACGGTTGCAGCAACACAGGTGAAATCGAACTGAAGCGAAAGGAGAAATCCTGTCGTTCCCCAACGACATAGCGGCAGGAAGCGTCAGACCGAACCCTTCTCCGGCTTGAACATCTTCGGCTCCAGCTTGTGGCGCTCGAGAAGTTTGTAGAACTCGGTGCGATTGCGCTGCGCGAGCTTTGCTGCCTGCGTGACGCTGCCGCCCGTGATGCGCAATATGCGAATCAGGTACTCGCGCTCGAAAGCCCCGCGCGCCTGCTCGAGCGAAGCCAGCTGGGCCGGCTCCTCCTTGAGCGCCTGCTGCACCAGCGATGCGGGAACCAGGCCTGAGGCGCACAGCGCGACCACCTGCTCGATGACGTTGACGAGCTGCCTGACGTTTCCGGGCCAAGGTGCCGAGAGCAGCAGCTGCAGCGCCTCGGGAGCGAAAGCTCGGACGTCCTTGCCGTAACGCGCCGCGGTGGTCTTGAGGTAGTGCGTGGCCAGCCGGACGATGTCTTCTCGCCTTTCGGAAAGGGGCGGCAGACTCAGAGAGACCACGTTGAGGCGGTAGTAGAGGTCTTCACGGAACCGCCCCTCCTTCATCTGGACATCGAGGTCACGGTGCGTCGCGGAAATGATGCGCACGTCGACGGGCATCCCCTGAGTCGCACCGACGGCCCGTACCTCGCGGTCCTGCAGCACCCGCAGGAGCTTCGCCTGCAGAGCGGAGGGCATATCGCCGATTTCGTCGAGGAAGAGCGTTCCCTGATCTGCAGCGGGGATGAGCCCTTTATGATCGTATTGCGCTCCGGTGAACGAGCCCTTGCGGTGTCCGAAGAGCTCTGACTCGAGCAGGTTCTCGGGGATGGCCGCGCAATTCACGGCCACGAACGGTCCTTGCGCACGTCGGCTCGCGCGGTGTATCGCGCGGGCCAGAAGCTCCTTTCCGGTGCCGCTCGCGCCCTGGATAAAGACACTGGCCTCCGACTGCGCGACCAACCGCGCCTGATGGAGCACGTTTTCCATTCTGGGGCTCTGCGTGACGAAGTCACGCCGCCACTCCTCGTCCTCGCCGTGCACGACGCCGGAGAACTTCAGCGCCTCCTCGACCTGCTCGAGAAGGTGCTTGCCGTCGAAGGGCTTGGGCTGGAAGGCGAAAACCCCGCGGCGCGTGGCCGCAACGGCATCGGGTATCGTGCCGTGGGCCGTCAGTATGATGACGGGAAGCGTCGGAGCCTGCTTGCGAATCTCGTCGAACAGCGTCAAGCCGTCCATTCCGTCCATCTTGAGATCGGTGATCACCAGGTCCGGGCGCGACGCGGCCAGCAGCGCCAACGCCTTCTCGCCGCTTTCGGCCTCCCGCACTCCATGTCCCGCGGTGCTGAGGCGCAGGGAAACGAGCTTCAGGATATCCGGATCGTCATCGACTAGCAGGATCGTGCTCATCTTGGCCGTGGTTGCTCTCGTTCTATGATTTTGCGCTCGACGTCCTTTAGCGCATCGAGCTGTTCCTTGAATTGCGTCGCGCGGCGCTGCTCCCGCAGGCGTTCGTTGATCTGCCCGTACAGCAGGCCCGCAAACTGCTGCATCGGACCCGGTGCCGTGCTCTCCGCCGACGCGAGCGGCTCGAGCAGCGCCGCCGCCTTCGCGTCGTCCGCAAACCCGGTACCTGGCAGCGACAGCAGCACTGCGAGCTTCACGCGCGAGTACGCGCCCCGTTGCTTGGAGAGGCTTTGCGAGGAAGCGTTCAATTCGCGCTGTTGATCTTCAGCCGGAAGTGTGGCCACCCGCTGGGCGTATCCGATCAACTCAACGACCTGCCGCGATTCGCGCTCGTCGCGCGTAGGCGAATCGGCAACCGGCGCGAGCGACGAGGCCGGCCACCAGTTGGCACAACCGGCCAGCGCGATCGTCACGGCAAGTACGGCAAGACGGGTCATTGTTCGGGGCCCGGCGTACCCGGGGGAATAGTGACTCGAAAATGCGCGCCCGGACCGGAGCCCTCCAGAACCTCGATCCGCCCGCCGTGCGCCAGAACGAATTCTCTGGCGATGGCCAGACCCAAGCCGCTGCCGCGCAGGCGCCCGCGGGGAGCGTCTTCGCCCTGATAGAACCAGTCGAATATCCTTTCGCGGTCCTCGATGGGAACTCCGGGGCCTGCGTCGCCTATGTCGAGCACGGCTTCGTCTCCCTGTCGTCGCAGCGCCAGGGAAATCATACCCTCGTCCGGCGAATATTTGATGGCATTCGATACCAGATTCGCGACTACCGCGCGCAGTTTTTCCTCATCGGCCTGCAGAGTGAGGGAGTCGAGATGCAGGTCGGTGCGAATTCGGCGGGCCTGCGCGGTGAGTCTGTGGTCCTCGATCACCTGCTCGACGACCTGGTCGAATTGCACCGTCTTCAAATCCAGACGCCCCACGCTCTCCTGGACGCGATGGTAGTTAAGCAGGTCCTCGATCAACCGCTGCAGCTGCAGGCTCTTCTGTCGGAGGATTTCGACGATTTCGTGCTGTCCCGGCGAGAGGGGCCCGGCGGTGCCCTCGACGAGCAACTCGGACCCCTCGCGCAGCGCGGTGAGCGGGGTCTTGAGCTCGTGGGAGATATGCCGCAGGAACAGCCGCTTTTGCTGCTCGAGCTCGATCAGCCGCTGGCGAAGCCAGTCGAGCCTGCTGCCCAGGTATTTCAGATCCGCGGGTCCGACAACCCGGATAGCGCCTTCGAACTCCCCCGCACCCAGGCGCCTGATCGCCAGGTCGAGCTGGCGGATCGGTCTCGCAATGAACAGGGTTACGCCGATCGCAAGCAGCACGCCAAGGGGTATTGTCGCCGCGAGCTGCAGCCACAGTATGCGCTGCGCGCGCTCGCCGGTCTTGCGCATGGAATCCACCTCGCGGTCGATCAGGGCGTTGCTCGTGTTGAGCACGTTTCGCGCCGAGTCGGACAACACCATGTAGCCGCCCACGAGCGCCGTCTTCTCCTGCCGGCTCGCGGGCTTCCGCGACAACTGGTCGTACAGGGCCTGCTCCATATCGATGGTGCTGTTGAGCTCCCTCAGCTGCACCTCATCGAGGGGCTGCAGGGACAACTCGCTGGTGTTCGTTTTGAAATTGGCCCTGAGGCGGGCGTAATCCTGGAGGAGATCTTCGTCATCGAGGATGACGTACTGGCGGACAACGCGCTCGAGCGCCGTCGTCTGCTCCACCAGCAGGCGGCTGCCCCTGGACGCCTGCGCCGCCTGTGAGACCGCGGTCTGGCTTTGCCCCGCGAGCTGCTCGACGTACACCGCGGCGTTGTAGAAGGCGATGATCAGAGGAGCTGCGACCAACAAGAAGGCGAGCAGCAACAGGCCGAGAAAGGATCTCGGGTAATAGCTGATAGGGAAGTCCAGCCCGATTTTCACAGCGCGCTACCGTAGTCGTCAGTCCAAATGATACCCGCGACGACACCCATAGTCCGTTCGGCATATCCCTCGCGGGCGTGGCGGTCTGGCGGATTTGACGCGGAAAACCGATCTTTCGCCGCCGATCGCTGAAAATGTCCTCCGCGACGGCCTTGTTCCAGCGCGCCTGGATTGTCCGCAAGGACTACCCGCTGCTGGCAATCGAAGGGGAGCTCAGCCCCTGATCCTTGTTGCCGCCTAGAACGACACGGTTGCGTCCGAGCTGCTTCGCCTGGTACATGGCCGCGTCCGCAGAGCGCACCACCGCTTCAACGGTGTCGCCGTGCTCGGGGAAGATTCCAACGCCTACCGACACCGTGATCGGGCCCACCAGCCGCCCCTCGTACTCTATTCCGAGCTGCTGCACACCGAGCCGCAGGTTTTCCGCCCGGCTCAGGACAGTGCTGCGCGGCGCCTGCGACATCATCAGGACGAACTCTTCTCCTCCGTAGCGGCATACGATGTCTTCACCGCGCGCCGCCATCAGCAAATACTCGCCCATTGCGCGTAACACTGCGTCGCCGGCCGCGTGACCCAGGGTATCGTTGAACCGCTTGAAATTGTCGATATCGATCATCATGATGCTCAGCGACCGGCCGCTTCGCCGCGCCCGGCTTTCCTCGCGTCCGAGGGACTCCTCGAGATACCGCCTGTTGTGCAGGCCGGTCAGGCCATCGTGCATGACCTCGTCCTTCAGCCGATGGTTGGACTGCGTCAACTCTTGTTCCGCCCAGAGCCGTTTCTTGATCTCCTGATCGAGGGCCGCTCTGACTATCTCGAGGCGGGCGTCACGCTCGACGATCCTGCGGTCAAGCTGTGCGTTGAGCCTGTCCAGGCTCTCTGCATGATTCTGGAAGGTTCCGGCCATCAAGCGCAGGTAATCCTCGATGCGCCTCTGGTCCGGCTGGGCCCCCTCGTGCTTTGGTGCGGCAAGAGCCGCAGTGACCACCGCGAGAAGCGCCTCCGGATTGGCGGGCCTCGCGAGGAAAAACGCACCGAACGCTTCTGCCACGGACTGGGCTTGCGCCTCTACATATACCGGTGCCCGAAACACCAGACGGGGCCGGATCACCGCCGGATCGGACGCCAGCCTGGCTGCGAATTGGCATGCATCGATATTCGGCGTGAGCATTTCGATGATCACGACGTCGGGATTCTCGGCCCTGACGACCTCGAGGGCTTCGTCGCCGCTTGAAGCCTGAAGCAGGCGGTGACCGCGTTCCCGGAGCAGAGTCACCAGGAAGCGGCGGTTGATGGGGCGGTCCTCGACGACAAGTATCGTGGCCATTTGCGCCGAAGCTCTCGTAGACGGCTTTCAGATAGTCAACGTCAATCCTCCTCTATACGCCGAATAAAACAACGACAAATGACACGACTGGACCGCCAAATGGACGCCAACCGGTAAAACTCCACACCATCAGGCGGAAGGGCCCAGCGCGGACGCCGGGCCCACCGGCGCGTCCCCGAAAGTCAGCCGCGCACCATCGTCGTGGACCTGATCCACTGGAGCGCCGCGGCTTCATCACGAAAGCTCTGGATGTTCACCCCGTGCTGCTTCCCGATCAATTCGACGTACTGGTGCGATATGCCGAGCTCCTCGGAGTCCCCCAGCAGGGCGATCCGGTGCTCGGGATCGTTGGCGAGCTTCTTGAAGTACGTAAGAAAACCGGATCTCTCGACCGTGAACATCGGGTTGGACGAGTGGACGGACATGAGGATGCGGGAGCGCGCGTGCCTCAGCGCAGAGCCTGCAACGATTTGCAGGAATGCCCGCGTTTCCTCCATGGTTTCGCGATTGAACAACTCCGCTCTCAGATGATCCGGTTCGACGGTGATCTTGTACAACATGTTCACACTACCCTCCACGGCTCATCGGACGCGTCCCCGTCGGGACGTTCCCTGACCGTTCAGCGGCGCCGGCTCGCTCTTCGCTAACGCGAATTCTGGGCATGAAGAAATTGTGAACGTTCGGGACGAAGAATGATCTGGATGGATCACTGATATTTCGCAAGGCGCAGAGCCTGTAGGGGAAATCCCTACAGACTCGTCGGGAGAGATACTCGAGGACATGCGTGCTTTCCCGACTATGTCGCCACATATCGACAAAATATTCGCGTTTTCTCTATGGAAGACGTCGAGGCAATTTACTATTATCCATTCAGCCCTGAATCCACGCGCACCACCCTCCCGTTGCGCGTTCAGGCAGCCCCGGCGTTCGCCGGGGTTTTTTTTGCCTGTGACGCGCGCCCTCCATTTCCATCCGCAAGGGTCTCGGAAGCCAAGGCGGACAGCTCGCTCGCGAGCACCTGTACCTCGTGCTCCAGCGACGCCAGGATCGCTTGCGCCTTCTCCCGATCCTTGTGCGGGTCGAGCTCTTCCAGCTTCCGTGTTTCGTCCTCGGCCGCGACGCCCGAAAGACTGCGGAACATTCCGCGCAAGGTATGCACCTCGCAGGCGAATCGCTCCGCGTCTCCGCATTGCATCGCCTCGCGCGCGCGACACATCAGCTGGGCGCAAGCGTCCGGGAACGTCCCTGAGATCTCGGCGAGCAGTCGCGCGTCTCCCCCTACGCGGTCCATAAGCGCAACCCGATCGAGAACGGTCTTCGCAGCCGGCTCCAATGCGCGGCGCTCACCCCGGTTCAGTCGCAGTCGTCTCACTGCTTCGAGCAGAGCCGCGGGTTGAATCGGCTTGGTGAGATAGTCATCCATGCCGGCTCCGAGACACCGGGCGCGATCACCGGGCATCGCGTGAGCGGTCAAGGCGACCACGGCGACACGCTCACCGGTCGTCTTTTCCTTTTCTCTTATCTTGGCGGTCGTTTCGAGTCCGTCCAGTCCCGGCATCTGTACGTCCATGAGCACCAGATCGAAGCGGGCGTGCTCCAGGGCAGCCAGGGCCGCGAGGCCGTTGTCGGCAGTGACGACCGAGTGGCCCGTTTTTTCCAAAGCATGCTGGGCCAGCCTGCGGTTTACGGGGTTATCTTCGACCAGCAGGATATCCAGCGGCCGCTCGAGCGCAGAAGGGGCTTCCGGCGCGGCGCACGGGGGACAGGCGATCTGCCTCGGGGTCTCGCGCGCATCGCCGGGCCTCGAGTCCGAGGACCTGCCTGCCTGGAGACCGAAATCGACTGTGAAATGGAACTTGCTGCCCCTCCCGGGCTCGCTCTCCACCCAGATCCTTCCGCCCATCATCGCGACGATACGGGAGGAAATCGTCAGCCCCAATCCGGTGCCTCCATAGATGCGCGTGGTCGACGTATCAGCCTGGAGGAACGGTGCGAAGATCGCAGCCTGCTTTTCGGGCTCGATGCCGATGCCCGTGTCGCGCACTGTGAAAAGACATCTCAATCCTGGACCTTCACATCGCTCCCGCTCGACCCGAAGCTCCACTTCCCCGCGTTCACTGAACTTGATGGCATTGCCGACGAGGTTGAACACCACCTGGCGCAGCCTCACGGGATCGCCCACCAACGCGTCGGGCACATCTGGTGCGACCCCGTGCGAAAGCGCGAGCCCTTTCTTGGCGGCCTCGAAGGCAAGTGTTTTCACCGCCTCGTCGAGGTTTTCCCGAAGCGAGAACGGGATGGCCTCTACATCGAGCCTGCCAGCCTCGATCTTCGAAAAATCCAGGATGTCGTTGATGATCCTCATCAGGGACTCGCCGGAGGTCTTGACGAGGCCGAGGTATTCGCGCTGCTCCTCCGTCAGGTCGGTATCCATGGCGAGCTCGGTCATTCCGATCACCGCGTTCATCGGCGTGCGTATCTCATGGCTCATGTTGGCCAGAAACTGGGATTTCGCGAGATTCGCGGCCTCGGCGGCTTGCTTCGCTTTGTGCAACTCTCCTTCGGCCTGCCTGCGCATCTCAACTTCCTTGCGCAGCAAATCGTTCGCGATGATCAAGCTCGCGGTACGCTCCCGAATCTTCGCTTCGAGGTTCTCGTTGACTCTCGACAGCTCGCGCTCGGCAGTTCTCCGCTCCACGACCTGCGTTCTGAGCTCGGCCTTCCTGCGGTACAAGTCGACGAACGCAGCTACCTTCGACTTCAGGATGTCCGGGTCCACGGGCTTGAGGATGTAGTCAACCGCGCCAACCTCGTAGCCCCGCGATACCGATTCGTCCTCGACAGCGCCGGTCAGAAAAATGATGGGGGTGTCGCGTGAACGTTTGAGCTTCCGGATGAGCGCGGCCGCCTCGAAACCGTCCATCTCCGGCATGCGGACGTCGAGCAGGACGATCGCGAAATCGTCCTTGAGAATCCTCCTCAGCGCTTCCTTCCCCGATGCGCCCGACACCACCTCGCGGTCCGGGCCGCTCAGGAGCTCCTGCATTGCGAGCAGGCTGTGCGGCTCGTCGTCGACTACCAGAACCTTCGCTTTCGGAAGATTCGACATCTTCATCTCAAGCGGCGAGGCGCACCCTCAACAGCGAAAGGAGTTGTTCCACGTTGACGGGCTTGGAGATGTAGTCGGAGGCCCCTGCCTCGATGCATTTCTCCCGATCTCCTTTCATCGCCTTCGCCGTCACCGCAATGATCGGAAGGTCCTTGAAATCATCGAGGCCACGCATGATCCTGATCGTGTCGTACCCGTCGAGCTCCGGCATCATGATGTCCATCAGCACCACGTGCGTATCTGGATTGTTCTTCAGGGTTTCGATCCCGTCTTTTCCGTTTTCCGCATTGAGTACCGCCATCCCGTGCTGCTCCAGGGCGCCGGTCAGGGCAAAGATGTTTCTGATGTCGTCGTCGACGATCAGCGCTTTCTTTCCCGCAAGGCCGGGGCTGCTACCCCGCATGAGCGACAGAAGTTGATCACGCTTGTCCGGCGCCAGATCGTTGACCGCTTGATGAAGGAAGAGCGTCGTTTCCGCGAGCACCGCGTCCAGGGTTCCCGCGCTCTTCAGGATCATCGCTTCCGCCAGCTTTCCGAACGTGTCCCGCCCGTTACCGTTCTGGTCATCGGTCCGGTACATCACGATCGGAAGCTGGGAAGCAAGCCGCGAGCGGGCAATCTCTCTGACAAGCTCAGCGGCGCTCATGTCGCGAAGCGCTTGTCCGATTACGAGGCAACCCACTTCACCCGCTCGCAGCGACGCGAGGACCTGCGTTCCGGAGTGGACCTCTGCAATCCTGACGCCATTGCCGCTCAGGGCCTCTGCGATAGAGGCTCGCTCGGCGTCATC
>Ga0209811_10000788_pt1 | contig 11831 bp, 10 predicted proteins | sample Coa_R1_6_FD_187161 | JGI IMG/M metagenome (GOLD analysis project Ga0209811, IMG submission 187161) | Surface soil microbial communities from Centralia Pennsylvania, which are recovering from an underground coalmine fire. - Coalmine... | ecosystem: Environmental > Terrestrial > Soil >...
CGCCTGGCCTGAACCGGAGGACGTCACGATGCTGCGTCAATTCAAGGTCGCGATCCTGAGCGTGATCACGTTCACGCTGCTCTTCGGCCTCGCGTTCCCGCTCGGTTTCACCGCGATCGCCCGGGTGCTGTTCCCGCGCCAGGCGGCCGGCAGCCTCGTCACGCGCGAGGGCCGCGTGATCGGCTCGCACCTGATCGCGCAAGGCTTCACCGGAGCCGGATACTTCCATCCGCGCCCCTCGGCCGCGGGCGCGGGCTACGACGCCAGCTACTCCTATGGCACGAACCTGGGGCCCTCGTCGGAGAAGCTCATCAACGGCATCCACAACAAGCTCACGAACGGCCAGAACGACCCCGGCAACTTCGACGGCATCGGCGACCTCGCCGCCGCGTACCGCAAAGAGAACGGCCTGCCGCCGGGCGCGCCGGTGCCCGCGGATGCCGTGACGCGGTCGGCGAGCGGGCTCGACCCCGACATCAGCCCGGCGAATGCCGAACTCCAGATCCCTCGCGTCGCGACGGCGCGCGGCCTGTCGCCGGGGGCGGTGCGTGGCCTCGTGCATGCCCACATGCAGGCCCGCCAGCTCGGCCTCCTCGGCGAGCCGCGCGTCAACGTGCTCGAGTTGAACCTGGCGCTGGACGACGCGGGCCGCGTGCCGGGCGGCCCGTAGGCGGGGCGGGGCCGCGCGTCCACAACGCGAAGTGTAGGCCGAGCCCCGCGCCGGGTTCGCTGAAGCCGCGTCTCACCCGGGCCCGGACGAATTGACCGGCTTCGCGCCGGCCCGCATCGTGGCGGGCCCGAGCGTCGGCGCACCCCGCGGAGGCCCTCCCCGGCGCGTTCCCGCCCCAATCGATCGATCCGCCCATGTCCTACGCCCTGATCGCGCTGCCGGTGCCGGTGCGGCAGCTGTTCACGTACCGCGTGCCCGACGCGCTCGATGCCGCCGCCCTTCCCGGCGCGGCGGTCGAGGTGCCGTTCCGCGGGCGCGCGGTGCGCGGCGTGCTCGTGGAGCGCATCGCCAGCACGCCGCTCGAGAGCGTGCGCGACGTGGCGAAGGTGCTGGGCGCACCGATGCTCTCCGCGCACGTGCTGGCGCTCGCGCGCTGGGTGGCGGATTACTACCTGGCGCCCCCGGGCGAGGTGATCGCGGCGGCACTGCCGGGCGGGCAGGAGGGCTTCGCGCGCTCGCGGGCGCGGCGGCAGGCCGCCGCACCGGGCTCCGAAGACCGCGTGCTGCGCATGCCGATCCCGGAGCGCATCACGCTCACGCCGGCGCAGCGCGACGCGGCCGCCACGCTGGAAGCGGCCGTGGAAGCGTCGGGCTTCCAGCCGTTCCTGCTCCACGGCGTCACCGCCAGCGGCAAGACGGAAGTCTACCTGCGCGCCGCGCGCGCGGCGCGCGAGGCGGGCGGGCAGGCGCTCGTGCTCGTGCCCGAGGTGGCGCTCGCGACGCAGGTGCTGGACGTGTTCGCCAAGCGCTTCGGCGGCCGCGTGGCGCCGCTCCACAGCTACCTGCCCCTCGGCACGCGCCGGAAGAACTGGGAGCTCGCGCGCCGCGGTGCGCTGGACGTGGTCGTGGGCGCGCGCTCGTCGGTGTTCGCGCCACTCCCCAAGCTCAAGCTCATCGTGGTCGACGAGGAGCACGAGCCCGCCTACAAGCAGAGCGAGCAGCTCCGCTACCACGGCCGCGACGTGGCGGTGCGGCGCGCGCAGATGCTCCAGATCCCCGTGGTGCTGGGCTCGGCCACGCCGAGCCTCGAGACGCAGGCGAACGCGGCGCGCGGGAAGTACCGCCGGCTCGCGCTGCCGGAGCGCGTGGACAAGCGCCCGGCGCCGGTGCTGCGCGTGGTGGACCTGCGCCGCGAGGGGAGCGGGCCGGGCGTGCTCTCCTCGCCGCTGCGCGCGGCGCTCGCCGAGCGGCTCGCGCGCGGCGAGCAGTCGCTGCTCTGGCTCAACCGCCGCGGGCACTCGCACCACATCCAGTGCCGCGGCTGCGGCCACACGCCGGAGTGCCCGCGCTGCGACATCTCCCTCACGCTCCACGTCGAGCCGAAGGTCCTCCGCTGCCACTACTGCGACCATGTCGAGCGGGTGCCCGACGTGTGCCCGAAGTGCGGCGCGGCGCTGCTCCGCTACGCGGGCGCCGGCACGCAGCGCGCCGAGCGCGAGCTCTCGACGGTGTTCCCGAACGCGCGCGTGCTGCGCTTGGACCTCGACGTGGCGCGTGCGAAGGCCGGGCCGGGCGAGGTGCTGGCGAAGTTCAGGCGCGGCGAGGGCGACATCCTGCTCGGGACGCAGATGATCGCCAAGGGACTGGACTTTCCGCGGGTCACGCTCGTGGGCGTGCTGGATGCCGACGTGGCGCTCCACCTGCCGGATTTCCGTGCCGCCGAACGCACGTTCCAGCTCCTGGTGCAGGTGGCGGGCCGCTCGGGCCGCGGCAGGCAGCTCGGCGAGGTGCTGGTGCAGACGTGCACGCCCGAGCACCCGGCGATCGCCGCGGTCGGCGCGGCGGACGTGATCGAGGGCGAGCGCGCGTTCCGCAAGCGCGAGCTGGAGGAGCGGCGCGAGGCCGGCTATCCGCCGTTCACCCGCCTGGTGACGCTGCTCGTCGACGGCGCGGACGAAGCCGAGGTGGAGCAGGCTGCCACCGCGCTCGCCGAGCGCGCGCGCGCGCTTGCGGGCACGCGCGACATCACCGTGCTCGGACCCGCGCCGCAGGCGCTCTCGCGGCTGCGCGGCCGCTACCGCTGGCACGTGCTCTTGAAGTCCGCCGCCGGTGCGCCGCTGCGCGAGATCGCGGCGACGTTGCTCGCGGACAGCGACCGGCCGGGCCACGGCAAGACCAGGGTGATCGCCGACGTGGACCCGATCGAAGTGCTATGAGCCGGCGCAGGGGCCCGGATCGCGTGTCGCGACTTCAACTCACCCGTGCGCGGACGCCGCGGCCGGCTGCGTCGAGCGGGCCCGTCAGGGCGCTGTCAGGCGCGCCCGCTCAGGCTTGACGCTGTTCAAGTTGCACCCCTAGGCTCGTTCCGCTCACTACCCGCCCGCTGCCCGAACCGCGGTGGCATCCTTCCCGCAAGGGGTTTCCTCTGGAATGAGCCCAACAACCGTCCGCACGGCCGTCGACGGCGCCTCCCCGGGGGCCCCGCCGTCGCCGCTGACCTTCGAATACGTCCGGGAGAACCCCCGGGTGCGCCTGTACGTCAAGATGGCCGACGCGGCGCTCGAGCAGATCGGCTACACCGAGCACGGCGAGCGCCACGTGAGCCTGGTGTCGCGCATCGCGTTCAACGTCCTGAAGCGCATGGGCCGGCCCGAGCGCGAGTCCGAGCTGGCGGCGATCGCCGGCATGCTCCACGACATCGGCAACAGCGTGAACCGCGACCACCACGCCCAGACCGGCGGTGTCATGGCGATGCAGCTCCTGCGTGACTTCGGCATGCCGGACGAGGAGATCCTCACCGTCATCGCCGCCATCGGGAACCACCACGAGAACGACGGCGACCCGGTGAACGACGTGGCGGCGGCGCTGATCCTCGCCGACAAGAGCGACGTGCACCGCACCCGCGTGCGCAATCCCGACATGATCAGGTTCGACATCCACGACCGCGTGAACTATGCGGTGGAGAAGAGCTTCCTCAACGTGGACGGCGACCAGAAGCACATCACGCTCGAGCTCACGATCGACCCCAAGATCTCCCACGTCATGGAGTACTTCGAGATCTTCATGACGCGCATGCTCGCGTCACGCAAGGCGGCCAAGCACCTGGGGGCCACGTTCGGCCTGCAGGTGAACGGCAACCGCCTCGTCTAGATCCCAATCAGGAGGAGTGACTTGAACAAGCGTGTCCTCGCGGCCGTGCTCTCGGTGGCGGCCCTGTGGTTCGGCGCGGGCGTGGCGTCCGCGCGCAATCCGTTCTGTGCCGGCGGGATCCAGTACTACACGCAAGCGATCGCCGACAAAGGGAAGGGCAACTACGAGGACTACCGTCGCGAGATGGGGAAGGCGGTGGCGACGCTGAACCAGTGCGCGGCGCAGGACGGCCAGGATTTCGAGGCCATCGGCGTGCTCGGGCTGGCGTGCGCCGACATGAACGACGCCGAGGGCGCCGGCAAGGCGTTCGCGACGGCGATCGCCGGGCTCACGGCGAAGGGCGACAAGAAGAAGCTGGACGCCGCGGTCACGAACCGCCTGTCTGCCTGGGTGCGCTGGAACAACGAGGGCATCCAGGACGTGAACAATGCGACGCAGGCATACCAGGAGCTCCCCGGCACGCCCAGCGCGCAGGACAAGCAGCTCTACGACGAGGCGATGAGGCAACTCGACTCGGCCAAGGTCGCGCTGCGCCGGGCCATGGCCGTGCTGCCCGACTCGCTGTCCAGCGTCCGCATGCTGTCCTACGCCCACTACCTGCAGGGCGACTACCCGACGGCCGAGAAGCTCGCGACCGACGGCCTGAAGCAGAACCCGGCCTACGTGCCTCTGATCGAGGTCCAGGGCGCGGTGCGGAAGCGCTACGCCCGGACCCTGCTCGACGGGAAGAAGTACGACGAGGCGATCGCCTACTACGAGCAGATCCTGAAGGGCTCGCCGGCGGATGCGGACGTCAACGCGGCGCTCGGCGATGCCTACATGCAGCGCGCGCAGCAGGACGGCAACAAGAACAAGGCGGCGGATTGGAAGGCATCCGGCCTCGCCTACGCGAAGGCGTCCGACGCGCGCCCCACGGATGCGGACGAGGCGTTCATGGCCGGCCAGTCGCTGCGCAACGCCGGAGAGCTGGCGATGGCCGAGAAGTACTGGCGCCTCGCGGTCAAGAACAAGCCGGACGACGTCGACAGCCAGCTCGGTCTGGCGCGCACGCTGACCGAGATGCAGCGCGGCGCCGATGCGGTCACGGTCCTGAACGACGCCCTCGCCCGTTCGCCCGAGCCGAACAAAGAGATCTTCCACGAGTTGGGCAACGTCTACAACAAGCTCCAGAACAACCCGAAGTCCACGGAGATGCTGGTCATGTACCTCGCGCTCTCGCGCGGCCAGGCGGTGACGGATATCGGGGGTCGGATGAAGTCTGCCAAGGCGGGTTCGAGCGCCGCCAGCACGCAGGCGACCGCCGGCAACCCTGACGCCATCTACGACTGGGAGACCGACGGCAAGCCGCTCCAGACCTGGGTCTACAAGTCCAAGAAGACGGGATACACGTTCGAGAGCCAGGGGATGTCGTTGCAGCAGAAGTCCGACTGGGGCTCGGCGGCCGCAGCCGGCGGCGGTAAGAAGTAGGATCGGCTTCGTGCTCTACAGGCCCCTCGCCCCACCCGGGCGGGGGGCCGTGACGTATCGGAGGGCAGGGCCGATCGGCAGGGCGGGAGGGGTCCGCCGCGCTGCCGATCCGACGGCGGAATCCAAGTAACCCCTTGTCCATGATGCGATTGACAGCGTAGGGGCCTGCGGGTACGGTACCGCGCGTCCAGCCTCCGGGACACGACTATCCCGGACATCACGGGCTGGAGGGCCCAGGAGGGAGTGATGACGAAGGCCGATATCGTGGACCAGATCTCCGAGCGAACGGGCCTCACCAAGAAGGACGTCGCCGAAACGGTCGACTGCTTCTTGAACGCCGTGGCCAAGGCGCTCTCCGATGGTCATCACATCGAGATCCGCGGCTTCGGCACGTTCCGGGTGAAGGACCGCAAGTCACGCATCGCCCGTAACCCTCGCACTGGCGAGGCCGTGCCCGTGCCGCCGCGGCGCGTGCCCGTCTTCAAGGTGTCCAAGGAACTCAAGGACATGGTGTCACAGCAGTAACGCGGCTCGCTGCAACGCGCTCCCCACTTTTCGAAGCGGTCGGGTCAGAAGCAGGACTCGGCCGCTTCGCTGTGTGCGACAGGGAGTTCCGGGGGGCGAGAGGTCTCAGCGCTTTGTCGGCTCCGGATTCGACTCGAGCCACGCCCGCATGTCGGGCAGCACCTTGCTGCCGGGCTCAAGCCGCTCGAGCGCGTGCACGGCGTCGCGCATCGCCTCGCGGTCACCGACCGCGCTCGCCGCGGCGGCGATGCCGCGCCAGCCGATCAGCAGGTCAGGATCCAGCGACACCGCGTGGCGATAGCGCGCCAGCGCCTCCTGCGGACGACCCATCATGGTCAGCGCCATGCCCTGCTCCGCGAACGTGCGCGGGTTGGGCGCCGCGTCGGTCGAGCGCTCGAACAGCGCCAGCGCGTGCACGAAGTCGCCGCGGCCGTAGTGCATCATCCCCATCGTCGAGAGGCCGCGCGCGCGCTCCGAGGGGTCGCGGTCCGGCGGCCCGATGAGGATCGATTCCGCGCGCGCCCACGTGCGCGCGCTGTCGGTCTGGAGCGCTGCGAACTGGAGCGCCGGGCACGCCGCGCTCACCGCGAGCGGCAGGGCGAGCCAGCGCGCTCGCGGCTCGCCGAGCACCGCGACCACGCGCCAGGCCACGACCGCCGCGAGCGCCACGCCCGCGAACGCGAACACGTCCCAGTCGCGCGACAGGCCCTGTTGCGGCTGCACCACGACGAGCAGCACCAGCGGCGGCAGCGCGAGCGCCGCGAGCGCCAGCGTCTCGCGCGCGGGCGGACGCGGGGCGAGGAACGCGAGCAGCGGCAACAGCAGCACGAGCGGCACCAGCAGGCAGAGCGTGTGGAACACGTCGGCAACGTGCGACGGCGAGAAAGCCAGGCCGAGCGTATGAGCGAGGCCACCGGTGAGGTGTCGTTCGCGATCGAACGAGCCCATCACGTGCACGAGGCGCGGCGCCACGAGCGCGAGCACCACGAGCGGCGCCAGCGCGCCGGCGATCGCCGCCGGCCGCTTCCACGTGCCCGCGCGCACGACGAGCGCCACCGACACGAGCCACGCCGGCAGCAGCGCCAGCGCCGAGCGATGGAGCAGGAGCCCCAGCGCCACGCTCGCACCCACGGTGCCGAGCCCGGTGCCATCTCGAGCCGCATGCACCACGCCCACCGCGGCGATGCCGGTCAAGCAGGCGACCTCGACCGAGGCCTTGCCGTAGCCATTGTCCAGCGCGAGAGCGCCGGTGCATGCGGCGATCGCGCCGATCGCGATCGCCAGCTCGGCCCGGGCACCCAATGCCGTGGCGAGCCGCCAGCCGGCGAGTGCGGTCAGGAACGCGAGCAAGGCACCCTCGGCGCGACCCGCCTCGTCGGCGTTCCACGGCGTGTGCTCGCTCGCCCATCGGGGGAGGTCGTGATGAAGGACCAGGTCCGCGCGCATCGCCTGCGCCGCGAGCTTCTCCGGCTCGGCCATCGCGGCGAAGGCACCATGGCGGAGGCTCGCATCGCCGGTGAAGAGCGCGCGGTCGGGGTGCGCGAGCATGAACAGCGCGAGGCACCCGGCGAGCCCCAGCGCGAGCAGTGCCTGCGCGCGCGCGCTCCGGGGCACGAGCCGCGCCGTGGCGCGCGCGAGCGCGGGCACGTGGAGCGCGAGTGGCAGCGCCAGGCCCACGACCGCCGCGAGCGGGCCCACGTCGCGCGCCAGGTCCAGGCCCCACAGGTAGCGCCCCGGCAGGAGTGCGGCGAGCGCCCGCAGCGCGAGCAGGCCGATCGAGGCCGCCCACAAGGCGCGAGCCGCGGAGGGCAAGGGGCCCTCCGCGGCTCGTTCGGCTCGTTCGACTCGGGGCGCCGTCGCGCCCGGCTTCGCCGCGGCCGCGGCCGCGAGCCGGGACATCAGCGCCGGTTGTCGCGCAACACCAGCAGGCGCACGAGCTGGAGCGCGGCCACGGCCGCCGCCGCCACGTACGTGAGCGCCGCGGCGTCCAGCACCTTCTTCGCGCCCGCCACCTCCTGCGGCATCACCGCGCCGGTGCTCGTCAGCTCCGCCAGCGCACGCTTCGAGGCGTCGAACTCCACCGGCAGCGTGATCAGGTGGAACAGCACCGCACCGGCGAAGAACACGATACCCAAGTCCATGAGCAGTCCGGCGAACGGCAGCCGCGGCCCGATCAGCAGGCCGATGAAGAACAACGGCATCGCCGCCGCGCTCGCGATGCCCGCGGCCGGGGCGATGCCGGTGCGGAACTGGAGCGGGAGGTAGCCCTGCTGGTGCTGGAGCACGTGGCCTACCTCGTGGGCGGCCACCGCGATCGAGGAGATCGAGTCGCCGCCGAAGTTGGGCGAGGACAGCCGCACCGTGCGCGTGCGTGGGTCGTAGTGGTCGGACAGCATGCCGCCCACGGCCTCGACCTGCACATCGGCGACGCCGTTGCGCTGCATGATCTGGCGCGCCATGTCGCGGCCGGTGAGGCCGTTCGCGGCGCGCACGCGGGAGTACTGCTGGAACGTGCTCTGCACCCTCCACTGCGCCCACATCGCGAAGCCGAGGGCGGGGAGGAGCAGGATGTACGTCGGATCGAAGAACGGGAAGAACATGTGGGGATGGCTCCGGTCTGGAACGGCACAAGGGACACGGTGCCTTCTGGAGATGGCACCTGACTATGGTTCACCTCTATTCGACGTGGCAGCATGCGTCTAGTTGTCAGGCGGCTGCAAGACCGGTCAAGCCCCTTCCGCCATGCGGATACACCACCCTATCCGCTATGCTCCCCGTCCCATGACGCTCCCGCCCGTCGACCTCCGCAGCGACACGGTCACCCGACCCACCGCCGCCATGCGCCGCGCCATGGCCGAAGCCGAGGTCGGCGACGACGTCTTCGGCGACGATCCCACCGTGATCGAGCTCGAGCGCCGCGTCGCAGTACTCGCCGGCAAGGCGGCGGCGCTGTTCGTGCCCAGCGGCACCATGGGCAACCAGCTCGCCGTGCACGTGCAGACGCGGCCGGCCGACGAGGTGCTGCTCGAGGCCGAGTCGCACATCTACTTCTACGAGCAGGGCGGCATCGCCGCGAACTCGGGCTGCCTCGCCCATCCGCTCCGCGGCGAGCGCGGCGTGCTGCCGCTCGACACGCTGATCGCGGCGCTCCGCGACGACGACGATCATGTCGCGCGCGTGACGCTGGTGTGCGCCGAGAACACGCACAACCGCGCCGGCGGCGCCGTGGTGCCGCTGGTACGGCTGCGCGAGCTCGCGGCGCTCGCTCGCGAGCGCGGCCTCAAGCTCCACCTGGACGGCGCGCGGCTCTGGAACGCGAGTATCGCCACCGGCATCCCGATCGCCGACTGGGCGGCGTGCGCCGACACGGTGATGATGTGCTTCTCGAAGGGCCTGGGCGCGCCGGTCGGCTCCATCCTCACCGGGCCCGCCGACACCATCCGTGCCGCGCGGCGTGCTCGCAAGCGCTGGGGCGGCGGCATGCGCCAGGTCGGCATCCTCGCCGCGGCGGCTCTTCACGCCATGGACCACCACGTCGCGCGCCTCGCCGACGATCACCGGCGCGCGAAGCGGCTCGCGGACGGCTTCGCGCGCGCGCCGGGTGCACGTGTCATCACCCCGGACACGAACATTGTTTTCGTGGACCTCACACCGGATGCTTCCGATGCACGCGCGGTCGTGAAGGGGCTCGCCGAGCACGGCGTGCGCATGAGCGCCTATGGTCCGCGCCGCGTGCGCGCGATCGCGCACCTGGACGTGGACGACGCCGGCATCGAGCGGGCGATCGAGGCGTTCAACACGGTCCTCGGGGCGCCGGAGCGCTCGGCGGCGACGTCCGGCGCGGCCCGCGGGCCGGCGCTCGCACCGGGGCCGGGCGCGCAGCACTGAATTCGCGACGAATTCCTCAGGTGAACTGTGGACGGTCATTTACGTGCGTGCTACGGTGGTGGCGTAATTTCGGCACCGGTCTCCCGCCTCTCCACAAGGATCAGGAGTGACCCAAGAGCGACCTTCCGGCCGCCCCGGCACCTTGTTCCTGGTGGCGACGCCGATCGGCAACCTCGAAGACGTCTCCGCGCGCGCGCTGCGCGTGTTGCGCGAAGTCGACCTCGTGGCGGCCGAGGACACACGGCACACGCGGCGGCTCCTGCAGCACTTCGGAATCGCTGCGCGCGTCGTGAGCCTGCACGAGCACAACGAGCGCGCTCGTGCGACGTCTCTGGTGGAGCGGTTGCGGGGAGGTGAATCGGTGGCCTTGGTGACCGATGCAGGCTCGCCGGGGATCGCCGACCCGGGTTTCCCGGTCGTTCGGGCGGCCGTGGCCGAAGGCGTACGGGTGGAGAGCATCCCGGGACCGAGCGCGGTGATCGCCGCGCTGCAGGTCTCGGGGCTTCCGACCGACGCGTTCCTCTTCGCCGGCTTCCTCCCCCCGCGCGCCGCAGCACGGCGGAGACGCCTCGAGGAGTTGTCCGAGCTGCGTGAAACCGTGGTGGTGTTCGAGTCACCCCATCGCATCGAGGCGTGCCTCCTCGACCTCGAAGTGGTGTGGGCCCAGCGGCCCATCGCGTTGGTGCGCGAGCTCACGAAGGTGCACGAGCAGGTGTTGCGCGGCACGCCAGGCGAGGTGCGCGAGGCGCTTCGGGCCGAGTGGCGGCGCGGCGAGATGGTGCTCGTGCTGGGGGGCGCGACGCGCGCGTCGCGAGCCCGGGCCGGGTCGCGCCGGTCGGATTCGCGCGACGAAGGAAGCGAGCAGGAGGAGATGGAATGACGGGGCGGGAGGCCATGAGCACGACATCGGACGGCGGGGTGGGCGGCGATTACAAAGTCGTCCTCAAACGCCTGACCCACCAGCTGCTCGACCCGGTCGTGCGCGGCATGCTCGCAATCGGTCTGCGGGCCGACCACCTCACCGTGCTCGGCTTCGCGCTGTCGCTCGGCGCGGCCGTCGCGTTCGCGATCGGCAAGTTCCGGATCGCGGCCTCGATCGCGCTCGCCTCCGGGCTCTGCGACATCCTCGACGGCCAGCTCGCGCGCCTGGGCGGCCGGGTCACGCGCTTCGGCGCCTTCCTCGACTCCACGCTCGATCGGGTCGCCGAGGCGGCGCTGTTCGTGGGGATCGCGTGGTACTACGTGGCGCAGCTCGTGGACATGACCATCAACCCCGGGCGAGTGATCGCGAACGCCCAGCACAACCTGTATCCCCTCACGTTTGCGTTGACCGCGCTGAACGCGGTCCTTGGGCTCGTGGGGTCGTTCATGGTGTCGTACACGCGGGCGCGGGCCGAGGGGCTCGGGCTCGAGTGCAAGGTGGGCTGGTTCGAGCGACCGGAGCGGCTGGTGGTGCTGATCGTCGCCGGTTTCTTCGGGCTCGGTCCCGTGATCCCGGGCATGCTGATCGTGCTCGTGCTGTTCTCGTACGCCACCGCGATCCAACGGATGGTACACGTGTGGAAGATCACCCGCTCGTCGGGTTCGGAGGTTTGAGCGTCATGGGCAAGGTGCGTGTCGCGATCATCGGCGTGGGCAACTGCGCCTCGTCGTTCGTGCAGGGACTCCACTACTACCGCAACGCCAAGGCCACGGACCGGATCCCCGGGCTGATGCACGTGAACCTGGGCGGCTATCACATCAGTGACGTCGAGATCGCCGCGGCGATCGACGTGGACGCGAACAAGGTCGGCAAGGACGTGTCCGAGGCCATCGTCACCTGGCCGAACAACACCGTCGTGTTCGCGAAGGTGCCGGAGATGGGCGTCACCGTGAAGCGCGGCATGACGCACGACGGGCTCGGCAAGTACCTGTCGCAGATCATCAAGAAGGCGCCGGGCTCCACCGTGGACGTGGTCAAGCTGCTGAAGGACACGAAGACCGACGTGGTGGTGAACTACCTGCCCGTGGGCTCGGAAGCGGCGACGAAGTGGTACGTCGAGCAGGTGCTCGAGGCCGGCTGTGCGCTCGTGAACTGCATCCCGGTGTTCATCGCCCGCGAGAAGTACTGGCAGGAGCGCTTCGAGAAGAA
>Ga0209811_10000789_pt1 | contig 11821 bp, 21 predicted proteins | sample Coa_R1_6_FD_187161 | JGI IMG/M metagenome (GOLD analysis project Ga0209811, IMG submission 187161) | Surface soil microbial communities from Centralia Pennsylvania, which are recovering from an underground coalmine fire. - Coalmine... | ecosystem: Environmental > Terrestrial > Soil >...
AACACGCTCCAGCACGTGGCCGAAGCGGCGGGAGGATTGAAGCTGCCGTACCTCGAGAAGCTCGGACTCGGGCGGCTGCTCGATCTGCCCGGCGTGCGCTTTCGTCCAGGCAAACGCACATGTCTTGTAGGTGAAGCCCCAAGCGCTGATCACACGCAGCCCGTCCTCGAGGTTGGGCCACGTGATCCAGATAAACAGACTGCAGTCTGGCAGCGCCAGGTCGGCGACCGGCAGCGCGCAGATGTCCTCAATCGACATGGTGTCGTAGTGCGTGGCGGCGCAGCCCTTGATGCCGGGAGTGCTGTGCGCAGGCACCAGCCGAGTGCGGTTGTCCCATGTGCGGAAGCGCCAGGGTGGGTCGACGAGGATCGCCCCGTAATGCGCGCGTGGCAGATCCGCGAATTGCTCGCCCATCCCCAGGCCTCGCAAGTCAGCCGCGGCCGAGCTGCGCGAGCGCATCCTCATCGTGTTGTGGTTCTGGGGGCTTGGCACGTTTGAGCGCGGCCTCGCCGAGCGGGCTGGTGCCAAAATCACCGAGCGCGCGCTGCATCTCTTCATAGTCTGCCTTGTCGTCGGCCTCGAGTTCGGCGATCTGCTCCTCGATCTTGCGCTCGCTGCGGTGCTTGGCGATCACGGCTCGCAGTGCCGGCATGTTGAGCCCGGCGTTGCGCGCCTCTTTCATCACGCCCTTGATCTTGCCGCGCGGACCTTTGCACGCGGTCATGTGCTCGCTCTTGAGCTTAAGCAGTTGATCGTCGGCGCTGTCTATATGGTCCAAATATTTGGTGAGCTGCTCGGGATCGAATCCATTGGCGCCGGGCATCATGTGTGCTCCTCATGGATTGACGCGGCACGGAAGTGCGCGCAGCGTCGTTGACGATGTGGGAAGCGAGTGTGATGTTAGATTGCCGTCACGTATCGCAGCATGCAAGCGAGGTGTCGCGCGGTGTCATCGTGCCGGAAAGCGGAAAAGATGGAAATTTTGTTTCCTCAGGGAAAACCCTTGGTGATGAACTTGTGCCGAATCCACGGGCATTTCTATCGGTCAACGCGGCTGACCATTTCCGCTTTTGCGTCAGGCGGCGGATGACTGAGAGTCGAATTCAGTTGACGAATTTTTTTTTGAGTTGCTAATGATGATTATCGTGCAAACAGCGTCAAAACAAACACAAGAGACATTGTTCGGACGTTAGTGAACGTGGGCGAACGTCGGCGAACATAGGCGAACGTCGGCGGACTGAAATGGGGCGGGCTCATGACAATCGAGCGCCGGCAAGTCACCGATCGCGAGGATTCATGACCCCCCTCGCACTGCGCATCATCAACGACATGACACGGCCCGTGAACAAGCGAACCTTCCGTGATATCGATAATCTGTTGCCACACTTCCGCAGCGAATTTCACTGTTTTGAAGTAACGAAGATCTGGGGGCCCCTGGTCAAGCCCTTGCTGGAAGAAATGCTCAATGCCGAATTTCCATCGGTGGCATGGTCCTTCCTGCCGGCCGAGCGCACTTGGTTCGAATATCAAGACAATGAAGGTGGACGAATTGGCTATATGCTGGTGCGCAAAGACGCAAACGCGTGGGCAGACGTCTATGCGGCAACCACATGCGGCTTTCTTGCACGCCGGATTGGTCAACTCGCACTAATGGATGAGCTTGCTAGGCTCGATCCCTCCATTGGCTGGCAAAAACTCGAGGACGCAATCTTCAGAGATGTAATGGGCGTTCCCGTCGAGGCGCAATTGCCAGTCATCACCTCGATGACCACAGTACCCCCAGACCAAATAACACTAAATTTGTTGTGGCGCATTTATCCACTGTTGCTGCTCATCAACACACCACGCGTTGTCGGCCGCGAAATGCACGACCCGCACCAGGGCACAGCGCGCCACATCCTCGCCAACCGTAAGACGCTAGGCATTTTCCCATTGCAAGCCTGGACCGAAATCACACTGACAACTGACACAATCGATGCTAGCGGAGAACAACCGGGATCAACACGCCTATCCGGCGCCATGCCGCTGCATTGGACACGCGCGCATAAACGGCGGGTGCGTGGCGTTTGGACCTTGATCACCGATTATTGGTCAGGCGATGGCTCACTTGGCATTAAGCAGAGCCGTTACACGGTGGTGCCATGACCGTCGAGCGCCACAAGATTGTTCACATGTCAGAGGCGCATCAACTGCTGCGCAAGGGCGATATCACTGCCAGCAAAACAGGCGCGCTGTTCGACGTGCATCCCTACGAAACCAGGCTCAAGCTTTTTGTCGAGAAGAGCGGTGTCGAATTCCCCACCGAGGAAACCAAGACGATGCGTCGCGGCCGCTGGCTCGAGCCGACGATCGGCAAAGCCGTCAGCGAGTTGCGGCCCGATTGGACCATCGAGCAAGCTAACGTCTATCTGCGGGATCCAGAACTCCGGTTGGGCGCAACACCGGACTTTTTTATCATCGGCGATCCGCGCGGGCTGGGCGTCCTGCAGGCCAAGAGTGTCGCGCCGTCGGTGTACCGTCGCGACTGGCTCGACGGTACCGAGCCGCCGTTATGGATCACATTGCAATGTCTCACTGAGATGATGCTGGCCGATGCCGCCTTCGGCGTGATCGCCGCGCTGCTGGTCGACCCGCACCAAATGGACTGCGTTTTGCTCGACGTGCCGCGCAATCCGTCGGCGGAAATTAAAATTGTCGGAGCGGTGTGCAAGTTCTGGAAGCAGGTGGCGGCTGGCGAGGAGCCCGCGGCAGACTACGGTCGGGATGCCGCGGTGATCGCGGCCTTGGCGCCGCAGGAGGTCGCCGGCAAAGCCATCGATCTGGCGGGCGACAATTATCTGCCAGACCTTCTCGCTCAACGCGCCCAGCTTAAGGCCCGCATTAAGGTCGATGAAGAGCGCTGCGAGGAGATCGAGACCGAGGTCAAGTTCAAGATGCGAGATGCCGAGCGGATCGTTGGCATCGACGGTTGGCGCGTCACGTTCAAAACCGGAGACCGCGCCGGCTACACCGTGCCGCCGAAGAAACTGCGCACGCTGCGGATCTTGGATCAACGGGAGAACATGGAGTCATCATGAACATCGCAGTTCAACGCAAGACACAAGTGGCGCGGCCTCTCAAGGTCCTGATCCCGCTCATCCAGAGCGAACTACAGCAGGGCAATGCAGCCGGGCAAGAGCACTATCGCATTGCTGGTGATATGCTGATCGAGGCCAAGGACCAAGTGGGCTATGGCGGATGGGGCCGATGGTTGCGGAAGAATTTTAATTTAAGTGATGACACCGCTAGAAACTACATGCGCTTGGCGCGCGCCCATAGTGACTTCACGAGCGGGGCTCGGCAAGCCGCCCCTGGAAGTTTGCGCGAAGTAACAGGTCAAACTGAGCGACGGCGCGACGACCGTCAGTCCAAGCAACAACAAGCCTTCCGCCGCGTATTGCGCGACGTAGCGCGCGACGACTTCGTGCAGGAACGGCAAGCCCGCGATGACGAAGTTAAGCTGCATCGCGACCTTGCCGAGGAACTAGTCGATATCGGATACCGCGCATTGGCAACCAAACTGCACCCAGATCGCGGCGGGACGCAGATTGCAATGACGCGGCTTAACCGTGTCCGCGATGAACTCAAGTCATTCGCTCAAACTAGGAGGTTTATCTAAATGAACACGTCACTCGCCAAGAAACCAGCATCGTTTATGCGGGAACATACGCAGCAAGTGAGAGATCACAGTGCAGCAATGGCCCGCCTGACCGATCACTATGTGGCGGCTCTCAAGCGGGCGGAAGCGCAATACTTTGATGGTGTGAAGCGCATCACCGATGCGATCACGCAAGAAACTGAACCAGTTGCGGCCAGCGAGACTGCAAAGCAAGCTCCCGTCGAGAGTGAACAGCAGACCGCGGCACCGCAGTGAGTGCAACCACTGTCGCTGACAGGATAAGCCATGCCGCCACGCCGTGATTTGACCGGACAGACATTCGGCCGTCTTCGCATTCTGCAATTTGCGGAAATAAAGAACGGATGCACGGCGTGGCTATGTCAATGCTCGTGTGGCAATCAGGTTGTCGTAAGGTTGAGCGGCCTGCAAGGGAACACCCGGTCATGTGGATGTGCACAGCGAGAATTTGTCAAGCGAATGGGCCAAGCCAACAGAACTCACGGTGACGCAATTGCGGATACACCTGAATACAAAGCCTGGGCTGGCATGAAACAGAGGTGCCTCAACCCCAACGACACGGGTTTCATCGACTACGGCGGCCGAGGCATCATCATCTGCGAGCAATGGCGAGACAGTTTTCCAAATTTCTTAGCAGACATGGGACGCAGGCCGTCCACTGAGCACTCGCTTGATCGCATCAACAACGATGGGCCGTATAGCCCTGACAATTGCCGATGGGCCACACGAGAGCAACAGGCCGATAACCGGCGCTCAACAAACTCGACATTCATCACGCGAAGGAAACGAGATGGTCACTACGGACGTCGCAAAAAGTCAGTTGCATCCACTGGTCGTTCTACGTGAACGTCTGGAACATCGGGCTAGCGAGATCAAGGCTGCATTGCCCGGAATTCCGCCGGAACGATTTATCCGTGCTGTGATCACCGCGGCGCAGGTAAATCCTGACATATTAGCGTGCAACTTTAATAGCGTGTGGCTTGCGTGCATGCGCGCCTGTCGCGATGGCTTGCTGCCTGATGGAGTTGAGGGTGCGATCGTCCCCCATCGGGACAAGGCAACTTGGATACCCATGTATAGAGGCATGCTGCGCAAATTTCAGCAAAGCGGTCAATATCGATGGATCGCGGCCGATGTAGTTCGAGCAGGCGAAGAATTCGAATATTGGATCAATGAGAACGGCCCGCGTTTTAAGCACGTTCCCGGCTACAACGGTGAGGCCCCAGTGGAAAAAGTCTATGCCATTGCCACAACGCAAGCCGGCGGCGTATTCGTTGCTGTCATGTCGATGTCGGAGATCACCAAAATTCGAAACATGAGCCGCGCGACACGCGAGGATGCGCCGTGGAATAGCTGGACTGAAGAAATGATGAAAAAGTCCGCTTTGCGGCGGTTATCAAAGATGCTGCCAACGAGCGGTCTCGACATCATTTCCGATGAAGACTTCCCCGATGCCGATGCCGACGAAGCGCCAACCGAGCCTAAGCGAGCGCCACGTATCACTGGCGCGGCCGCCGCGCTCGAAACTTTCGCCAGCTCAACTCCCGAGTCTGCTGCGCCCAGTCCTGCGGCGGACCGTGAGGGCGGTGGCGAGCATGACTATGCTCCTGCTGCTGAAGTGGCCTCGTCCGCCGCCGATGCATCGGATAGCACGTCTGCCGCCACCGCCACCTCGCTGGAGAGCGAGAACATTGCCATCGCGTATCGTCGCGGCCAGGAGGCGAAGACGGCATCTCACAAGCGCACCGCCGTGCCCGGCGAGTATCGCGATGAACGGCGCGCGAAGGAGTACGAAGCCTGGATGGCTGGTTACGATGGAAAACCAGCGCCGCGAACAGAGCCACTACTGTGATCGCGAGGAAGACGCAGATGCAAACCGAAGATGTTGGCCAGTTGCTGACAATTCAGGAAGTGATGGCGACGCTGCGTGTCGGTCGCACGACCGTGCACCATCTGTGCACGAAAGGCCAGTTGGAATTGGTGAGCCTAACCAAACGTAAACGGGTGATCACAGAACGGTCGCTACAGGCGTTTTTACGCGACATCATGCAGAAGCCACCGCGATACGAAGGAAAAACAAAAGCGCGCGGCGAGGAGACAAAGACATGAAGGCAAGCATCGAGGTGTCGAGCCGCCACGAGGGCGACAATATCAGGGCCGGTTTGGAAGACGAAATGGTCCGTGCATTCGTGACTGTCTTCGGCGTGCTGCTGCGCTTACCGAACGATAAGGCGCGCGCCCGCGTCATGCAATACGTCACCGACCGGTTGTCTGATGATGGAAGCAAGGGAGAGGCAACATGAATTTTCGCAAGAACGGCCCACGCGTGGAGCCCAACATGGCAGCGCTGGCCCAGCAAATAGATAAGCCGGAGCCGATCGACTACGCGCCGCCGGCCATCCGCAATGGTGTCCTTGGTGATGAGCAAGCGCTTCGCCAGATCGCCAGTTTCGGCGAACTCCCAACCAAGGAAATCGACGAGATCATGTCCGCCGCAGTGGCCGAGATTGAGGAGCTTAAGCGCACCTGTCAATTGGTCCGCAACCTGTATGTCAAGGCGGTCGATCAAGTCACCGCTGATGCCAAGCGCCTGCGCGAGGGCGTGCGGCTGAGCATGAAGACCTTGGAGACGCTCCGCGAGCAATGTCTCGCGCTTAATGTCAATGAGATCGTCGAGACCGAGCGCGAAATGCGCAAGGACGTCGCCGAGGCCGTTGTTCAGCACGTCAACAAGCAAACCGAGCGCGAGCTGCGCGACCTCGCGAAGTCGGACGACCAGCCCGCGCAGTAAACCAAGCAGGAGAACACATGACCCAGCCCTTTGTTGCCCTGATCACACCGCTCCCCAGCACGCCGGGAGTGCCAACGCACCCGATCGCACAGCCGCCGCTCGGTACCTGGGGCGGTGTCGCACCACCCTACGTCGACATCGGTGGACCGGGCCCGCAACCGAAGCCGCCCGGCTATTGGGGCGGCGTTGCGCCTCCCTACGTCGACATTGGCGGACCAGCGCCGCAACCGCATCCCGAGCATCCGATCGTGCTCCCGCCCCCTCCAGGCACTGGCCCCGGTGCCCCGCCCATCGCGGTGCAGTTGCCAGTGTTCCCGTGGACGCCACAGCATCCGATCGCGCTACCGCCCGAGATGGTGCCCCCACCCGTCGAGGGCTCGCCGCCGATCGAGTGGAAGGCGGCTTGGCTGCCAAGCACCGGCTGGATCATCGTTGGCGTACCGAGCGGCGCGCACCCGACGCCATCGGCTTAAGGCCAGCTACGCGAGCTGGGAATTCATCTCGCAGTCGTCCCGGCCGCGAGGTGGAGGGAGGTGGTGGTCCTCGAGACCCTCACCATCACCTCCCGCTTTTTTCGAGAGTCTCTATGGCACTGTCCATCAAAAGCAACTGCAAGGAATTCACCAGCGCCGCGGATCTGCTCAAGCACTATCAGCAGCTCAAGGCGCGGATGAAGTCCTTGCCGCCACCAGCGGCCAAACCACCGCCGCCAGCACCAGTGCCGTGCACGCGCGTTGTCCTGCCGCCGATCAGGTTTGGCTCGCCAATACGGCACTCGCAGAGAACCCCATTTGATCGCATCTTGCATGCAGTCGCTTGGCGGTTCGGTGTGTCGAAACAAACTCTGCTCGGTCGAATTCGCAAAGACCATGTCGTGGTGCCTCGCTTCGTCGTGATGCTGTTGACGCAACAATTGCTGAAGTGGTCAGGCTCGCAGATCGCGCACTATCTCGACAAGGACCACACGACGGTGATCAACGGCTTGGAATCACTCGAGCGAAGGATGCAACGAAATAAGAAGTTGGCCGAGACGGTGATGGATCTGCGCGCGCAATTATTGAGAGGCACCATGAGGTACGGACGGATCGATGCGGTCGCCCACAAGATGCAGATAATCGAGACCGACACGCTCGACGAGGGCAAGCGCCTATGTGGGCTTAAGCCACAGGAAACAGACCACGGGCTGATCGTGAGAGTGCCGGGCGTCGGCGGACTCGGCCTGTTCGTGGATGAGTATGGGCTGTTCGTGCCGCCGCTCAATCAACATTATTTTGCTCTGGGCGAGCGGCTTTATGCCGGCAACGCGCTGGTTTACGCCTTCGACGCCACGGGCGTGACTATCGACTTTGAGGACAAAGATAGCGAGCAACTCAGCATCCGATGGTTTGGCGCTCGGCTGGGTGTGCGCCAAACACACCCCGCTAAAAGAGATGCTTGACGCGAGAGTTGCGGAGGGAACGCTAAAGGCGCAAGGCGACAATTGCATTGGGCTTCGCGCCGCGCCCAGGGGATTGCAATGACCGTACCTCGGGTCAACAGCGGTTTCGAGATTATTTGCTTGGCCTGCAATAAGCCGGGCGGCGAGATCGCGCCAGCTCAGATCGACGGCAAGGCCTATATCGCACTCCGCTGTCCGCACTGCTTGCGGATGGTGGCGAGTCCAGTGAGCGGCAATCCGGAATGGAAAGAAGTGGTGCGACGAGCGCAATGAAAGAGTGGGTGGGATGATTGACATAACCACCGGCGATGCTTTGGCCGAGATCAAGCGGCAACTCGATTGGCGCGGGCCGACGGATAGGATGATGGGCCACATCGTCCTCGATCGGTCGACAGCCGAGTTTCTGCATGCCCGCATCCTCGAGCTGGTGCGCCAGCAAGACGCGCACATCGAGGAGATAGAGGCACTCAAGCGGTCGCAGTTAACGGGCCCACACGCGCCATCGGCGGATGGCGAGAGAAAGTACGGGTTTCGGAGATGAGTAAACGCAAGCTGACACCGGAGCACCGGGCAAAGATTGCCGCTGCTCATCGCGGTCGTCGCCATAGTCATGAGACGCTGATCAAGATGAGCTTGGCGAGGCGCGCAATGCTGAAGCGGCGCCAGCGTGAGGAGGGGAGGCTTGGCTAGTGTGTCAGACAAAAAAAGCCGGCTGGCCGGACAGCGCGAGTACCCCCCGCGGGGGCTTCGGGCCCCGCACGCCGCGGCCTATCTCGGCATGAGCGAGTCTAGCTTCCTGTCGCTCGTGGCCGAGGGTCGTATGCCGCGGCCGAAGAAAATCCGCGGCATGGCGATCTGGGATCGGCATGAACTAGACGACGTGTTCGACAGTTTGACTGGCGACGACCGGCCCCGGCGCAACACTGTTCACGCTATCTTAGGAATTGACGACAAGTGATGCCCGGCCCTCGACGCTCCTTTATTTATCGGCTGGTCTGTACAGAGGCGCCGAATCCCAGCCGACAGTCACAGCCCGGCACACTACTGTTTAGGCTCCTCATTTGTCCGTAATGAACCGGAAGCACCGGCGGCACCAAACGAAGGTCAGGCCGTCAACGTCCGCAGATGTCTTGAACGGTTTTTTGTGGCCGAACCATCTGCACCAAACTCTGCGCACCCGATGCTCCTCACTTGTTGAACGCGAAACACATCGCTATGCCAAGGCTGACATAAACCGCGAACGCAATCACATGGCCAGCGTCCAACCCTGTGCCTCCTATTTTACAGCATCATGCTCGGCGACAGCCGCCGCAAGGCGATTCGCGCCAAGCTTCCGCGTCCACCAAATCAATTCCGCCGCATGTTGCATGTAGCCAGCCCGCGCTGCTCCATCAACTCGCTTCCAATAAGTACCCTTCGTTCGGCATCCGTTGTGCGGCCCGGGGAGGCTGAATCCCTTCCAGCATATTTCCATGGCCAGCTTCTCGGTTGCCGACGGTTTCGCCAAAGGTCGCTCCTCAAAGTGTTGACGCCAACAAAATCACAAGTCGCTGGATCGAACATGCCTGCGTCTTGGCAGGCACACGGATTATGCTGACAGGTCATTTCTAACACAACATCAATCGCCCTGCGAATTTCAGATCGCCCGGATGCCGTGAGTTTGGCCACGTCGAGACCGTCAGCCACAAGACCATTTAGCAGAATGCGGGCCTGATCCTTCGTCACCACTTGATGCTCCCCTAATCCACAGGAACGAGCCGGAACACCATGTCAGACCGCCTTCGCTCCAACAAATGATGTGGTCGCCATTGAACACCTCGCCAACACTCGACGCTCCTATTTTGTGACTGTTCTGGTGCCCTCATGGAGGGCAAACCAGTCACGGGCACGATCATGCCACACGTCCTTTGTCTCGACGAGTTCCCACCGGGCTCCCATATGTCCATAGAGACCGAGATAAATTTCTCTCGCCTTTATCTCAATATTGCGTTCGTCCAAGATCGGCCCCTTTAATCCATGACCGCCGGATAATTCATGCGATCGAAAGTAATCTCAGTCTCGATCCGACTGACAAGATCAGTCGCGACCAACGGGTCAAGAGCCAACCCGTTCTCGGCACACCACTCGCGCAAGATTTCCTGCGCTATACGCCGAGGCGTCTTGGCCGTCACTCGACCCTCCTTTATTATTTCTGCAAAGTCGCGCCAAGTTGATAGACTTGGCCGACCTCTGGGATGTTGCGCAAGATCACATCGCGATATTCGCCGCGCGTGAATACGCCTAGCCCCTTGTCGCTATTCTCGATCCAGATAACAGCGCCGACGTTAAGTCCGGCTTTGGCGCAGGCATCCCAATATTCCTTACCTGCGGCCAGAAACCTATCGGCCGCCGATTGAAGATTGGACATCGTAAAGTTTGGGTCGCGGCGGAGGATGCTCACTTAATGCTCCTCAAGTTATTCGTGCAACGATCACGCCAAGGATGAACCATAGCGGAAGACTGCTAAGGACTATCGTCATCACGACCCTATCAGTCGAACTTCACCCGACGCTCCGCTCAGATGTTAGCGAGCCAGAACCAGACCGCGCCCGCGAGCGAACCGCAATATCTGATTCTGGATGGGCCGCGGACCTGCCAGCGGAAGTAGTCGGATTGAGGCCCGCTGTATCGCTCTATCTGCATCAATCTCTCCTCATTTGCACGCAGCACGAACTACATCGGCGTTGCAGTTCTGTCGGATCAGTTCCCTAAGCCGCTCGATTTCGTTGGCTGCGGCGTGGACAATTTCAACTGCCGGCGGGCGAGTCCCCCCCGCAGTACTCCACGTCTTGTCGGTGGCCATCATTCTAAGCCTATGGATGATGTCTTCCGTCGTATCGTGCTCGCCCACCAGTCGCTCCTCTATTTCGCCAACGCCCCGTTTGTAGTGTGGCCGCCGCCAACAACTTCCGGCCCGTGCGTCTGGCGCGGCAAAGGCTCCTTCAGTCTTTCTTGCCAAGACGGCCGCTCGGCAAACCGCGCTTGCCGAGCCTTAGATAAGCTGTCCGAGCGGACCATCCAGCCATTTGCTTGATAGCCTCGCCAGTGGTGAGCCTAGGATCGCGCCAGTGCTTCAGAGCCTCGCGCATCCCCATCCGGCTGCCGACGCGGCTGCGCACGCTTCTGGTCTGCATCGCCTTGGCTTTTCCGTCAGGCATGTAGATCTCACCCAGGAGGCGAGCTAGAGCCCGGTCCAGCATTTCAACACCATGGCGGTCAGAACGGCGCCTAGATTCAACATCAATCACCGCTGCGCCCACCTTATGGATACGCTGCACTGCGGCAACGATCTCGCGCCTGCTATCCCCGAGCACGCGAAGCCCGCCGACCGTGGCCAGAAGTTCTCCGGAACGCATCCCGATACGGGACAAGGTTTCGTGGCCCCGCCCCTCAAGATAGATTTGCTCCGGTTTTAACCCTGACTCAATCAAGATCAGCTCTTCACGCTCATTTCGCGCATATCCGCGCTGTGCGATAGCCGGGTTTTTCATTGCAGAATTAATCTAGCAGCGGCTATTGCAATTGTCAAAGCGGCAGTGTTAGGCTTCCCTGAGATTGAGAGCCACCTACAACCGAGGCCGCTCAAATGAACTGGAGATATAAAGAGGGGTTTGAGCACGGATTCGAAAAAGCTCAGGCCGAAGCAAGCGTTGAAATAGGGCGGCTGCGGGCGGAAGTCGCGCGCCTAAACAACTGCCACCGCATCGTCGCAAAGCAAGTGGGCTTCTATAAGCCAGAACTGCCAGACTTCACGAAAGTAGAAATCCATCTAGGCGTCCTGCGCGCTGCTGAACGCTGTGCTGGCCTAGCCCCCTGGGAAAGTTTGGCTTGAGATCGACAACGTGAGGACCGACATCATGAAGGCAATAGCAGATGA
>Ga0209811_10000794_pt1 | contig 11795 bp, 7 predicted proteins | sample Coa_R1_6_FD_187161 | JGI IMG/M metagenome (GOLD analysis project Ga0209811, IMG submission 187161) | Surface soil microbial communities from Centralia Pennsylvania, which are recovering from an underground coalmine fire. - Coalmine... | ecosystem: Environmental > Terrestrial > Soil >...
GCTTAATACTGAAACGATTTATGGTGCTGCAAGCGTGCTAGTACATAGGACCGGAATATCGTTCGAAGAAAAGAGGGGCCAACTGTGAGGCCCCTCTTTCGACACGCCATGAACGAGTATTTGTGACTATGGACAAGCGCTACCAGTAATCGTGCCGTTACCGCTACTGAAAGTCCAGACGTTGGTACCGCAGTTCGCGTGCGTTGCAGTCAACAAAAACGTGTTTGTTCCGACGGCTGAGCGTAGAGCGACCCCAGTGGTGGGATTGAAGCCAGGCGCGGTGCCGCTTGACCACGCAGATGACGAAGTCTTGTACGCCGAATTCGCGGCGAAGTAAGCTTCCTCAGCCACGGCCGCGTTTCTCAAGTCGGACTTAACCTGCGCCTCATGACCACGCTTTCTATATGCCGCAAACTGAGGAATCGCGATGGCCGCCAAGATACCAATGATGGCAACGACAACCAACAACTCAATCAGGGTGAACCCCGATTCGTTCTGTAATCTTAGTCTATTCATCTACCAATACTCCCTTCTATTATTAGGTTGTTTGTAATCTCTATTAGTGACTTCTTCTAAACTAACTACCTGCGTTCGATGTCCAATGCTCTTCTGATCTGCATGCTTATGATGCGTCACCTCCTTTAGGTGTCGATGTCGTATTTTCGACTGAAACGTTGCAACGCCTAGCGAGCAAAAGCAGGGCCAGAATAAATTCGCCTACTCCTGTCATATAACGGCCACAATCGACACATCGATAAATCTCCTAACCATGACCAAAGCCTTTATCTTTTAGCAAGTTGCTCCCTATATCAGCTCGATCTTGTGGCGCCTGGCAAACACCACGCAAAATTTAAACTTTGGTATTACGGAATTTTACCAGTGAGCCAAGTGACAAATTTTGTTACTGCTGGTCGCTGGGGGAATCGCTTTTAGAATTGAGTAGATCGTATTTTTCCAGACGATGACGGAGCGATCGATAGTTAATACCAAGGATCTCAGCGGCCCTTTTCTGCACGCCGTTGGCGCGCTTCAGCGCCCCTAGCAAAATACACTTTTCATGGGTTTCGAGCTCCACGTCTAACGACAAGCCTTTGCTAAAAAATAGGTCCGCGCCACCGGGCGCGGTTTTCTCGAATAGATCCACTTCTTCGCCAAGCGGCAGGCTCTTAATATGTTGCGGCAAATCCTCTTCCGCCAGAATATTCTTATTGGTCACCGCAACAGCATGCTCAATGATATTTTCGAGCTCCCGTACGTTGCCTGGGTAGGTGTGATTCATCAGTTGCATCAGGGCGCCGCTAGAAATTTCTTCGACCTTTTTGTCATGAGAGGCGGCAAACTTCCGCAAGAAGTAGTGTGCGAGAGCGGAGATATCTTCCTTTCTGGTGCGCAGTGGCGGCATGACCATCTGGACGACGTTCAGTCGATAAAACAAATCTTCGCGAAATCGTCCTTCTTCGAGTTCCTTGCGCAATTCCCGGTTAGTGGCCGAAATCACTCGCACGTCGACCTTGATCGGTTTGCTGCCGCCGACGGGAGTGAAACTCTTTTCCTGGAGAACTCGCAACAGCTTGACTTGAAGGTGGAGCGGCAACTCACCGACCTCATCTAAAAAAATCGTTCCCTGGTCGGCCTGCTTGAAGAGTCCGGTGTGATCCGATACGGCGCCGGTAAAAGCGCCACGCACATGTCCGAAGAGCTCGCTTTCAATAAGGTTCTCCGGAATTGCGCCACAATTGACGGCGATGAACGGTTTGCCGTGGCGCGGCCCGTTTAGATGGATCGCGCGCGCCACCAACTCTTTGCCGGTGCCACTCTCACCGGAGATCAGAATATTTGTGCTGCTGGCCGCAACCTTCTGGATCAGGTGATAGATTTTTTCGATTCCACCGCTTTTACCGATCACGCCTTCAAAGTGAAACTCGGGGTTATCCCCGGCAGGTGAGGTCTGGTTCAATTCAACTTCTCTTCCCCTGCGCAGTTCTTCCTCTAGCCGTACTTTTTCTTCTATTTGTTTTTGTCGAGTGATGTCTTCGAAGATCGAAAGAAAGCCAATCGGTTGGCCGTTCAAATTATTGAGCGGCGCAAGCGTCAGGCGAATCTGTTTGGCTGCACCCTGAGCCGATGAATTGGCAAGAGCCAATTCATCCGTCACGAGCGCACCGGCGCTGCGATTGCGTTGAAAGTCATAGCTCAAACCCGGAAAGACTTGATCGAGCCGCTTGCCCTTTAGGTTCGCTTCATCGAGCATAGTCAGCGCTTGCGCCTGCTGATTGAAATAGTTGATTCGTCCATCGGGATCGGTGATCGCCACGCCGCTACCGATTCCTTGTAACAGCGCGTCCTTGAATGCATCCAACTCTTGGTAGTCGATTTGCTTTTCTTTGAGCAGTTGTTCGGTCTCGCTCAGTTTATTGGCCAGAAAGCCGCTGAGCCATGCGATCACGAAAAAACTGCTGATGCTCAGCACGATCGGGATGAGGGTCGACCACGTGAGCGGCGTTCCTTGGCCCGAATTAAGAAAGCGCGACCAAAAGAGCAATCCTGAATAGGACAGGCTTGAGCACGCCGCGGTAAAAAACGCACCGCGATAAAAAAGTAAAATCGCGCCGTTCATGACGGCGAGGTTATAAAGAACCGAGAACGGGCTGGCTATGTCTCCAGTGATCCAGATGATGCCGGTAATCAGAATGACGTCGAAGCAGACTTGCGCGTGGGCGAATAGGCGCAAGCTCCTTACTTTGGCCAAGATAGCGACGGAAATAATCGATATGACGTATGCGAGGACCAGCGGGATGGAGAGACTGATGAGATAGGCCACGTCTCCTTCTGTTCCAAAGAAATGAAACAGCGCCGTCGCGCCCAGAAAAAAAGATAGAATCACTACCCGCAGCAGCAGCAGCCAGCGGATCTTTTCCGTCAATTTTTTGTTTTCATCATTCACGAAAGCGTGGCTCGTGCTGGTCTTTCACCTGTTGGTGTCGAAGCCTTGTTCGAATCATCCGCCGACTAATGAACCCATCTGGAATATCGGCAGATACATGGCGATCACTAGGCCGCCCAGCACGACACCGAGAACGATCATGATCATCGGTTCCATCATTGCCGTTAGGTTGTTGACCGCGTCGTCGACTTCTTCTTCATAAAGCTCGGCTACTTTCTTGAGCATCGTGTCGAGCCCACCGGTACTTTCGCCCACTGCCACCATTTGACAGACCAGAGGCGGAAAAATTTTGCTATCACGCAGCGGTTCGGCAACGGTTTTGCCTTGGCTGATGCTTATACGGCTTTCCATGATCGCCTTTTCGACGACTTTATTGCCTGCGGTCCTGCCGGTAATCGCCAGCCCATCGAGAATTGGAACACCAGAACTCAGCAGCAGCGCCATGTTCTGTGAAAAACGCGCCACGGCTACCTTGCGCAAAAGATCGCCGATGATCGGCATCCGGAGCATGATCCCATCGATTTTCATGCGGCCGTGCGGCGTCTTGTAATAAAAGGAAATGCCGCTGAAGATGCCGGCTATGCCGGCCACGAGCAAATACCAGTAGGCAACGAACCAGTTGCTGATATTGATACAAATCTGAGTCGGTGCTGGAAGAGCTTTTCCCATACTGCCGTAAAGCTCGGCAAAGACGGGGATAACGAAAATCATCAAGACCGCGACCACGATCACCGCGACGCCGACGATCGCGCAAGGATAAATCATGGCACCTTTGACTTTTTTCTTCAGTCGGTTGGCTTTTTCGATGAACAACGCAATCCGATTTAGGATCGTGTTCAAAATACCGCCGGCTTCACCGGCCTCGACCATGTTCACGTAAAGGTCATCGAAGATCTTGGGGTGCTTTCTTAGAGCATCCGCGAGCGTGCAGCCTCCCTCAACATCCTTTTTAATGGTACCTATCGTAGTGCGCAGAAGCTTGCTCTCCGATTGTTCCGCCAAAATGTCTAAGCACTGCACGATTGGCAAACCGGCATCGATCATGGTGGCCAATTGCCGGGTAGCGAGGGAGAGATCCTTCGTCGTGACCTTGTCGCCAAAGCCGGGTATCGAGATCTCTTTGTCGAATCCTTTGCCCTTTTCTTTAACGCGGTTGGCAATCGGTCGAATGCGCTGCTCGCGGAGGCGGGCGAGTGCGGCCTCCAAACTCGGCGCCTCGAGATTGTCACCTTTAACCACCCTTCCTTGGGCCGTTCGGCCTTCCCAAACAAATGTCGCCATAACGTCTTCCGTTAACTTGCTAATAAATCGATTTCATCGCGAACACGTAAAAAATAATTGATCTATGCGGATGCGGCCGATCACCCCATTCGCTTTAGAATCCAAGGGAAAAAACCGAACCGAAACCCTTATCGTTGTCGGTAACCCGAATAGTCTCGTCGACGGTGGTCAGGCCCTCGCGCACCTTTTGCAATGCACTCATGCGCAGCGTGCTCATGCCGAGTTTGACGGCCTCACGCTTAAGTTCCATGGCTGAGGCTGCTTTCAAGATCATTTCTTTGAGCTCTTCACGCATCACCATGACCTCATACACCGCTAATCGGCCCCGATACCCCGTACCACCGCAATTGTTGCAGCCTCGACCGTGAAAAGTTGGAAAACCTGCGCCTACCTCCGCAGCATCGATGCCGAGGTTAATCAAAACCTCCGGTTTTATTTCAATTGGCTCTTTGCATTGATCGCATATTTTCCGCACTAACCGTTGGGCTAGGATTATGTTGATCGACGACGTCAAAAGAAACGGTTCGGTTCCCATGTTGATCAAGCGATCCACAGTCGCCGGGCAGTCATTGGTATGGAGCGTGCTCAAGACCAGATGGCCCGTCAAAGCGGCTTTAATAGCGATCTGCGCCGTTTCGAGGTCACGAATTTCGCCAACCATGATGATATCTGGGTCTTGGCGAAGGAATGAACGCAGACAGGCAGCGAAATTGAGGCCTATTTGTTCTCTAACCTGAACTTGATTAATTCCCACCAAATTGTATTCCACCGGATCTTCAGCGGTGGAAATGTTTACATCAGGCTTGTTGAGATCCGATAGAGCGGAATAAAGCGTGGTCGACTTGCCGCTTCCGGTCGGACCCGTAATCAGAATCATCCCATAAGGCTTATGAATCGCCTCGTGGAAATCTTTCAAATTCTGCGGATCAAAACCCAACTTGGCCATGTCGAGTTGCAGATTGGACTTATCCAACAAGCGCATCACGACTTTCTCGCCGAACAAGGTGGGCAGGATGGAAACACGAACGTCCAATTCACCGCCCATGCCCATTTTGAGCTTGATGCGGCCGTCTTGGGTCAGCCGCCGCTCCGCGATATCCAAACCAGCCATGACTTTTAAGCGCGACACCAGAGCATTTTTCAGCCGCAGCGGCGGACTCATGATTTCCTGCAGCACGCCGTCGATGCGAAACCGAACCCGAAAGATTTTTTCGTAGGGCTCGATATGAATATCGCTGCAGCGGCGTTTTGCCGCATCGGCAAGAATTGCGTTGACCAGGGTCACCACGGGCGCGTCCATGGTGGCTTGTTGCAACTCCTGGAGGTTTACATCGTCACTCTCCTGGACGACCTCCATCTCGCCGTCACCGAACTTTTTCAGCACATCGTCATAACTCACCCCGCCAAAGCGGTGATCCAGCATCTTTTTGATATTCGATGGGGTCACCAGCACGACGCGCACACCGTAACCGGTCACGAATTTGACTTCGTTGATCGCGACCAGATCCGTCGGGTCGGACATGGCGACGGTAAGAGTCGAGCCGAAAAGTTTATAAGGGACCAACTGATGCTTCTGAATTATCTGCGGCGGGACTAAGGCAAATACCGCGTCTTCGATTTCGGCGGGAACGAGTTCCGCGGTTTCAATGCCAAATTGTTTGGCGAGAAATGCGCTTAAGATTTCTTCGCTCGAATACCCCAGTCGAACGACTTCTTTAATGATACTGGAAGCGTTCTCTCTTTCTTTTTTTTGCGCTTCCGTGAGCTGCTCGCGGGTTACTACGCCTCCCTTTACCAACAATTCCGCAAAACGTGGTTCCATAGGTTCCTACGATAAGTGACAAATTATCGTAGATCACCAAGATTCTGTCAATAAAATCTAGCTGATGACAAATAAAGGAATGAGGTTTTATTTCCGTATACAATTCCATTAACTATTTGGACTAATTAATTTTTTTTCGTAACGCGGCTTGCGCCGCAGCTAATCGAGCAATCGCAACCCGGTACGGTGAGCAACTCACGTAATCGAGGCCGATGTCGTGGCAATAAGCTACCGATTTCGGATCCCCGCCGTGTTCACCGCAGATGCCGATTTCGAGTTTTTTGCGGGTTTTCCGGCCTTTTGCTATGGCGATCCGCATAAGTGCACCGACCCCGTCTCGGTCTATGGTGACGAACGGATCTTCCGGCAAGATGCCCTGTAAAACGTAGCTCGGCAAGAATTTTCCCGCATCATCCCGCGATAAGCCCAGGCAGGTCTGCGTAAGATCATTAGTGCCGAAGGAGAAAAACTCAGCTTCTTCGGCAATTTCGTCAGCGACCATACAAGCCCTCGGTAACTCGATCATCGTGCCGATTAGGTAGCGCACTTTGACGCCGTAAGACTTCTGGGTCGCGTTCGCAATCCGCTCTACGATGGCCTTTTGCTCGTGCAGCTCAGGTAGAGAGCCGACCAGAGGGATCATGACCTCGGGAAATGGGTTCTTGCCTTCGCGCCGCAGCTCGCAAGCGGCTTCGAAAATCGCCTGTGCTTGCATTTCGGTTATTTCGGGGAAGGAAATCCCCAAGCGGCAGCCGCGATGACCCAACATCGGATTGAATTCGTGCAAAACGTTCACCTTATCGCGTAGCACTTCGACCGCGACTCCCATGACCTGAGCGAGCTCGACGATCTCGCTGTCATGCTTCGGCAAGAATTCGTGCAATGGCGGGTCGAGCGTCCGAATGGTTACAGGTAAGGTTCCCATGATTTCAAGAATGCCCTTGAAATCTTGTTTCTGCATCGGCAAGAGCTTTGCCAACGCGCGCCGCCGTCCGACCTCGTCATCGGCGAGGATCATTTCTCGCACCGCCTGGATGCGCTCGCCCTGAAAAAACATGTGCTCGGTGCGGCAAAGACCGATGCCCTCGCTGCCGAACGCTTTACCGATCGCCGCTTGATCGGGTTGATCGGCGTTGGTGCGCACCCCAAGCGTGCGCACTTCGTCCGCCCAATTCATGAGCTTGGCGAACTGTCGATAAATGAGTGACTCTTTTGGATCTAACGAGCGCGTCAGCACAACTCGCAAAACCTCCGACGGCAAAGTTTGGATTTCGCCTTGAAAAACTTCGCCCGTGCTACCGTCAATCGAAATCCATTCACCCTCTTTGAGCTCGGTCTGATCGACTCGCAAGGTACGAGCGGCATAGTCGACGTGCAAAACCTCACAACCCGCCACGCACACTTTGCCCATTTGTCTCGCCACCAATGCCGCGTGGGAGGTCATGCCACCGCGGGCTGTCAATATTCCCTGCGCCGCGTCCATGCCGCGGATATCGTCGGGACTGGTTTCAATGCGACAGAGCACGACTCGCTCGCCGCGCTTTTTCCACTCGACGGCGTCCTCGGCATCAAAAACCACCCGGCCGGTGGCCGCGCCAGGCCCCGCGGGTAAACCTTTGCCCAATAGATGAGCTTTTTCTTTGCCTTTCTGGTCGAAAACCGGTCGCAGCAATTGGTTGAGCTGATCCGGCTCGATGCGCAGCAAAGCTTCTTTTTTGCTGATGATGCGTTCTTCGACCATGTCGACGGCAATGCGCACCGCGGCAAACCCAGTGCGCTTGGCGGCGCGTGTTTGCAGCATCCAGAGCTTGCCCTTTTCAATCGTGAATTCGATGTCCTGCATTTCTCGATAATGCTTTTCGAGGAGCTTGCAAACCTTTTGCAACTCACTTGCCGCCTTGGGCATCGCTTGGCAAAGTTCTGCAATGGGCCTAGGCGTGCGAATGCCCGCGACCACATCCTCGCCCTGGGCATTCACCAGAAACTCGCCATAGAAGCGCTTATCGCCGGTGGCTGGGTCGCGTGTGAAAGCGACTCCGGTCGCGCAATCATCGCCGAGATTACCAAAGACCATGGCTTGGACGTTCACAGCCGTGCCCCAATTGTGGGAAATTTGGTAAAGCTCGCGATAAGCGATCGCGCGATCGTTGTTCCACGAGCCAAATACGGCGCCGATCGCACGCCACAATTGATCCATGGGATCTTCGGGAAAATCTTTCCCTAATGTTTTCTTGATCTCGGCCTTATACTCGCAAACCAGGTCTTGTAAGTCCGAGGCGTCGAGATCCGTGTCAAAACGCGCTCCGCGGCTGTTTTTTTTGCGCTCCAGGATCGCAGCGAGGGGATCGCCGTTAGTCTTACTCGCCGCCTTGATGCCGAGAACCACATCAGCGTACATGTGGATGAATCGCCGGTAAGAATCGAATACGAATCTCGGGTTCTTGGTTCGCTGAATCAAACCTTGCACGGTTCGATCGTTAAGACCCAAATTCAAAACCGTGTCCATCATCCCTGGCATGGATTCGCGCGCGCCCGAGCGAACCGAGACGAGCAAAGGGTTGTCGGCGGCGCCGAAACGCCGATCGAGGATTTTTTCCACCCGCGCGAGGGCTTGTGCGACTTGCCCCTCGATACCTTTAGGATAACGATGGCTGTGCGAATCGTAGTAGCCGCATACGGCGGTACTGATCGTAAATCCCGGCGGGACGGGGATCCCAATCCGAGTCATTTCATGCAAGCCTGCGCCTTTGCCGCCGAGCAGATCGCGCATACTAGCATTGCCTTCGGCTTTCCCGTTTCCAAAAAAGAAAATATTCCTTTTCTTGTTCGGCATGATTTTGCGTCCTCGTCGAGGTTATTTAACTTTGCTGTAGATGTGCTGTGTTGGCGAGTCTAAGTCGTGTCGGATTCCGCGGCAGAAAAGGCGGATAAAAAAGCTGCCGATTTGATTTCTCGATCCATTTGAAACTGTATGAAACCCAGCAGCGCCGCGCGAATTTCCTGTATGACCGACCGCGGCAGCGATACGCGGGAGAGTTCAGTTTCCATCTGTAATGCGGTTAGCACTTCTACCGCCGTCGCCCCAAGCGGCAGAATCTGCTTGCGTGCACGCGCACAGGATTCGCAGAGTATGCCGCCATCGATCGGACTGAAATGCCATTGGGATCTGGCCTCGTCGAGAACACTGCGACATCCTTTGCAGTTGTCCAAAAACGGCTGGTAGCCGACTAGGCGCAAAAGTTTTAACTCGAAGGCCGTGAGAAATCGAAGCGACGTTTCATTTTGTTCGAGAAAACTCAGTCCGTCCCTTAGGTGGCGATAAATCTCGCCATTTTCTTCCCGTTCGCCGACCAATCCATCGGTAATTTCAACCAAGTACGAGGCGTAAGAAATTCGTTCCAGGCTATTGAGCAGCTTGCTAAAACTCGTAACCAGATCCGCTGCTAGAATAAACGCCAAGCTACTGTGCGGACGGTCGTGAAAGCGAAGGTTCACTAAGGCAAACGGTTCCAAAGAATTTACGAACCGCTTGCGCGACCGCATTGCTCCTTTGGCAATGCCGGTAAGTTTGCCAAAGTCCTCCGTCAAAAATGAGATTATTTTATCAGACTCCCCAAAAGGCCGATGACGCAGTACAATTGCGGCGGTGACATGACTCGGTCGCATAAGCGAATCATTTGCGGAACTGACTCCTGCCACCGTAACATTTTTTTTTAAACCAGACAACTAATGAAAATAAAAGGAGAATTTAGAATAGTAAGCCTTGACAGTGATGGTCTTCGTGATTAGCTTTTTTACGATTAAACCGAGCGGGAGAACTGCCATAGATGAGCGAGGAATTTAAAAAAGACGCCGACGAATCAGGTGCAGAGCAATCCAACGAGGCTTCACCTCAGGAAATCGATTCGAACTCAGTGGAAGCGGAGTTCCTATCTCTTCGACAACAGCTAGAAACCAAGGAGACGGAAGCAAAAAATTATTATGAACGCTTGTTACGCCAAGCCGCGGAGCTGGAAAATTATAAAAAACGTAGTGGGCGTGAGCGTGATGATGCGATTCGCTATGCCAACGAAAGTTTGCTGAAGGATCTCCTGCCGGTGGTCGACAATCTCGAACGCGCGATCGCCCATGCGTCGGGCGGTGGCAATGGCAAACCGCTCGTCGAAGGTGTGGAGATGGTGCTTCGGGGTCTTACCGACGTTTTGGCAAAACACGGGGCCATGCCTATTTTGGCCCAAGGCCAACCGTTTGATCCGACAAAACACGAAGCGATGACCCAAGTGGAAACCGATGATCATGAACCTAACTCTGTGGTGGAAGAGCTTCACAAGGGCTATATGCTGCGCGATCGACTGCTGCGGCCGGCCTTGGTCAGCGTGGCTAAAGCAGTAAAAACACGAGAGAAAAAAAACCACGAAAGCAAGGTTGAAAACGGGCAGAGCGATGATTAAATAACTTGTCACAAAAGTTTTTAGGAGTCATTAAATGGCAAAAGTAATCGGGATCGATTTAGGAACCACCAATTCTTGCGTGGCGATTATGGAGAGCGGCGACCCCAACGTCCTTGCCAATGCGGAAGGCAGCCGCACAACCCCGTCTGTAGTGGCTTTTACAGACAGCGGTGAACGTTTGGTTGGGCAGATCGCCCGCAGGCAGGCGATTACCAACCCGGAAAACACAATTTCTGCGGTTAAGCGATTAATCGGAAGACGGAGCGACGATCCGATGGTGCAGAAAGCGTCGAGTCTTCTTCCTTACAAAATTGTTCGCAACGACAACGGCGATGCGTGGGTTGAGATCCGCGGCAAAGGATATAGTCCAGCGGAGATTTCTGCTTTTATCCTGCAAAAGATGAAACAGACCGCTGAAGATTATCTCGGCGAAAAAGTCACTGAAGCCGTGATCACCGTGCCGGCCTATTTCAATGATAGTCAACGGCAAGCGACCAAAGATGCCGGGCGGATCGCAGGCCTGAACGTTTTGCGCATCATCAATGAGCCAACAGCCGCTTCGCTCGCTTATGGCTTGGACAAAAAGAAAGACGAAAAAATCGTGGTCTTTGACCTTGGCGGTGGGACCTTCGATGTTTCTATCTTAGAACTGGGCGACGGTGTCTTCGAAGTCAAGGCCACCAACGGCGATACCTTTCTTGGCGGCGAAGATTTCGACCAGCGGGTCATCGATTATTTAGCCGACGAATTTAAAAAAGATCAGGGTATCGATCTACGCAAAGATCGCATGGCGCTGCAGCGACTCAAAGAAGCGGCAGAAAAAGCCAAGTGCGAACTTTCCTCATCGATGGAAACCGATATCAATCTTCCATTCATCACCGCTGACCAGCAGGGGCCAAAGCATCTGAATATGAAATTGACCCGGTCGAAGCTCGAGGCGTTGTGCGCCGACTTGATCGATCGGATGGAGGGGCCGTGCCGTCAAGCGCTGAAGGATGCGGGACTCAGCGCCAGTGATATTCACGAAGTCATCTTGGTTGGCGGTATGACCCGTATGCCGGCTGTCCAAGAGCGGGTCAAAAAGATTTTCGGCAAGGAACCCCACAAAGGCGTCAATCCCGACGAGGTCGTTGCGGTCGGCGCAGCGATCCAAGCGGCGGTGCTCAAAGGTGAAGTGAAGGATGTTTTGCTTCTCGACGTGACGCCCCTGTCGCTCGGCATCGAGACCTTGGGCGGAGTGTTTACCAAACTCATCGAACGCAACACGACGATCCCAACCAAGAAGAGCCAAGTTTTT
>Ga0209811_10000796_pt1 | contig 11721 bp, 12 predicted proteins | sample Coa_R1_6_FD_187161 | JGI IMG/M metagenome (GOLD analysis project Ga0209811, IMG submission 187161) | Surface soil microbial communities from Centralia Pennsylvania, which are recovering from an underground coalmine fire. - Coalmine... | ecosystem: Environmental > Terrestrial > Soil >...
ACGGTTCGAGAATCCTAGTAGCGATCCAATGTTGTTAGGCTTGCTAAAATTTATTCTGTAGGCGCATTTAATCTCGCTCCTCATCGTATTGTAATTAGCGCGGAGCACTATCGGCCATTCTCCATCTTCAAAGTCACCGTCGTCAGCGTGTTTTTTATCGTCGTCACGAACTGCATGTCGCGGACGTTTTCGTGAAATTGTATGTTTCAAAAATTCATGTATCGCTTGCAGCTCGTACGATCCCTCGGGAATCGTAATTTCCGCGTCATCTTTGCCAAAATAAAATTTATTATTCGTGGAATTCACGTTCGATATCGTGTGATAACTCTCAAAATCCGCTAGACCGAGCTCGTATTCACCGTCGCTCAAATCTACGGTGGGGAAGTAGTTTACCGCGAGAACGCTACTCCTCCCAGTCAGCGTGAATGTCATAGACATGTTGACCAAACTGTTTAACGAATACTAAGTTAAATAGCGCAATGTCTGTCTTTAAATTCGCGTGCATCGACCGTTCGGAGAAACTGCAAACACAATTGTCCGCAAATGCTTTGATCGTAAGTTTGAACAGGTGTGTGATTATATTCTATTTTCATCACATTTAAATATCGCATCAGCTCCTTGGGTGGTCGAAGGTTGCCGAAACTGTCAAAATATATAGCACGATCCCCTCTTTTTGCATACGCTACCCAGTGAGTACCCGATCCTTTAGCGTTATCCAAATTTACGATGCCGCTCTCATTTCGATATATACCACCGATCGGTAATGAATCACGCATGAAAACACCTCTAAAATACGGAATGTGCATACGTTTTGCCAGTTGTAGCAATTGTATGTTGGTAGTTACACCCTGTGGCATTTTTAGCGTCGCTTTGACGTTTTTTTTTCTCTTTTTTGTCGTTGAGACTCCTCGTCCGTATTTGTATGGTGCGAGATACAATCCGTGACCTTCCATGGCGCGATTGTGACGTAGCATCTCTTGCAACTGACGTTGTGCGGCTTTTCCATCGTTCACCATCTTTGCTACACCAGCTGCTCCACCGATCAGAGATCCAAGCGCACCCACTATTGGTAGAATCGGCAATAGACCGCCGCGTTTCGCTACCGGAAGTACACGTTTCTTCACCGTCTTTTTCTTCATCTTTGTCTTCGTCTTTGTCTTCAGACCCATACCGAACTTTGTCTTGGCTTTCATCGCTGCCCAGACAGCTGTGGCGGCGGCTCTCTCACCGAGAGTCGAATCTTTCGCAACAATGCGAGTTTGCGCTTTCTTGGCGAGTACCTTATCCGCCGCGTGTCTTTCGGCGAGATTGTTGCTCCGAGAGTACGCTATATCGTGTTCACGGCACGCTGCGTCTAATGGATTGATACCTCGATCGCCTCTGGCTAATCGCTTTTCTAGCCGCGTGCCCGGACCACAAAACTGATAGCCGGGAATATGAAATTCGATCGGAAGTGCGTTTATCGCGTGATTTAATAGGCCTCCACCTATTTGCGTTGACATTCGCTGCAATCTTTTATCATCGGCGCTGGACCGTCAATGTGCGTTTGCTGCCACGGTTGATTATAATGCTGCATGCATCGACGATATTGCTGAACCTCCGAATCAACCTTTATGTGTTCCGGAAGCTTGTCCCACAGTAGCTGCACGTAGTGACCAAAGTTTTGCAACAAAAGTGCTTTCGGCACAAATTGTAGCTGTTCGGCACTCAAATCGAGAATATCATAAGGACTTGATAGCAAGACAAACATTTTTTCGTTACTGAGCACTTCGCGACTTCGCGCAGCTATAAATAGACAGGCGTTCGATCCAATCGGGAGTATAAAAATGAGATTCGTGCGACAACCTTTGACGATACGCGTGACGAATTGCGACGACAGATTACGATCGATGGGGGACAACGCGGAGATGCGCAGACACGGTACGATGCTACCGACTACTATACGCGCGATCGTTTGCGGCCCTTCGAATTGCGGTAAAACCAACGTTCTGATAAGCCTACTGGAAAGTCCGCACGGTGTACGTTTCGAGAACGTGTACGTGTACTCGAAGTCGCTGCAACAGCCGAAATATCGGTATCTGGAGAATTTGTTGACGTCGATCGACGAAATCGGCTACTTTACGTTCTCCAATAACAGTGACGTTATTCCACCGAGCGAGGCACGTCCAAACTCGATTTTCGTCTTCGATGATGTGGCGTGTGACAAGCAAGATACGATAAGAGAGTACTTCTCAATGGGACGCCATTCGAACGTCGACTGCTTCTATCTCTGTCAGACGTACGCGAGAATACCAAAACATCTTATACGCGACAACGCGAACCTGCTGATCATGTTTAAGCAGGACGGTACCAACTTGAAACATGTGTACAACGATCATGTGAATACCGATATGTCGTACGAGGATTTCAGTGAATTATGTCGTACTTGTTGGCAGCAAAAGTATGGATTTCTAGTGATAGACAAGGACAGCTCGCTTACGAACGGGCGATACAGAACAGGATTTAACGTGTTCGCGATTCCACAAAACGATTAGTCGTTGCCCGGTATTCTGTCGAGAGGGGTGAAACGCGAGCGCTCGACACTCTACCGACATGGCTGAGAGCGATAATATTCGCGAGCGTGAAAAGATTGCGAGGAAGATTGCGAAAACGAGCGAATCGATCCGCAAGAAACATCGCGCTTTGAAGACCGGTAAGATCGATGACGATATCGCGGTCAAGACCCACTTTAAGCCTATTATCGAACCGCTACAAAAGATCGTCGACTCGAGCCTGATCGCGGTGAAAAACGAGCCGGAAAGTAACGCTGACGCGAAGATTAAAACGTTACCCATTAAGCGATACAAGGAGGATGAGAAGGAAGAGGAAGAGGAAGAAGAGGAAGAAGAGGAGGAGGCACCGAAAAAGAGGAAACGATTGAATGCGAATCGCTCATCGATGCCGCGTACATCTGATCGATCGAAACAATCGAACGCTTTACTGGATGAACCGCCGATAACCTCTACACCGTTCGCGACAAGGAGAATCGTACAACCTATGATACCCGAAACATTTGCAAACGAAAATGTTTTCGAAACAACGGGCAACTCGCTCGAAACATCGTTTGTTCGAAACAGGTTACAAACGTCGGAAGGTCAAGAAATGTTGCAAAAGCACTTGGGGCCACTGGGACAAGAGTACATGAGCACTCTCCTCGGTGGCGATGAAAAAAAAGAGATCGATCACGTGTACGGTGTCTATTTCGACAAGGATGAAATGCTGCTTGGTAACAAACAATTCGACATCGACAAAGATGACTCTATAATTATAGACAAAGTGAGGTACATTGGCACACCTGGATTATACGAGTTGATTTTCAAGAGAATTCCCGATGACATTATTTACACGGAGGATGATATGCAAAAATACAAAAGCATATTATTGGCGACGAACGCGCATAAACGCAATTATGATGCGCAAGGTCAATTAAGAAGCAACAGGGGATACAAGTACAAACAAATAATCGCACCGTTGATGTCGATCGAACCGAAAAAGAAAATATCTGGAAAGGGAGTATTCATGCCTCGCGCGATGACGCTAACCGACAATAAGATCGATTACGTGCACTGGGACGACCCCAACGAGTTAGTGGATCGCCTACGATTGCTCAACGCTTCGCGCCATGCTGGCCACAACGCTCACGACAACGAGATCCTGTCGATCATCGAGGAACTTCGCGAAGTCGGCATTATTATAAATTAAACGGTGTCTCGACAAAACTAATCAATCGATCGGTGTCACTCGCATCGAAAAAATGCCTATCAACAAGTTTGGATTATTCGAACAGAGAAATGATGCAACCGACACAAGCGATCATAGATTGGTAAGAAGTTACGTGCGCGAAAACGCTCTGTGTCGCGTCGCTACGGACTATGACGCGAGGTCGCGCAAGATTCGTCGTGTAGCGCAACCTGAAGCTGATACTGATGCCGTCAACAAACTGTACCTAGAGGAATGCATTAAAACGTTGAGGCATCAAGAGAAAGAATTAGACGAGAGGCTGACTGCGCTCGAGAAGGACGTGCGAGCCTTACAGACTGCGATAAACGAGCTTCGACGTGCGGCTAACTCAGAAACGACTATCAACCTGAATGAGTAGCAGTGAACGGGTTAGGAGCGGCTACCGAACGGTTATCGAACATCTACGAAGGGCTATCGAACGGCTACGAACAATTATCGAACAGCTACGAAGGGTTATCGAACTGCTATCTAACTACAATGAGTGGCAGTGGTAGTGGTAGTGAACGACCTAGCAACAGCTGCGAACGGCCTAGCAATAGCTGCGAACGAGGCTACCAACATCTCAAGCAGGGCTGCGAACGAGGCTACGAACAAGTCATCGACGGCTACATGCGAGGCTACAAACAACTCAGGAACGGCTGCGAACGGGTCAGAAACGGCTACGAACGGGTCAGGAACGGTTACGAACGGGTCAGAAACGACTGTGAACAAGGCTGCGAACGGGTCAAGAACGATTTTCGAATAGGTCAAGAACGTAAGTGAACAACACAAGAACGATTACGAACGGCTATCGAACGGCTATCGAACGGTAGCGGATGATCAAGAACGGATCAAGAACGGGTAAAGAACGGATCAAGAACGGGTAAAGAACGGCTATCGAACGGAAATGAGTGATAAAATGAACAATGACAACAAACGGCGATCGAGAAAAACCGGTGAAGCGAAAAAACAACATAGTTTAGAGAAACGGCAGTTGGTGAACGAACTGCATGCACCGGCGAGAAAAAATTTTCCCCGAAGACACGTCATAGTGCGGGGATACGATGACCTGTGGCAAGCTGACATCGTCGAGATGCGTCCGTATTCCCGTTTCAACAGAGGTTACCACTACATACTCACCGTCATCGATGTGTTGAGCAAGCACGCATGGGCTGTACCACTCAAGAGTAAAGGTGGAAGCGAGACAGCTGACGCTATCGCCGAAATAATTCGAGATAGCAAGAGATGTCCGAGAAACATACAAACCGATATGGGGAAGGAATTTTACAACGCTGACGTGCAACGGCTTATGCGAAAACATGACATCAATCACTATTCCACATATTCGGTGTTGAAGGCATCGGTCGTCGAGCGATTCAATCGCACGCTGAAGAACGATATGTGGAAGATGTTTACGCTAAACGGAACATACAAGTGGATCGACGCGTTGCCGCGACTCGTATCGGATTACAACGCGCGCAAGCATCGAACGATCGGCATGCGACCCGTCGACGTTACCCCCGCGATCGCTGAAAGACTCTTGGCTACCGTGTACAATCGCGTAAATATTGCGGGTCTGGCAAAGTTCAAAGTAGGTGACCCGGTACGCGTTAGCAAGTACAAGACACTTTTCGAGAAAGGTTACACGCCAAATTGGACAACCGAGGTGTTTAAGATTGTTAAAGTGCAGCATACTAATCCCGCAAGCTATCTACTCGAGGATTATCGCAAAAAATCTGTCGCTGGAGCGTTCTACGAGCACGAGTTGCATCGCGCGAATTATCCGGACGTGTATCTCGTGGAGAAAGTATTGCGCAGAAGAGGTGACGAAGTTTACGTGAAATGGCTGGGATTTGACAATTCGCACAATTCTTGGATACATAAGGACAATGTGATTTAATTCATACAGATTGTATTTATTTTTTAATTTATGGAAAAATATACAATGTGTACAACATATATATAAAGTATTTGAAATATGAAGATATACAAAATCTTTTATTAATACATCCTGTCCAATAATCGTTACAATATATGAAATATGAAATACAAAAAAATCTTTATTAATATTCTATCTTTATTAATATTATATTACACACACATTACATTATAATATATTAAACACACACACAAACACATTACATTATATTACATCATATTACATTTACAACGTAAATGTAATATGATGTAATATAATGTAATGTATTTACTGTAATGTTACTAATAATGTTATGTAATTACATTTATATCTTATAGTGTCCCCATGGTAATGTGTCGGTCGAATCAGGTACGATATACCGCTTGTCGTCGTGCGGACTCAGAGCAATTTTCGTTTCGCAAATGGTGTATACTTTATGTAATTTTGATCTTATACAAGACTGCTGTCGCGTCATTTCAATTACGTCATTCAGGCACCGTGTATAATCGTCAAATGTTATCGTTCTCGCGACAACGTTACTCTTAACACCTTTTACTTTTTTTGTATCATTTTTGCCATTTACTCGCAAAGCGTACATTTTTGCTCTGAGCCCTACAAATTCGGTCATTACCGCGCCGTTATTTTCATCCTTCATTAGACCCGGTACTTTTTTATTCACAAGTGGTATACCGTACGCATTATCCGCAGCGTAATCGCTCGTATCAAATTTGGCAATATCTTGTTTCAAATTTTCATATACGTCTTCGCATTTAATATGGTATATTAGACTATCTGTGTCGGTGTACATTATCCGACATTTGTCACGATACAGCGGTAACATATACTCGTGATGAAATTCGTATAAACATGTTTTGGAAATATCGAGTATGCACATGCCGACATAGATTGGTTTATAGAATTTCACTTCAAGTTTCCGTAATTCTACGGCAATTAAATTTTCTGAAAAGACGCTTCTACTGTTAAAATTTGGTTTCGCTATCATTGCCTCTGCTCCGTATCGTCCGTCCCACTTTGTCAATAATTTTACATCGACACGATTACGCACATTTTCCATTGTTTTTCCAAATACCGCATTATTCATCAATTTATATAAATTTTTTTCAAAATTATTTTTTGCTTCAGTTCTAAATTGTGTGTTAAGTTCAATGTAACCGCGGAGCCATGTGGATTGAGCGAATTGTAATACGCGATGTATCTTTACGATACGAAGACCGTGACGCGTACATTGCTGCAGGTTACGGTAGTGTATCACGTAACGCTTCTTATCGTACAGAGTCGCGAGTAGCTTGGCCTCCCGCTTACCGGGTGGCTTGTCGCGTGTCGGGCAAAACGGTAAGTCAGTGTGCGTGTCGTGAAGATGCTGCGGATATTCTAAATCTACTTCGAGAATATAGCCTATAAGCGAATCGAGCGCGATTGATGATATGTCAAAATTAGATATGTCGTCGACCCATCGAAAATCTGCATAAGGCAATGGCTGACACATTGCCCATCCGTACAAATTATTTATATCATAATACATAAGATACGACGATGGTTTCGATGGGTCGTACGATTGCATGTACTTGTTATTAGCGTGCGCGTATCTGTTTGAACATTGACTCAGCCCGCCGCGTATACCACGTTCGATAAACATGACCATATCGATGTCTGTAAGTAATTCGAACGTAATTTTCGTATGTTTTAGCATAGCATCCCACGTGTATCCGGGAAGAGTATAGTAATACGCTGGGTCGAGACCATAACTTTTAATACAACTATCGCGGAAATTTTCAAAAATATCTGCTAATAACAAGACATCAATTTTTAAATACAGATCGCTATATTCGCCTAGCGTTCGAAGGGAGAATCGGTTCCAAACGTTTTCGGCGTGCGCGTAATCGCTCTCGGATACTGTGTCACCGGTCAAAGAACTGTAAAATGATTCGCGCGGCGGTAAACGCGTGCCTTGCAACTTGTTGACACAGTCAATGTATTCGTACGGAAAAACACCCTTCCGTGTCAATAAATTGAAATTTTCTGTCGATAAATTTTGAAATTTAGATTTTAAAATTTTGAGTTTGTCTTTATCCAAAAACGATGCCAATTTGTCAAGACTTGTAGCGAGAAATTTATATGAATCGATAAAACGTAATTTGATATGATTTTTCGGATTTTCTTCTACCAATTTAACAGTTTTTGTAAATGAAATATATTTTTCTTTCGTTATCGGAAGTAACTCGATTTCCCCTTCGAACACTGTAGCTATATCCTCGATAATGAAATGCGCGTCGTAACCTGATAAATTGTGAAAAACTACTGGAATACAAAAATATTCTTTATAATTTAGATTGCAATTTGAGTGCGCGGGACCCCTGTATCGTCCGGTCAGATGGCAATGATCGCGTACGCGTGTATCGTCTTGTACGAACGGTTTCTCACATATATGACAATGCGTCGAGCTGTGAAATTTTTCCCACTCATCCGATGTCAAATTTACCATGGGGACATTTGTCGTTAAAATATTTTTTACACGCAGTGCTAAATTTTTAATTTCTTTCGCAAACCACGAAACGCAATCGGCGCTACGACGAGAATGATACACGGATAACGAGTCGTCGTACGAACAATGTACATAATACGCGATACTAAATACCTTGTGATGCTGATATAAATTTTTTTCTTCTTCCTCTTTATCCGTCTTCACCAAAATGCATTCCAAGTCGGCATATACGATGAATGGAAGCCGCTCTTTCCGATTAAAGTTGTTGAACGCGAGCCACTTGTTCTCATCGCTCGGTAACCGGATAGCGCAGTCGTTCATCTGCCCACAGTCAACCATGTGTGACTGCAACTTGTCGTTCGAATGGAAGTAGTGCAAACATCTGCAAAAAAAAAATCACAATTTTATCTTTTATTCAAAGATTTGTAAAATTTATATATTACATATTTATTACATATATACATACCGATCGCAGATATATTTTTGACCATCGTGTTTGCTCAGTTGCGAGCTTACGAGCCTGGAGAGATTTTTGATCCACGCGAAATGTCCAACGCTGTTATCTCGCGGATCTTGCATGTGCAGCAAGTTGACATGCTTTTTTTTCTTCTCTTCACTGAGACGTATCGGGACAATGTTATTCTCTTTTTCAATACTATATACATTTATTGAAATGTCATTGGTGAGTTCAAATTTTTTAATTTGATTCACAGTCACTGGGAACTCAATGTCCTGGAGATTCAGCACCGTCGAATAGTGTGGATACCGAGAGCTTCTTTCCGCGTGACTTTCGGTGGGATATAGAGCAGCGACCACCGCCCACGCGAAACACGCATTGTCTTCGGATTGCACATTTATCACCGCTCTTTTTATCATTATTTCTCGCGGTAATTTAATATAGCATCCCGCGTGCATTGGATTATATTTGTTTATATTTATAGTTAGATTAATTATTCGCGACAATGCCCAACCACTATCGCGTTCCTGGAATTCTTCGAGCGATGCTAGCGTGGGCTCGATAACGCGGCGCTCGTACCACTCGTGTAAATCGGATGTGCCGAAGAGTTCATAGTTTCTCGTATTGACACTTTTGTTGGCGTGTTTATTACCGGACACAAACTCACCATTAAACACAGTGTTCACTTTGACATTAATGTGTCTTTGCATAATTTTCTGCACGTGTTCGAGCACAATGTCTTTGGCATTCTCGAGAAATTGACGAGGTTCGATGTAATTATTGTTTATTACCGCACCGGTCAGTATACGGTTTTCGAATGCCGTATCAATCTCCCGCCAAACGAGTCTTCCCGCGTTATTTTCACCACTATAATTACCACCACTAGGTATAAACCTTGTCTGTAATCGAATCTTTGCACTCTCGAGTCGCGCGATTCTAGCAACCAAAGATTGTCTATTTCCGATCGAGAGTCGTGGACGCTTGACACGGCTGCGTTCTTCGAGCTGTTCGATAAACTCTTCACAACGCTGCAGCCATGCAAAATATTCGCTCAAGGTAGTGACTTGGTGGGATCGCTCCAACAGGTCGCGTTCGTTCTGTTCGATGTTTTCCATGTTTTTTTTTCTACTTTTACTGCGTACAAACTGGGCACATATCACACGACATTATTATATACAATGAATCCCTACAATTTGCACAGTATCGACCATCCACTGCATCGTGCGATCTAATCACATGCTTTCGAACAGCATACATGTGCTCGAAGTCTTGAATAGAGATCATACACGAAGCACATAAAGCTAAAGCACCACCCGTTGAATAGTAAAAGTATATGGCGCAAACTTTTGTACGTCCATTTAGCGCAAGGATTTGCGAATTAAGCACTATCTTATCGTCATAATCTGTAAGGTCCTCACTGCGATCACTAATATAATCACTGTCATCCGACAACGCGTGATCTTCGTCAGACGACTCATCCGATATTGCTTCGAAATTATTTTCCATTTCTTTTTTACTCACTACTATGCCACTGATACTTCTGACACAAGAAAATAACCGCTATACTTTTTTTCAACTTTTTTCACCGATGTCTGCGCTTTCAAATCATGTACTATGGTTTGACGCGCTTTCAAACACGTACTAAGATTTGACGCGCTTCCATCCACCTTATATTTTGTCTAATCTTTTCTTCTCTCTGTGTTTATATGTGTATCGAGCGTTTTATTGCATCTCAGAAAGATAATCTCCCTTCCTTATCGCTGGATTTTTTTTCCGCTGGACAGAGAAGCAAGAGCACAAAGCTGCCGAATATCGGCGCTGATACGTCTACATAAAAATTAAACGTGAATTTTAAAAATTATTTAAGTGTTATAAGTAGTTATAATGGCAACTCAGGAGAAATACGTTGCGGAATTGGAACAACATGTGTTGGAGATAGCCGATATACTGAAAGAAAAAGAAAATTTTTGTGGAGGAACGCATCCTGATAATACCCACATTTATTAATAAACATTTATATTAATATTAAAAATGCCTATTTCATTTTAGAAAATAATTCCTCTCATCTCTCTCTTCCCCTTCGCGCTATCTCTCGCGTTCTCTCTCGTGCTAAAGTACTGCGCAAAGATGCTGCGCTACCTGCAAAACAATTTGTTTTCCTTCTCTAGTTTTCTTCTCTTTCTGATATACATCCCTACTTTAAAATCTTTTTCCGAGAAGATGTCTACCCATTGTGCTGTCACAAAGTCTCAAACCGTTGCACAGTGCAGTTAAAGAGTAAAAGTGCTTAAAATTAAGAAAGTGCATAATGCCAACCAAAATTGATTTTTTTGATTTCTTGCACCACGCGATACCGGCTGCTGTAAGTATTTAATAAAATATTTTAAATATTTTTTTTTTAACATACATAATATAGTGATTTTTTCCAGTTTCTGCGGGGAGGCTTAACGAAATTTGTTGCTAGCGTCCGCCACCGGGGATGGGTGCAGATGGAGCGGCAGCAAATAAGGGAGGATTTGGATCGGTTTTGGGGTGACTACAAAATAATTCAGCGCGATGAAGTGTTGTGGGGCTTGGAGGAGGAGGAGGAGGACGCGGGTTATTTTTTTGTCGATCCCGACGATACCTTTTGTCTGCGGCAATTATTCGGGATGGAGCCCTACCCGGAGGCCGCCCCTCCCTTTGGGACGGAAAATTGGAACTGTAAGTATCTTTTTAAATTTTATTAAATTAGTTTATTAATTAATCTATTCAATATTAATAAACATTTTTGTTACAGAGGTCCCACCCCCGGAATATTTTTATATTTTATATTTTATATACTTTTATTATTAAGACACACACACACACACACACACATTGTAATAAACACATACCCACATTTTTAAAATAAAACAATTATTATAATATAAAATTGGTTCATTCTCTTGTTCCTCTCTCCTATCCTTCTCCTTGCGAAGACGTTTACACCTACGAAAACCTATGCCCTGACACGTCGGGCCCAAGATCCCTCATAAATTTTTCACAAAAAAAATATCAAATAAGGAAAAAGATAATTCCATCTATTTGTTTACGAACGGTCGA
>Ga0209811_10000797_pt1 | contig 11715 bp, 19 predicted proteins | sample Coa_R1_6_FD_187161 | JGI IMG/M metagenome (GOLD analysis project Ga0209811, IMG submission 187161) | Surface soil microbial communities from Centralia Pennsylvania, which are recovering from an underground coalmine fire. - Coalmine... | ecosystem: Environmental > Terrestrial > Soil >...
AGCAGTAAACCCAAAATTGGCTATATTTGAATCTCTGATACGAAGATAATAACCGATCTGAGGCGAAGCTCCACGTTTTGTAATGATGGATTGGAACACACCCTGTTTTGCTGTTCGAACCCAAGCACCAAACGTTCCGGCTTTAAACCGAAATGGATCATCCACTCCAGAATCTACAATATAAAACGAATTTGCACCGGTAAACTGTGCCGCGGTGTTATCAATACCTTCAATTCCACGAGCATATGCGGCAGCTCCCTTTGCTGTGAGAGCATGACTGTTACCGCTTGAATCGTTGAAATCGCCTGTGAAATTCCACAAACCAGTTGGTGCAGCCAACCCAATATCCGTAAAATCGCTTACTGCAAACTGTCGACCAGCTCGAATTTGTCCTGGAACACCAATATCGAGAATAGCTGCCTGTACAAGAACATCAAGATCTGAACCAAGCGGCCCCATAGGACCTGGCGGACCTGCTACACTGCCCGCATTAATTGTTGATCCATCATGCTTTGTAAGGATCAATTCACCATCGATAACATCACCGTCAACAACCGATGCTGCTTCGATTTCGATCATTCGATCGGCGGTAAGACCGGTAACTGTAGCCATTTCACCTCCTAATCAGGGCTCGTGGATGAAATTGTATAAGTATCTGCATCCAAATATGTCGCATCTGCATCGTGAATCAGGAAAGTAGTATCATCAGTCATTGCGATGAAGCTATCCGATCCATCGATAGCTGACCAGCTGCCATCTCCATGATCAACGATGATAAGTGAGCCTAGATATCCGAAATATCCAGCAATTTCAGCCATTGGTGGAAGACGAGGATCACTAGTTTCAGTTCCATACAACTGATCTTCCAAAAGTTCCAAGACTTCCGGAGGTGTCTGTGTTGAATCGATTGAAATATGAACCGTTGGTCTATACCCTACAAGTTTTTGTGGCGTTCCGGTAAGAGACCAACCAAATTCGGTCGGTGAAGCTGCGGAATCATCCAAAGTATCATATGAAACAGCGTCAGGATTGGCAATGACATCATACAAAATGTGAATTTTATAACCAAAATCGGAAGATAGATCGTTACCAACTTTGGTTCGGTATGATAAACCAAAACTATTTACTGGTTGCTCATAAATGTCAAATCCAGGAGAAATACTAGAAACGCCATTAACTTGATCAAACTCTTCTGGATAAGTAAACGCCTTAAGTTTTGCTTCAAAATCACCATTGATAAAGTTCTGTAAGAATTTCGATCCTTCAAGATAGTACGGTTTTACTTCAGATCCAGAATCTTCTTCAACACTAGTAAGACCGTTCCAAGAAGCTACCGTTCCATCATTCAGATAGAGAACTCCTCGATCGATACCAGTTTGATAGATTTTCTCGCCAGGTTCATCCCAAGCAAGAGCTGTCATTGTCACCCCCTTTCTAACCTGAGGTGCCCAACTGTGCTCTACGTTGAGCATTGAGTTCTCGGTTCCGAGCTGCAACTTCAGATCGACTCATCTTCTGAGGTTTCGATTGCTTAATGTTGCAGATTCGGATTAAAGTGAACAATCGATTAAGATGCCAGTGCTCACATTCAAATGGGATCTGGAAAATGACCATCCAATAGTAAATGAGCTCAGCTGTGATAACCTCTCGACTTGCTGGAGCTCCTGGAGGATCGTTGAACCAAGTGGCAGTCATCTTAGCTTCAATGTATTCGTTAATTGCTAAAAGATTCTCTTCTGAAAATTTAGAGAAGACTTCATCTGGAACATCAGGAGTCAATGTCATACATTTTATGTAATCCAGAATTTCTTCAGTCGTCTTCTCGGCTTTACCCAGAAAAGGCTTTTCGTATTTTGACTCCCATTTTGACAGTGAGACCAAAGAATGCTCTAGTACCAAAGTCACGTCATGCTTTGTAACAAATTCTTGTGACTCTTCATCAAACATTTCGACGCCCGGAACGATAATCGTGAGCATTCCTTGGCCTCCCGTCTAAAGATCACGGAGCAAATAGTGCAATAACGGCATCCGGCATTGGCAGCGCAGCTTCAACCGAAGCCTTACCGTATAGCAGATCTGTAAGTGCAGTAAGATCCGCTTCATCCACAACTGTGGAATCAATTACAAGCAGAGATGTAGGCTTGAGATCTGTAACCGGAACCGGCGTAGTCGTGATGGCCCAGCTGAAGTTGATTGCAGCTGGTGAATCGTTGATTGTGGCATAGGCCTTCTCCGACGGAGAAGCCTGAGCACCATAAATCAGATGCAGCTTGAAGCCATGGTCCACGCCGTCGACATCGTTGCCGATCTTTGTCCGATAGCTCAGACCGAACATCTTTCGACCCTGCTGACCAACGGCCACACCCGGTGCAGGAAGAGCTGTGCCGTCACACTGACCAAACTCTTCCGGATAGGTGAACGCCTCGATGGTTCCCCCGAACTCCTCGGCGGAAGTAATATTCAGATACTTAATGTTGTCCGCAAACTGCGGATTCGGATCAGCACCAGATGGCGATTCCGTGACTGTGGTGAGACCATTCCAAGCAACCCCAGAGTTATACACGCCAGCATCGTCTGGAAGATAAAGCACTCCGTGGTCTACACCAGTTTCATAGACTTTCTCGCCAACATCGTCCCAAGTCAAAGGGGCCATGTCCTTCCTTTCACTCAAAAGTAGACGTTATAAACGTCGTGATTTAAATCATCGGCTGTATAAAATCTATTAAACAAGCTCATTGGCAATGCAGCCACTTTACTTGGAATTTCACTGTCAGGATCTGGATCAATAACCGTAATCATGTATCGTTTTGTATGACTATATGGATAATCGTCTGCAAAATGCGTATCTGCAAACCCTCGGTGATAAACAATACATGGGTACTCCAACTTTACGTTAGTTGGTGGCTGAAAATATACATGGTCAACCAATGCTTCAAGGAGTTGGTGTAACTGCAGGCGTTGGCCCATTGTACACCTCCCCTAATCTCAGTAGAAGACGGGGGCTTTGTACTTCGACGCTATCAACCGTCCACAAAACCCCCGCCCATTCCACATAACGAATGTTAAAAAAATGTTCATTGGCATATGCATCGGCCACAATACTAATTGAATTCTGAACACTGAGATCAGGATTAAGATTTTCTCCCTGACGAAGATTTCGAGCGTTTCTTACAACATCGCCATAGTATGAATACTCAATAATATCATCAGCAAAAACGCCAGGAGCTTTTTCTACTGATTCTCCATAACCAATGCGACCAAAGAACCTCGTCATTGGATGCCTACCTTTTATGGGCCTGCCGGGGTCGTAATGACCAGAGCAGAACGAATCTTCGTAAGCGCCCCAGAAACTCGGGTCTCCAGCAGGTACTTGTACTGGTTGTAATCGATGTCAAAGTCATCGAAGAAGTTGACGTCGCCACCCTTATCGGCGCCAATCGTGTAATCCCTCAGGTTCACAACGATACCGACAAGATCTGCCTCATCTTCCATAACCTCAACCGTAACGATGGCACCGACACCCATCTCTGCAGCAAGCTCCTGCGGGGTCCTCCACAGCCGATGACCTTGACTATCACGATGCACCAACAGCGAAGTAAGCGTGGGAAGAGTGGTGTAGAAGGTCGGTGTACCCGATCCCTTATAGAGACCCATCGACGAGACAATCGCATCCACCTTCTCCGGCGGCGTATCTGCACCAGCAGAAAGCTCGACCGGAGCTGCATACAGCTCATGATCATGATAAATCGAACGAATACCAGCACCGTCCACAGCTCCAACCGGATCCTTGATCTTGTCCTCATGCGAAATGGCTCGGCCATCACCAATCAGAACTGCGCGGGCAAGCTCCTCATCAAGCATAAGCCGCATCTCGGCCTTGAGCCATGCCACCACATCGAAGTCAGTAATATCGACAATATCGTCACGATCGAGCTTCTGCTTCTTGTAAATGGTGCTCGGGGTCGTCGTCCGCTTGGAAACACCAAAGAACTCTTCCTTCTTCAGTGCACCCTTGACGTAACCCTTGGCCCGGGCGTCATCAAAGGTAAGATCCGCGGAGAGCGACTTGATGCGGGAGAACGGCGAGTGCTTAGTGCCATTGAGAACACCCGAAACCCACTCAACTCGTCGTGAATCGAACTCCGGAGTATCGGTAACCGAACGAGCATCCGGAAAGAGCGTTTCGATATCATCGATACCATGCTTAAGAGCATACTCTTCGACGGCGGCTTTCAGCGATCCAGTCTTATGTGCATCGTTGACAATATCCTTGACCGCATCATGAGAAAGCACGTGCTTCTCTGCCTTCTTCTTTTCGCCTCCGTTCTGCTCCTCGAAGACATTACGAGACATACGTCGTCCTTCCTCTTTATTATTATCATGGGTTAGGGTTGGCTCGTCCTTCTTGTCTTCCTTCTTGTCTTCCGTCTTGGTCTCCGTGGAAGACTGAGCCAATTCTGCGGCACGCTCTGCAAGCGCCGTACCGACCATGTAATGGACAACTTCCTTCTGATTGGCATCCATCGAATCATAGACTTCTTGCACTGTCGGATTCTCTACCGAATGCTCAACCGTTTCTGTATCTGTAACCTCAGCAGTCTCTGTGACCTGCTCATCGGCATGATGTAGTTCCAGACCAGTGTAAATAATTGCCTCATCTTCCAGTGTGACCATTTCGCCATCACTGTGAGCAAGAGTAATGTTATCGATAAGAGCGCCAGGGTTGGCCCCCGACAGCACCAGACTTACCTCACGGATAAATCCATGAAGGACCTTCTTTGCCTTCTCGGTAAGTCCATTAGCAAAGATAGACAGTGACTTAATGTCCTTATGGTGCACTAGGGTTCGAGCATTCTTTGCCTGATCGGTCTCATTGAAGAAACCGTAGCAATAAATGCCATCCTCACGATGCTCGAGTACTGCATGACCGAGCACGTTACTGGGCTCATTGTGACCGTGCTGCCAGACTAGCGGGACGGTTTCAGTATCCTGATGTTTGAAAGCATCCGGCGTAATAGTCCGGCCGTCTGTGCACACAAGTCCAGCTTTGGTGGCATAGCCGCTGAAGTCGGGCTTAGCCTTTTCTCCCATTTTGAATGTTCCTCCTTAATTTTGCATCATCGGCCTAGGTAACTTTGCTAACGCCTCAGCTACTGCCGGATCTTGAACGGTTCCATTACCGTTTCCACTACCATTCGGCGTCGGACTAGGAGGATTAGGTTGTGGCATGTTAGCATTAGCCAACTTATCCGCTTTTGGATCTTTACTTGGCTTCATGCCGATTACTTGTCTAATTTCATTCGACGACATAATTTCGTTACGAGTAAACTTATCGGCAATCTCAGCAATGTTCTCAATTGGAACCAGCCTAAACGGATCTCTAAAGAAGAAAACCGATTGGAGCTGTGTTCGAGCTGTCTTGGTCAAGAAAGTACGACGCATAGCTTCGACAATAGCTTGAAGGACAGGCTCGACCGTACGGTTCCAATAGTTCAACATAGCCTTTTCGTCGGCGGTGCCTTTCATGACTTCGTCTGTTAGACCAAGTTGGCTGTACAGCATGTCCGTTAGATATTGAACTTGATCTAGGAGATTGTTTTCGGCCGGACGATTCAACTGAGTAATCTTTTCGGATCCATCAGTATAGGCGATACCATATTGACTACCTTTAAGTTGAAACTCGATATCTTTCCGACGCTGTTCCGCCTGTTCTCTTCGAGTCTCAGATTTAATCACATAGGGAAGCTGAATGATAAGATCAAGCTTACCTGTAGCAATTCGTTGATCTGTAAGATCCAGCAAATTAAGCTTACGAAGTAGACGTTGTAGAGTCGAATTCGGTTCGTTCATTACAGCATACAACGGATTTTCAATGATAGCTACTGCAGATTTACTTAAAGTAATTTCTTCGCGTCGACCAATTGCTTCGTTATACACACTTACTCGTACATGTTGTGGATACCATGTTACAATTTCGCCAACACGAAGAGTTAAAATGTCATAGCCACCAGTGGTCTCTGGATTAAGTGTTGTATCGACAGGAACAAGCGCAGCACAACCTCTATCAAAAAGAGTCATGGCAATATCTTGTCTAAAGGCTTGCGCAGCTTGGTCTATATTAGCTTCGACTGTCAAACAATTATTGAGACCGCTATCGATGTCTTCTAAATATCGCTTTTGATCATCCGTCCGTACATGGCGCATATCAACCGAAGCAACATCGATGCTAAGACGAGTATAAATTGAGGAAATAAGCGATCGCTCACTAGGAATGACAAATCTTAGACGATCGGGTCTTCCCCCATAATTTGCTTCACCATATTGAGAGAAAACACGTCTATCACTAGTATTAGAAAATACATTCCACGCGTGTTTCAACGTCGTAGTAATTCGCGCCATTTACACCTCCTTCCTAAACTAATTGCCCCACCCATTGAAATAGGCGAGAACAATAAAAACCGCAATAATGCCTAGAAGTACTGTATTTAGCGAAATTTTTGTTTCCACTATTCAAAAGCCTCCTTGTTTAACTTGAATGCAATCCAAGCATCCATAAGCGCAGCGACATTATCAATCTTTTCATCCTGACGCTTTTTCAGAAGCTTTCGATTTCCATTGGTATCTTCTAGAGTAATAGCATTACCCATTGCGAAAGACATAAGCGCCTGATCAAATATCAAAAGTCGTTCTTCGCTCATGATTTTGATCTCACCTAACGGAACCGATTCGGTTTTCGCACCTTGAATTACTTTTTCAATTCCGAAAGATCCGTTCTCAGCTTCCCAACGAGTAACAAATTCTTTGGCATTGTAAGGATCGTAACCAAGTGCCCGAACATCATACTCGGACTGTAGGATGAAACGATCCAAATCTTCATAAACTTCCATCATGTCGAGAATGTTTCCTGGCATGACGTGAAGACTACCTTCGTTGATAAATTCCTCATACTTCTGTCGCATAGCGGCGGGAAGTTTCATCAACGTGAGTTCTGTGATGTAACTTCGTGTTTTGATTCCGTATTTCTCTCGCCCTAACGGGAAAAGAAACGTGAATGCACAAAAATCGTCGCCCTGCGATAGATCCGCGCCGAGAGCGCAAGCCATTTGCCAAAACTCACGAGACCGATGTACCAGAGTTTCCTCATAGGTGAAGAAATAAGTATAACCTTCCATGGGTATCCCAAAACGCTTTGCCAGAATATCGTTTCGAGACGCTGGAGCCTTCTCGGCTCGCTCCACGTCGAGCTGGTACGTTTCATAGCTTACTGTTGCTCCTAAATTTGGATTTGCTTTTACCCACATAGCTGGATTAGCAACTTCTTCAAGTTCATCTAGTTTGTAGTGCCAGATCGAAACGTGCGGCGCTAAATATTCACCTTTGAGAATGTCGGCGAGCTCCAGCTTTATCGTATCTCCGGATCCCGCACGAACGGTTCCCTCGGAACTGATAGCAACGATCAAATAATCTTCAAGTTTTGACGCTCCCTGCTCAACTGCACCTACAACGTCCTCACGTAAGTCACCCGAGAGCCATTCGTCAATAGTTGAGATCTTTGGACGTAGACCTTGGAGTTTGTTAATCGCCATTGGACGTACTTCCAGAAGAGAACCAGTAAGAAAATTTTCAATGCCCTTTTTGGTAGCGGCGAGCTTAACACGATTAGCCCTCGATCCAGTAGTATTCTGTAATGAACCCTCAGTGAGGAACTTAAATAGAGGTCCGCGCGCACGCGTGATAGCCGTTCGAAACGGACTCATAACCTCATCGGCCTGTTTCATGGTAGGCGCAGTTGTGACTTGATGCGTTGTAGCTGTGTCAACGTTCAGAAAATAACTCTGAATCACTGACGCATACATCGATTTTGCTGCTCCTCGAGCAACAATTAGATATTGTTTAAGGGTTAGCCGTTTCTTGATCTCCCGTTTCTCATAATGACCACCATGACCATCTTTTGACGGAATATAGACACTACGCTCAACGAAATAATACCAACCAAAGATTTGTTCCGCCCATAGTTTGAAGGAGTCGAGCAGATGGAGATCCGACCCATCAGTTAGGGTCAATTCCCCCTCACAATATCTAATAAATCCTTCTACAGCTTCATCATCATAATAGATATTAGGGTTAGCGATGAGCGAATCTATCCGATTCATCTCCATCGAGATCTCTCTATTTACAGGGATTTCTCCTCGGAGGACTGCCTCGCGAAACCGACCATAATAGACCGGAATCGCGGTGTTAGACAGACCCACGCCAACCCTCCTTTCTAAGCAGCTACAGCAGCAGCTTTGGCAGCAGCTTTGGCGGCTTGTCTAGCTGCAAGTGCTGCACCAACTTTTCTTGAACCTTCATTTGCAGCTTTATCAACACTTTGATTCCCAGCTCGTCCAAGAGCTTTCAATACGAATCTTTCTGCAGCCGGCTTTTCATTATAATGAAGTCGTGCTACTTCTTGTTCAAGACGAATTCGCTTTGCATAGGACTGCAGTTGTTCATCGGAAAGAGCTTTGACACCGCTTTTCTTTACTATTTGTCCAGTTGTACGAGCGCGAATAGCTTCTGAAGTAGCTGGATGTCCTCCACCACCGGAAGTCTTGATCTTCTTTCTCGTATCTCGAACAATGACTTCTCGCGGACCGACTGTAGCTTTGCGACGAACACCCCACTTCATACCTTTAACGCCATGGTGCGCTAAAAGATTACTTACGACTTCGGCGGCACTCATTTACGCCTCCGATTCTGCTTCCTTTGGCTCTTCCTTCTTCGGCTTATGCTTAGGCTTGGGCTTATCATCCTTGATGACACCTTGTCGGATCTGCCTCTGCCGATTTTCCTCAGCGATCTCTGCGTCTTTGCGATCGCGTTCCGCTTGATCACTTTCTCTCTCAGCCATCTATCCTCCTAAGCAACTTCGACATCAGGATCAGGATCAACCCATCCCGTCTCTTCGCGATGGACATTCAAACGCCATTCGAGCTCTTTAATCTGATCATTTTGGGCGTTAATAAGATATGATGTCTGGGGAGGATCAAAGAGCATTCGAACCCGAAGAAAAACGTACGATTTCACTGCATTGTACTGATGATCGGTGGGATCTACGAAATCAGACCAATCATCATCAACGTTATCTACTGTAAAACCAGTAGCAGGTCCAACTCCTAGCTGAGTGAGAGTGGCAAGAGCGGTATTAATGTGCATCATAATATCTTGGTCAAATGCGAGATACTCGGCAGCAATTCCCAAGACCTTTTTTACACTGTTAAGAATACTTGGTTCCATTTTATCTCACCTACTTTATTTTGATTAACTTTTACTTGATGCCCGAGGAATTTTTCCACCGTCATACTTCTTCTGACCGGCGTCGGGCTTTTCCTTCTCTTCTGCCTGGGCCTCAGCCTTCGTCTTCTCCGTTTCCTTCTCCGTCATCGTCGTCGTCTCCTTCCTCCTCGGGTGGAACTGCATCTGGGTCGGTTTCCGGCGCGGGGACGGGGGGAGCGTCAGGTCCAGTTTCGGGATCTGCGTTTGGATCTCGCTCTTCTCGCTCTTCTGCAAAGGGGTCAAACTCCTGCGTATCCTGCTCCACGATGGTTCGCTCAGCGGTCACTTATTCTCCTCCGGTTCAATGCATGTAAAGATTTTGACTTGTCCACCAGCACCGTTAATCTGTAAAATTCCCGGCTCATAACCGTCTGGTGCTCCAGCACATACATCAGTTCCTGCTGGTCCAGGCGGCCCAGGTGGTCCTTGTTCTCCAATCGGACCTCGTACTCCCTGTGGTCCTGGTTCTCCCTTTTCTCCCTTTGGTCCTTGCGGACCGGCCGGACCTTGGGGACCGGTTTCTCCGATAGGTCCTTGTGGACCTAGAGCTCCTGTATCGCCTTTTGGTCCAGCTGGGCCTTGAGGTCCCGACGATCCAGGAGGTCCTGGTACTCCTGTACCAACATCGACAGTTACTGTTTTAAGTGGCGCACTCGCTCCTTGGCTCAGTGCTGCTGCTCCCAAATATCCAGCTCCAGCTGCCATTAGCGATCCTGATACCACAAACGCAGTAACTTTTGAGATGCTTTTCATATCACCTCCTCAATCGCCGAGACCTCAGACCCGATTACCTAATCGATTAGTGTTACGCTAGCACTCGCTCGCTTCCCACTGACTGTGGAAATTGCATGAGCACTAAGCGTGCAATCAGGATTACGCAGACCAAACAGACCCTCGATAAAGAAGTTGCGCGTTCCGTTCTTGAGGATGCGACCCTGCTTCACGAACGTGTTCCAGTGATCGCTGCAAACAAGGGTAAAGGTACCGGCGCTAAACCTACCCATGTGCACCGTACCGAAGTCCACGTCACTCTCAGACGTAGTCGTGAAACAGTTATTCTGGCCAGACCCGAAATCAACACAAGAGTCTGTGGTGTTCGCCTGCGCTACAGACGTAAATGCTGCAAACGAAAGCAGTGCAGCGACGAGCGCGATGATCTTACGCATTCGGATGTTCCTCCGTATTTTCTGTTGTCGATTTTTTAATATTACTTTTTGCAGTCATAATTGCGGCATACCCGCTTAATGCACTGCCTAATCCTAAAAGAAAACCACCTATACCTGCCCACGGAATATCCCAATTAGGTAGCTGGAGTGTCAGTATTAGGTGGATTATCATTCGGCTCATGCCTGGTAAGATTAACAATCCACGTAACTACAGCAGGTATAAACGAAAGTACTAAGGCCAAATATAGTATTGTATCTGTATCTTCAAGTCCAAATAGGTTTCCGATAAGCGCGGCAAGTGCTGTTGCGAGCGGCATTGCCGTTTCCGCTGGGTGTTCCTTGACGAGCTGTGACGGATTCATTTTTCTCCTACCAGAGCGTTGTATCACCCCTTTTTCGTTCGACAGGACCTTTAGGAAGAAGAGTTTCATCACCATAATGGATGGCATTGTGTGTCTGAAGGCTTGTGGTTATCAAAAACTCAGGATTGAGAATCAAATCCCCACCATGCTTAATGTCATCTAACGACACCGGATTCATGTGGTGAATCAACAGATTTGCATAAATTTCATACCCCGGGATTCCTAAATCACAACCATTATCCCGTGTTATTACGAAGCTGCGGAGTGTTTTCCATTCGTTTGAGTGATAGAATCGTTGATTAAGCATTCTATCAAACCCGAATGTCGAATCTCCGACGACACCAAGTAATCGAAGATACTGGTATCGTTGTTCGAACGTTTCTAATCGACGAAGCTCAGAATATGTTCTAACTTTCGTCATTAGGTTCAGGAGGTGTCAAATCTCCCGCATACGATCGCATTGCCGTGAGCGCTTCCATGTACAGCTCTTCTACACGCTTCTGAGATTCAAGTGCTTCGATCTTTACACGTGTAAGTTCGTTCTCGTGTTCAAGTCGCTGTTGTTCAAGGCGTTCACGAGTCGAACCAAGCTTTAAGAAGTGCGTAATGACCTGCGATGAGGCTGTTCCACTTCGAATCTGCTTCTCAGCAAGATCGTGTGCTTGAGAAACCAGCTCATTCTCACGACTCTCAGGAGTGGTCGCGGGTCTACGGCGAGTTTGAACAACTTCCAATCTTCGTTTCCTCGCTGGCACGCGACCTCCTTTCTTTTCTATACACCAACTAAAATTGCCGTTCCGACCAAGGATACGCCACTAAATTCACTACAGTCAACCGAATAAGTAACGTAATTGCCAGCATCTACCGGA
>Ga0209811_10000800_pt1 | contig 11697 bp, 7 predicted proteins | sample Coa_R1_6_FD_187161 | JGI IMG/M metagenome (GOLD analysis project Ga0209811, IMG submission 187161) | Surface soil microbial communities from Centralia Pennsylvania, which are recovering from an underground coalmine fire. - Coalmine... | ecosystem: Environmental > Terrestrial > Soil >...
GCAATCAAATCCGAGGAGGCCAACAAGCTGGTGGAAAAGATAGACCGGACGTACATGCGGCCGACGGATTTTTCGCCGAAGTAGTGTCGCATTTCGCGAGATTCGATTCGTTAATCGAGTTCGACGCCAGAAGCCTTCCTCTAGGGCTGGCGATATTCAACTGCGGTTTTGTCATCAACGACAAGGTTACTAACTTCAGGCTTCGAACACTGGCAGGTGCGCAACATCGATGGGGAGTGGAAGATATTGTCCGTTACCTGGACGATTTATTGATAGTCACAGCTGACAGCCAACAGCGCTGCAGAGAACAAGGCGAGCTTCCGCCTGGTGATTGCGCCGGACCGCTGAAGAAAGTGAAATCGGAGTGAAATCTGTGAAATCTGGGACAGACGGAAACGTCCCCAACTGATTGGTCGGATCGGGGAATTCGCCTTTCTATGATTCCGTGATGTTGACCCGGAGGAGCGCCTTCATGGGGACTTTACTTCAGGATGTTCGCTATGGTTCGCGCATGCTGGTCAAGAAGCCCACATTCACCATCGTGGCTGTCCTGACGCTGGCTCTTGGCGTGGGAGCCAACACTGCGATTTTCAGCATCGTGAATGCCGTGTTGCTGCGCTCTCTGCCCTACCCCGATCCCGATCGCTTGGTACGAGTTTTCTTTAACGAGCCCGGCGTAGGATTGCGGGACGTCAGGTTTTCCAAGCCCGAACTGGATGACCTGCAGACGCGATCGGGTGTATTTGAAGATGTGACGCCGATCTTCGAGGGTAGCGAGGATGTGACCGGAGCCGGACAGCCCGAGCGTGTCGAGGGGGTCAATGGCAGTTTCAGCTACTTCTCCATGCTGGGTGTGACCCCACAAATTGGACGGCTGTTTGGTCCGCAGGACTTCGTGCTTGGTTTCGCTGCAGAGGCCGTGATCAGCGATGGCCTGTGGCGCCGTGCCTATGGCGCCGATCCGAATGTTCTCGGCCGTACCATCCGGATCGACAATGATCCCTTAACAATTATTGGGGTTCTGCCACGCGGATTTCGCCATCCTGGACCGACGACTTCCGGCGACGCGGAAGTGTTTGGCGCCGGCGGATTCAGCGGAGATCCCTTTCCCCCGCCAATGCGTGGTACCCGGATTTTAGTATCTGGAATCGGACGACTTAAGCCTGGTCTCACACTGGCGCAAGCTCAGGTGCGGCTCACTGCCATGGCTGCCCAATTACGCCACGACTTTCCCACCGACTACCCGCCGCAGGCGCAATGGACAATTGAGATTCAACCATTGCAAGAAACTTTGGTGGGCAAGGTTCGGCCCATGCTGCTGGTGTTACTGGGTGCGGTAATCCTGATCGTTTTCATCGTATCGTTGAACATTGCCAATCTCCTCTTGGCGCGCGCTTCGGGGCGGCAACAAGAGATGGCAATGCGGTTAGCGCTGGGGGCGAGCCGCGCCCGCATCGTGCGCCAAATGCTGACCGAGTCCATGCTGCTGTCGCTTGTCGGCAGTGCCGCGGGAATCGTAACCGCGGTTGGCACTTTGAGTTTCATCCTGCGCTTCCTGCCGTCGAACGTTCCCCGGCTCAATGAAGTACGAATCGACTGGGTGGTGCTGGCGTTCGCTCTGTTGATTTCCATTCTCACCGGCTTAATGTTTGGACTTGCTCCAGCGCTTCATTCGGCAAAAGGCGCTCTTTCCTCGGCCATTCGTGAAGGCGGTCGAGGGTCCGGCTACAGCACAAAGACCGGCCGACTGCGAGATGTTCTAATCGTGTCTGAACTAGCTTTCGCCGTCATACTGATGGTGGGAGCCGGCTTGCTGCTGCGTACATTGCGGGGTCTGTTGCAGGAAAATCCAGGCTTTAATCCAACTCAAGTTGTCACGGCAAACATACAGCTTCCGAATCCCAACGAATCGGAGGCGGATCCCTATCTCGATATTCCTCGCAGAGCCATCTTTGATCGTGAGTTGCTGCGGCGCATGAAGGCAATTCCGGGAGTGGAACTCGCCGCCATCACCTCAGCTTTGCCGACCACCAATACCAACCCCAACGCGGTCGGTGGCGTAGCGATTGAAGGCTTCTCAATTGAAGATAGACCGGTCGAGTCCTCGCACGATCTGAGCGCCGAGGCAATTCGGATAAGCTCTGATTATTTTAAGGTGTTACAGACGATGCTCCTGCGCGGCCGCTCATTCACCGAGGGCGATGACGACGGCAAACCGCTGGTGGCCATCATTGATGAAAGCACCGCTCGTAAGTATTGGCCAGCCCAAGATCCGCTGGGCCGCCGTGTGCGGTTCGCACGAGACCCTAGCAAGCCGTGGACGACCATCGTGGGTATTGTTAAGGATATCAAGAGTGACGGTCTCGACATCGATGGCGTTCCCCACATCTATGTTTCGACTTATCAAGACAACAGCAAGCGACTGAGCGTGGTGCTGCGGACGTCTCTGCCCGCGACCCAGCTCGAACCACAGATTCGGCATGAAATCCAGAGCATTGATCCCAACTTGCCGGTATTTAGCGTTTCTTCTATGAACGACGTCCTTGATCGATCACTAGCTTCACGCCGTTTTTCTGCCGATCTGGTGGGCGGATTTGCCGGACTGGCGGTGCTTCTGGCCTCCATCGGAATTTACGGCTTATTGGCTTATATCGTCGGCCAAAGATCGCGGGAGATCGGTATCCGCATGGCCCTGGGCGCTCGCCGGGACGATATTCTGAGAATGTTCTTACGCAAAGGGGTCGCGCTTGCTGGCGTGGGCATCGTCGCCGGATTGGTCTTTTCTGCAGCCACTGCGCCCATGATGGCAAGTTTGCTTTATGGGGTGCGCCCCCATGATCCGCCTGTGTTTCTGATCGTGCCTCTGCTGTTACTTTCAGTGGCCGCGCTGGCTAGCTATCTCCCAGCACGCCGGGCGACGAAAGTGAACCCAATGATTGCCCTTCGCGAGGCATGAACTCACACCATTAGAGCGCACCCAGAAGGGCGTTTGTCGGTACCGATCATCGCCAATTAAGTTGAGGAGGTTGTGCTCCGTGCGCCACGATGTTTTGAGACAGGATGAGTCGCTGTTGACTGGTTATTTCATGCCCGCAACTGGGGTCGCGTCAAAACAGCGACTAAATGGCCCTCAACTGGATCGCTACGAATCTAAGACTCGATGTCTGTGTTCCTATCCAGATGTTTTCATGCGGCGGTCTTTCGCTACAGATCGAATGAATGCTGCGATCCGAGCCGATTCGGGGAGGCTTCGCAAACCTCATTTGTGCAAATGAGATTGAGCGAAACGTCCCCGAGCTTCGTGTCAGAACACCTCAGTGGTCATCTGCGTGACGAGGTTGAAAGAAGTCTTGATTGAGTTGTTTCGCGACCCGGTGCCCCAGCCGGAATCCCTCGTTTAGTGAATGTCGATAGTGAAACCCGGCGTAGATACGCGCCCAGTAAGCTTCGGTCTCCAGTTGACCGACGGTATAGTAGGTATGAGTTGTGTGGGTGGCTGCGCTGTTTATGGTGAATTTCACATCAGGCGTGCCGAAGAAGTTTTCCAACGTCTTCGCTATCGCGCCAGTAGCACATCCATGAGCAGCGGGGAATTCGGGATGGGGCGGAGTTGGTGCGAGTGGAAGCCAGGTGGGATCCGCTTCGGTCTCCGGATTGCCGTCTATATCTCCGTTTGGAATAGCGGTTACTGGACGCCAAAAGCTGAAGTGATACTTAGCGTTCCAACAACCGATGCCGGCATCCGTAAAAGCTACCGACAGCATAGCGAGTAATCTGGCGGATTTTGAAATGCTGAGATGGCGATCGACTGCCAACTGGCCGAAGGCGCCAAAATAGGTTGCCACAGGATTCGCCGTCCAGAACAAGGCGATTTCTGTTTGAGCCGGCGTCCGCACGGTGCTATTTACCGCTCCCAGCAGTTTAACTTCGTTGTACTCTCGGGCCCATTGCCGGCTGCCCAAATCTGGCGGGCCGTTCACCGGCAGGAACTGGGAAGCGCTCCGCATGGTGAAAGGAACCATCTGCGCTACCCAGGGCGTCGCTGGCGGCGCGAAAGCTGGCGGAGTGGCGATCCAGACTCCGGGTTCCGGGGCTGCAGGATAAGTATAAGGAACGGTCGCACCTCTTCCGTCATTCGCCCGCAAGGCCACGATTCTCGCTGCTGCAATTTGCCCGATCGCAATGCCACTGGCTTTCGCTTGATCATCGGGAATACCTGCGATCGCGGAATCGTATTGGGCCTGCAAGGCCGCTGTTTGGGCAGGAAAGTAGTACAGCAAGGTTTGGTAAGCTGCCGAAACCGCGGCTGCCTCCTTGGAGGCATCGCGAGGTCCATGGAATTCGGGTCCGTACTGTTTATATCGCCGGTCAATCGCGTTCACAGCGTCGTACATCGCGAGATTAACGTAGGTGAGATATATCTGGGTCCCGGGCGTCGTTAATGCGGTGGTCAGTGCGATTTGGTTCCAGTCAACAACTGGGTTCGAAGCTCTGGCTGACTGCGTTAAGGCGATTGACAGGGCCGCGATCAGCACGAATAAACGGAGCGATAGTGCTTTCATGATGTAACTCCTGGGTAGATTTGTGCCACTGAATGTCTGACCCGTTGTAGTGATTTCTGTTTCTGCCAGCGGCAAGGGAATTCCCAAGATAGCTGGCACTTAACGCGCGTTCTCCTCGGGTCTGTTTCCCGAAACTTGTGTGATTTGCTCTACGACTACGGCGCGCGCAGCACAGAGGAGCGCGCAACCTCCTCTAGGTACAAGGCTCCAAGTTCTCCGTCCCAGAGGCGCTCACGTTCAAGCTTCTTGCTGGCGTTCTTGAAAGTGTCGACATATCCCTGATGACTGCTATATCGCTCGCGTAGTTGAGCGGTTGTGAACGGGTTCTCCAAAACTGCATTGAAATAGAAAAGATTCACACCCAGTGGAGCTGCGATATCGGGAAGGATGACGGGCTCGATGGACCGATGCAGCGGATTCTGGGTTGCGAAATAGGAGAGTTCGTCGATCTCATGCTGGCTCAGCGGGAATGTAGGAGATGCGCTATCCTCCGTAATCAACTTCGAGCACTCCACGCCGCTCCCTAAGAAGTCATCGCCGATGACGCAACCTGGATCCGGGTAGGGTGGAAGATTGCCGGTCGTGTTCGTGCCGTCAGAGAAGAAATTGGGGTGGATGCGGCTGTTCGGCATCGGAACATTACGTTCTGTCCGATCCTGCAGATTGGTGAGGGTTTGCAGCAAGAGAGGCATGGACCGGGCCAGGCGTGCCTCGTAGTGAAAGGGATATTCCTCCCAATTATCGAATGGCTGGTTAAATGGCAGCGCGCGGGCAAACACATCCGCGACACGCAGCCCTCGACCCTCGGTGTTGAAGGCACCGGGGTTGGGGAACTGGACAGAGTAGTCGTACCACAGCGCATCCTGCGAGATTGGCCGGTCAAAATTTGCGTATCCTTCGCGCACCACATGGGTGAGCTTCGGGACCGCATAGATGCGGACAAACTCATTCACCTTGCTGCCGCGGCCGAGAGCGTTCAGCGCCCGTGCAACCGTATTTGCGTATATGTAAGGGGCGCTTTGCGGGACGCTCACGTCGCTATCGCCGAGTACCCAGGCGAGTGGCGCTGCAATTGGGCGCTGCGGGAGCACCTCGACCTCTGAGAATTCAGCTTCGCCGAAGAAAGTGTGATTCTGGCTGGCAGCCGCATAGACGAGAAACGCGTCGAATCGCATTCCCGATGTCCGGTCACCCCAAACATTGAAGTCTCCACCTCCAGCCTGCACGCCCTGACTTCTAGGGGTCTGAAAAAGTCCACCCCGGGTGCTCGAATTGATCATGAGGGCGTTCGGTCCCGATCCCGACCAACCGATGTAGCACGCCCACGCGGGCGACCTTCCGGTGAAGCGGCGCAACAGATTCTTGGCAAAAACAACGGTGTCACTGACAGGCTCAGGGTACCCTTGCAGACTTCCAAAAAAGACGTTGGGATCCCCGATATTCCAGGTGTCCATCGCGTTCGCGAACGGATTCCAGAAGTTGATGACGAACGGGTCGGGAAAGGCAGTCTCTTTGCCGTCAGCGCTGATAACCGCTGGACGCAGGTATGGCACCAGATGTCCGTCACTCGGCGTTGTCCAGAAGATCCCGCTACCGCTTTCCGGGTTTGTGTCCACAGCGGTAGAACCGTCGGGCAGATTGCCAAGCGGGACGGTGCCGCCCGCTCCAAAATCAAAAACGGCGTAGCCACGATCCAGCAGCACAATCGGGTCAACCGCGTTGATAATGAGCGCCGCCGCTGGCCAACCGAAACCGCCGTCAGCCGCAGCCTGGATTTGCGCAAGACGTCCATTCCAGTGCTTGACCGGCACTTGCAGGCTGAAAAATGCGCCGGGCAAGCTCGCACGGGGATTGCTGCCAGGCCCGAATGTTTCGAAGCGATGATTCTTTCCTTGCTCATCAATCGGTCCAAAAAGCCAATGGATTCCCCACTCATCGGTAAAGAGCCCGCTAAGTTCCCCGGTGATTTGCCAATAGGCAACCCCGTTTTCGACCTTAAGAATACGTTCAGGATCAGATGACAAGCTTCCAGCAAGGCTTGAAACTTTGCCTCGCCGATGGAATTCCACGCCGGTAATGCGACTGTCGATGACAAGCGGCGCACCGTCAACCAACGTGGTGAATCTGGGATTGGCGGTGGCCGGGACATGTGTGAAGGCACCTCTGATCAGCGGATTGATGCCTACGTGAGAGCTTTCAATCGACATCGTTTCGCTGGACGTGAGTGTCGGTGCGGTTAACTCAGCAACCGGTGCATGCTGGATAAGATCCTGGCGGGGTCTTGTCCGAAGGCGATAGGGGTGCTGATACAACTTCGCAGGAGTGCTCTGGCGAACGGAAGATACCGGAACGCTTGACTGCGCGGTCAGCGGCAGCGTTGTGAGCAGTTCCAAGAAAACCAAAATAGTCAACGCGAAAAAACCTGCCAGCTCGAGCCAACCTCCCTTGGTAGAGGGACGTTGCGATGGCGTCGGTCTGCTGCGCGATGGAGATGGGTATGTGCTTGACGAAGCTTGGTGGATCCGCAGCGGATTAGAACGCTTGACTCCATGTACACAGCCGCGTAACGACATTGCAGTCATGATGAGACTCCTTAATAGATTGGCGCGTCGGAGCTGCTTGTTATTCCCTGCCAGCCGGCACAGCGATCCCCAGAGTCGCAGTGCGAAAAGGTGCTTTCATCGGTGTGTCTTTACACACACTCGCGATTCATGAGGGGTGTTTTGCGCTATTGCGGTAGAACGCGCAATCCCGTGGCGCCCACGCGTGGGTCCATCGGATGTCACCAGCTAAACCCCTCAAGCAAGGGGACTTGTCGGCAGTTCTCCCGCGGTTTGAACTTTTCCGCGGCACGCCCGGAGAGTACACTCGGTCAGCACATTGGAGTCCGGGCTGGCATGAGCACCTCCGCATGGCGGATTTTGCGATTCGGATCCTTCGAAGCGAACCTGCAAGCTGGTGAGTTGCGTAAGCAGGGTCTCAAAGTCAGGTTGCAAGATCAGCCCTTTCAGATTCTCGCCATGCTTCTGGAACGACCGGGGGAATTGGTCACACGGCAGGAGATTCACCAGAAGCTCTGGCCCGCTGATACGTTCGTTGACTTCGACCACGGCCTCAACAACGCCATCAACCGCCTGCGAGAGGCTTTGGGCGACTCTGCCGAGACGCCACGGTTTATCGAAACCCTTCCGAGAAAAGGCTATCGTTTCATTGGGCAGGTTAGTGAGGAGGGGCAGCTGGCTGAGGCTGAGTACCCGGCTGCGGCCACCACGCTGGTAGTTGAGCCTGGCCCCGTTGCGCGGAAATCCAGTGTCAGGTCACGATTTCTCGCCGCGATTCTCGCTTCCTGTTTTGCACTAACCCTTGCTGTGATCGCCTACCTCGGCTGGCGGCGAATGCGCGCTGGTCCGTCTCCCAGACCAGGATACGTAATGTTGGCCGTGCTTCCTTTTCAGAACCTTAGCGGGGACCCGAGTGAGGACTATTTCAGTGATGGGCTGACGGAAGAGATGATTGCTCAACTGGGAGCATTAAATCCCGGCCAACTTGGGGTTATCGCACGCACCACAACGATGGCCTACAAGCAAACCTCGAAGAGCGTGCAACAGATTGGAAGCGAATTGGACGTCGCCTATGTCCTTGAGAGCAGCGTTCGTCGCGATGGAGACGAGGTACGGATCAGCGTGCAACTCATACGGGCGCATGACCAAGTGCATGTGTGGGCGCACAGCTATGACCGGCACATCAGCCATTCCATTGAATTGCAGGAGGAAGTGGCAAGGGCGGTAGCGGAACAGATCGAAGTAAAACTGAGTCCGACTTACAGTGGCCGTACGAACTCGCATCCGCTTAACACGGAGGCAAACGAAGCCTATCTGCGCGGGCGGTACTTCTGGAACCAATTCACGCCGGAAGGATACGGGAAAGCGATCACCTATTTTCAGCAAGCCATCGAGCGCGACTCGAACTTTGCAGAAGCCTATTCTGGATTGGCCGACTCCTATAATTTCCTCGTCGTAACGGATTCCATCCCAACGAGTGAAGGTCATCCTAAGGCCCTGGAGGCGGCGCGCCGCGCCGTATCCTTGGGGGGCAATCTGGCGGAGCCGCATGCTTCGCTCGCAGTGGCGATGGCTCGATCGGCATGGGACTGGACTGGCGCCGAAAACCAGTTCACACAAGCCATCACCTTGAATCCAAGTTACTCAATGGGGCACCGTCTGTACGCATCGATTCTCAGTGCGAAGCGGCGTCATCGCGAGGCCTTGCAGCAAATAAATGAGGCGATGCGGCTAGATCCCTTGTCTCTTCCCAATAACGCCGAGGTAGTTCGCACCCTGTACTATGCCCGCGACTATGATCGCGCGATTGAGCAGGGTCAAAAAGCGATGCAGTTAGATCCCAACTACGCCAGGACACATTTTTGGCTGGGACGAGTCTATTCGCAGAAGGGGATGCACAGAGAAGCCATTGCGGCTTCGGAGAAAATTCTCCAAACCATGCCTGATAGCAACCTGGGGCTGACTGAAATGGCTTACAGTCTCGCCGCGGCAGGCCGCCAAATAGAAGCCCGCGAGATTCTACGGCGTTTAGAGCAGAGGTCCAAGCTTACATTTGTGCCTGCATACAACTTAGCCGTAATCCACATCGCTCTCCACAACGAAGACATGGCCATGAGGTATATGCAGCAGGCCTACGAGCAGCATGACTGGGCGCTCATCGTCCTTGCCGTGGAACCGCGCCTTGATCCACTGCGGAGCGACCCTCGCTTTCAAGAGATTTTAGCCACCCTAAATTTGCCGTGAAGAGGCATTTACCCCGGGATCAGCGAGGTTGTCATTCGAAGGCTGACCTCAGAATCGAACGCTGTAACCGGTAAACACCAGATATTTTGCCAAGTCTCCGCCACCCACTCGGTTGTGCTCGATGTCGGCAAGGCTACGTTTGAAGTCTTGATGGATCCGAATAGGGACATTTATCCAGAACGTGTTGCGGCCGTGGTTAAATGTCACGCCCGGGTCGATGAAGAGACTGTAACCTGGCCTGCGAAAATTATTGTCCCCGCCGCCGATAAGATCCCGGATCGGAATGCCGTCGATTCGAGGTCCCAGACTCATCGACAGTCCCCTCTCCGCGAGCAGAGCGTAAGCGACTCCAACACGCACAGAGTAAATATCGGGAACGCCCAACACTCCCCCGGGAATCGGTGAGGGCACATCCGTCTTCTCCTTTGCACTCAGGAGGTACGAGGCATTCACATATCCCGACGTTCTGGAGGAGATCGCCCGATACGCCTGGGTCTGAAGGATCACTCCCCATCCCCCATCGCCTAGCTGGATTGACTGGTCCACGGGTGCCCGGGTCGGAGGGCCGCTAGCAGGAAAGAATCTGTCGATGACCGCGTTATCTCCACTCGGGGTTTTCACCCCGAATCCGAGCGCAAGATTCCCCTTGGTGTGTTTCGTGGGATTCCAAAGCCATACTGTTCCGATCGCGCTAATGTCACCCAACCCGGCAGCTGCGGTGGTGTGAAGATTATTGTCGGCAAACAAGCGTGTTGCTGAGCCCGCCGAGAAGGGGAACCTTAGCGCCAGGCTGAGCCGACTGGTGACACCGTAATTAACCGTCAGCTCCCAGGAATGAATCTTTATAGACGGACCTTTGCCAAAAGGACCGGCGCTGTCATTGATCTCCGAACCGACATAGAACTGGTCTGTGTATAGGTACCGGTAGGCCACATCGACCTGCCATTCGTGGGCTTTGAGAGGACCGATGTTCCTGCCCAGACCGGGCAGGTCGAAGCGTATCGGCATTCAACCCTGCGCGAATGATCGCGATGGCAGAAATGTCAGAGCGAGGGAGATTATGAGTGCGAACGGCAGGTGGCGGACGACTTGAAGTCGCGACGACAAAACTTTCCTCCACCGCAGCGGCCGGAGGTTATCACGCGCACGCATATGTTTCAAACGCATAAATCTCAAGCTTTGTCCTGACAAGTCAGCTTTGGTGGGCTTGATTGGACTGTTCGGCATCGCTGTGCAGAATGGGCTCGTCCTCGTGACCCAAACTCGGACGCTTCTGGCTGACGGTCGGGGTTTTGAGGACGCTGTCAAAGAAGCAAGTATCGGACGTGTCCGGCCAAAGATTATGACAGCGTCGACGGCGATCTTGGGACTGCTTCCTCTGCTTGTGTTGAATCTACACGGAACCGAAATCGAACACCCTTTGGCGATAGTGATGGTTGGAGGTCTCGTAACCTCGACGGTGTTTACCCTACTGGCGCTGCCGACGTTCTCTATCTTTGTCCATCGTCTTAAGGGCCAGTTTGGAGAGAGAGACGCCTGACCTGAACTTTCAGCTTCGTTCTAGAAAGCAATTCTGTGAATATGGACCTTCGCAGCCCGGATATCCAAGAACATCCCGCATGGCTCCGAGTATCTAAAGACCCTCAGGGTTCGTGACTGGCTTCACAACCCTCGTTCTGCCACTCCTCATCTCAACCTTTCCGTAAGCTCGGTCGAATGACCGTTTCTTGGGTTGCCCTCATATGAGCCTCAAAACTTGCTGATTGCATTGGGGACTGAATCGTTCAACTCCGTCCCTGGCCACCATCATTCTGAACAACTTGTTTGAATTGCCTAGCACGGCTTCAGTCCGCTGTCGGTCCGCATCTGGGATGCGGTGTAAGAGCAATGATGCGGATCTCTATTACCTTAAAGAACCTATCTTGAGCTCCATTGCTACTCAGTCCGCTCTCAGTCCGCTTTCTCGCTATTGGATGCGAGCAGGGTGGATCACCTCGTTGACGGTCTTGCTGGACCACAACACGAGTACAAGATCGTCCTTGGGATAGCGCTCTTGCCGGTGGCGCTGGTGTTCGTGGCCGCTATTCGGGGCCAAATGGTGGTTTCTTGGATTGGCGTTCTCGGTGGGACATTAGGATTCTTCACCTACGCGCCTTCACGATGATTCTGGACGCGAAATAGTGGCTGGGACATAGACATTTCCGCTAGGACTGGCGGGAGATTTTGAGCCCTAACGCCTACTAGCAACAATCACGCGTCTAATTTGACCTTGAAAAAATATAAGGCAGGAAATCAGGAAAATGGTGTCAATGAGTTGTGTCCGGTAGTCA
>Ga0209811_10000801_pt1 | contig 11669 bp, 12 predicted proteins | sample Coa_R1_6_FD_187161 | JGI IMG/M metagenome (GOLD analysis project Ga0209811, IMG submission 187161) | Surface soil microbial communities from Centralia Pennsylvania, which are recovering from an underground coalmine fire. - Coalmine... | ecosystem: Environmental > Terrestrial > Soil >...
CCGGTTTCCTTCATGCGCGGCGCCGACGCCTCCGCCGGCACGATCAAGTCGGGCGGCAAGACGCGGCGCGCCGCGAAGATGGTCGTCCTCGACGTCGACCATCCCGACGTCGAGGAGTTCATCTGGTGCAAGGCCAAGGAGGAGCGCAAGGCGCGCGTCCTCGAATCGGCGGGCTACGACATGACGCTCGACTCGCCCGACTGGGCCTCGATCCAGTACCAGAACGCGAACAACTCCGTCCGCGTCAGCGACACCTTCATGGAGGCTGCGGCCGAAGGGCGCGAGTTCAACCTGACCGCGCGCACCGACGGCACCGTCGTCTCTGCCGTCGACGCGCGCGAGCTGCTGCGGCAGATCGCTGCCGCGGCGTGGGAGTGCGCCGACCCGGGCGTGCAGTACGACACCACGATCAACTCGTGGCACACGCTGCCGAACACGGGCCGTATCAATGCGTCGAACCCGTGCTCCGAGTACATGTCCATTGACGACAGTGCGTGCAATCTCGCGTCGCTCAACCTGATGAAGTTCCGCCGCGAGGACGGCGAGCTCGACGTCGAGGCGTTCGAGCACGCGTGCGACGTCGTGTTCCTCGCACAGGAGATCCTCGTCGGCTACTCGTCGTATCCGACGCCCGAGATCGAGCACAACGCGAAGTCGTTCCGCCAGCTCGGCCTCGGCTACGCGAACCTCGGCGCGCTGCTCATGGCGCGCGGTCTGCCCTACGACTCCGACGAGGGGCGCGCCTACGCGGCGGCGATCACCGGGCTGATGACGGGACGCGCGTACCGCAAGTCGGCCGAGATCGCCTCGCGCATGGGGCCGTTCGCCGGCTACCAGGTGAACCGCGCGCCGATGATCGGCGTGATCGCGAAGCACCGCGCCGCGGTCGGAAACATCGAGAACGACGACGTCGTGCCCGATGACCTGCTCGCGGCCTGCCGGAAGGCATGGGACGACGCACTGAACCTCGGCGCGATGGCGCTTCTCGCAGGTCGCTTTCCGTACGCGCACACCACGTATCTCGGCAACGTGCTCCATCATCTTCCGGGGGCGTTCATCCTCGCCACTCCATTCGTGGCGCTCGGCACGAGCGCGCTCCAGAACCTCTGGTGGCTCCCGATATTCTTTCTGGCCGTCAGGCAAGACGCCAACAGCCGCACGGCGCTGGAACTGGCGTTGGTCGTCGTCGCGCTTAGCCCCGAGGTCGTGTACGAAGTGGTCACTGGCACCGGCTATCTCGCAAACGTGATCTCCGTGCTGCTGGGCCTGTGGTGGCTCGTGCGAACCACGCATCGGGACTTCGCCGCCATCGTCTGGGGGCTCACGCTGGCGTCACGCGCCAACTTCCTCTTGCTCGTGCCACTGGCGGCGGGCTACCTCTATCAACGCGCCGGGTGGAGAACCGCGGCGCGGGCGGTGGCGCTCACCTGCGGGACGGCTGCGGCGCTCACGTTGCCGTTCTATGTCCACGACCCCCGCCACTTTGGGCCGCTCGAAGCGGCGAGTCGCCTGCTCGTCTTCAATCAGCTCCTTCCACATCTAGGAATTGCGCTGATCGTGCTGATGGCGGCTCTTGCCGTCGGCCTCTCGTTCATGCCAATGGATCGGGCGGCACTATTCCGGAACTGCGCGGTCGTTCAGGCGTTTCCGGTGATCGCCGGCGTCGTGCTCGCCTCGGTGCGGGATCGACAGCTGAATCTCTGGTACACGCGCTACGGTGCCTTCTTCGCGTGGTTCGCGCTCATGGCATGGGTGACGGAACCGTCCCATACGCCGCCGCCGCTCACCGCGGCCGCTGCACGAGCTCGATCTTCGTCCCCGCAGGTCCTTCGACATACGCGAACTGAATCGTCGTCTTGTCCGCGAGCGTGAGCGGACGCGGTTCGGTCAGCACCTTCACGCCGGCGGTCTTCAGTTCCGCGATCTTCTCGACCAGGTTGGTGGCGCGCCAGCCGATGTGGTCGATGGCGTGCCCGTCGCTCGGCGCCGACTCGCCGCGCTGCACCAGCACCCACATGTCGTTGAAGCCGGCGGCGCTGTACTTGACCGCGTCGATCTGTCCTTTCAACTTCGTGCGTTCGCCGCCGAACTTGGCGAGCAGCCACGTGAACATCTCGGCGGGATCGGCGGCGCGCAGGTGGATGTGGTGGAGTCCCAGCAACCCGGTGTCCTGCACGACTTCGATCTTCGTTCCCCACGGATCCTCGACGAATCCGAGCTTGAACAGGTTGGGAACGTCGCGCACCGGCGTGACGATTTTCACTCCCGCCGCCTCGAGCTCCTTCATCTTCGCGTCGAGATCGGCGAACGAAAAGCCGATGTGATCGATCGAGCTGCCGGCGCTCGGCTTGCCGTCGGCGTTTTTGAGGAAGATGAGCCGGGTGGAGCCGAACATCAGTCGATCGGGCGCCTCGGTGGTCGGTTTGCCTCCGAAGTTCTTCTGATACCACTCGACCGCTTTCGCTTGATCCGGGACGTTCAGGTGGACGTGATCGTAGGGCAGCGTCGGCGCCTGCGCCAGCGCGCCCAGCGCGGCGCACAGGACGAACGCGCAGGACAACGGTATGGCAGACCTGATCGACCGCATGGCGTCTCCTCGAGGACTGAAGCCTGAACGCAGATTTGCGGATACCTTATCAGAAATTCGCTATGCTCCGATCGTGCCCACCGCCGCGCGTCCCCGATTGCTCATCGCCGCCTCGATCGTCGTGATCGCCGCCGCCGCGGCGCTCGCGCAGGTGGGCGGCGGCTTCGGGTTCGGCGGGCGCGTCCGGCTTCAGGTGCAGCCGAACGCCCGCTACGACGGGCGGTTCACGTTCGTCCGCGTGAATTACGAATCAGCGCCCGGCGGCTATTGGTACCGCGGGCTGCCGGCATGGGCGCACGGCTATCCGATGGCCGAGCAGAACCTGATGAAGATCATGAACGAGCTCAGCTACCTCGGCGCCAACGAGGAAGAGATCAACACGCTGGCGCTCGACGATCCCGAGTTGTTCAAGTACCCGGTCGCCTACATCATCGAAGTGAGCTGGTGGACGCTCACCGATACCCAGGCCGCGGCGCTGCGCACCTACATCCAGAAAGGCGGCTTCGTCATCGTCGACGACTTCAAGGCGACCGGCGATTTCGGGAGCCCGGGCTGGGAACCGTTCGAGCGGAACATGCAGCGCGTGCTGCCGGGCGCCCGCTTCGTGGAGATGCAGGCCTCTCATCCGATCTTCCACTGCTTCTTCGAAATCGAGACGCTGGAGAATTTCCCGCAGGCCTACAACGCCGGTCCGCCGGTGTTTCGCGGCGTCTTCGAGGACAACGATCCCGCAAAGCGCCTGCAGATGATCGTCAACTACAACACGGACATTTCACAGTACTGGGAGTGGTCCGGCCGCGGTCTGCGGCCGTTCGACGAGACCAACGAGGCCTACAAACTCGGCGTGAACTACATCATGTATGGACTGACGCACTGATGCGCCCAGGCCTCAGTGGCTCGACGGATGCCATGGCGGCGGTCATCAGCGTCCGCGTGATTCCCCGCGCGGGACGGTCTGGTGTTGCCGGCAAGCGCGGGGACGCCTGGCTGGTGCGACTGCACGCGCCGCCAGTCGAGGGCGCGGCCAACGATGAGCTGATTGACGTCATCGCCAGAGCGCTCGCGGTTCCGAAGCGAGCGGTGTCGATCGCGTCCGGCGAGCGATCGCGTCAGAAGAGCGTCCGCGTGTCGGGCATCGACGCCGCGACCGCTGCGGCGCGTCTCGCGTCAGCGCAATCGCGCAAGGACTGATTTGTCTACCAGGCAGCTGATCGTCCGGCTGCTGCCGGCCAGCTCGAGGGTGATGTCGCTGGTCGGAGCGAACGCCGCGAAGTCGAAGATGAACCGTCCGCCGGGGGCGTCGAGCGCCTGGGTCGCCGGTTTGATGACGCGGCCGCCGCGTGCGATCGAGACGGCCGTGATCGCGTTCTTCGAGCCTTTCGCCGGCGTGATGCCGATGGTGATTCTGGTCTTCTGCGCGTCGGCGTAGCTCGTGGCCAGCGGCTCCTGGCGCTTGCGCGTCGCCTGCCATGTTTCGTAGGCGACGAGCTTGTACGGCGTGAAGAGCGCAATCACGAAATCGTCGTTCTGGCAGAAGCCGGCCTCGTAGAACACACACGCCGGCCGCTCCCCGCCCTGCTTGCCGCACTCCACCGCGTTCCAGTAGTTGTCGCGACTGATCGGCTGAATGCCCTTGTCCCAGGCGGGCGTGATGCCTGGCGGAATCTGCGCTGTGATCTGCGCCCGCGCGGAGGCCGGCGCCAGACTCGCGAGTGCAGTCCAGCATGCGATGAGTCGAAGCCTTCGAATGACAGATCCGTCAATCACGCTCGTAAGCATAGCGGCGCCGCCTTTTAACTTCCATTCCCTGCCCGAAAGTCATCCGATCGCGGCCAGCGCGGCGCCGGAACGTAAATGCCTGTGCAACGGTGCCGTTGTACGCCGGCAGCGCCCTTGCTCCCGCATGAACCATGATGAGTGTCTTCATTCGGACGTTGGCGTGCGCGGGCATGCTGTTGATCGCACAGCGATCGTCTGCGAATCCAATCGAAGCCGGCGACTGGGTCCACTTCAACGGAAGTCTTGGCACGCTCGGCGGTGGAGCGTTCAAGATTCACGACGTCACCGACAGCGCCGTCCCCGACTTCCTGACCTTCTGCGTGCAGGAGACGCAATACATCAACTACTCGGCGGACTTCCGCGTCGGATCGATCACCGACCATGCAGACGATGCGAGCGGTCCGGATCCGATCGAACCGGAAACCGCGTGGATCATGTCGAACTTCTCGCGCGGTCTGCTGGGCGCGTTTTCGTCCGACGACATTCAGTCGTCGATCTGGAAGCTCGAAGGCGAGACCAGTGTCTACTGGGGAAACTCGGCCGCGTTGATCGGCGCCGCGCACCTCGCGATCCTCGGCGGCTGGTCGAACGACGGCGTGAAGGTCCTGAACCTGTTCTGGGCCAATGGCACGCCGGCGCAGGATCAGCTCGTCTACCTGCCGGATTCGGTGACGACGACTGCCGCCGTCCCCGAACCGGGAACCATCGTCCTCCTGGGGACGGGCGTGGCGGCGGCGATTCGCCGCCGGCGCCGGTCGCGCGTGACAGCCGGTTGATGTCGACGCGCGTGCCCCGGGGCGCTCAGCGATTCCAGGGCACGGTCACCTCGTAGCTCTTGGCCAGCGTGTCTCTGGCGGTAATCGCCACCTGAGCCGGATGGACGGCGGACGGATCGAGCATCGTCCCGTCTTCGCTCCTGAACCCTGTCAGCGGCTGCTCGGACGTCGCGCCGATCTCGAGCGTCGGCACCACGAGAATGAACGGCTTCGCCGCATCCGGCGCGGTGAGCGTGATACGGACGTTCAGCAGCGCACGGCCGGCGTGGTTTTCGACGACGACCGCCGATTCCGACGTGCGCACGACAATCGGCGTGGCGCCATCCGCCCCTGTGCCGACCGCCTTCGAGACCGCGGGACTGGTGCACGACACCGCCAGCAGCGCTCCGAACAGCATCATGATGATCTTCGTCACTCGCGACTCCCGGCGGCATGTCGCCGCAACACCACTTGCACTGCCTCGCTGCCGAAATCCGTTGCGGACAGCCGCGCTCCGGCTTGCAGCAACGCCTCTGCGCAGGCCGGATAGTCTCCGTCCCGGTGCCGGAAATTCAACGAGCCCCATTGGCAGCTGCCGAGCGCGGTGCCGCCATAGTCGTTGCGAATCTCGAGATCGGCGCCGTGCGCGATCAGGGTGCGGACCACGCCGACCAGGCCGCGGAGCGCCGCGCTCGCGACCGGCGTGAAGCCCTCGCCGCCGCGAACGTTGACGTCGAACCCGACGTTCAACATGAGCAGGACCGCTGGCAAGGCATTCGCCGCGGCGGCTTCGTTCAACTGACCGTGATCCTCGCGCCCGAGTTCCTTCATCAGGTCTGGTTGCGCCGCCAGCGCCTTCGACGCGCCCGCGCTGTCCGCGTTCATGCAGGCGGCGAGAAACTGCTCCTTGACCGGGCTGCGGCTGACGAGCAGATCGTACACCCCTCGTCCGCCGTACCTGGCGGCGACCAGCAGGACGGACGGTCCCGCGTCGCCGAGTTTCCATTGATAGATATGGCCGGGAGGCACCGGCGGGTATCCCGGGTGGCCGATGCGAGCCGAGATGGCGGCAGGATTCTCGGCCAGCGCACGCTCGACCAGCGCCGGGTCGCCAAGGGCGGTTGCCATGAAGATGTCGATGTCAGCGCCGCGCCCGACGAGGTGCCGGCACAGCCCGGTGTCGCGCACTCGGTACTGCGCGGCGGTCGATTGGTGATCGACGTCGCGGGCGTTGATGTCGGCGCCGTGCTCCAGGAGCAGATCGATGAGCGCGGTGGTGCTTGCGAAGTGGAGCGGCCGCTGGCCGTCCCCGCCGCGAGCGTGCACGAGCGCAGGATCCGTCGCGAGCATCGCTCGCACTTGTTCGAATCGGCCCAGCGCGGCCGCGGCGTGGATGTCGACGCGCGCGCCGCGGTCGATGAGCCAGGCGGCCTGTTCGGGGTTGGTGTTGTCGAGCACGCCGAAGCCGCCCGCCCACCAATCGCTGCGCGCGTTGATGTCCGCGCCGAACTCGAGCAGCGTGTCGACCATGAGGCGATCGTCCTTGGCGGTCACGATCGCTTGAGCGCCGAAATGAAAGAGCGGCCGATCGATGAACGTCCGTAAGGCAGGCGTCGCCGTCAGGAGCGACCGCACGCGCGCCGGGTCCTTCGCCTTGACCGCGGCCACGAAGTCGCCGATCTCGGGCAGCGCCCCACGCGATATGAGGTAGGCGCGCATGTCGTCCGTGTTGTCGTCGAGCACACCCACGGTGCGGCCCCAGAACTGGCTGCGGCTGTTGATATCGGCGCCGAAGTCGAGCAGCGTATCGACGATTGCTCGATTGTGCCGGCTGAACACGATGGCGGGCGCGGTGTCGAAGGCGGGGCGGTCGATCGCGGCGCGCAGCTCGGGCTGCTTCGTCAGCAGAGCCCGAACCGCCGCCGCGTCGCCTGTCCGGACGGCTTCCTCGAACGGCTCCATCCGCCGTTCATTCTAGTGTCCGACGGACCGAGATTGTGCAGTCGCGCTCACCCCTGCTTCCGCGCTGACGCGGCGGGCGGTTCGGCCTCGCGGCCGGCTCGTCCCCTGCGCCGCGACGTGATTGAGACGTTGTTCTGGACATCCTGAAGACCGGGAAGCGCCCACGCGATTTCGCCGACGTCCCGTTTGGTGCGTTTGTGCTGCACGACGCCCGTCAGCGTGACACGGCCGTTCTCAGAACGGACCTCCACATCGGTGGTTCCCGGGAGCAAGTCGAGCGCGTCGTAGATGAAGTCCTCGACCTCGTGATCGTTGACGGGCCCTTGCGGCTGTCCGCGGCGTTGGGCGACGGCCGTCAGGAGCGAAGTTGCGGTTACCCATCCGTTCGTGTCATGGCCGGGTAGCGCCGACGCGGGGCTCGCGAATGGATAAGGCGCCACATACCCGGACCCAGCAGGACTCTGCTGGGCGGACAGGCCTGCGCCAGTCAACGCACCGCCGATACCGCCGGGGATCGCCGTCGAGCTGAAAAGCGGCGGCGCGATCGGGCGATTGCTGACATTCATCGGCTGATAAGCCAGCCCGATCGACGGCATCGCCGTCCACACCGGCGTTCCCGAACCAAAGATCGTCTCGTTCATTCGGAACTCTCCTGTTCTCGTTCTGTGTCGCGTTACCGTTCCGTCTTGCGGCCTGCGGCCATCCTCAACGCGGCCGCAGGCCGATTGGATCGCGTCAGCCGACCTACATCACGTGGCCGGTTTGTCCGCCGCCGAACGCCTGTGGCGCCAGCCCGAATCCCAGCGGGCCCGAGAGTCCGGCACCAAACGGTTGATAGGGCTGCTGCAGTTGCTGGACCTGATGGGGAACGACCTGGATGAGTTGTTGAAGCTGCTGGAGCTGCGAGGGGACGATGGACAACAGTTGTTGGAGCAGCGCGAACTGCTGCTGCTGAAGGGCCTGTACCTGCTGAAGCTGTTGCGGCACGATCTGCAACAGCTGCGTGATTTGTTGAGTCGACGACTGGCCGCCGAATCCCGCGCCGATGTACGGAGCGAAGCCCAAGGGATTCTGTGCCATCGGATAGATGGCTGGCGTTCCGATTCCAAACCCGGTTCCTGCGAACTGACTCATTTGACCTCCTCAGTGACGGTGGATCGCACTGCTCTTCGTGCGACAGCCCGAGCGTTGTCACGTTGTCGTCTTCGCGATGACGCTGTGCGCTGAGCGCGTGAACGCCGCTTCGCCGGACGCGAGCGCTGATGCGTTCGAGTGATCGTTCGCGAAGTTCACGAGGACGCGACAGACGTTCTGATCTCGCGGGAAGAAGAACAGCTTCGTACGACGTGTGCTCGTTCGTGAATGTTGCTCACGGTCGCAACTGTCGTACCAATCGAGACATTGCGCCCAGTACGCGTCCTTCGCGAAGTGCGATCGCGCAGCGTGTAATCCGCACACGCTGCTGTGTACGGCTTCGCATCAGAGCCGTTCGACGCGCTGCGCCTCGTCCGATCACGGCCGCCGCTGGCGCTGCATCGAGCCGCGGTCGACCGTAAAGAACCGATGAAGGTTGATCGTAAAGAACAGATGAAATGCGCTTCCGCCGTGCTCGGCAGCGCGGCGTCGAGCCAGGATCGCGTCAGGTTCTGGAGTCGCGGACGCGGGCGAGGATGAGATGCGCGATCGGCGGCGCCTCTGGCGGCAGGCATGCCCTCCAGGTCATCGCGTCGAGTGTGACGACGTGCACGTCGCGCTCTCCACGTGACGACGGCGGACGAACGTTCGAAGGCGTCTGCGGTTCGATCGCAAGCGGTCCGACGACCAGATCGACGATCACGATCGCGCCGTCGACGCCGGATACCAGGGGGCGGATGCGCGGCGCGCGCTGACGATTCACGGGCGTGTCGCTGGCGGGCGCTCGCAACAGAACGCCTTCAATCGGGTGCCGTTTCAGGAGGCCACGCCAATCTGCCCGCGTCTTCCAGGCCCCCGAAAAGCCCGGCACCGAGAATTCGTCCGCGCGCGGCAGCGTCAACCTCACCGCCTGCGACACGCGATCGATGGCGGCCGTCAAGATGAGTGACGGGCATCCCGCCGCGACCGCCTGCCAGCTCGACATCCGATTCATGACTGGAGGCGCCGAGACACCCTCGACACGGGTCTCTTCGCGTGCCGTTGCCGTGGGCACCGCCACGTCGTCGATCCGCTCGTCCGATCCGTTCGCCTCGAGAAGCCTGCGATATACCTCCGTCAGCTGTGCACTTTTCTCCGCCGCGAGCAGCTGGAACTCCTCGCCGAGGTGGTGGACCTTGTCCGGGTGGTATCGGGAGATCTGCCGGCGATAGGCGCGCTTCACCTCGTCGAGCGAGGCGGGCAGCGCGATGCCGAGCAGCGCTTCAGCGGATCTCATGTCGGTGGCCGTTTCGCCCATGCTCGAGCCGCAGCAGCTCGTGCGACTCGTTCTGCGGGGGCAGACTGTCTGTCATCGCACAGGTGCCGCCATTCGATCGGCGAGCCGAGCGCGGCCGGTTGACGACCCTGAGCAACTCTTCGGCCGACGTGATCCCGAGCATCACCTTCGAGAGGCCGTCTTCCGGCATCCCGACCATGCCTTCGTCGAGCGCGACCTCTCGCAGGCCGTCGTCGTCGCGGATGCCCTGTACGATGCGCGATCGCAACGCGCGGGTCGTGACGAGGATTTCGTAGATGCCCACGCGGCCGCGGTATCCGGTGTAGTGACAGTGTGGGCAGCCGCCGGGCCCGAAGATCTTCGCGCCCGCGATTTCGGCCTCGTCCAAACCGAAGTCAGCCAGCAGGCGGGCCGAGCTGGTGCTGGGTTTGCGGCAATGCAGGCACAGCTTGCGGAGCAGCCGCTGGGCAACCACGCCGAGCAGCGTCGACGAAATCGTGTACGACTCGACGCCCATGTCCATCAACCGTGTGACCGCGGACGGCGCGTCGTTCGTGTGGAGTGTCGAAAGGACGAGGTGTCCGGTCTGACTCGCCCACATGGCGGTTTTGGCCGTCTCGCCATCGCGAATCTCGCCGAGCATGATGACGTCAGGATCCTGACGCAGCGCCGCGCGCAGCGCGGCGGCGAAGGTCAGGTCCGCTTTATCGTTGATTTGCGTCTGGTTGACGCAGGGGAGCGGATATTCGATCGGATCCTCGAGCGTGATGATGTTCATCTCGCCCGACTGCAGCGACGACAGCGCGGAGGCGAGCGTCGTCGTCTTTCCGCTTCCCGTCGGACCGACGACGAGGATCATGCCGTGGTGATGGCGAAGCAGTCCCTTGAGGCGTGCCAGATTGCCGTCCGACAGGCCCAGCGAGTCGAGCGCCGGCACGACGGTGTGTTCGTGAAGCAGACGCATCACCACTTTTTCGCCGTACTGCGTGGGAAGTGTCGACACGCGGAAGACGATGTCGCCGGACTCGCCCTTGATCGCAAGCCGGCCGTCCTGCGGCCGCCGCTTGTCGGCGATGTCCATGCCGGCCAGCACTTTCACCCGGCTCGTCAAGGCGGCATCCATCCATTTGGGCAGGTGGGTGATGCCGGTCAGCAAGCCGTCGAGCCGGTAGCGGACCGCGACGTGATCGTGACGCGGCTCGATGTGTACATCGCTCGCATGACACTGCGCGGCGGTGACCGCGAGCAGGTTGACGAGATCGACGACCGGCACCGAGCGGCAGAGTTGCTGCAGCGCCGTCAGCGGATTGCTGTCGGTCGTCGTGGCCAGCGCGGCGGCGCCGGACGCGAGGCTTAAAACGGTTTTTCGCTTGTCGAGAACAGCCCGGCCGGTCGGTGTGGAGTCCATCTGTCCGACGTGTAGAGCAGCTTGAATGCCCGCGCGGGCGCGGGCAGCCTTGTGCAGATTTGTTGTGTTTCTGCACGATCAGGCAGACTGTAGACTGACAATCCAGACCCGCCAGACTGTTGGTCGATCACTCATGACATCTTTCGGACAGCTCGTCCGGCGACTTCGCTACGGAAAGGCGATCGTGATCGTCTCCGGCCTTCCGCGTTCCGGCACCTCGATGGCGATGAAGATGCTCGAAGGGGGCGGCATCCCGATTCTTGCCGACGGCATCCGGACCGCCGACATCAGCAATCCGAAGGGGTATTACGAATACGAGCCGGTCAAGGAGCTGGACAAGGGCGGCGATCTTGCCTGGCTCGCCGAGGCGCGCGGCAAAGCTGTTAAGATCATCTCGTTCCTCCTCACCTGGCTGCCCGAGACCTACGACTACCGGGTCATCTTCATGCAGCGTGATTTACGCGAGGTCCTGGCGTCGCAGAACGCGATGCTCGCCCATCGTGGCGAGGCGCCGGGTGCGGCCGACGACGAGCACATGCTGCGAATGTACGAAGATCATCTCAAGAAAGTCGCGCGATTCATGGCGAACCGGTCGTGCTTTTCCACGCTGAGCGTCGGCTATCGCGACGTCGTCCAGAACCCGCGGGACGCCGCCGGGCGAATCAATGGGTTCCTCGGTGGTACGCTCGATGTGGAACGGATGGCGGCAATCGCTGATCCGGCTCTCTACCGAAATCGCAGAAAAACGGAGATCTGAGTGAGTCGGCG
>Ga0209811_10000802_pt1 | contig 11662 bp, 12 predicted proteins | sample Coa_R1_6_FD_187161 | JGI IMG/M metagenome (GOLD analysis project Ga0209811, IMG submission 187161) | Surface soil microbial communities from Centralia Pennsylvania, which are recovering from an underground coalmine fire. - Coalmine... | ecosystem: Environmental > Terrestrial > Soil >...
GTTTTCCCGCTCTTGCAAGACGATAGCGCTTTTCAGGCGGCGAGCTTGAGCATGGTATCAAAGACGCGGCGCAAATGATGAACGCGCTGAAACATCCGCTTGTTTTATTATTCACAGAGGGTTTCACTCTATGATTCGCTACGACTGTTTCGAATGGCTTGCGCCTTTAATGACGGACCAACTCGTCGTCACTTCCTTGAGCGGCCAACGAGTCGAATGGGGACATCTCTCCAAGCGGGAGGCGGATTTGAATTTGGGTTCCATGGGCAATGCGCTTGCCGTGGGCATCGGTCTCGCTCTCGCCCTGCCGCATCGAAAGGTTTTCGTGTTCGAATCCGATGGCAGCGTGTTGCTCTCGTTGTTTAATCTTCCCACCTTGGCCAATCTAAATCCGCCGAACATGGCGGTCTTCGTTTTCGACAACCAGGCTTACAGCGGCACGAGAATCAGTTATCCTAGCGCGACGGCGGGTAAGACCGATTTGGCCGCCATGGCGAGCGGCGCGGGTATCGAGCATGCGGTGACGGTTTCAGAATTACCGGAGTTCAAGAAGGAAGCGACGGCTGCCCTAACACAATCCGGATTGCGTTTCGTCGTCTGCAAAATCGAAGAGAGTTTTGGCCATCGCACGATCACGCGGAGCAACGTCGACTTGCTGGAAACCAAATATCGCTTCGTGCGCTATCTTGAGCAAACGGAAGGTAAGCCGATCTTCCAGGGACGGGGATGAGGATCGCTGGTTCACAGCTCGAATCTGAATAGCGCTAGTCTTTATGAAACCTGACCTCGCCAACAGAACCGTCGCTGGACTTAAAGCGGCAGGCATCAACTTTGTCAGTTATATTCCCGAGACGAGGTTGAGCGAGATCCTTCCGCTGATGAAAGCGGACGAGTCTTTTACACTGGTGCTGGTGGCGAGTGAGGCGGAGGCTGTCGGTATCGCCGCCGGTGCCTCGCTGGGCGGCAAAGGCGCCGCTGTTTATATGGAGGGCACCGGCCTGTTTGTATCGACGTACAACCTACTGACGATCGGCGAGCGTTACGGCGTGCCGATGCTTTTGCTGATCGCCTATGTGGGGAGCTTCGAGGATCAACGCAACTCCTACTTGTTTTCTCATTACGGCAACAAGACGAAAGGGATTCTCGAGACCCTCGGCATCCAGTATTTGATCGTCGATTCTGCAGGCCAAGTCGAAGCGCAGATTAGAGACGCCGTGAGAATGATGCACGCTTTGAAACTGCCCGTGGCATTGTTGTTCACGGGAGAGTTCACTGAATAGTTTCCACGCCAATAGAAAATGAGGTCGGCAACATGAAAGCTCCGAGGTGTATCTTAAGAGGTCTGCTGATCGCCGCCGCTCTTCTGAGTTTCGCGTTTCAAGGAGCAGAAGCGAAGACCCTCTATATCGCGGTTTCCAATCCCGATATGTCTTTTCTAAGCGGCGGCGTCGCCAAGTTTCAAGGCTATTTTAAAGACGAGGGGTTGGACGTCGAGGTCTTGCAGATGAACGCCAACGTTTCGGTAGCGGCATTGGCCGCAGGCAACGTGGATTATAATTTGATCCTGCAATCGGTGGTCACAGCGAATCTGCGCGGTCTTCCTCTCAAGATCGCCGGGATATTGATCGAGCGGCCCAACCACGTCGTGGTGGCGCATTCGAGTATTCAGAAATTCAGCGACCTGAAAAATAAGAAAATCGCCATCAGCTCGTTTGGTTCCTTGGTGGATATCCTCGCCCGACTGACGGCGACACATTTCAATCTTGATCCGCGCAGCGAAGTTCAGTACGTCGCCGCCGGAAGCAGCTCAGCGCGGATCGCGCAGCTGCAAGCCGGGGTGGTGCAAGCGGCTTTCGTCACTCCGCCGGGCAATCTCCGAGCCGAAGCGTCGGGTTTCAAGACTCTGCTAAGAATCCGAGACTTGTTCCCGTTCCCGGTGAACGGCATCGGCGTCACCGAGCAGAAACTCAAGAACAATCGAGACGAAGTCAAAAAAATCGTGCGGGCGCTGCTCCGAGCCAATCGCTACATCATCAACAATCCGAAAGGCGCGGTAAAAATCCTCTCGGATTGGGGCAGAACCAAACCCGAAGTGGCGGAAGACGCCTACAACGACAACGCGAAAAATTACAGCCGCAATCTTTTGGTGTCGAAGGCGACCCTGGAAAACGTCATCGAGAGCACGCGCTTGAACGTCGAGTCGAAGAAAAATGTCGCAGTGGACGATATCTTCGATTTCAGTTTGGTCCGTGAACTGCTCAAGGAAATGGGGGAGTCGCCGAGTTGATGGTCACGCGATTTAGCAGTGCAGGGCAAACTCTTACGCAGTGCTTCCTTCTGGCGATCGTTCTTGTCTGTGCTTCGACGCCGGCGCGGTGGGCGCAGGCGCGCCATGAAAAGATCATCTTTTCGATTCCCAGCCGGAGCATCGCCGCCATCGATCTTTACGTCGCCAAGGAGCGAGGCTTCTTTCGGGATGAAGGCCTCGACGTGGATATCGTGCAAATCCGCGGCAATGTCGCGGTCGCGGCGGCGCTGAGCGGCCAGGTGCAGGCGACGAATGGCGTCGGAACCGTCATTCGCGCGTTGGAGCGAAGTGAAATTCCCCTCAAGATTCTCACTGTAAGTCTCAAAAGAAACCTGTTTTGGCTCGTCGCCCGAAAGGAAATAACCTCGATCTCCCAGCTGAAGGGCAAGATCCTAGGCACGACGACGTTCGGCGGTTCGCAGCATACGGCCGCCACCCGTCTGATCCGCAAAGGCGGCGTCGACCCGGATAAGGATCTGACGGTGGTGGTGGGCGGAGATGTTCCGGCGCAGCTACAGAGCCTGATTGGCGGAGTTATCGACGTGGCCGCCCTTTCTCCGCCTACGGTGATCTTGGCGCGGGATAAATTTCATATGAACATTCTCGGGTCGGCCATGGAAGATCTCTCGAACCTTCAGAACGGCACCGCCGTGACGGAGAAATTTCTGCGCGAAAACAAAGAGCTGTTGAAGCGGATTCTGCGCGCGCGGGCCAAGGCAAACCGTTATTTCTGGGAAAACGAACGGGGCACGAGCGAAGTCCTGGCGAAATTTCAGAACGTCGACATTGCCGTCGCTCGCGAGTCTTATCGGTTGGCCAAACCCGCTTTCACTGCGGATGGAATTCCTTCATCTAGGGAGATCGAAGAGTTTCTTAAAGCCGATGCCGAGTTGCTTAAATTGAAAGAACCGGTTGCCGCAGCAAAGATTTTTGATTTCTCCTTGCAGCGCGAAGTGAATCGGGAGTTGGGTATAAAATGACGCTCACGTTGCATCGACGTGTCGGATAGTTTCATCGACTGGGTGATATTGTTGAAAGCAGAATTGGCGCAAAAATTGGTCGCCGGCCTGAAGCGAGCGGGGATCGACCTGGTTACTTACTTACCGGAGACTCGGCTCAGTCAAATCTTGCCGCTGTTGCGCGACGACCCGGCATTTACTCTTGTACCCGTCGCCAGCGAATCAGAAGCGGTTACGATCGGTGCGGGTGCAGCGTTAACCGGCAAGCAAGTCGCGATTTACATCGAATGCACCGGCCTCTACGTTTCCTGTTACACCTTGGTGTCGATCGCGCGGCGCTACGGAGTGCCGTTGCTGCTGATCGTCGGTTACCTCGGCAGCATGGCCGATCAGCGAAACAATTCGGTCTACGCGGTCTCCGGCACTTATGTGGAGCCGCTGCTACAAGCGCTGCAAATTCAGTTTCAGGTTCTCGAAGACGGCCAACGCCTCGAAGCCGATATCCAGGACGCGGTGCGCCAGATGCATGCCCTCAAGCTGCCCGTCGCGCTGCTTTTTAGCGGAGATTTCACCCGATGATTCGCTTCGATTGCTTGAAGCTGCTCGAGCCGCGCATTACCGACCAGCTGGTCGTGACTTCGCTCAGCGGGCAGAAGATTGAGTGGGCGAGTCTGTCGCAGCACCCGGGCAATCTATTGGTCGGCACCATGGGCACAGCGCTCGGCGTCGGCATCGGCCTCGCCATCGGCTTGCCTCAGCGTAAAGTTATCGTCTTGGAATCGGACGGCAGCGTGCTGTTATCTTTATTCAATCTGGCCACACTCGCCAATCTCGATCCGAAGAATCTGATCGTCTTTGTCTTCGACAACCAAGTTTACAGCGGCACGCGCATCAGCGAGCCGACCGCCACCGCGGGCAAAACCGATCTCACGATGATGGCGCGCGGCGCGGGCATCGAACAGGCAACGACCGTGCGCGATCTCGCGACCTTTGAGCAGGAAATGGAAACGGCGCTAAACGGTACGCAGCTCAAGTTTATTGTTTGCAAGATTGATGAGAGCGTCGCCCACCGCGAAATCACGCGGACCGATTTGGATCCTCTCGAAAACAAATATCAGTTCGTCCGATATCTGGAACGCACCGAAGGCCGGCCAATCTTTCGCGGCCGCGGGTGAGCCGAAAATATATCGCAAAGGAAAGGAAGCGATGTCTGTAATGAATACAAAAGATGCCGGCGAATTTGTCAATGAACACTACCGAAAGGTGGCCGCCCGTTGGCGCGCGCGAGTCACCGATTCGCCATTCATGCAGCAGCTAAGAGCCGGAACACTGCCGCGCGAGGCGCTCACGACGTTTTTCAAAAACTGGGGCTCTTACACGATTGAAATCAATACGGTGGAGGCGGCTTCGTACCATAAGCATATTTCTTTTTTCCGCAAGCATCGCGATCTGATGGCGCGGATGGCGGAAAAGCTCGCCGATGAGTTGATTCACCCCAAGCCACCAGGACACGTGCACGTGGTGGTGGAGACTGCCAAAGCTTTGGGCATTACCGAGGATGAAATCTTTCTCGCGCCCATGTTGGCCGAGTTTCGCGCTAAACTCGATTTCAAGCGATCGCTTTTATGGGAAGGAACCATAGCGGAGTTTTACGCCGCCGGAGCGACGGAAGAACAGACGGGGTATTGGTCGGCGGACTTTTTTAAAGCGCTGACGACGCACTATGGGCTCAGCCGGGAACAGGCCGTTTATTTTTCTACCCACGAAGAGGCGGATCTCAAAGAACATGACGGCGTGATGGGCCATGGGAGTTTCCGGCGCCTGGTTCTTAAAACGCTTTTAGAAGACGGCATGGCGCAAGTGCGGCCCGGCTACACCCTGGAATATTGCGGTTTGGCCGCCGTCGATTTGCATGGAGTTTGTTTACGCGCCGCGTTTGATGCTGCCGGCAGGTGATAAACAGGAACCGGCGAAGTGGCGAAAAACAGTAAGCATAGCGCGCCGCGCAAAGTCATCGGCATATCCACGCCGCGCTTGGAAGGTCCGGACAAAGTTTCAGGACGGGCGATTTACGCAACGGATGTGGTTTTGCCCGACATGCTTTGGTGTAAGGTCCTGCGCAGTCCCATCGCTTACGGCCGGATTAAGAGGATCGATACCGGCCGCGCCCTAGAGTTGCCTGGCGTGCATGCCGTTGCTACCGGCGAAGACGTGCATGGTCTTTTGATCGGGCGGAAAATTTACGACATGCCGATTCTTGCCGACGGCGTTGTGCGCTTTATCGGCGAGAAAGTGGCGGCGGTGGCGGCCGAGAGCGAAGTGATCGCCGAGGAGGCGTTGGAACTGATCGATGTCGAGTATGAGGAGCTCGAACCGCTGCTCGACCCGCTCGAAGCGATTGAACCAACGGCTGTCCTGCTTCATCCAAACGTGCCGGGCTATCGCGGCTTGCTTCATCCGATCGACCAGCCGAGCAACGTCTTTGTTCACATGAATTGGAAAAAGGGCGACGTTGAGGCTGGACTCCGCGAAGCGGACATTGTCGTCGAGAATATCTTTACGACCAAGCCTGTGCACCAGGCCTACATCGAGCCCCATGCCTGCGTCGTTCAAGCGCAAGGCGTTGGCGGCGCGGATATTTGGGCGTGCTCCAAGGTTCCCTTCGCGCTGCGCGAGCAAGTGGCAACGGCGTTCAGCAAAGGATTGGAAAATTTTGTCGTTCATCCCTGCTATATCGGCGGCTGCTTCGGCGGCAAGGGCGATTTTATGGACGTGCCGGTTTGCTATTTGTTGTCGTTAAAAAGCGGCCATCCGGTGAAAATGGTGATGGATTACGCGGAAGAGTTTCTCGCCGGCAACCCGCGCCACGCGGCGATCGTTCGGGTGAAGTCCGGCGTCATGAAAAACGGTCGGTTGGTCGCGCATGAAATGAAATATGTTTTCGATAGCGGCGCCTACGGCGCATTCAAACCCCAAGGTTATTTGGTCGGTCCCAAGGAAGCCGCCGGACCCTATAATATTCCCAACGTCTTTATCGACGAAAAAATCGTCTACACCAACAAGATTCCGTGCGGTCATATGCGCGCGCCGGGCGATCCGCAGGGATTCTTTGCCAACGAATCGCAGATGGATCTCATGGCCCGCCAGCTGAAAATGGATCCGGTGGCGTTCAGAAAAATTAACTTGATGCGCGATGGCGATATCTCGCCCATCGGCCACAGGCTGCCGCACATCAAGAGCGACGAGATCGTCGACGAAGCGGTACGCGTTTCCGGTTATCGAAATGCCAAACGGAAACATTCCGGCCGCGGCGTGGGCATCGCGCAATGGTTGCCGTTAGGCGGTGAATGCCATGCGCTGGTTGGTGTCGATGATGAAGGCGATGTCACGGTTTCCACGGCGATGCTCGACCAGGGTGCGGGCACGCATACGGCGATGCGGTTGGTGGCGGCCGAAGAGCTGCAAGTTCCTCTCAAGAAAGTCCGCGTTGCCACCCTCGACACCAGCGAAGTCGGTCCCGACACCGGTATCGGCGCGAGTCGCGGGACGCGTATTTTCGGCAACGCGACCCGCTTGGCGGCGGCGCACGCCAAAGATCAATTGATCGACGCTGCGAGCAAGGAACTGGGCTTTGCCAGGGACGCGCTGCGACTCAGTGGCGACGGCGCCGTATGCGCCGCGTCGGGCGCGCGCGTGAGCTACGGTGACATTGCGCGCATGGCGGAAGCGCCGATCCAAGGTCACGGCTTTTACAAGAATTTTGAATCCGGGCCCGAAGCCGCACTGTGTGTTCAGGTTGCAGAGGTCGAGGTCGACCCGGAAACCGGTCAGGTTGAGCTCAAACAATTCACCAGCGCGCACAGCACCGGCACGGTTCTCAACCCCCTGATGCATCAAGCCCAGATCGACGGCGGCGTGGTGATGGGCATGGGTTATGCGCTCATGGAAGAAGTGATGATCGACGGCGGCAAAGTCGTTACCAGCAATTTCGGCGACGGCAAGATTCCCTCGATTTGCGATATTCCAAAGTTGAAAACTGTCATTCAGGAATTTCCCGTCGGCAACGGTCCCTACGGTGGCATGAGCATCGGCGAGCCGCCGGTGGTTCCCACGGCGGCGGCGATCGCCAATGCTGTGCACGATGCGGTCGGCGTGCGAATTTATGATTTGCCGATCACTGCGGAAAAAGTGCTGCGGGCGCTGAAAGCCAAAGGTGTGTCATAACACGGCGTAGCCGGGCGAGATCCTTCACTTCCTTCAGGATGACACATTTAACGAGTGTCATGCTGAGGCGAAGCCGAAGCATCTCGTCTTGGAATCAGACAATAATAGGTTGCAGTTGCGTGTGAATTTTGTAACTGCTAATTCCATTGCATTCTATGAAAGACGAACTCGCTAAACGACTTGTCCAAGGTCTCAAAAGCGCCGGCATTAACTTCGTCACCTATTTGCCCGAGACTCGGTTGAGTCAGATCGTGCCGTTGATTCGCGACGATCCGGAAATGGAATTAGTCGCGGTGTCGAGCGAACAGGAAGCGGTGACGATTGCCGTCGGCGCGACCCTTGGCGGCAAGCAGGCCGCCGTTTACATGGAAAATACCGGCATCTACGTGTCGAGCTACAGCTTGCTCGTGACCGGCAAGCAGCTCGGCGTCCCGGTTCTTCTTGTTGTAGGTTTCCTGGGCGGTGTGCCCGATCAGCGCAACAGTTTTCTCTATGCGACCATCGGCAACCACACGATTCCTGTGCTGCAAGGATTGGGTATCGAGTATAAAGTGCTCGAGGACGGTGAAAAGCTCGAGATCAAAATTAGTGACGCAGTACGGGCGGCCAACGCGCTGCGTGCACCCTATGCGCTGCTTTTCGCCGGGGAGTTCTCTGTATGATACGTCACGAATGCCTCGAATCGCTCGCCGCCAAGATGAGCGATCAGCTGGTGGTCACTTCGCAAAGCGGCCAGCGCATCGAGTGGTCGCACCTGTCGAAACATGAAGGCAATCTGCTGGTCGGTATGATGGGCTGCGCAATCGGCGTGGCGACCGGATTGGCTTTGGCGTTGCCGCACCGCAAAGTGATTGCGCTAGATTCCGATGGCAGCGTGCTGCTCTCGCTCTTCAATTTAGCGACTCTGGGAAACCTTCGGCCGAAGAATTTGGTCATTTACGTGTTTGACAACGGCGTCTACAGCGGCAGCCGGATCAGCTATGCAACCGCGACGTCGGGCAATACGGATTTGACCGCAATGGCCCGCGGCGCGGGTATCACCAATGCGCACACGATTCGCGACATCGAAGAATTTAACAAGCAGGGGATCGGTGCGCTGACCCGAAATGAGCTGGCATTCTTCGTCTGCAAAGTCGAAGAAAGTTTGCTGCACCGGGAAATTTCGCGGCCCAACACCGATCTCGCCGAGAACAAATATACGTTCGTGCGCTATTTGGAGCGAACCGAAGAAAAAACAATTCCGTTCGTCGGTCGTGGTTGAGATATCGGGAGGAAGGACAACAGTGAGAAAATTATTTTTGCTTGCGCTTACGGCAGTCGTTCTGGTCATCGGCTCCCAGCCGCTCGCGCAGGCGCAGGATTTCTACAAGGACAAAACGCTCACCATCATCGTCGGTTATTCGCCCGGCGGCTCCTTCGATCTTTACGCCCGAGTGATCGCGCGCTACATCGGCCGCTACCTGCCGGGAAATCCGACCCGCATCGTCGAAAACATGACGGGCGCCGGCGGTCTGATCGCCGCCAATCATCTCTACAATCGCGTGAAACCGGACGGCTTGACGATCGGCGCTTGGGCGTCGCCGTTGGTGCTGCAGCATATTATGGGCAATGAAGCGGCGCAGTTCGACGGCCGCAAGTTCGGCTATCTCGGCATTCCCAGCCCCTACGATACGGTTTGCACGTTCAATCAGCAGAGCGGCATTACCAAGATGGACGACTGGATCAACGCCAAGCGGCCGCAGAAAATTTCCACCATCGGCCCGGGCACGAGCACGTCGGATATTCCCAAGCTGCTCAAAGCCGCGCTCAATCTACCGATGGACGTGATCGACGGTTACAAAGGCGGAGCGGATGCGCGGCTGGCGGTCGAGTCGGGCGAAGTCGACGGCTACTGTGGCTCCTGGGGAACGGTGGAAACGGTCTGGCGCAGCGCCTACGAAAGCAAAAAAATCGTTCCCGTTCTCCAGGCGTCGCTCAAGTCTGATCCCAAATACAAACAAATTCCCCTCGCAATCAACTATGCCAAGACCGAAGAAGCGCGCGAGCTGCTACGAGTTGCGGACAACGTTCACGTAGTGCAGTTTCCTTTTTCGGTGCCGCCGGGAATGGCTAAAGACCGCCTTGAGCTTTTGCAGAGAGCATTCATTCGCACGTTAAAGGATCCTGATCTCGTCGCCGAGGCGAAAAAATCCCAGCTCGATATCGACCCGGTCGATGGACCGACGATCACCAAGACGCTCGTGAGTCTTTACGACCTCAAACCGGCGACCGTGGCGCAACTGAAAGAGATCCTGCTGCCGAAAAAGAAGTAGGCGCAGGTTGCCCGTGTCGACAGCAGCATCGGGTCGCAAATCTCGTCCTTATCCTAACTTGACACCGCTGGTCTTTTCTCGATAGACACTCACACATACCGTTTGCTCGCGATGGTCCACGCAAAAGCGAGATAAGGGAGGCAAATATGGCACAAGTCGTCATCGGTATCGGCACGTCGCACAGTCCGCAGTTGAGCATACGCGCCAAGGATTGGGATCACCTGCTAAAAAAGGACGAGACCGATCCGCGGTTGGACTATCCGGCCTTGCTCCAAAAGGCAAAGCCGGGATTGGCTAGTGAGCTCACGCCGGAGAAGTTTCGCGAGCGCGATGAAGCTTGCCTGAAAGCGGTGAAAAACTTGGGCGATGCGCTGCAAAAGGCCAACGCCGACATAGCGGTTGTTTTCGGCGACGATCAACAGGAACAATTTCACGACGAGAACATGCCGATGTTCGCGATCTATCACGGCAAGTCGCTGCCCGTCGTCAAGGACAACAAGCATCGGCCGTCGGGATGGAAAGACGCGGAGCGCCAAGGCTGGGCGGAAACGGCGCCCGAGTATGAGACGGCGCAGGAATTGGCAAATCATCTCATTCGTGCGCTTGTCGATGCCGAGTTCGATATCACGCGCTGCAACAAACTGCGCGAAGAGATCGGCGTCGGCCATGCGTTCAGTTTTCTTTATCGGCGCATCTTGCCGGGCGGCAAATTGCCGATGGTGCCGGTGATGGTGAACACCTACTATCCGCCGAATCAGCCGACGCCGAAGCGGTGCTACGCCTTCGGCCAGGCGGTGCGCAAGGCCGTCGAGTCATGGAACAGCGACAAGCGCGTGGCGCTCATAGCATCGGGCGGTCTCAGCCACGTCGTCATCGACGAGGAGATCGACGCGATGGTCATCGATGGCCTGAAGAACAAGAAGCCGGAAGTGTTGTTCCAGTTGCCGCGCCAAAAACTCCGCGGCGGCACCTCGGAGATTCTCAATTGGGTCGCGTTGGCGGGAGCCATGGAAGACCGAGAACTGAAATATTTTGAATACGTGACGACCTACCGCTCGCCAGCGGCGACAGGGTGCGGGATGGGCTTCGCCTATTGGATTTGAGTTTCGAGTTCTGGTTTCGCCTTTGGACAAGCACACGGAATACGAGGAACTGGATGGCGCGTGAACCGATCATTGAACGGTTAGCCAAACTCGATACCTGTGCCGTTTCGGATGCGCTCGACAGCTTGGGGCTGAAGGGCGCGACCTGGGGCGTGCGGCCGCAGTGGCAATGCCCGCGCATCGTCGGACGGGCGGTGACGATGAAAATTAAACCCCCCGGCTTGCAGCAGCCGACACAGCATCTCGGCACGGCGCCGATCGAAGCGGCCAAACCCGGCGACATCATCGTCATCGACAACGGCGGCAAGCTGGAGTTTTCCTGTTGGGGCGGCTTGCTGGCGCTTTCAGCCAAATTGAAAGGATTGAGCGGTGTGGTGATCGACGGCGCTTCGCGCGATATCGACGAGGCGCGCGATCTCGAATTTCCCGTCTATGCGCGCGGCGCGGTGCCGATGACGGCGCGCGGGCGCATTATACAAGACTCCTACAACCAGGAAATTCAATTCGCCGGAGTGCAATGCCATCCGGGGGACCTCGTCATCGCTGACGGCAGCGGCGTGGTGATTATTGCCAAGGAAAAAGAACAAGAAGTCGTCGCGGCTGCGGAAGCGATCTATCAGAAAGAACAGGAAATGGCCGACGGTATCCGCAAAGGCTCTTCGGGACTCGAGATGTTGGAAAAGCTCGGCTACGAGCAGATGTTGAAGAAGTAGGGACATTGACCGGGCACGCGGCCCGAGCATCGAAGAACAAACT
>Ga0209811_10000804_pt1 | contig 11640 bp, 8 predicted proteins | sample Coa_R1_6_FD_187161 | JGI IMG/M metagenome (GOLD analysis project Ga0209811, IMG submission 187161) | Surface soil microbial communities from Centralia Pennsylvania, which are recovering from an underground coalmine fire. - Coalmine... | ecosystem: Environmental > Terrestrial > Soil >...
CTTTGCCGTCGCCGTAGTGGCACTTGCCCAGATCTTTCGCAGGCTGATCGGTCGCGATCGCGAGCCGCGCGTGCTCGCGAAGCGGTCGGTCAGGCTCGGTGCTGTCGACGTGGAAGTCGGACGTGACGAGCAACGCGGCTTTCGACGGCGCGAACGCGGGCCGCCTCGCCCCGCCGGTGGCGCTATCGGCGAGCCAGCGCGCGATCACGCCATCGGCATGCTGGAGCTGGACCACGAGGTTGCCGCTCCCACTCCCATCTTCCACGGCACTTCAACCGGGAGCGCGATATCGCCGGTGCGGATCTGGCTCGGCGATTGTGCGAGCACCGCATCGGCCAGTGCGAGCTCGACTTCCAGCGGCCCGGACGCCGGCGCACGGGCCGCGCGGCCGCCGATCACGATATCCGCCCCCGACGCCGCGGTGACCGCGAGCTTCGTCGCGAGATTCCGATCGAAACGCGCTCGACGCGCGCGGAACATCTCCCATCGCTCATCGTCGACGAGACCGGCGCTGCGACCGGGTGGCGTCAGACGCAGATCCGCGTTGTCGATGCGGAGCAGCAGACGATGCTCCGCGCGAGACGTGAACATGCGATAGGGCTCGAGGCAGCCTTTGGTGATCAAATCGTCCACGAGGATTCCGATGTACGCCTGATCGCGCGCCAGCTCGAACCCTTCGCGGCCCCGGACGCGATGCGCGGCATTGACGCCGGCGACGAGCCCCTGCGCCGCGGCTTCTTCATACCCGGAGGTGCCGTTGATCTGTCCCGCGAGAAACAGCCCGTCGACGCGCTTCGTCTCGAGCCGCCGCGTCAGCTCCGTCGGCTGGATGAAGTCGTACTCGACCGCGTATCCAGGCCGTAGCATGACCGCGTCTTCAAGGCCAGGCAGCGCGTGCACGAGATCGGCCTGAACGTCGCGAGGCAGCGACATTGAGAAGCCGTTCACGTAAATCTCGCGGGCGTCCACGCCTTCTGGCTCGAGAAAGATCTGATGCCGTTCCTTGTCCGGAAAGCGCACGATCTTGTCCTCGAGCGACGGGCAGTAGCGCGGCCCGATGCCGCGAATCTGCCCGTTGAACAGCGGGGAGCGATCGATGTTGGCGCGCACCAGGTCGCGGACGCGGTCGTTGGTGTGGAGCAGGTGACAGTCGATCTGCGGCCGATCGATCGGCGCCGATAGAAACGAAAACGGAACAGGCGGCGTGTCGCCGGGCTCGCGCATGAATCGGCCCTCGGCGACGTGGCGTTCGAAGTCGATGCTGCTCCGGTCCAAACGTGGCGGGGTACCGGTTTTCAGACGACCGCACTCGAACTCGTGGGATTTGATCGACTCCGCGAGCGCGCAGGACGGCGGCTCGTCCGCTCGGCCCGCCGCGTGCTGTTCCGGACCAATGTGAATCAGTCCGTTGAGAAACGTGCCCGTGGTAATGACCAGCGCGCGGCACCCGTACGCGTCGCCATCCTCCATCGCCAAACCGACCAGCCGGCCGTGCTCGACGAGTAGTCGTCCCGCCTTGCCGATCAACCATTCGATGTTGGGCTCGGCGTCGAGCGCGGACTTCACCCAGCGGCCGTAAACCTTCTTGTCGGCCTGCGCGCGCGGCGACCAGACCGCCGGCCCGCGGCTGCGGTTGAGCAGCTTGAACTGGATGGCCGTCGCGTCAATCGCGCGCCCCATCAGCCCGCCGAGTGCATCTATCTCGCGTACGAGATGGCCCTTCGCGGTGCCGCCGATCGCGGGATTGCAGGGCATGTGCGCGACGGTGTCGGTCGACAGCGTGCACAAGCCAACGTGCGCGCCGAGCCGCGCCGCTGCGTACGCCGCCTCACAACCGGCATGCCCGGCCCCGATGACGATGACATCGAAGTGACTCCTCATCGGCTTCGTCTTTGTGTCCTTGGGTCTTACTTTCCGACACAGAACCGCGAAAAAATGTGGGCGAGCAACACCTCTGGCGTGCGCCGTCCGGTGATCTCTTCGAACGCCGCCCGTGCGTCCTGGAGGTCCGCCAGTACGAACTCCTCCGGCATCGCGCCCGTGTCGGTCATCGAGGCCGCGCGCGCTCGCTGCAGCGCCAAGTGTGCGCGCTCGACGAGCGCGACGTGACGCACGTTCGTAATGTCCGGTCGTTCGCGCTTCGCATCCGCATCGAGAACACGTCCCAGCCGCTCGCGCAACTGCGAGAGACCGTCCCCGGTTCGAGCGGACACCGCAATCACGCCGGCGACGGCGCCGGTGTCCGACGCCGGCGATACGTCGATCTTGTTCCGCACGATCAACCTGTTGGCGCCACCTGCCTCCGGGACGTTGTCGTCGTCGATCACGTGGACGATCGCGTCCGCCACTGCGACAGCCTGTCGCGATCGCTCGACGCCTTCGATCTCCGCCGGATCGGTCGCCTCGCGCAACCCCGCGGTGTCGACGAGCGTCAATCGAAGGCCGTCGAGATCCAGCGTTTCGGTGACGAGGTCGCGCGTCGTCCCTGGACGATCCGTCACGATGGCGCGGTCGGCGCCAAGCAGCGCATTGAAGAGACTCGATTTCCCGACGTTCGGGTTGCCGACGATGGCGACTTGTAATCCTTCGCGAACGAGGCGCCCGCGACGAGCGCCGGCGAGCAGCGCACGGGTCTGCGCGAGGAGGTCGTCGAGCGCCCCCGCCAGCGCGCCGGGTTCGACGAAGTGATATCCCTCGTCTGGAAAATCGACGGACGCTTCGAGGCGCGCGATGAGATCGAACAGGCCCGCATCGATGCCGGCAATCGTGCGCGTAAGCGTGCCTTCCAGCTGATCGAATGCCGCTCTCGCCTGCAGCGGGGTGGCGGCATCAATCAGATCGGCCACCGCCTCGGCCTGCATCAGATCGATCCGGCCGTTGAGAAACGCCCGCAGCGTGAATTCGCCTGGCTGAGCCGCGCGCGCCCCGCGCTCGATGGCCGCGGCGACGATCGCGCGCAGGATGACCGGGCTCCCATGCGCGCTCACCTCGACGACGTCGTCTCCGGTGTACGACGCGGGTGCGGGAAAGTAGGTGACGATCGCGTGATCGCGAACATCACCCGAGGCTTCGGAGACGGCGGTTAGCCGGACCGTGGTGAAAGTCGCGTGACGAGGCAGCAGGTCCGCTGGGTGAGTGATGAGAGCGCGCGCAATCCGATGTGCCTCGGGCCCGCTGACGCGAACGACGCCAATGCCACCGCGTCCCGGCGGCGTCGCGATGGCGACGATGGTGTCTCGGGTGTCAAAAGACATGTCGGAGGCTGGGACTGGGGGCTAGCGGCTAGACCTAGCCCCGAGCCCCTACTTCCGTAAGGAGATCAGAACCGTCTTCGAGAACGCATCGCCGACGCTTTCCGTGGTGACGCCGGGTACCTCGGCGACGGCCAAGTGGACGAGACGCCGTTCGTATGGATTCAGCGGGCCGAGCTGCTGGTCCATCCCGGACTGCTTGGCCTTCTCGGCGAGAAACTTCGCGGTTTTCCGCAGCTCGATATCCTTGCCTTTGCGATACTCGAGCGCGTCGACGAAGATGCGTTTCTGATCGTCGAGCGTACGGCCGAACGCCATGTCGACGACGTGCTGCAGCGCCTTGAGCGGCTCGCCGCGATGGCGGACCAGCAGCTCGGCGTCTTCGCCCGTGAGGTTCAGACGCGGGCCATCGGCCGTTTCCTCGACATTGACGGTGGCGGCTATGCCGAGCGCGCTCGTGAACCGCTCGAGAAACTCGACAATCGTGCGGGTCGGATCGTTCGTCGTCATAAGCGTCATGGCTGTTACGGCTCCCGCGCGGCCGCCTCGTCAGTCTTTCCGCCACCCGCGCGCTTCACGCGACGTTCCGCCGGCGGCCGATAGGGTCGCGTACGGGTAGGACCCAACCAATAGTTCGTGAAGTACTGCTGCGCAATGTTCAGCAGGTTCGTCGTGCCGTAGTAGATCGCGAGTCCCGCCGGCGCCCACAGAAACATGAACGTGAACATCACAGGCATGAACATCAGCATTTTCTGCTGGGCGGGATCGGCGCCCGCCGACGGCGTCAGCTTCTGCTGCCACAGCTGGCTCGCGCCCATCAGGATCGGCGTCACGTAGTACGGATCGTGCGCTGAGAGATCGTGGATCCAGCCGAAGAACGGCGCGCCGCGCAACTCGATCGCCGTCGACAGCAGGGCCCACATCGCCAGCAGCACCGGCATCGGCAACAGCATCGGCACGCAGCCGCTCGCCGGGTTGACGCCGCGCTCCTTGTAGAGCGCCATCAACTCCTGGTTCATCTTCTGCTTCGCGGGATCGGTCGCCTTCAGCTTGGAGTAGCGATCCTGGATCGCTTTCACCTCCGGCTGAATCTCCTGCATCTTGCGCATCGACACCACGCCCTTGTGCTTCAGGGGAAGCATGATGACGTTGATGATGATGGTCAGGAGAATGATCGACCAGCCCCAGTTCCCCGCGAATCCGTTGACCCACTTCAGCGACCGCAGCAGCGGGACCACGATCACCTTGAACATCCCGAAGTTGATCGCCAGCGCGAGTTCCGGATCGATCGCGCTGAGCACGTCGAAATCTTTCGGTCCGACGAAGAAGCGCGTCACCGCGTCGGGCTGAGCGGGCTCGATCGCGTAGGACACCAGCTCGCGCGGCGGTTCCTTCGAGCCCTCCGGCGGTGGGATCGACGCCGGCTGAAAGTTCACCTTGCTCGGTCCGGTGCCGAGCGCCACGGTCATGAAGTAGTTGTCCTCGACGCCGGCGTAATTGAAGGTGCCGTCGTGCTCTGGCTGCTTCGCGATATCGGCCGGAGTCAGTCGCGCGACTTTTCCGTTCTGATAGAGCAGTCCGCCGGCCTTTGCCACGTAGCGGCTGACCTCGCCGACGTCCCCAATCGCGGGGCCCCACAGGACCGCGGGGTTCAGCGGCCGGTCGCCTTCCGCCACCGTCGACCGGAAACCGACCACGTAGGACGACGGCTGAAGGTGGAACTCCTTCACCGCGTGAACGCCTGCGCTGTCGCGATATTCGAACCGCAGATCGACCGGCGCTGACGTCACCGGCTCTGACGGCGCGCCGCTGACCGCGTAGAGCGCGCCATTCAGGGTTGCTGTGAGCGCGTCATTCGGCACTCGCAGCGTGAAGGGCAGGGGCTGCGTCGGCAGTTTCTGTTCGACGAGTTCCTGCGGCTGCTTGCTTGAATCGAGAAAGTGTTTCAGACGCCAGCTCTTGAGCCGCGCACCGCGGTTAGTGAACACGGCGATGACGTCGCGCGTTTCAACGCGTACGTCGCGCTCCTCGGTTTCGCTGACAACAGGCGCTGCCGTTGAGGCCGCGGTTGCGGGAGGCGGCACCGCGGCGACAGCCGACGAGGCATTCGACGGTGTGGAAGGGCCTGGAGTCGTGCTCGTGCCGCTGCCGACCGGCGCAGACGAGGTCGCGCCTGGTGTCTTCGGCGCGGTCTTCGGCACCGGTTTGACGAACAACGCCTGCCACGTGTACAGAACGATGAAGGCGAGAAAGATCGCGAGGAGAACTCGTCGTTCCATCTAGAGCGGCACCGGATCGTGCCCAGCCGCGCAGAGCGGGTGACACCGGACGAGGCGACGCGCCGCCAGCCAGGAACCTTTCAGGACGCCGTGCCGGCTAATCGCCTGCGCGGCGTAATCCGAGCAGGTTGGCAGAAAGCGACACCCAGCCGGCAATTGGGGCGAGATGAACAATTTGTAGCCGCGGATCAGTTCAAGGACCGCTCGGGCGGACCACGCGGCGGGCAAGGAGTTTTCGGTAATCGGTTTCAAGGGTACTCAGGCTGGCGTCGAGGAGCTCGCGCTTGGGGACGACGACGACGTCAAACCCATCCGCGATCTTGTTCCGACGGAAAACCTCTCGAATCAGTCGTTTCGCTCGATTTCGCTCGACGGCGCCACCGAGCTTCTTCGTGGCGGCGATTCCCAGCCGGCCAACGCCGCCGTTTGCCAGGAGGAACACCGTGCAATACCGGCTGTGAACTCGAAACCCACGGTTGTAGACCTGCTGGAACTCCGCGCGGCGGCGAATGTGTTCGGCTGGCCGGAATTTCAGATTTACTCGCTGCTAACAGTAAGACGCTTGCGGCCCTTCGCACGTCGCCTCTTCAGCACGAGGCGCCCGTTCTTGGAGCTCATCCGCACCAGAAACCCGTGCGTGCGCTTGCGATGGCGCGTGTTGGGCTGAAACGTCCGCACTCCCTTAGCCATGACATCCCTTCGGAATAAGTCGAACCGTCAATGTTAGCGAACGCGTTCTGAGAGTGTCAATCGAGCGGCAGGTGTGTTACAGTCGGCGTCCTTTCCCGGAACATTCCTCCGCAGTAATTCCATGCACGTTTGGTCTCTTCCCAGAGTTTTCCACACCTGTGGAAAAAACTGTGGAAAATCGCGGGGTTGCGCGAAGTGTGACGGTTTCAGGCCCGAAAAACCGCGTTTTTTAGCCGGCGCCGGCCGGGAAAGCCTGAAAAATCGCGATTTCTTGGCAGGCGAAAGGTCCGTGAAGTGAGCGTCTGGGACGACATCCTTGCCCGCATCGAGACGAAAGTAAACCGCCACAGCTTCTACACCTGGTTCCGGCCCACGAGTTTTGTCGCCGAGGACCGGCAGTCGGTGACGGTCCGGGTGCCCAACCCGCTCTTCAAGGACTGGCTCACGAAACACTACGCCGGGGTGATCGCCGAGGCCATGAGCGAGGTGCAGCGGCCGAATCTCGCGCTCAACTTCGTGGCGGATCCCCAGTCCGACATCGCGATCATTCCGCTCAGCCCCGAGGAAACCGCCGCCATCGACAGCGCGCCGCCTGCCGCCGCCGCCGCCCCACTGCCTGGCCCGGCCGGTCTGAATCCTCGTTACACGTTCGACACGTTCATCGTCGGGTCGTCGAACCAGTTTGCGCACGCGGCCTGTCGGGCGGTGGCCGAGGCGCCGTCGCGCTCCTACAACCCGCTGTTCATCTACGGCGGCGTGGGCTTGGGGAAGACTCACCTCATGCACGCCGTTGGTCAGTATGTGCTCCAGCACGATCGAAATCTGAAGCTGACCTACATCTCGTCGGAGCGCTTCATGAACGAGATGATCAATGCGGTCCGGTACGATCGCGTGCTCGATTTTCGCGAGCGCTACCGATCCGTTGATGTGTTGCTGGTCGACGACATCCAGTTCCTCGCCGGCAAGGAAGGGACGCAGACGGAGTTTTTTCACACGTTCAACGCGCTTTACGACTCGCAGAAGCAGATCGTGCTCAGCAGCGACTGCCCGCCGCACGAGATCCCGGCGCTCGAGGAGCGCCTTCGATCGCGGTTCGAATGGGGACTGACGGCGGACATCCAGTCGCCGGATCTTGAAACTCGCGTGGCCATCCTCAAGAAGAAGGCGGAAACCGAAGCGGTGCCGCTGGCGGACAACGTCGCGATGTACATCGCGGGAAAGGTCAAGTCCAACATCCGCGAGCTCGAAGGATCGCTCATCCGGCTGATCGCGTTTGCGTCGTTGACGGGTCAGGAAATCTCTTTGCCACTGGCGCAGGACGTGCTCAAGAACATCCTCGACCACGAGGAGAAGGCCGTCACGATCGAGGCGATTCAGAAGTTCGTCGCCGATTACTACAACCTGAAGATGCAGGACCTCAAATCGCGCAACAACTCGAAGTCCGTCGCCATGCCGCGCCAGATCGCCATGTACCTGTGCAAATCACTGACGCACGCATCGCTCCCCGAAATCGGGCGCAGCTTCGGCGGGAAACATCATTCGACGGTGATCCACTCGATTCGGAAGGTCGAAGACCTCCGCAAGAAGGACGGAGATTTCAACATCCTGATCGCTAATTTTCTGGAAGGTTTCCGGTAGAGGTTGAGGTTTTCCACACCTGTTGAATTTGCCAGGTGCGGATGACTGTGGACCGATTTCAGCCGTCCTGGCCGACCGGTTTTACGAACCATTCGAAGCACGTTTTTTCCACACCGTAAGTTACTGATTGTCAAGAACTAACGAGGAGGGTTCACTTTTCAACACACCCTCTCTTCCTATATAATTTCATATTCTCGAATCTCTCCTCTCCTTAGGGGATCGCGGGCGCCCGAACCCCCGCCCATTTCGAGGTCAGCACAGCCATGGAACTTGTCGTCCGCAAAAACGATCTTCTGCGAGAACTGCAACTTTTTCAGGGGATCGTTGAGCGCAAAAACACGATTCCGATTCTGGCCAACGTGTTGATGGAAGCGAAGGGCGACGAGGTGCGCTTTCTTGCCACGGACCTCGAGGTGGCGCTGCGCAGTAAATGCCAGGCGACGATCGCCAAGGGCGGTTCGCTCACGTTGCCGGCGAAAAAGTTTTACGAAATCGTGCGGTCGCTGCCTGAAACGGACATTCGCATTGCCGAGGACAAGGGCGGCGTCAAGGTCGCGGCGGATCGGTTCGATTCGCGCATGCAGACGTTGCCGCGCGAAGATTTTCCGACGCTTCCTGAATCCGGCGGCACTCCGAGCGCAACGTTGTCTCGTACGTCGGTCAAGGAGATGGTCTCCAAGACCCAGTTTGCGATCACGGGAGAGGACACGCGCTTTTTCCTCAACGGCGCGCTCTTTGTGTTGAAGCCCAACGAGATGAGCCTGGTGGCGACCGACGGTCATCGTCTTGCCATCGTGACGGTCGCACGCGAAGGTCAGAACAAGAAAGACGCGGACGAGGTGCGGGCGATCCTGCCGAAGAAGACGCTCGGCGAGTTGGCCAGGCTCCTCAACGAAGGCGATGGCGACATCGCCTACGAGCGTGGCGAAAACCACTTGTTCTTCGATGTTGGCGGCCGGCTGCTGATTTCACGGATGATCGACGGTCAGTTCCCCGCCTACGAGCGCGTCATCCCGAAGGGTAACGACAAGCACATCGAGTTCGAGCGCGATCGCCTCACGAACGCGGTCAAGCGAGTGGCGTTGCTCTCGAACGAGCGATCGCGAGCGGTGAAGATTCAGATCGACAAGGGCAAGGTGGATGTCTCGTCCAGCAGTCCGGAACTCGGGGAAGCGAAGGAAACGCTGCCCGTCGACTACGACGGCGGGGCCATGCAGATCTGCTTCAACGCCCAGTACGTCCTCGACTTCCTGGCGGCGGTTTCCACTGACGTGGTGTCGCTCGATCTCAAGGACGAGGTGAGTCAGGCCGTGATGAAGCCGGTCGGCGCCGAGGGCTACGACTACACCTACGTGATCATGCCGATGCGGGTCTGACAGGGCGGACACCGTGTCGCCCCTACAAGGCGTAGGGGCCACCCCGGTGCCGGCCACAACATTCATGGAACACACAGGCCGATCCGAAGACAAGGACATCCCGCCGTTGACGCCGGAGGTCCCGGCGGGCAACAACGGACACGGGAACGCCGACGACTACTCCGCCGACAGCATCAAGGTGCTCGAGGGCCTCGAAGCGGTGCGGATGCGCCCGGCCATGTACATCGGGTCGACCGGGCCAACTGGACTGCATCATCTCGTCTACGAAGTCGTCGACAACTCGATCGACGAGGCGCTGGCTGGCTTCTGCGATCAGATCAACGTCACGATTCACATCGACGGCTCGGTGACGGTGATCGACAACGGCCGCGGCATTCCCGTGGATCGCCACACCAGTGGCAAGTCCGCGGCCGAAGTGGTGCTGACCGTGCTGCACGCCGGCGGCAAGTTCGACAACGACAGCTACAAGGTGTCCGGCGGCCTCCACGGCGTCGGCGTGTCCGTGGTCAACGCACTCTCCGAGGCGCTCGACCTCGAGATCTGGCGCAACGGTCAGGTCTACACGCAATCGTACGAGCGCGGGATTCCGGCGGCCGGGCTCGAGATCACCGGCACGACGAAGCGGCGTGGTACGAAGGTCACGTTCCGGCCCGACCCGCAGATCTTCGAGACCACGGTCTTCAGCTTCGACACGCTTGCACAGCGTTTGCGGGAGCTCGCCTTCCTCAACGGTGGCATCGTCATCACGCTCGATGACGAGCGGGACGGTAAGAATCACAAGTTCCACTACGACGGCGGCATCGTCTCGTTCGTCACGCACCTCAACAAGAACAAGTCGGCCGTGAACGAAAAGCCGATCTACATGCGGGGCGAGAAGGACGGGATCGAGGCGGAGATCGCGCTGCAGTGGAACGACGGCTACGCGGAGATGGTCTATTCCTTCGCGAACAACATCAACACGCACGAGGGCGGCACGCACCTGTCCGGGTTCCGATCGGCGCTGACGCGTACGATCAACTCGTACGCGACCAAGAACAATCTCGCGAAAGACCTCAAGGAAAGCGTCACCGGCGACGACATCCGCGAAGGCCTGACCGGCGTCATCAGTGTCAAGATTCCGCATCCGCAGTTCGAAGGACAGACGAAAACCAAGCTTGGCAACACCGAGGTCAAGGGGATCGTCGAGGCGATCGTCAACGACAAGCTTGGCGCCTACCTCGAAGAGAACCCGACCGTCGCCAGGAAGGTCCTGGGCAAGGCGATCGATGCGGCGCGGGCACGCGAAGCGGCTCGCAAGGCACGCGACCTGGTCCGCCGGAAGGGCGCGCTCGACGGCAGTTCGCTGCCGGGCAAGCTGGCGGACTGCCAGGAGCGGGATCCGGCCCTCAGCGAGCTGTACATCGTCGAGGGCGAGTCGGCAGGGGGGTCGGCCAAGCAGGGTCGCGATCGCCGCTTCCAGGCCATCCTGCCGCTCAAGGGCAAGATTCTGAACGTCGAGAAGGCACGCTTCGACAAGATGCTGGGGAGCGACGAGATCAAGACGATGATCGCGGCGCTCGGCTGCGGTATCGGCGCGGAGGATTTCGAGCTGGCCAAGCTCCGCTATCACCGCATCATCATCATGACCGACGCGGACGTCGATGGCTCGCACATCCGCACGCTGCTGCTGACGTTCTTCTACCGCCAGCTGCCGGCGATTATCGAGAACGGTTATGTCTACATCGCGCAGCCGCCGCTGTTTCGCGCGAAGCGCGGCAAGTCCGAAACCTACATCAAGGACGAGCGCGATCTCGAGACGTTCCTGATCAAGCGGTCGATCGAAGGACGCACCGTGCGGATTCCAGCGACCAGCCGCGTCATCGCCGGCGGCGAGCTCGAGAAGCTGCTGCAGAAGATGATCGCCCACCAGAAGTTTCTGCACACGGTCGAGCGCCGCGGTCACCCCCGTGAAATCGTCGAAGCGCTGCTCGAGGCGGGCGCCGATCGCGAGTACTTCGCCGACAAGGAGCGCCTCGAAGGGCTCGCGCAGACGCTGAGCAATGAGACACGTACCGTCACCGTGGAGCGTGACGAGGAACACAATCGCTACCTGCTCCAGATCGAGGATCGCTCGAGCGGCTACCCGCGGCAGCATACGATCGGCGTCGACTTCGTCACCGCCGGTGAGTATCGAACGTTGCTCGCCAACCACCGCGACCTGCCCGCGCTGCAGCAGCGGTTACGCGAGGCGGCGCAACTGTCGTTCGCAGCCGGTGGTCCGGCATTCGAGCGCAAGGGATTGCGACAGTGGGATTTCGGCGAGCTGCCGCAGTCGCTCGTGTCGGCTGCCGTGTCGGTCGCGGTGACCTCAACGGAGGCGCCGGGCAGCGCCGAGGTCGGGGTGACGCTCACGTCATAGGTGTCACC
>Ga0209811_10000807_pt1 | contig 11624 bp, 7 predicted proteins | sample Coa_R1_6_FD_187161 | JGI IMG/M metagenome (GOLD analysis project Ga0209811, IMG submission 187161) | Surface soil microbial communities from Centralia Pennsylvania, which are recovering from an underground coalmine fire. - Coalmine... | ecosystem: Environmental > Terrestrial > Soil >...
CCGCAACCGGAATCGAATTCGCTGTTCAACTTCAACTTCGGCGTCGGCGTGCGGGTGGCTATGAACGAGAAGCTCGCGACCCGGTTCGAGGCCCGCTGGCGCGTCACCGACACGAACCTCCAGACCAGTAGCGGACTCTGGTGTGACCCGTACGGCTACTGCTACTCGTACTCGTCCAACTGGTACAACGCTGGCGAGTTGGAGGCGGGGCTCAGCTACTCGTTCAAGTGAGCCGTCAGCGCGCGTAACGACTTGCCACCGCGGGCTCCAGGGCCCGCGGCGGTCGCGTTTTCGCAGGGCCCGCGCTGCGGAGGAGTCGGCCGCACGGCGACGTGAGCGCCGGTCGGCAAGGGCCGGAAGAACGAGCCTTCCAACTCCGGCTCGAGTTGGCTAAGATACGGTTCCGCGGGACGACCCGGAGGCCAGCCGCCCGAGTCGAACGCAGAGCACAGCACCGCGCTTGGGGCGGTCCACAGGCCGAATCCGGGTTCGTGATGTCGCTGCCGGTTCGACTCAGCAACGACCAACGGGTGCTGATCTTCGCGCCCGCTGGACGCGACTCCGCCGCGTCCCGCTCCATCTTGAGCCGGGCCGGCATCGAGACCTTGATCTGCACCGGCACGGCCTCGGTGTGTCGCGAGGTGGAGTCCGGAGCGGGAGCTCTCCTGGTCGGCGAGGAAGCGGCCACGCTCACGGCCACGAACGCCCTGTCCGACGCACTCGCCCACCAGCCCTCGTGGTCCGACCTCCCGATCCTGATGCTCACGGGGCCCGGCCCGGACTCTGCCGCCGCGATCACCGCCGCCGCCAGGCTCGGGAACGTCACGCTGCTCGAGCGGCCGGTGCGCGCGGCGAGCCTCGTGAGCGCGGTACGGGCGGCGCTGCGTGCGCGGCAGCGGCAGTACGAGCTCAGGGACCGGCTCTCGCTCCAGACGTTGCTCGCGGCCATCGTCGAGTCCTCGGACGACGCCATCGTGGGCAAGACGTCGGAGGGCATCATCCTCACCTGGAACACGGCCGCGGAGCGGCTGTTCGGGTACAGCGCCGAGGAGGCCGTGGGCCGGCCGATCACGATCGTGATCCCGCCCGACCGGCTCGACGAGGAGCGGAGGATCCTGGCCAACATCCTCCGCGGCGAGCGCATGACCCACTTCGAGACCGTGCGCATGACCCGGGACGGCCGGCAGTTCGACGTCTCGCTCACCATCTCACCCATCCGCGACGCCTCGGGCCGCATCGTCGGCGCGTCGAAGGTGGCGCGGGATATCTCCGCCAAGAAGCAGGCGGAACAGGCCCTGCGGGAGGCCGACCGGAGGAAGGACGAGTTCCTCGCCACGCTCGCGCACGAGCTCAGGAACCCGCTCGCCCCGATCCGCAATTCGCTCACGCTCCTGGAGATCGCCGGTCTGGAGGACCCCACGATCGAGCGCGTGCGCGGCATCCTCGAGCGCCAGGTCGGGCACATGGTGCGCCTGGTGGACGACTTGATGGAGGTGTCGCGGATCACGCGCGGCACGATCGAGCTGAGACGGGAGCGGCTCAACCTTGCGGACGCGATCCGCAGTGCGCTCGAGACCAGCGAGCCGCTGATCCGGCGCGCGGCGCTGGACCCTGCGCTTGAGCTTCCCCCGCAGGCCCTGTACGTGGATGCGGATCCCGTCCGCCTGACCCAGATCATCTCCAACCTGCTCAACAACGCCGCGAAGTACAGTGGCCGCTCCCGCGTGGTCGTGCTCACCGCCCGCGGCGAGGGCGGGGAGGCGGTGGTCTCGATCCGGGACTTCGGCGTCGGGATCCCCGCGGACATGCTCGAGCGCGTCTTCGACATGTTCGCGCAGGTCCCGGGCCCGGGTCGCGGCGGCCAGGGCGGCCTCGGGATCGGCCTCACCCTGGTCCGGAGCCTGGTGCAGATGCACGGCGGCAGCATCGCCGCCACCAGCGAGGGAGAGGGGAAGGGCAGCACGTTCACGTTCCGCCTGCCGTTGGTGGAAGCTCCGGCTCGCAGCCCGGAGCGCCCCACCAGGCGCGCGGCACGCGGGCTCTCGCTGCGGGTGCTGGTGGTCGACGACAACCGCGATGCCGCCGAGAGCATGGGGCTCGTGCTCGCGCGCGCCGGGGCCGAGGTCGAGGTGGTGCACGATGGTGCCTCCGCGCTCGATCGCGTCGAAAAGTTCCATCCCGCGATCGTCCTGCTCGACATCGGCATGCCGGAGATGGACGGCTACGAGGTGGCGCGACGCATCCGTGCGCGCCCGGCGCTCCGGGACGTCCGGCTCGTGGCGCTCACCGGGTGGGGGCAGGCGGAGGACCGGCTCCGCTCACGAGAAGCCGGCTTCGATCACCATCTCATCAAGCCCGCGGGAATCGATGAGCTGTGCGCGCTGCTGCCGAGCACGCGGGATAGCGCCGGGTCTCGAGACTGAGTCGCGCTCCGCGGCCCGCGGCTTCAGAAGCGGAACAGGCCCACGAGCTGGAACTGGTTCGCGTGCGCGTTCTGGCCGTCCTTGTTCTCGCGCTCGCCGTAGATGTACTCGATACCAGCATCGACGCGGCTGGAAGGGGAGAACACGAGGTTCACGGCGAATCGATTCGTCCGCTTGTAGGACTCCGGCGGCATGAAGTCGAAGTTGTTCGCGGCCACCAGGCTCCATAGGATCGTCGACCGCAGGTTCATGGTCTGGAGCTGCTTCCACTCCTTCCAGCTGTGCTCGTAGCCCACGTACCAGCCCAGGACGGGCAGCGCTCTGAGCTCGCCGGAAGTCGTGTCGAATACGGCGTCGAGGCCGCTCGTGTTACTCAGGTCATTCGGGTTCAGGTCGTTGATGTAGCGCGCGATCCCCTTGCCGGCATTCACCTGGTAAAGAACGCGGTCGGTGAGATGTTTGACGGGGACGATCACCACACCGCTCACGCTGCCGCCAGCTCCCCAGGTGGAAGTCACCTGCCCGGTGCTCGACTGGGCGCGGATCTGGCGCAAGACGCCCGCAAGCTGAACGTGCCCTCCCTTGCTCAGCTCGAAAAACTCCCTCAGGATCAGATCGGGGATGAGGTTCACGCCCGTGCCCCCCGTCACGGAGACTTGGGGCGTCTCCAGGGCCACCGCGACGCGGTTCTTGTTCTTCGTCCACCAGTAGCGCAGCTGAGGCTGGCGGATGACGTTCTCCGAGCTGATGCCTTCGAAGTCCAGGTCCTCCAGCTCGACGTACGGATCCGAGAACGTCGACCAGGTCTGTCCGACGATGAAGCCGCGATACTGTGCGTAGGCGTGCCGCAACCGGAACTGGTCGCCGGCCCCGGCGAAGTCCCCTTCGAAATAGGCTCGCACCTCCTGAGCGCCTCCGGGCGTGCGGAACTCGATGTTGAGTCGGCTTGCCCGCGCCGAGATGTTCGTGCGCCGCGCGTCGCCGGCCGTCTGTGGCACACCCACGGGGATCGAGCTCGTGAGGAATCGGTCGTCGGTTCCGAGCGGATCGAGCGTCAACACCACGGCCGTGCGGATGCGGGCGCCGAACTTGATGGCCGCGTCGGAGCCCGGGATGCGGATGGAGCCGGGGAAATCGCCCGCGGAAACGACGTCGGGCGGCAACTCGGGCGACTTCTGCGAGGCAGACTCCACCTTCTTCAACCGTTCCTCGAGCTTCTCCTCCCACGCCGGGAAGCCGCCCTGGCTCTCGAGGATCTCGAGCCGCTTCTTCATGTCCACGAGCTGCGTGTCGAGGCTGGCGAGCCGCGCGGCCTGACGGGCGACGACCACGGCCTGGCTGTCCGCCGAGATCGAGAGCGAATCGATCAGCGCGCGCTGCCGCTCGACCAGGACCTGCTGCTCGTCGATCCGCTGCCTCTGATCGTCGATGCGACGCTTCTGCTCGGCGAGCTGGGCGGACGTGCTCGGCGTCGCCCGCTTGGCCGGGGCCTTCGCAGCAGGCTTCGACGCCGTCTGTGCCCAGGCGAGCGGCGCGGGGGCGATCGCCAGGGCGAGAGCCACGGCCCCGGCGAGCACCGGCCCGAGCGGCCGCCCACCCGCGCGCCGCAGAGCCGTCAAAGCAGGATGTCCGTTCCGAGCGAGAAGATCGTGCCCGTCATGCCCGCCGCGTAGTAGCCGAAGTTCGAGCCCGCGGGCGAGCGGTCGACGTGGAGCACGTGCAGGTTCAGCCGCCACTGGCGATTGCCGTACGGATAGAAGCTGGCCCCGCCGCCCAGCTCCCACGGGTTGCGCCGGAACGCATCGAACTCGTACGAGCCCAGGCCGTAGATGCCGAGCTTGGCCGGCACGACCATGTGCATCGCCTCGGCGAAGAAGCCGCGGTCGTGGATGTGGCTCAGCGGCAGGGGACCGGTGGCCTCGAAGTTCGAGAGGATACGGTACGTGAACTCGCTTTGGAACGAGAAGCCCTTGTACTTGGCACCGGCGTCGAACGACAGGTCCTGGTACGTGAGCTTCGTCACCGTGACGCCGTCCGCGAGCGCGCCCACCTCGAACGGGTTGACGCCGTCGGAGAGGCGGATCTGCGTCGCCTTGGGCGGGGCGTCGGTCGCAGAGTACCGGCCCTCGCGCGTGGTGCAGGCGGAGAGGCCGAATTGCGTCGCGACCGCGTTGTGCTGCTCGAGGTCGCCAAAGCCGCCCCGGGGTCCGAACTCACCGGTGGTGGGCTGCGTCCACACGCTGGCGCTGTAGGCCATGTCGCGGTTGTCGTCGGCCACGGTGTTTCCAAGCTGGCTGATGCTGCGGTCCACGGCCACGGTGTAGAAGACCCGCCGGATCCTGCCCGTGGCCCACGCGCCGGACGCGAAGCCGCCGCGCAGGAACTCCTCGTTCATCACCCGGTCGCTTCCCGCCCAGAACGGCCAGGAGCCCTGCAACGACCGGACCGTGAGGTTGGGCGAGATGCCGACGCCGAACGTCATCTTCTCCGACATCAGGTAGCGCAAGTTCCCGAACACCAGCGTCTGCTCGGTCGAGGCCAGCGACCAGGCCGTGAGGTTGTAGCGGAACTTTGGATCCACGAACCAGCCGGTGAGCCACACCATGCTGCGGTGCCAGTTGATGTCGTTCCGGGCCTTCGCCGTGCGGGGACGGCCGAGATGATCGGTGAAGTTCTGCTGCGCGGGCGTCTGGTTGATGTAGCGGAAGAGCCCGTAGACACTGATGTTGAGCGAGCCGCGCGCGGTATGGATGATGTCGAAGCCGGATCCCGGCGTGAACTGCCCTTGGTACAGGTTCTCGTACTTCTCCATCTGCTTGACCTGCATCGAGTCGATGACCGGCGGCGGCCCTGCGTCGTCCTGGGCCCGCGCCGCTGTGGGCCCGAGCCCAAGCACCAGCAGCAACACGCCGCCCCATCGCACAACGCGTCTCATGATGTGGGTCATTTCGTCGTCTCCCTTGAGGGCGCAATGACTTGACGATCCAGCGCGGCTCGATCCAACCCGACCTGATGCGGCTCAGGGGCCGGCGCCCGAACCAGGCCAGCCCCTGACACCTCGCTCCTCTATTGCGCGTCGCGCGCGTTCAGCGCGGCTTCACAGCGTACGGGTTGCCGCCGACGGCGTTCGAGATCTCGGCGATGGTCTTCTGCGCCTTGACGCTGTTGCCCGCGGCGTCGAGCGGGGGAGAGATGACCGCGATCCCGAACTTGCCCGGTGAGACTGCGATGACGCCGCCGCCCACGCCGCTCTTGCCGGGCATCCCGGTCAGGTAGAGCCACTTGCCCGAGTCGTCGTAGAGCCCCGCCGTGGCCATGACCGCGAGCACTTTCGGCACGTTCTCGGTCTTCATGCACTGCTTGCCCGTCACCGGGTTCTTGCCGCCGTTCGCGAGCGTCGCCGCCATCATCGCCAGGTCTTTCGCGTTGACGTTCACGGCGCACTGCTCGGTGTAGATGTCGCACGCGCGCAGCGGCTCGGCCTTGATGTGGCCGTACGCGTACATGAGCATGGCGATGGCCTGGTTGCGCTGGTTCGTCTCCGCCTCGGACTTGAAGACGGGCTGGTTCACCGCGAGCGCGCGGCCCGCGAAGTCGCCATACCACGCCAGGATCTTGTTCCAGATCTCGTCGCGCGAGGATCCGCCCACCATGCTCGTGGCCGTGATGGCGCCCGGGTTCACCATGGCGTTCATCTCGCTGCCCTTGTACTGCTCGACGGCGTTGATCGAGTTGAACACCTGACCGGTGGCGTCCACGCCCATGTTGTTGGCGATCGCGTCGGGGCCCTGCTCCTGCATGACGAGCGCCATCGTGAACACCTTGGAGATCGACTGGATCGAGACCTCCGAGGTGAGGTCGCCCGTGGAATACACCTTGCCGTCGGCGGTCACGAGCGCGATGCCGTAGATGTTCGGATCCACCTCGGCCAGGGCCGGGATGTAGTCCGCGTTCTTGCCTTCCTTCAAGTCCTTGAACTTGGCGTACGCGGCGTTCACGGCGTCCTGGTAGGCCGGTCCCGCAGTGGCGGCGGCAGGCGCGGCCTTCTTGGACGACTTCTGGGCCAGAGCGGGAGGGCTGATCGCCATCAGCGCGAGCGCGACGACAGGGAGCAGACGCCGCCACGAGGCGGTGCGACGATTTACGCGGATTTCAGCCATTGAGATCCCCCAGGTTCGGCCCGGAGTGCCCGGGCCAACGGATACCCAGCCATTGCGTTCGAATACGTTCCTTCCGATGATCCGGTCAGAGCATCAACTGCATTCGGCCCTGGAAGAAGTGCGTGGCGCCGTTGGTGCCGAACCGGTCCAGCACGCCGTAGCCGTATCCGAGCGTGAACCGGAACTCGTAGGAGGGGTACCAGGCGAGCATCGGCGACACCCTCCAGAACTTGCCGCCCTGAATGGTCCCGCTGTTGGCGTCCACGTAGCTGGCGTGGAGGGTCGCCTCGAAGGCTCCGATCCCGCCCTTGAAGAGCGAATGTTTCGGATAGACGAAGCCGAACAGCCCGCCGCGGGTGTTGTACGCGCGTACCTCGCCGGTCATGAGCCACGACGCCCAGAGGTCGCCGCCATCGAACTGATGATCCCCCGCGGAGGCCTCGGTCTTCACGAAGTAATACGCGCCTCCGAACAGCCACGATTTGTCACGGTACCAAACCTCGGGACCGATCACCTTTTCGTGTTCTGCGGGGAAGACCCCGGTGTCGAGGAAATAGGGTGCCGTGCTCGCCTCAGGTCTGGCCTTGAGCTGCGTCTTTCCATCCTTCGGATTGCCGTATTTGAGATTCACGGCGAGATGGAGGACCTCCCCTTTGGATTCGGAGAGAAGCGGCAGCCAGGCCACGCGCGCGGCGTACTGCTGGTCCATGAACGGATAGAGCGGATTCTTGAGCAGCGTCTCATTGAAATACCCGAGGTTCCACACGAGGCTCTGCTTCGGCAGGTATCCCATCCACCGGATGCCATCGTTCTGGATCGGGATGGTCATGTCCTCGATCGCAGTGCGCTCCAGACCCATGATCGAGGCCCCGGACATGTGCTTGATCATGGACGTGCCGAGCTTCGTGCGGCCGATGAAGAGATGCCCCCAGATCTCGGGGACCGCGACGATGATGCCGGTCTCCCGGAACAGCCATTGATCGTTGAGGCCGTCGCGCATGTACCCGACCTTCCATTCGAGGAAGCGCTTGGACCTGGGGAAGGTTCCGGAGGCGAGCAGTCGGACGTCGCGCCATTTCGAATCGGGACTCTTCAGATCGCCCCACTGGTCGACGCTGCCAGCGTCCTGGCTGTACCCGTTGACGTCGTACATGGCGTTGTATCCGAAATGGAGCGTGTAACTCTCGCCCTTGAAGTCATTCCAAGTGACCAGCTTCTGGTCGTACGGGGGACGCGGCGCGTCCGCCTCGGCCGCCTCGACCGTACTGTCGATCGTGGCGCCCGCCGCGAACGGCTGCTCCTGCGCCTGGGCACGAGCAACGCCGGTCAGGATGGGCAGCAGCGAGAGGACGAGCATCGGCGCGACCGCGCCGATGCTCGTGAGGATCGGTTTTCTGCGGCATGTGGCCGAGGTCCGAACGATCGCACCTGTCATCGTTTAGTACCGGTCGAAGTAGCCCTGGATGGCCTTCGCGTCCTTGGTCTTCATGAGGGCCAGCTGCAGAAGGACGCGCGCCTTCGCCGGGTTCAGCTCCATCGAGGCGACGGTGCCGAGCTCGTCGTCGTTGAGCTCGATATTGCGCCGGATGATGCCGCCGTTCGTACGGGATGAGCGCACGACCACGACGCCCTTCGCGATCACCGCCTTGATCGCCTCCACGGCCGGTGCCGTCATGTTCCCGTCGCCCACGCCGGCCATCACGATGCCCTTGGCGCCATGCTCCGCGGCCGAGGTGATCATGTCGGGCGACATGTTCGCGTGCGCGTAGACGATGTCCACGCGCGGCAGCTCCGTCACGCCCTCGATCCGGAACTCGCTCTTCATCGTGTGCACGCACGAGGGAACGCGGTACCAGGTCTGCTTGCCGAACAGCGTGGCGCCGACGAGCCCGGCTTCACCGGACGCCATCGTGCCGACGTCGGTGGTGTGGGTCTTCACGATGTCGTGGCCGGAGTGGATGTCGTCATCCACCGTCACCATCACCCCGCGGCCCTTCGCCGTGGGATCGGCCGCGATCGCCACCGCGTTGTAGATGTTCAGCGGCCCGTCCGCGCTCATCGCCGTGGACGGACGCATCGAGCCCGTCAGCACCACCGGCTTGTCGCTCTTGACGACGAGGTTCAGGAAGTAGGACGTCTCCTCCATCGTGTCGGTGCCGTGCGTGATGGCGACGCCGGCCACGTCCGGCTTGGCGAGGATCTCGTTCACCCGCTTGGCGAGCTTGAGCCACACCTCGTCGTTCATGTCCTGGCTGCCGATGCTGGCGACCTGCTCGCCGCTCACGTCCGCGATATCCTTGAGCTGCGGCACCGCGGCGATGAGCGCGTCCACGGCGACCGCGCCGGACTGGTAGCCGGCCGAAGTCCCCGAGGCTGCCGAGCCGGCGATCGTGCCGCCGGTGGCGATGATCACCACCTTCGGCTTCTTGCCCTGCGCCGCGCCTGGCTGGCAGTTCGCCAGCAGCAGGACGCCCACGACCGCCCACAACAACCCTTTGTGCGATCTCATGATGGTCTCCCCAGATGAAAGTTGGTTTGGCGGCACCGGCGCCCGGGCGGCCTACCGCTTGTACTTGCTCTTGTCGAGATTGGTCAGCTTGATCGGGTCGAGCAGGTCCTTGATCTGGTCCTCGGTCAGCACCTTCTTCTCGCGGATGACCTCGAGGATGCCCTTGCCGCTCTTGTACGCCTCGTTTGCCAGCTCGGTCGCCTTATCGTAGCCGAGCACGGGATTGAGCGCGGTCACGATGCCGACCGTGGTCTCCATGTAGTGCGCGAGCACCTTCTCGTCCACGGTGATGCCGTCCACGCACTTGGTGCGCAGCGCCATCGACGTGGTGTAGAGGAGGTGCTGCGACTCGATGTCCGCCAGCCCGTTCAGTGGTTCGTAGGCGTTGAGCTGCAACTGCCCACTGTGCGACGCCAGCGACACCGCGACATCGTTGGCGATGACGCGGAACGCCACGACCCCCATGACCTCGGGCATCACCGGGTTCACCTTGCCGGGCATGATCGACGAGCCCGGCTGCATCGCCGGCAGGTCGATCTCGTTGAGGCCCGCGCGCGGTCCCGACGCGAGCAGGATCAGGTCGCTCGAGATCTTCGCGAGCTTGATGGCCGTGCTCTTGAGCGCCGACGAATAGACGACGAAACCTTGCTGGTCCCAGGTCGCCGAGATCATGTCGGACGCCATCACGATCGGCTTGCCCGTGAGCTTGGCCAGCTCCTCGGCGCACTTCTCGGCGTAGCCTTTCGGCACGTTGATCCCGGTGCCGATCGCGGTCGCGCCCATGTTCTCCGCGTAAAGGTACTTCTCGGCGTCCTTGAGCAGCTGGATCTCGCTCTCGATCGAGAATGCGAACGCGTGGAACTCCTGTCCGACGGTCATGGGCACCGCGTCCTGGAGCTCGGTGCGACCCATCTTCACCACCTCGAGGTACTGGTTCCCCTTGGCGTGAAACGAATCGGCGAGCTTCTGCAGCTCATCGATGAGCTTCGCGTTACGCAGGATCAGCGCCACCTTGATCGCGGTGGGGTAGGAGTCGTTCGTCGACTGCGACATGTTCAGGTCGTCGTGCGGCTCCAGGTACTGATACTCGCCCTTCTTGTGCCCGCCCATCTCCAGCCCGACGTTCGCCAGCACCTCGTTCGCGTTCATGTTCGTCGACGTGCCGGCGCCGCCCTGGTACCAGTCGACCATGAACTGGTCCTGGTACTTGCCGTCGCGCACGGCCTGGCAGGCCTTCTCGATCATGGCCAGGCGCTCGGGCTTCATCGCGCCGACCGCCGTGTTCGCCCGCGCCGCGGCCAGCTTCACGATCGCCCACGCCTCGACGTACCCCGGATAGCGGTTGATCGAGATGCCGGAGAGCTGGAAGTTCTCCAGCGCGCGGGCCGTCTGCACGCCGTAGTAGGCGTCGGCGGGCACGTCCTTGTCGCCGAGCAGGTCGTGCTCCTTGCGCGTCTTGGCCGCCGTACTGGCGGCGGCCGTCGTCGTTGCAGGTTTCTTTGAACTGGAAGTCTTCTGCGCGCCCGCCGGCGAGGCGAGCGCGCAGAGCATCAACAGCAGCACGGCGGCCGTGAACGACCGTCGCGAGCGAAGCATCGGGACCGCCACCCCAGACATGTGAACCTCCCGGGGCCGGTGGCCCCTCGGAAACGCGGCCGGCCCGATCAGTGACCCGCGCCCAGCGAGAGCGCGAAGTTGTACTTGGCGGACACCTGGACGTGGTACTGGTCGACCTTCTCCGTCTTCGCGGTCACGCTATTGAACGTGGTCGTGACGCCTTCCTGCTTGTTCTCGCGGTGGATCCAGCCGCCCTCGATGCCCATCATCACGTTCGGCACCGGCGTGTAGAGCACGTTCGCGAGCACGTACTGGCCGCGCTTGAACGCGTCCGCCGTCTGTCCATCGGAGTTGTCGATGTCGACACTGGAGTATCCGACCGAGCTCGTGAACTTCTTGTTCCAGGTGTGGTCGAGGAACGCGACGATGCCCGTCACCGGCAGCGCCTCGGCGTCGATCGGCTGACCCGGGGGCGTCACCTTGACGCCCACGTCCACGGGCGCGTCGTTGAAGTAGTTCTCGATGCCCTCGCCGTAGACGCCCTGCAGCCGCAGCACGTCCTGGCCGAACTTGAGGTTCGAGCTCAGCGACAGGCCCCAACCCACGACGTCACCCGAGTTGTCCGGGGCCGCGGGGTCCGTGTCCTGCCACTTGATCTGGCGCACGATGCCTGCCCCCTCGATGTAGCCCTTCGAGATCGCCTTCCGATACTCGGCCGAGAGGTCCGGCAACGGGAACAGCGGCTTGAGGGTCGCGATATTGATGTTGTGCTGATCCTCCACATCACCGGCGTCCGCGCTGGCGCCCGGGCGCTCGAGCGCGATCGTGAGGCGCGTGTCGCCCTGGATGGGCATGTAGCGCAGCTGCACGTTACGGAAGAACGCCATGCCGTTCGGGCCCCAGTACTCGAGCGTGTTCGGGAACACGTCGATGTCCATGAAGGGGCTCCAGTACTGGCCGGCGCCCCACTTGCCG
>Ga0209811_10000811_pt1 | contig 11575 bp, 9 predicted proteins | sample Coa_R1_6_FD_187161 | JGI IMG/M metagenome (GOLD analysis project Ga0209811, IMG submission 187161) | Surface soil microbial communities from Centralia Pennsylvania, which are recovering from an underground coalmine fire. - Coalmine... | ecosystem: Environmental > Terrestrial > Soil >...
TGACCCGCATCCGCGACGCGGAGATGCTCAAGTACGTGAACAACGCGTTCCACGCGCTGAAGGTCGCTTTCGCGAACGAGGTCGGCCGCTGGGCGAAGGAGGAGGGCGTCGACAGCCAGGAGGTCATGCGCCTCGTGCGCCGCGACACCAAGCTGAACCTCTCCGGCGCCTACCTGTCGCCGGGCTTCGCGTTCGGCGGCTCCTGCCTGCCCAAGGACCTGCGCGCGGCGAACTCGCGCGCGCGCCGGCACGACCTCGAGCTGCCGGTGCTGTCGGGAATCCTGCGCTCGAACGAGGTGCACCTCGCCCAGGGCGTGCTCCTGATCGAGACCTTCCGCAAGCGCCGTCTCGGCTTCCTCGGCCTGTCGTTCAAGGCCGGCACCGACGACCTGCGCGAGAGCCCGATCCTGCGGGTCATCGGCACGCTCGTCGGCAAGGGCTACGACGTGCGGCTGCACGACCCGAGCCTGGACATGGACCGGCTGCTCGGCGCCAACCGGCGCTTCGTCGAGGCGGAGCTGCCCTATTTGTTCGACAGGCTCCTGCCCGAGGTGGACAAGGTGCTCGCGCACGCCGAGGTGGTGATCATCGGCAATCGCTCGGCGGAGTACCGGGCGATCGGGCCGCGCATCCGGGCGGGCCAGATCGTGGTGGACCTGGTGGCGGCCGTCGACCGCGGGAGCGTGACGGCCGGGGAGTACCATGGCCTTGCCGGCTAGGGTGCTCCACCTCTCCGAGAACCTCACCCTGCCGTTCGATCGCCGCGTGTGGATGGAGCTGAACGCGCTCCACGCCGCGGGCCACGAGGTGAGCGCCATCTGCCCGATGGGCGAGGGCGGGACCGAGGCCTACGAGGTCTTGAGCGGCATCCACGTCTGGCGCTACCCGGCGCCGCCCGCGACCAGCGGGTTCCTGAGCTACGTGTGGGAGTTCGCCTACTGCTGGCTGCAGACGCTGCGGCTCACGTTCCGCGTGTTCGCGCTCCGCGGCTTCGACGTCATCCACAGCGCCAATCCGCCGGACACGTTCTGGGCCATCGCGCTGCCGTTCAAGGCCGCGGGCGTGAAGTTCGTGTTCGACCATCACGATCTCTGTCCGGAGCTCTACCTGTCGCGCTTCGGCGAGCGGCGCGCGGGGTCGCTGCCGCACCGCGCGCTGCAATGGCTCGAGCGCATGCAGTTCGCGTGCGCCGACCTGGTGATCTCCACGAACGAGAGTTATCGCCAGGTGGCGATCGAGCGCGGCCGCAAGCGGCCCGACCAGGTGCGCGTGGTGCGCAGCGGACCGAGCCACGAGCGCTTCGCCACCGTGCACGCGCCCGACCCGGCGCTCAAGCGCGGCAAGCGCTTCCTCGTCGCCTACCTCGGCGTCATGGCGCCGCAGGACGGCGTCGACCACCTGCTGCGCGCGGCACACGCGCTGGTGCGCGAGCACCGCCGCGACGACGTGGGCCTCACGCTGATCGGCGCCGGCGACTCGTATGAGGAGTTGAAGGCACTGTCGTGCTCGCTCGGGCTGGACGGCGTGTGCCGGTTCACCGGCCGCGTCCCTGACGCCGAGGTGGAGAGCATCCTCGCCACCGCGGACGTGTGCGTGAGCCCCGATCCCCGGAACCCGTTGAACGACGTCAGCACCATGAACAAGGTGCTCGAGTACATGGCGTGCGGGAAGCCGGTCGTGTGCTTCGACCTGCGCGAGCACCGCGCCAGCGCCGGCGAGGGCGCGCTCTACGCCGAGCCGAACCGCGACGACGACCTGGCCGCGCAGATCGCGCGCCTGCTGGACGACCCCGCGCTCCGCGAGCGCCTGGGGGCGTACAATCGCCGCCGCTTCCTCGACACGCTGGCCTGGGAGCACAACGCCGGCACGCTGCTCGACGCCTACGAGGGACTATGCGGGACGCGACGCCGATAAAGCTCCTGCTCGTGGAGAGCGGCCGCGCCGTGGGCGGCACCGAGCGCGTCGTCTGGGAGCTGGCCACGAGGCTGCCCGAGGCGCGCTTCGACGTGCGCGTGTGGCTCTCGGACGATCCCGGCGTCGACGAGCTGGCCGCGGCCTTGGAGCAGGCGGACGTGGGCGTCGACCGCGTCGCCGAGGTGGAGAGCCGCTGGGACTGGAAGGGCATGTTCGCCACCTGGTCGAAGCTGCGCGCGTTGAAGCCCGATCTCGTTCACATCCACCACGTCTGGCCCGCTGCCGACCGCTACCTGTCCATGGTCGCGCGCGCCGCGGGGGTCTCGCCCGTGGTGGTGACCGAGCACATCATGGGCGAGTCGCACTCGCGCGGGCAGAGCGCGCTGAAGCGCGACGAGCTGAAGAACGCCGACGCGGTGACCGCGGTGACGGGCGCGATCGTGGACACGCTCGTGCGCGACTACGGCATCGAGCGCTCGCTCGTGCGCGTCATCCCGAACGGCGCCGACCTGCCCGACGAGGAGCGCGAGATGCCGCTCGCTCGCCGCTGGCGCGAGCGCTTCCTCGCCACGCCCGTGAGACCACTGTGGGTGGTGGTGGGACGCCTCGAGGAGCAGAAGGGCCACGACCTCCTGTTCGAGGCGCTGGTGCCACTGCTTCGCCAGGGCCTGGACTTCACGCTCGCGGTGGCGGGCGACGGCTCCCGCCGCAGCTGGCTCGAGCAGCGTGCGCTGTCGCTGGGGCTCTCGCCGCGCGTGCAGTTCGTGGGCCAGCTGGACGACGCCGGCCCGCTGCTCGCAGCGGCCGACGGCGTCATCCTGCCCTCGCGCTGGGAGGGGCTGCCGCTGGTGCTGCTGGAGGCGATGGCGCGCGGGCGGGCGATCGTCGCCACCGCCGTGGGTGGCGTCGCCGACGCGCTCGAGGACGGCGTCACCGGCACGCTCGTGCCGCCGAACGACGTCCGCGCCCTCGCTGCAGCGCTCGAGAACCTCCACCGCCACGCCGACCGCGCGTGGCGACAGGGGCAGATCGCGGCCGAGGTGGCGCGCGACCGCTTCAGCTGGCACGCGGTCGTGGGCGAGTTCGAGTCGGTCTACGACGAGGTGCTGGGCCTCGCCACGGTGACACCGGAGGGGCCCGCCGCCCCACGTGAGTCGTCCGGGCGTGAGGGACGTGGCCGGTGAGGCTGGGCGTGGTCATCCCCTGCTACCGGCAGGAGCGCTTCCTCGGCCGCACGCTCGCCGCGCTCGAGCGCTCGCTCGCCGGCCGTGACTGGCTGGGCGTGCTGGTGCTCGCCGCCAGCGACGGCAGCGCGCCGCTCCCCGAGCGCTCGCCGCACTGGCGCGTGCTCCGCGCCTCGGGCGACCCGGGTGCGCGGCCGCTCACGCCGGGTGCGGCGCGCAACGCCGGGTTCGAGACGTGCGGCGGCGCGTGGGTGCTGTTCGTGGACGCCGACGTCGAGGTCGAGGCCGCATGGGTCGAGCGCGCCTGCCGCGTCGCCGCCACCGACGTGACCGTGGCCGGGCTCTGGGGACGGATCGAGGAGTGGTTCGAGGACGGCGCCCGCGTGCGCTCCGGCGGCCGCGACCTCTACCGCGTCGGCGACGGCGACGCCGAGACGGACTACACCGCCACGCTGTCGTTCTATCGCCGCGACGCGCTCACCCACGTCGGCGGCTACGAGTCGCGCCTCCAGTCCGAGGAGGACTTCGAGCTGGGGCTGAGGCTCCGCCAGGCCGGCTTCCCGCTGCGCACGCTGGCGCCGCTCGCCGCGAAGCATTGGAGCGCGCCGCGCCCGAGCTTCGCCGAGGTGGGCCGGCGCTGGCGCACGGGACTTTGCTTCGGGCCCGGCCAGGCGCTGCGCCTCTACACCGGCCGGCCCGGCTTCGGTGAGCTGGCGCGCCGCAACGCGCACTACTTCGGAACGCTCGCCTTGTGGCTCGCGGCGCCGGTGACGTTCGCTCTCGGTGGCGCACTCGCGCTCGCGGGCTGGGCGCTCGTGTGGGTGGCGCTGTTCGTGGCGATGGCGCTCCGTAAGCGCAGCCCGCGCCTCGCGCTCCACTCGCTCGTCACCTGGTGGGTGATGACCGCCGGGACCGTGGTGGGCTACGTGCGGGGCGGTGTTCCCGCCCCGGCGCCGGTGCGGGAGGTGGCGTGACGCTGCACCTCGCGTGCGACAACGACATCTACCCGCCGCTCTTCGGCGCCACGCAACGGCTTTTCGGATTGGCGCGCGGCATGGCCACGCGCCTCGATGTGCGCGCCCTGTGCGTGGTCCCCAACCGCTCGCGCGGAGCGGCAGCGGAGCGCGTGATGAACGTCGAGATCCATCGCCTGCGCTCGTGGCACACGAGCGTGGCATGGTGGCTCGAGCGCGCCGGCCTGGCGCCGTTCTTCACCGCCGAGGCGGGGCATCGCCGGCGGGCGGACGCCTACCGCGCCGTGCTCGGCGAGCCGGCCCCCGTGCTGATGTGCGACCTCGGTCTCACCGGGCTCTTCGCGGGCGCGGAACGCCAGTTCCGCGTCTACCACGCGCACAACGTCGAGGCCGAGCGCTGGCACTCGGTGGCGCCCCGCGTCATGGGCCGCGAGCGCTGGGGCGTGAAGCTCGCGGAGCTCGAGCGCCGTGCGGTCGCCGAGAGCGACTGCTGCGTGGCGTGCACCGAGGCTGACGCGGCGACGCTCCGCTCGCTCCACGGCGCGCGCGACGTGATCGTGGCGGAGAACGGCTACGACGAAACCAGCATCGCGCCGTCGGACGAGAACGCGCGTGCCCGTGCCCGCGCGCAACTGGGGATCCCCGAGTCGGCCTACGTCGCCGCGTTCGTGGGCGGCGACTGGGCGCCGAATCACGAGGCGCTCGCCTGGCTGGTCGAGGAGGTCATGCCCGCGCTCGCGAACGACGGCTTCGTGCTGCTGGCCGTGGGCGCGGTGGCGCAACGGTTCGCCGGCCGGAGCGAGCGCTGGCTCGTGGCGCGGCCGGCCACACCCGACCTGGGCGCGATCCTCGCCGCAGCCGACGCGGGCTTGAACCCGGTCACGAGCGGCGGCGGCAGCAACGTGAAGCTGCCGACGTACGTCGCCGCCGGGCTCGCGGTGCTGTCGACGCCGTTCGGCCTGCGCGGCCACACCCGGCTCGCCACGGCGGTGATGAGCGTCGAGCGCGCCCGGTTCGCCGACGCATTGCGCCTGCGCCCGCGCGGCTGGGCCGCACGGGGCGAAGCTCCGCCGCCGGCGCTCGCCGACCACGCCTGGGGCACGATCGGCGCCCGGCTCGCCGACTCGCTCGCCACGCGCGCCGCGGTCCGGGCGATCGCGAGAGTCCCAGGCGCCACGGTCGACGTCGCCTCGGGGGCCTCCTCATAACATGCGCGTCGCCATGATCGGGCAGAAGGGAATCCCGGCCACGTACGGCGGCATCGAGCGCCACGTGGACGAGATCGCGCGCCGCCTGGTCGCACGCGGCGTGCACGTCGACGTCTTCTGCCGGCTCTACTACACGCCCACGGGCACGAGCTACCACGACATCGGCCTGCTCCGGCGTCCGAGCGTGCACACGAAGCACCTGGACACGGCGACACACGTGGCGCTGTGCACCGCGGAATCCATGATGCGCCGCTACGACGTCGTCCACTTCCACGCACTCGGACCATCGCTGTTCGCGTCGCTGCCGCGGCTCACCGGCTCGCGCACCGTGGTCACCGTGCACGGACTCGACTGGCAGCGCGAGAAGTGGGGCAAGGCGGCGTCGTGGGTGCTCCGCCACTGCGAGGGCCCGGCGGCACACTTCCCGAACCGCACCATCGTCGTCAGCAAGACGCTGCGCGAGCACTTCCGGAAGGTGCACGGCGTCGAGGCCGCGTACATCCCCAACGGCACGCTCATGCCGCAGCCGCGGCCGCCGCGGAAGCTCGCCGCGCTCGGGCTCGAGCCCGGGAAGTACGTGCTGTTCGTGGGCCGGCTCGTGCCCGAGAAGGGCGTGCACTACCTGTGCGAGGCGTTCAGCGGCATCCACACCGACATGAAACTCGCGCTCGTCGGCGGCTTGAGCTTCTCGCAGGACTACGTGAGCCTGCTCAAGCGCTACGAGAGCGACCGCATCCGGCTCCTCGACTACGTGTTCGGCGAGGCGCTGGAGGAGCTGTGGAGCAACGCCTACTGCGTCGTCCAGCCCTCGACCATGGAAGGGCTGTCGATCGCGCTGCTGGAAGCACTGTCCTACGGGCGCTGCGTGCTGGTCTCCGACATCCCCGAGAACATGGAGGTGGCCGAGGAGTGCGCGCTCTCCTTCCGCTCGAAGGACGTCGAGGACCTGCGCTCGAAGCTGGATCACCTGATCCACCATCCCGAGGAGGTCGAGCGCTACGGCGCCCGGGCGCGCGCGCACATCGCACAGCACTACTCGTGGGACAACGTCGCCGAATCCACGGCGCGCCTCTACGAGGACGTGACGGGGAAGAAGCGATGAGCGTGGGCGCGAGCTGACCCATGGCGCGCGGGAGAACGCAGGCACCGGAGAAGACACGCGCGAAGACCGTTCCCGCGCGGCCGGAGGCGGCGCGGCCGGTCGCGAGGGGTGCCGCGCCGCTCATGGCGAGCATCCCGCAGTTCCTCTACGTGTGCGCGCTGTTGCTCGTCGTCACCCGCGTGGGACTGTGGCTTGCTCAGCTGGCGGCGTACGGGGTGGGGGGCGTCCCGCTGCCGCTGGCGAGCGAGGATGCCTACATCACCTTCCGCTACGCGCGCATGGCCGCGAGCGGCCACGGCCTGATCTACAACGCCGGCGAGCACGTCATGGGTTTCACCTCGCTGCCGTGGACGCTGTGGTGCGCGCTCGGGGCACTCGTCCACGTCGACCTCGTATGGTGGTCGCGGTTCACGAGCCTGATCGCCGACCTGGCGACGCTGTGGCTCGGCTGGCAACTGCTCGCGGGCCCCTCGGGCGCCACCCGGCCGGAGCCGCCGGTGGCGCAGCGCGCGTTCGCGGTGTTCTTCGCCGGCTGGCCGATGTTCGCCGCGGCGGTCGCCACGGGACTCGAGGTGAACGCGTTCCTGGCGCTGGCGCTGCTCTCGTCGTGGCTCGTCGCCCGCGGCTCGCGCGCGGCCGGCTGGGTGCTGGGCGTGTTCGCGGTGATGCGCCCCGAAGGGCTCGCGGCCGCGCTCGTGATCGCGCTCGCCGCGCGCTGGCGGGCGCGGCTCGAGGCGCTCGGTGTGGTCGCGCTCTGTGTCGTGGCGCTCACGGTCTATTACGGGAGCGCGATCCCGCAGAGCGTGGTGGCGAAAGCCATGCTCTACGGCACGCCGGGGCCGTGGGCCGGGCGTCACTGGTGGGAGTGGCTGCTGCCGTTCCCGCTCGGGCGCTTTCCCGTGGTCTCCGAGGGCCAGCACCTGCTGCCGCTCATGGCGGTGTTCGCGGCCGCGGTCGTGGTGGGCGCGCGAGCGCTCGCGCGCGAGCCGCGGTCGGGCGCGACGCTGGCTGCGGGCGCGGGGCTCGTGGTGTGGCTCGGCTACGCCACCCTCGGGGTCGCTTACTTCTGGTGGTACCTGGTGCTGCCGCTGGGAGCGTTCGCGCTGCTCGCCGCCGCGGGCTTCGCGCACGTCGTGCGCGGCCGCGCGATCCCGGTGGCGGCGACGCTCACCGTGCTGGGCACGTGGTCGGTGGCGGTGCCGCTCTACGTCGGGCGCGCACAGGCCGAGGCGGGGTCGTTCGCTCCGCCCGCCGAGCTGCTCGCGGCGCGCGGCACACCGGGGGAGAGCGTGCTCTTGGAGCCGATCGGTTGGATCGGGTACCGGAGCGGGCTGCGCGTGCTCGACGAATCGGGCCTCGTGAGTCCGGACGTCGCGCGGCGCCGAGTGCAGGGCCCGGGCTGGTACACCGACATCGTGCGCCGCGCGCATCCCGACTGGCTCGTGGTGCGAGCGGAGGTGCTCGAGACCGGGGAGGCGTTCGCCGGTGCCGGCGCACCGTTCCGCTCCGCGGCCGAGCGCGACGCCGTGCTCGCCGGCTACACACTCGAGCGCCCGGCTCCAGCGGCGCGCAGCGGCGCGTTCGCCGTGTACCACCGGAGGGCCGGGGGCTGAGGCGTGACGCCCGCCGCGCACCTGTGCTAAGGCTTCACGTTCGATGACCCCAGCCCACGCGGAGCGCGGAGCGCTCATCCTCGCCGGCGGGCGCGGCGAGCGGTTCTGGCCATGGAGCACGGCCTCGCGGCCCAAGCAGCTGCTGCCGCTGGCCACCGGCGGGCGATCGCTGCTCGCGGCCACGTTCGCGCGCGCCACGCGTTCGCTACCGGCCGCGCGGGTCGTGGTGATGACCGCGCGTGACCTGGTCGAGAGCTGCCGGCGCGAATGCCCCGGGGCGATCGTCGTCGGCGAGCCGATGGGACGCAACACGGCGCCGGCCATCGCGGCCGCCGCGGCGTTCTTCGGCGAACGGGATGCCTTCGTGGTCCTGCCCTCCGATCATGCGATCGATGACGAGGCGGCGTTCACTGCCGACCTGGACCGCGCCTTCACGCTCGCGGCCCGCGATGCGGTGCTGGTGACTTTCGGTGTGAAGCCCGGCGGCCCCGACACCAACTTCGGCTACATCCAGCGCGGGACGAAAATCGCAGACCGCGTGCACCGCGTCGCCCGGTTCACCGAGAAGCCCGATCTCGAACGCGCGCGCCAGTACGTCGCGAGCGGCGACTACCTGTGGAACACGGGAATATTCGTGTGGGGCCGGCATACGTTCATGCAGGCGCTGGCCGCGGGACGACCGGCGATCGCGAACGCGTTCGCCGGGCTGTCGTTCGCGCCACGCGCCACACGGGAGTTCGAAGCCATGCTCGCCGAACGGTTCCCGGACCTGGAGTCGATCTCGGTCGATTACGCGGTGCTGGAGAAGGCGCCGAACGTGATCGCGGTCGACGCCTCGTTCGACTGGGACGACCTCGGGAGCTGGGGTGCCTGGGCGCGCCGGCAGCCGCAGGATGCGCGCGGGAACGTCCTCTGGGGTGAGGCCGTGCCCGTGGACTGCGACCGCTGCGTCGTGGTCGGGGACGGGTTCCCTGCCGCTCCACTCGGGCTTTCGGATATGGTGGTCGTGGCCACGCCGCAGGGCACGCTGGTGTGCCGGCGGCAGGACACGGACCAGGTGCGCCGCGTCACCGAGGCGGTGCGCGCGCGCGGGAGCCAGGGATGACGCTTCGACGCGACATGGGATTGACGCTCGCCGTGCTGCTCGCCGCGGCGGCTTCAGGCTGCGCGCCGATGGCCACCAAGCCGGGACCCACCACGGCCAGCACCCCGCCCGCGTCCACCGCGACGCACCCGGCGGCGACCTCCACCGGGACCACACCGTCGACTGCGTCCACAGCGGCTTCGATCGACACCACGACGCCTTCGCCCGCGGCCCAGCGCGTGCTCGCGAGCATCCCCGAGCCACTCACGCCGGCGCAGCAGGCGCTGAATGCGTCGCAGGACAGCACGCGCGCGCACGGGACCGCCGTCGCCCCGGCTGCGGCGTACGACTCGCTCCAGGCCGCCCCCGTCCCCGCGGCGACCCAACCGCTCGGCACGGAGGTCAGCACCGTGACCATGGCGGATTCTTCTTCATCGGCCCCGCCTTCGAATCCGGCCGCAGCGGGATCCGCGACGAGCACGGCTTCCGGGGCCGCTGCGACCGGGGCGGCCGCGGGGGCGGCGGGTGGCGCCGCCGCGGGCAGTGCAGCCTCGGGAGGCGCGGCGACGGCAGGCGCTGCCGGCGCTGCGGCCGCGGGCGGTGCCGCGGCATCCAGCGCCTCGGGAACCGGACCCTGCTGGCGACTTCAAGTGGGAGCGCCGCTCGAGAGCGAGAAGGAGAAGGCCGACTCGCGCCGCGATGCCGCGCAGTCGCTGCTCATGGTGTCGTTCACGATCGTGCCCGAGAAGGGCTACCTGAAGGTGCGCACGACGGACTGCATGAGCCGCGACGCCGCCGACGCGCTCAAGAAGCGCGCGGTGGAGAGCGGGTTCGACGGCGCGTTCCTCGTCGACACCAACGCGGCGCCGCCGCCGCCCGCGCACAAGCACCAGAACGTGCCCGCGAGCAAGCGCAAGCACTGATGCGCAGAGGCCGCGCGAGGTCATGAGCAGCCGCCGGCTCGTCGTCTACGAAGACCGCCACTGGCGCTCGCTCCGGCCGCTCACGGACCTGCTGCCCGTGCCGGCGCTCGCGTTCGGCGCCTCGGACCTCGCCCGCCGCTGGCTCACGCACTCGCAGCTGCCGTTGCACGCGATCGAGGCACGCCCGGGCGCGATGGCGTGCTGGCACGATCCGCCGCAGGCGGCCGCGAGCGGCGGGGAAGGCGAGGCCGTGGTGATCAACGCCGCCGCCCTCCCCGGGCCCTGGTTCGCGGAAGCGCTCGATTCGCGCGCCCCGGCGCTGTGGATGGGCGACGGCCGCATCGCCGGCGCGCGGCTGCCGCTCGCCTCGCTTCGCGGCGGGCTCGGTCGCGGCGAGGACTTCGAGACCGTGCTGCTCGGGCTGGGTTTGCCCGCGCTGCCGGTCCCCGCCGAGTTCATCACCTGGCCATGGGAACTGATGGGGCGGAACGCCGGCGCGATCGCCGCCGACCTCGCCGGGGCGCGCCCCACGGTGACGGGGAGCGTCCACCGCCTCGCCTGCCTCGAGTCGCCCGAACACATCACGATCGCCGAGGGCGCACGCGTGGGCGCGTTCGCGGTGCTCGACGCGAGCGCCGGTCCCATCCACGTCGCGCGCGGCGCGGTCATCGAGCCGCACACGCTGGTGAAGGGGCCATGCGTGATCGGGTCGGGCACGCAACTCCTCGGCGGTGTCCTCTCGGGCACCACGTTCGGGCCCGAGTGCCGCATCGCGGGCGAGGTGGAAGCGAGCGTGTGGCAGGGCTACGCCAACAAGCGCCACCATGGCTTCGTCGGCCACAGCGTGATCGGCGAGTGGGTGAACCTCGGGGCGCTCACCACCACCAGCGACTTGAAGAACAACTACGGCGACGTGCGCGTGTGGATCGACGGGCACGAGGTGGACTCGCACTCGCCCAAGGTGGGCGCGTTCATCGGCGCGCACGTGAAGACCGGCATCGGCTCGCTGTTACCCACCGGCGCCGCGGTCGGCGTGGCCGCGAACCTGTTCGGCGGCGGACACTTCGCCCCGAAGCAGGTGCCGGCGTTCGCGTGGTGGGACGGCGAGGCCATGCTCGAGCACGAGCTCGAGCGCTGCCTCGCCACCGCGCGCGTCGCGGCCTCGCGCCGCGGCCGCGTGCTGGAGCCCGGGGCCGAGGCGGCCCTGCGTGCGCTCCACGGCTCGACCGCGCGAGAACGGCTGCGCTAGACTTGGCCGCTTTGCTTCCGCTCGCCCTGCCGTCCCCGTTCCGAGGACTCGATGCCTGAACTCCGCAAAGACCCCGTCGTCGGCCGCTGGGTCATCATCTCCACCGAGCGCAGCCGGCGGCCGGGGCACTTCACGCCCGAGGCGTCCAACGGCGCCCAAGCGTTCTCGCCGTTCACAGAGGGCCGCGAGGACATGACGCCGGCCGAGGTCTACGCCGAGCGTCCCAACGGCAGCAAGCGGGACACGCCCGGCTGGCTCGTGCGCGTGGTCCCGAACAAGTTCCCCGCGCTCGAGATCGAGGGCTCGCTCGACCGCCGCGGCGAG
>Ga0209811_10000812_pt1 | contig 11571 bp, 11 predicted proteins | sample Coa_R1_6_FD_187161 | JGI IMG/M metagenome (GOLD analysis project Ga0209811, IMG submission 187161) | Surface soil microbial communities from Centralia Pennsylvania, which are recovering from an underground coalmine fire. - Coalmine... | ecosystem: Environmental > Terrestrial > Soil >...
GTCGGCGGCATACACGAGATGAAAATCAGGGAGAGAGAATTAAGGATACAACAAATCCACAACACGTTGATCGTCCGACGAACCTTACTCGTCATACGGGCTCCTTCTGCTTCTCTGCATTATCAACCACGATTGTTTTGAACTCGGACGATCCGCCAGACGTGTTCGCGGAACTTGACGTCGTGGTGGTCGTTGACGTCCCAGGATCAGCGGGTGCGACACGGGTGGCAAACCCGTAGACACCACTCGCCGCCATGGTCACGAGGGCAGACGCCACGGCGACTTGAAAGATGTACGGTTTGTAGACATAGAGCAATACTGCGCCGGTCGAGAGAATGGCGAGTACGGGCGGTGCCCATTTCGAAGGGAGGCCTGCCCACTTCACCAATTGCGTGACGCCGACGAGCGCCGTCGAAATGGCCGCAATGGTCTCAGGCGTCAATTCTTTCATGCCAATCTCCTCACGTGATCGGCCATCCGCGTGGCCCAACCTTCGGCATACATCGCGCGTTGGGGATTATTAGTTATGACACGCCCCTGATAGGTCATGTCCCAGGCAATTACCTCAAACGCCAGACGACGACGATCCGCGAGGGCAAGCATTCGTTGCGTTGTCGGTCCGAGAATCCCATCGACCGGGATTTTCAATGCGGCTTGCAGCGCCTTGATCGCTTTCAGCGCGGTCGACATGACACCGATATCAAAGAGAATGTCGGCGAGATTATCACCCGGAGAGATAACGTCCGTCAGGCCGACGAGCGACAACCACGTCTTGTAATTCGCTGCCGCTTGCGCGCGACCACTCGGCACGGGCAAATGAAACTCGGCGAGCCATGCCGGTGTCTGCCCGTAGCGCGTGACGCCTTTGCCATCACCGACGTCGGCCACGCCTCCTTCGCGGTCGAGAATCTTTTCGATGAGGAGATCAAGACTGGTCATGCGTACAGAACCCCAATCCCGTTACTACCAGCGCCACCCGCGCCGCCCGTCCCACCAGCATGTCCACTACCAGATGCCGCCGTATTGCCCGCGCCACCGCCACCGCTCCCACCACCATACTGTCCACTGACGCCTGCGAAAGCGTACCCGGCGCCACCGCCTCCACCACCGCCACCATTAAGTCCAGCAAAGTCAGCCGACGCATTCCCGTGGATACCACCATTGCCACTCGGACTTTGGCCGTTCGCACCAGTCGCGCCACCGCCACCGCCTGAACCACCGCCACCGTTTCCACCGTTCCCGCCTGTCTGCGTATTCACGCCCGTGCCCGTGTTATCACCGCCTCCTCCACCACCGCCACCGCCTGCGCCTGAACTTGCGACACCGTTCGTGCGAGCTTGGGTTGATGCACTCTGACCTCCATCACCGCCATTGCCGCCCGCAATGCGATTCGTCCCAGTCCCACCAGTACCACCTGCACCGTGACTAACAAAACCAGCACCTGCTCCACCGGCAACAAGTGAAACAAGCGTCGTTGGACCGACGGAGTCGACAAGCGAGGTCGCCACGCTCGTGCCTGCGCCGCTCACGACAAGTGTGTAGGTGTGTCCGGGTGTGAGCGTGATCACGACGCCAGTCGTAACCTCGCCACCGCCACCACCGGCACCACCCTGACCGTCCGAGGGCGCATCATTTCCCGATGTGCCGTTACCGCCAGAGCCTCCGCTCGATGCACCTCGAAACGTAATAGGAATAGCGATAGAGACGGTAAACGTATACGTGCTCGGTGTGAACGGCAGAACCGTGACGCCTGGAAAGAGTGTCGCGCTGCCTGAAGGTGTACCACTCCCGACTGTGCGCGTCCACGTGATCGTGGAATGCCCCGGCATCGGCGTCAAGAAGCCACGTTCGTCTTCAAGCAACTGACGCAGTCTACGACGCATAATTCCCCGCGACATTGACGCCACGCCATGTGGTTCCAGCATCAATCGTCCATGTCTGAAACGCCATGATGTGATTGTTTGTCGAGACGAGTGTCGGCGCGACCGCACCATCCCACACGACTGTTGCTGTCAACCACGCCCACGTATGTGGCGTGCCATTCGCTTTGACAATCCATAGGATCGAACAGAAGTTACCCGCGACCGGAATGTTGCTGATTGTCGTCGGCGTAACATCTGCACTCAGAGTGAATGGCACGACATTCTGCCCAGGACTCGACGGACCGCCTGCGAGGTTGACCGCCAATGTCGTACCGCTCAGCGAGACATTGGCCGCATACTCGTAAAAGGTTCTGATGAGACCAGACAGTTCACCAAGGTCTGAAATGTTCGTTTTGATGATCGCCAGATTATCCAGCAGCGTGTTGTGCAGCGCAGCGGTGGCGAGGTCGCCGGTTGCCACGTGAGGAAGGATGACATAGCTCATTGAACGCCCCAGATCATATAGGTGCAACCGCTTCGGTCAGATTCGATCGCGATGCCAATGCGTTTCTTCGTCGATGGAGGCTCCGTCTTCGGCATGCTCTTCGCCGCCCATTCAGGCATCGTGTAGATATGCAGCCAATAGCCGAAAATGGCCCATGACGACCAGACCGTTGATCGCCAGCTCATACAATCGGGTCTCCATGAACGAGTTGCTCTTGTACGAGCATGTCGTAGGTTTCCGAGGAGTTCCAATTTCGCGCCGCTTGTACCGGGCGCTTCACGAGCAGGTCTTCAATTGCGTTCCAGTTCTCAGGGAAGACGACATTCATCCACCGTGCGCCACAACCGAAACAAAACGCCATTTTCCAGACAGGATCAGTGTGCGTTCGCTCCCCACAGCGACACTTAATCCGCCAACACCCGTTACCGATATACGCCTCGATAGGTCTCGAAAGAATTTGAGGTGCACTCGCCGCTGGATTCATCGCAAGATAGATCGCCTGTCGTTCTCCGAGTAACATGAGCGTACGTTGTTCCATCGGAATGAAACACCCCGTCGGTCCATTCTTCCAGAGGCCCTCGATGTGTCGCGTGGTCAGTATAATGGGCATTTAGAATCCATAGAACGTCGTCACACCCCATTCCGACTTTCCAGCGATGCCCCACAGCCACGGAGCCGATGCGTTCGCAGGCGCCAGACCGAGGGTACAGACCACGTGTGTCTCGACGATTGAAAAGGCGACCGATTGCACAATTGAATCAACGGCAGTCAATCCAGTCATCGGCTCGCTAATGGTAATACGATCTCCAGGTTCAACCGTCAACGCAAAGAACAATTTCGTGGGCGTCTCTTTCGCGACAAACGTAATCTTCGAGGCACGATTTGTCAACGAGTTATACGCCGCCTGAATATATTCACACGCCGCTTGCGTGACGTTCGCATTGCCCTGATACGGCAAGTCGGCTGTAAACATTCGTGTGCCGTACGACTGCTCAATGAACGACTGGAACTGCTGTGGTCCCTTATCGTAGACACCCCGTCCACGAATGCGCAATGCTGGAACTGTAGTGCCTGTTGCGACCAGATAGACCGGCACTGAGGCGTTATTCGTGATATCAAATTTTACCGTGGTGGCGAACGCCGTGGCGACCACGGTGAGCGAACTCGTCATGTCGGCGCCCGTGCCATCAATAAGCGTATTGCCCGCATAGTCATAGCTGCCTGTCGGATACGGGATCAGCGTCGTGACGACATCGAGTCCGCCAATCAGCCGTTGATCGTTTGATTGATCGTTATAGGTACCCCAGAACGTTACGGTATCGTTCGGTGAGATAAATGGGACGACGCCAGTCATCGAGTACAGCACGGTGGTCGCTGCGACGTCGATATTTCTAGGATGACTCGTCAGCTTGACCAAATTGAAGACTTCGGTGAGATCGGCGGGCACTTGGAGGTCGAGAAAATCGCCATTGAATGTAAATGAACTGCCAACAGTCGTGCGCGTGTAGCGCGAGCGCCCAATTAAGGTCCCGTTTCCGACTTGCGCAATCAGATAGAACGAACTGTGGGCCACATCTGCGAGCAACGAGAGGGCTTTCGCTGATGTCCCGACATTATCAAGTGAGTAATCGAGGATATCGACGCCTGGATTTAAGTCGAGACCAATCGGTTGCTCGCTGGCTGGAAGCGAGGCGATGATCGCCGCAATCACTTGTGATTCTGACTTACCAACTTGAATCGCAATCTGTTGTACGTCTACTTCGGCCAGCGTCCGCATAATGTCGTAGGCGATCACTGAAACTTGCCGTCGTCCACGCGGACCTGTATCAGGTAGGATGCTTGAAATCTTCCCGTAGAAGCGAGGGTAGTAGAACCCGTTATAGAGGGCGCGCACACGGAAGGGCACACTAAACATCCATCCCGGTCTCACATTTGGGTTGTTGGGCGAGTAATACCCGAGCGGCTTGCCATCGTGGGCGTCATTGCGCAGTTGAAACGTGCAGGTCCCAGAACCGGCGATACAGTCCATCGGTCCGTCGCCGGTAATTCCGATCAGCCAATCGATCTGATTGTGGATCACATCCGCCGTCAGGTCCGCCCACGCTCCATTCAGAAACGCTTCATAGACAAAGAATAACCCCACCTGTAAGAGACTATTCAGAATCTGAATCGCATTATTGAGTGCGTTCAACGCGATAGTAAGCTGGGCTTGAATCGAATCAATCTGCGGCTGGGTCAGATTCGATCCAAGCGAGGACACCAGACTTGATGCGGTCGCCACCGCCGTCGAGGCAATGCCTAATTGTACGAGTACCGCATCTTTCCCTGTGCTTGCCGTCAGAGTATTGGTAAGTGTGGTTGCCGTGTTAATGTCAGCCGTTGCGAGTGCCAATTGCGCGAGAATCAGTGTAATAGTTGGATTGGTAAATCCGACGGTCGGCGCTTGTCCAGCAAGTGTTAAGGATCCAACAGGAATAGCAATCGTCGTCCCAGGCGCAGCGTGTGCCAGACGATGACGCTTCAACCCAACCGGTCGAACCATCGGTGGATGCTTGACGTAGGTCGGTGCGCCACTCAACGTCAAATCGAAGTGGCCGCTCATCAAATCGATCTCGGTATTGTAGCCGTGGACGAGTGGCCAATACGCGACCAGTGCGGAGGGTCTGATGAGGAGCGGGGAAACGCCTTTGGACAGCTGGGTCATTTCGCCGGAGGTTAGCGCGACATTCCAAATCGCCGCCTCAGCGAGGTCTCCATCAAAATACTGCGTGAAGAGTTGTGCCATGCGCATGATGTCGATACCCGCTGGTACGACTGCCGCATGGCTCGCTGAGGTGCCGACGCCGTTCAAATATGCTGTTTCCGCCGTGGTGCTCGTGAAGACTGCGCCGATATGATTCCACGCGTTCAGTGTAAAGGTCCCAGCCGAACTTGCGCTACCTGTGGTGCCATCAAATTGATAGGCGCGCACCGTATTGGCAATTTCAAGTCCCAACGCAAGAAAATTACCGCCACCGGTATTCCCGAGACTCATCGGCCAGACAATATTTCCAGAGGCTGTTGGTCGCGCCCAGCACGCCATCGTACAGGGCACTGCCGTCAGCGGAGGATTGCCGGTCAGTTGCTGCGACGACGCAGAGACGAAATTGCGCGCCATGTTACGTCTCTTTCACCTCCACCCACATTAACTGCAAATCACCTATTGCTGTATCGTTCGCGACATCACGACGTATGCGCAATCGGAATCCATCACCCGCTGCAATTGAATCTGTACCTGCAGCTCCAGCGGTAATCGCCACACTTGTCGTTTTGAGCACACCGGATGTTCCTGGTACTGTCGCAGCGGTGATCGTTTGTGCTGTCGCAAAGCTGTCGGTATCCATGTCATCGCCAGCATTCGCATCCCGCTCAAACGTCGCATCCCAACCACCAGTGCCAGTCACTGCAGACGCCGCCATCCACCCGTTGGTCACCGTAATACCGCCGCCGCCATAATTACGTGGCATCACCCCTTCAAAGATCGCGATCTCTTGTGTCGTATCATTGAAGGTGAGCAACATGTGCCCATTGCGAAAGGTAATTCCGGCAGGGTTTGTCGACGGCGGATTGTTAGCAGCGGGTCCAAAGAGTGCGAGCGTATCACCACTCGCGTGAAGTAACCCCTCAGGCGATTGTTCCAGATGGCGTAGAAAACTACCAATCATTCTCATAAGTAACCTCTACGCCGTCTTCTTCGGGAGCAACTGAATCGCATCACCCACTGCGACGCCAATCGCGCGTGGGAGATCCGTAATCAAACGCTTTTGGTCTTGACGCTGTTGATCCATCGCGCTCGACAACGCTTTGAGACTCGCCGCGGTGGATTGCGTGTCCGACACGCTATCAATGGTTTCACCGGGCGTCGCCATGATCGGTACGGTGTCAGTCCCTCGGGGTGTGAAGGGAATCACACCACCCACACCAAAGTATGAGGCGCCGCCAATGACACGTCCGCCAGTTGCCGCTCCTTCGACTTGGTTCTGACTAAACTGAGTCGGATCGAGATAGCCGCCAGTAGGCAGGTCCGGGGGCGGGACATATTTTCCCTTGACCGTAAACTCCATGCCCTTAGGAATAGTCGCAAGTTCGAGTTTGGCTTTCTCCGCTAGGGTATGGAACGCGTCGGTCACGCCTTTCTTCCCGGTCAACGCCTCGACGATGCCCTCCAAGTCCGTGTGCAGGATCTTCAACGCGTCAATCATCTGGTCAGTGGACGTCTTATGCTTCTCACCGACAATCCCGGCGTTCACACTCTCATCGATCAGAGCCTGCGTCGCTTCGTCCACCTTCAAGCCGAAGTCTTGTTCCTGTTGCCACAACGTTTGCAACGGTTTCTGCATCGAGATGAGCACCGCAGCGCCATCATCGCCCTTTGCCACCAGTTCGTTGAACGTACCGGTAATTTGAGTGGCGAGTCCCGCGAACGTGTCTTGATCAAGCTTGCCCATCGTCGCCAGCGCGCCGATGCCATCGGCAAGGGCGTTGACTGAATCGAGCGCTGGGCCAGCAATCTTGTCGTTCGCGAGATCGACTTGCGTCTGTAAGGATAGGAACGCCGCGCCGCCCTTGAATCCGGTCGCTTCAAGTACTGTCTCCAAATTCGCCACGGCCGGACCGATGTTTTTGATCGCTTCAGTGAAGGACTGCCCGGACAACAGCGCCGCGTTGAACGTCGCACTGATCGACGCGCCCATCGCGGTCGCCGCCGCTTGTGAGTGCAACGTCGTCACGTCGATGATGTCTTGTTGCGTCTTGAGTTGCTTGGTGAGATCGTCAGCCTGCGCACGATCCGCATCCGACATCGTCCCGCCCGAATCGATCTTCGCCTGTGCCGCAGATTTCACGTCACCCAGTTGCTTCGTCAAGTCAAGTTTCTTCCCGTAGGCTGCAGCAGGCGCAGCGAATGCCGCACCAAAGCTCGTCGTCGCAGTCCCAATCGCGGCCTTCGTCTTAGCGATCGTGTCGTTAATCTTTTTCATCGCCGCATCGACATCCGCTGCACTCGTGTGCGTGGCGTCGAGAGCAGTTTGCACCATCGAAAGTGCTTCAGGTCCCGTCTTGCCGACCGCAACCAGTGAACCACTAATTCGCTTAATCGTTTGGTCTAACGTCTCTCCGGCCAACTGCGCTTTCTGAAACTCGGAGCGTGCACCGAGTTCTGCCTCGCTTGGTCCCATATTTCGGAGCAGACCAGTAATTGCACCGCCAATACCTCCAATAACTGCTCCTATCGCCGTGCCAATTCCAGGCACAATGGAACCGATCATTGCACCGGTTGCCATCCCAGAAAGACCACCGCTAATCGCCCCGCCGACTTTTCCTTGTCCGGGTGCTGTCCCTGCCATGATCGCCGACGCGCCGCCCGCAACAGCTCCGGCAGCACCAGCTATTTGTTCGCCTTGTGTTGCGCCTGGTTTGTTAAAATCGTCTATTCCTTTCTGCATAAGGCTCAGTGACGAAAGCACCGTACCGATTTGTTTGGTGATCGCCCCGAACGTTCCACCACTAATGTTTGCCAATTCACTAAACGAGGAGCTTAATCCAGAGAGGACTTTCCCAAGATCGTTGCAAATACCGTTTGCCGCTTTTTGTGCGGCTTCGGCCACCTCTTTGAAGTGTTGGATGGCTGCGTCCGAAAATTCTCCATCAGCAGCCTTCGCACTCATGTACGTTGTCCACGCCTTGTCTGCAATACCTTGTAACGTCTCTATTGAATTGGCAGAGAGGGCTTGGTTATCAACATAAAGCGCATCGACCAACGTCCCTTGGAGTTCTTTGATCTTCGCGACTGCTCTTGCGTACGCCTCTTCCTCTCCTTCAGCGGGCTGAGAAAGAGCATCGATCTTTGCCTGCGTCGTATTCTGAATCGCCAGAAGCTCTGCGGCTTGTCCAAACGTCGTCGCGACCACGATTTGCTTCTGTGCCCCAATTTCTGCGAGAACATACGAAGCCGTATTCGCGTTCATTACCTTGAGGGTGGCCTCACGCGATTTCGCAAACTCCTCATCGTTCTTCTTAGAAATCTTCGCTGTCTCCTCATGGATATGCTGCCAATCCGCGAGGAACTTATCGACCGATTGATTCTGCGCCAACTCTCGCTTCGCCGAGACATCTGCGTCCAACGCTTGCAGCTGATTCTGATAGTTCTTGTTGATAGCCTGCGTTGCATCAAGAGTCGCTCGCTGTTTGTCATACCATCGTTGGATGCCCGCCAATTGCGCGTCCAGTGAATCTCCCGAAATCTTATCGATGGTCTGAAAGTACTCATCCCACAGGCTTTCAGTTTTCGTAATCGAGGCTGCGGTTGCTGTTTCAATCGCCTTGGCTTTATCGGTGGCGTCTTTAATGAATTTCGAGTTATCGGGTAATGACCCGGGCTCAGGTTCACTCACCGTTACGATCTGCTGGTAGTTGTTGAGTTCCTTCACTCGCTTGAGCATAAGCCCTTGCGCTTCAGCAAGATCAGTAATCGGCTTTCCCGCATATTTCGAGGCGTTAGCGAGCAACTGTACGTTCGCAGCGGCCTGCCACGTTGCGTCCTTCGCAGCCTGTGCACTCTGTCCCCACCAATCCCACGCCACCTTCAGCGCATATCCGACAGCAATCGCACTCCCACCAACAACGACTAAGGCACCAAGACCTGTCGCAAGAAGTGCAAGAGGACCAGTTGATGCCATAAACGCAGTATTCAGAAGGGTGATACTCCCGGTGATCAGCGTAAAGCCACCAACCACACCAGTCACCAACGCACTGCCAATCGAGAAGACACCCCAAGCAATCGCGTAGGCACCAACGGCGTAAATCGCGTATTTGATCGTATCTTGATTCGTGACAAGAAAGTTGTAGACAACAGCGATACCGTCTTTAATCTTTCCCATCCAGTCGATAATCGTCGGCGCCGCACTCGCCACAGCATCGGCGAAGCTGTTCACCAATCCCATGATCGTATCCATGAGATCCTGACCAGTGGTCCCAAAGGTCGCGTTGATTGCCGTCTGAATCGAGTCCAGTGCCGCTAGCACATTCGGTGATGACGCCACGGAGGTTGCGAGTTTGTCGGCCCACTCTTCCACGGCTGTCGTGGCTTGCTGAAGACGCTCTTTGAAACTCAATTCTGAAACGCCCAGGCGGTCCAAATAGGTTTGCGTCGCCTGAAGAATCGCAATGCGTTTGCCTTCAAGCTTTCCAGCCTCATTCAACTGATCCACAGTCGTGCCGATTGACTTCGCAAATTCTTGCTCGCCCTTCTTCAAATCGATGAGACCGATCTGTTGCTGAAGCCCACGGACACGTCCAGTGGTCATCGCTTGACTCATCATCTCTAAACCACTCGACGCGTCACCGCCCGTTGCTTTCCCCAATTCACGCGCCGCTTGTCCCATGAGCAGCGCCTGATCGGTATTCAGCTTCATGCCAGACCCGAGCAGCTTTGACGTATCCTTCATCAGCTGAAACTGATCAATCGTACCTTTCACGCCCTCAGTTAGGCTCGTGCGAATGGCCTCACCAGTTGTCCCGGCAGATTCCGCCAGATGGTCAAACGCGTTCTGCACGCCAATAATGGTGGAGCCCTTCTCGCCAAGAGCGACGATACTCACACCCATCCCGACGATAGCAGCGGTTGCCACAACGACACTTTCGGCAATAAGGCCCATCGCGCCATCAAAGCCCGTTGCAAACTCTCGAACCTTATTCGCAATTTGGGTTAGATGACCGGAGAGCTGATCTTCGATGCTAACAACGCCAGTAAGTTCACCAATATCCATCAGCTGGTTATCCCATCAGCGTTGTAGGCCGCTGCAATCATGTAGGCAATCTTCTGCATCTCTTGCCATGTCTTCTTGCGTTCTTTCGGTGCCTCATCGTCGTCGAACTGCAGGAGGAAATCTTTGATCGTATACGCTCGCTGGTTCTTCCCTCGGTTGACATTTGCGATCACTTGCACAATCGATGCAATGCGAAAGTCTTGACGCAACTCTTTGTCGAAGCGAAACGGCTCGACCTGACTGTAAAGCAACCATCGGCGGAACGCCTTCGCGGTCATCCCATTTCGTATGCTGGCGACGTCCCACGTACCCGTCGCCAGCGCGAGTCGATACAGGAACCGCTCACCGACATTCCGCTTCATTCGTTTTTTGCGTCGTCGTTCGCTTTCTTCAACTTATCCGCGTCAATCTCAATCCCGTTAAGACTGAGCACCTCTTTGGCAATACGTTCAGTCGTCTTGTGTGCGCGCATGCGGAGCGCCGCCACGGTCGCGTCGAGGCGTTCTGATGTTGATGAGGCGTAACGTTCACCTTTGCTGTTCACGAGACTCTTGGCGACGAGACGCAGAAACGAGCCACGCTGCGCTGCGCCCTTATTCGAGTCGTTGAACTCGATGAGATCCCCGGCGCTCAGTGAGGCGATGCGGACTTTCTTACCTGGGGCGAAGCCGTCAATCGTCTTATACTCGACGTCAACGACACTCAGAATGTCGTCGATGGATTCGACAATCGAATCTGCGGCGGGCACTTCTACTGCTTGAGTTGTCATGGTGCTACTCCTGTTGCGTGATTAGGGACTTCTTCGTTTTGTCGCAGTCATATGACGCCACCGTGTGACCGGTGTCGTTCATGATATAGACGCGACCGGTGGTAATTCGTTCTTGCGTGCTAAAGACCAGTTCTCCTTCCGGCGTCCTGTCGACAGATTCGATCGTGAACAGGCGTTCGTGTCCGTTGGCTTCGATGTGCTTCACTGTCATTGCCATGTCTGCTTCTCCTTCTCCTTCTGCGTAATAAGCGACGGTCTCTGTTACGCTGCCCACCAGAGACCGCCAGAGGTGTGGACAACGCTTGGCCTGCGTGGGGCAAGCAAGTACTAGCCGACGATGATGCCTCCAATGACCATCTTACCCGTCGGCCGAATCGTGACTTCCACCGCCATCAGTCCGTCAACTGGTGACGTATTCTTGAAGTGCGAGACCTGACCGCTCATCACCCAAACGAGTCCGTCAGGGAACGTGATACGGTAGCCGTCCACCGGTGGCGGCTCTGTGATCATCGCCTTGAGCAAGCCGGTCAAGTGGTCCTGCGATCCATCAGTCTGCAACGCGTTGAGTTTCATCGTGAAACCCGAGCGGCGCAACACGCCTACGACATAGGTGTCGATGTTCAGCGTTTG
>Ga0209811_10000814_pt1 | contig 11551 bp, 9 predicted proteins | sample Coa_R1_6_FD_187161 | JGI IMG/M metagenome (GOLD analysis project Ga0209811, IMG submission 187161) | Surface soil microbial communities from Centralia Pennsylvania, which are recovering from an underground coalmine fire. - Coalmine... | ecosystem: Environmental > Terrestrial > Soil >...
GATCCCAGTGGGTGTGCGTGATCATCAGATGCCCGCGTACGGGCTGCGCGGGCTCGGCCATCAGCGCCAGCCCGAGACGGTGGGCACCGGTGCCACAGTCGAGGACGATCAGGGTTCCGTCGTTGGCCCGCGCCTCGACACAGGACGTATTGCCGCCGTAGCGCAAGGTCGTCGGTCCGGGGGTCGCCAGTGATCCGCGCGTGCCCCAGAAGCGAATGCGCATCAGGGCCTGCCGGCGCCGGTCACGACAGATCGCGCGCCGCCGGCAGACCCGGCAGCGATGTCGCGGCGCGAACCCCGCGCACGATGGCGTCGGCCACCGCGTCGGCCGCCGCGAGGCCCAGCCGCGTGATATCGGCGGGCACGGCGCCGACGGAGAGCGCGAAGAGCGTATCGCCGTCGAAGGCGGTGTGAGGCGGCGACAGCGCCCGCGCGAAGCCGAGCATCCCGAGCGACGCGAGCTTCGTGGCTTCCGGCTTGCTCAGGCGGGCGTTCGTGGCGATCGCGCCGATCGTCGTGTGCTCGGGCGCGGCGAATCGCTCGAGCGCGCGCCCGCCCGCCAGCTCGCGCGCCGAGTCGACGAGGCGGAGACTGTCGGGCGATTCGCGGGCGCCGGCGATCAGCGCGCCCGTGTCGGGGTCGCGCACGTCGCCGACGGCATTCACGACGACGATCGCCCCCACGACGACGTCACCGAGCCGTCGCGAGGCGCTGCCGATTCCGCCGCGCATCGCCCGGGCGATGCGGTGCACCTTGCCCACCGTCGCGCCCGTTCCCGCGCCCACGTTGCCCTCGGCGACCGGGCCGGCGGCGGCGCTGGCGGCGGCCTGGGCGCCCATCTCGCGAGTCGGGCGCGCGCGCCCGCCGCCCACGTTGAGATCGAAGATGAACGCGCCCGGGACGTGCGGCACGACGGTCGGCCCGGCCGCGAAGCCGCGGCCCTGCGCCTCCAGCCAGCGCATCACGCCCCAGATCGCTTCGCCGCCGAACCGGCTGCCCCCGCCCAGAACGACGCCCTCCACGGTCGGCACGAGGTGACGAGGATCGAGGTAGTCGAGCCCGACGACGTCGTTGGCGCCGCCGCGCAGCTCGGCCCCGGCGACGGCGGGACGATCGCAGAGCACCACGGTGACGCCGGTGAGTCCCGTGAGATCGGTCGCGTGGCCGACGCGGATCCCGGGAACGTCGGTGATCAGGGCTTGCGGCTCACGTCGGCGGCCCGGAGGCGGCCGGCGGCGACTTCGCCTGCCAGCTCGAGCGCGCGCTGCGCGAGCGCCCGCGCGAGCGGGTGATGCACGAGCGAGCCCTGGTCGTCGGTGAATGCCGCGGCGGCGGCCGCCGCGATCGCCGCGTGCTCGCTCCGGTCGATCGCGCCGAAGATCCACGCCATCTCGGCGAAGCGACGGCCCCAGCGGCGCCGCGCCTCGGGCGAGAACTCGCGCTCGATCACGCGCGCCAGGATCGCCTCCTGGCGCTCGGCCTTGATCTGGTCGGAAACCACGAGCCGGCTCTCGCGCGCCTCCTGAACTTCGAGGGCGTCGCTCTGGACCGTCTCGGGATCGAGGAACCAGCCGGCCATCTCGGGGAGCCCGAGCAGCTCGACCGAGCGATCGGCGAGGGCCGGATCGGCGGCCGGCAGGGTTGGCGGCCCGGCCGGCGCGACGTCCGCGAAGAACGGCTGCCAGCGGCCGAACGTGGCCGGCGGCGACGTGCCACGCTCGCGATGCAGCTCGAGCGCTTCGACCACGAGGCCCAGGGCGCGCGCCGGCTCGGTCTCGACCCACGGAAGCTTCTGGGCCGCGCGCAAGGAGGCCAGCTCCGCCTCGAGCCGCCGCTTGGTGATGTCGCCACCGGCAACCTCGGCGATGCCGACGACGTCGTTGACGATCAGCGAGCAGAGCGCCCCGCCTCCGTAGGCGCCCTCGAACAGGATCCACGCGGCGCGCGATCCGCTGCCGTCGATGCCCGAGAGCCAGGCGCGCACGGCGTGCGGCGTGCCGCGACGAACCACGGGTGCGGTCGGCGGGGCCGGCGCGCGTACGACGCCACGCTGTGAGAGCCGGTAGAGCGCCCGCTTCGCGGCGCGGCGCACGACGCGGTCCGCGGCGCGCTCGGCGAGCCCGCCCAGCGCCGGGAGAGCGCCGGCGCCGTGCTCGTTGGCGAACGCGCGCAGCTTCTCGTCGAGGGCCGCCTCGGACAGGCCGCGCAGCGACGCCGCGTCGAGGCTCGGGTCGCTCATCCGAATCGCAGCTGGAAGAACGGATGCGCCGGATGATCGGCGAAATAGACGCGGCGCGTGTAGTCGAGGGCGCCCGCGTAGCCTTCGAATCGGTCGGCGAGCCGTCGAAAGAGCGGTGCCGCAGCCGCGGCCTCTGCGCGCGAGGTCGCCCGGCCGTGCTCGGACACGAAATGGTAGGCGCGCTTGCCCTGGCCGACGTAGTAGCCGACCGACGCGGTGCGCTCCACGCGTTCCCGGAAGATACCGGTCATGAACAGCGTGAAGTCGCCGATGTGCTGGGACACCGTGACCTCGTGCTCGGGCTGGAAGTAGGACCCGTCCCAGGCGGTGCCGGCTTCGAGGAGCATCTCGACGACGGTCTCGAGCCGCGGGATCGTCGTGCCACGCGGATAGAGGTTCTCGGTCCGTGCAAAGCGGGTCAGCAGATCGGCGAGGTACGGCGAGGCCGGGTCGTTGCCGATGGACAGGTCGTGGAAGCTCGCTCGAATCGCCCGCTCGAAGAAGGCGCGAAGCTCCACAGCTCGGATGATAGCAAATTCTGAATTTTGCTAGAATCCGAGCCCGTGGCCGATCGCCCGAACGCACGCATCCCCTGGTTCCTCGTCGCCGCGAGCGTGGTCCTCCTTTTGCTCATTCTGTACGTGCTGTTCGTCGGCTACGTGCCGTCGAAGCAGCGTGTCGCCGGTCTCGAGGCCGAGCTGAAGGACCTCTACAAGCGCGAGGCGGAGCTCCAGACGCGCATCGCCCAGCAGGATCAGCGGTACGCCCTCCGCGAGCGCCAGATTTCCGCGCTGACGAGCGAACGCGACACGCTGATCCGTCGCCTGGAGGAGCTCGAGAAGCTCCTGGCCGCCGCTCGCAAACAAGCCCACTGACTCGCCTAGGACTCTAGGCCAGGTCGCATACTACTTTTCGGTAGTTCCGGTGTTCATGCTATCGTGCGGCGCGCGGCACAGTTGCAGTGCGACCACAGCCAGGAGGGGGAACGATGACCGATCGGAACGAGCAGTCCCCGGAGCAGGCCGGCATCAGCCGGCGTGACACCCTCAAGCTTGCCGCGGCGATCGCGGCGTTCGGCGTCGCCATGGGCGTCCGCCCCGCCGACTCGATCGCCCAGGGTAAGACCGAGGGCAAGACGGAAGGCAAGACCGAGGGGAAAACGGACGGGAAGCCCAGCGGCAAGACCGAGGGCAAGAGCGGGGCCAAGGGCGAAGGCAAGTCGGGGAGTAAGAGTGAAGGTAAGTCCGGCGCTAAGGCTGAAGGCAAGTCGGGCGGTAAGGCCGAAGGCAAGGCGGAAGGAAAGCAGTAAGGTGATCCTTCGTCAGGAGCACGGCCGTTCCATACCGTGACCTCCTGGGGAAGGTCGACTTCAGCCTCGAGCGAGGTAGCCGCTTCTCGTACGTCTGCAACGCGTGCAAGCGCTGTTGCTTCGGCAAGGCGATCCGCGTAGGACCGTACGAGGCGCTGCGCCTCGCTCGCAGGCTGGGTCTGACGACGACCGAATTCTTCGCCCGTCACACCGAGGCGGGCGGTACCGTCCTTCAGACTCGCGAGGATCGCTCGTGCGTCTTTCTGAACGAGCGCGGCTGTAGCGTCCATCCCGACCGGCCGCTGGCGTGCCGCATCTACCCGCTCGCGCGCTGGGTCGATCCCGACGGCCAAGAGAGCTTCGGCCACCTGGAGCCGCATCCCCAGACGGCCGGCGTCTACGGCGACAAGGGCACCGTCGCCGACTACCTCGCGGCGCAGGGGCTGGCCCCGTACTTCGCCATGGGCGACCGCTACGGCAGCGTGTACGAGCGCATGGTCGACTTGCTGGAGCGCATGGCGCCCGCCGAGAGCGAGCGGCGAGCCGAGCGGCGAGCCGAGATCGACGAGATGGATGCGGGCGCCGTCGCCACGTCGTTCTTCGACGTCGACGCGACCGTCGCCGACTACTGCCGCGCCCGGGATCTCGCCGTGCCGACGGAGATCGACGCGCTCATCGACCTGCACCTGAAAGCACTCGGCGCATGGCTCGACGAGCTGGAGTCTCGCCTCCCGGGTTAGAGCAGCGACAGGAGCTTTTCGTTCGTCTCGCGCAGCCCGACCGAGAAGCGCAGGTGGCCGGGGAAGCCGATGCCGGCGCCGTCGCGAACCAGGATGCCCGACCGCATCAGGCGCGTGCGGAGGCCCGGAGCGTCCGGTACGGCGACGAGCAAGAAGTTCGCGTGCGAGGGCGGGAACGCGTACCCGCGCTTGGTCAGCTCCGCGCTGAGATAGGCGCGCTCCTCGAGCACCAGCTGCTTCGTGTTCTCGGTATGCGCGTGGTCCTCGAGGGCCGCCAGCGCCGCGACCTGGCCGAGCCGGTTCACGTTGTAGGGGGCCCGGACGCGGTTGAAGCGGTCGATCGTCCCGGCGTTCGCGACCGCGTACCCCACCCGCAGCCCGGCGAGCCCCGCGATCTTCGAGAAGGTGCGGAGCACCACCAGCCGCGGGTAGTGCTCGAGAAGCCCGATGCCGTCGGCGTGATCGCTGTCCTCGCAGAAATCGATGTACGCCTGGTCGAGGACGACCAGCGGCGAGTCTGAGCCCAGCGCGTCGAGAAACCCCAGCAGAGGGCCCCGGCGGATGATGGTCGTCGCCGGATTGTGCGGCGAGCAGAGCATCACCGCCTTCGTGCGGTCGGTGACCCGGCGGAGCACGTCGTCGAGATCCACGTCGTACCCGACCAGGGGGCTCGCGACCACACGGGCGCCGGCCAGCCGCGCCGAGATCTCGTACGGCTCGAAGGAGGGCGTGGGGACGACCACCTCGTCGCCGGGCTCGAACGCCGCCATGGCGATGAGCGCGATCAGCTCGTCGGCGCCATTGCCAACGACAATCTGGTTCGGGGCGATCCCATGGCTCCGCCCGAGCGCCTCACGCAGGGCACTCGATCCGCCGTCGGGATAGAGGTGGATCCGGGCCGCCTCGCGCTCGACGGCGGCCACGGCCCGCGGGGAGGGACCGAGTGGGTTTTCGTTGGCCGAGAGCCGAACCAGGTCGGACCGCCCGAGCTCCCGGGCGAGCGCCTCCAGGGGCAGGCCCGCGTCGTACGGAATGAGGCCGTCGAGGACGGAGCGCCAGAGCCGTCTCATCCGCTCATTCTAGTAAGTCTGCGCCGCATTTGACAGTCTTCCCACCGCGTTGCTACGCTCGTCTGTCATGTCCGTCGAGCTGTTTCGCCGGGCCCGGCGTGCCGAAGCAAGGGCCGAGCGCGCCGAAGACCGGCGCCGCCTTCGGCTCGACTTCTTCCGTCAGGCGCTCGCGCAGGGATTCGACTCGTTGAAGGTGAGGCACGCCGAGGGCGCGTCCGGGCAGGAATCAGTCCGCACGCACGCCCGACTGATGGACGATGTCATCTTCTCGCTGACCCGGCTCATCGCGGACGACGCCGACCGAGCACGACTCGAGCCGACCGCCCTCGTCGTCACCGCGCTCGGCGGCTACGGCCGGGCCGAGCTGCATCCGCTGTCCGACATCGATCTGATGGTGGTCTATGAGGGCGCCGAGCTCGCGCCGTACGTGCAGCGCATGATGCAAGAGCTTCTCTATTCGCTGTGGGACCTCGGGCTCCAGGTCGGTCACAGCCTGCGCTCGCTCGACGACTGCGTGGCGATGGCGCGGACGGACTTCCCGAGCCGCACCTCGATGCAGGAGGCGCGATTCCTGGCCGGCGACCGGCGGCTCTTCGGTCGGTTCCGCAAGGTATTGCGCGAGAACGTCTACCGGCGCGACTTCGCCCAGTTCCTGGAGACGACCCTGACCGAGCGGGACCAGCGCTACCGCCGTTACGGCGCCTCGCCCTACATCGGCGAGCCGAACGTGAAGGAGTCGGCGGGCGGACTGCGCGATGTCCACACCGCGATGTGGCTCGGCGCCGCCAAGTTCGGCGCGCGCACGTTGCGCGAGCTCAGCGACAAGGGGCTCATCACACCGCGCGAGCAGGCGTCGACCGACGCGGCCCTGACCTTCCTCTGGCGCGTGCGCAACGAGCTCCACTTCTTCTCGGGCCACAAGAACGACGTGCTGTCGCGCGATCTGCAGCCGCGCATCGCGAAGAACCTCGGCTACGAGAACGACGAGACCTCGCTCGGCGTCGAGCGCTTCATGCGAGACTACTATCTGCACGCGCGCGCGATCCACCGCGTCTCGCGCCGGCTGATCGCGCGCTGCCAGGAGACGTTGTCGCGGCGCGGCTCGGCGGGCCGGCGCCAGCGGCAGCAGGCGCTGGCCGATGGGCTCGTGTTCTTCGATGGCCAGCTCCATCTGGCCGATCGAGATTCCGGCCCGTTGCGCGCCGAGCCGACGCGACTCATGAAAGTCTTCTGGCACTTGCACCGGCTCGGCTGCGAGCTGTCGCTCGACCTCGAGCGCGCGCTCGAGGATTCGCTGTATCTGGCGGACGGCTCGTTCCAGCGCTCAGTCGCCGTGCGCGATCTGTTCCTCGACATCTGCCGGACGTGGGGACGCGTGGCGCAGACGTTCAGGGAAATGCACGAGCTCGGACTGCTGGGACGATTCCTGCCGGAGTTCGGCGCGCTGACGTGCCTCGTGCAGTACGACGTCTACCACAAGTTCTCGGTCGACCAGCACTCGCTCCTCGCCGTCGAGCACCTCGAGGCGCTGGCCCCCGGCCAGTCCGCCGAGTCGGAAGGTGCCGCGCAGGTGCTGAGCGAGGTCGAGAAGCCCGAGCTCCTCATGCTCGGGATGCTGCTGCACGACGTCGGCAAGGCCCGGGGACACGGGCACGTCGCGAAGGGCATCCCGCTGATCCGCGAGCTCGTCACGCGCCTCGAGCTCGACCCCGAGGACGGCGCGCTGGTCGAGTTCCTGGTGGCGCACCACCTGACCATGTCGCACATCGCCCAGCGCCGCGACATCGACGATCCGAAGACGGTCGCCGACTTCGCGGCGACGGCCGGCGACCCGCAGCGCCTGCGGATGCTCTACCTGCTCACGTGGGCCGACATGCGCGCGGTCGGCCCCGGCGTCCTCACCCCGTGGCAGGCGACGATCCTGCACGAGCTCTACACGCGCACGCTCGCCCGACTCACCGGCGGGCGGCGCGAGCGTCCGAGCCGGACGCAGCTCGCCGAGCGGCTGCGGGTGGCGGTCGGCGACGATCTCTCGGCGCAGGCGGTGAAGGCGCACCTGGCGATGATGTCCGAGCGCTATCTCGCCACGACCGGCGTGCAGCGGATGGCCGAGCACTTGAGCATGCTCCAGCAGCTCAACAGCACCTCGGTGGTGACGGAGCTGTTCCATCATCCGGATCTCGGCTCGTCCGACCTGGTCGTGGTCACGCGCGATCTGCCGGGACTCTTCTCGCTGATCGCCGGCACGCTCGCCTCGCAGGGCGTGAACATCATCTCCGCCCAGATCCATACACGCGGCGACGGGATCGCGATCGACACCTTCCAGGTCAACGACCCGAGTGGCGACGCCGTGACGTCGCCGGCGTACTGGGGTCGGACCCTGGACGCCTTGCGAATGGTGCTGACGGGCGACGCTCAGGTCGCGGCCTTGCTCGAGAAGCGGCGCGCCGCCGGGCGGGCCGCCGCCGGGGCCGAGGGCTCCGTCAAGATCACGCTCGACAATCACCTCTCCGACGACTACACCGTGCTCGAGGTGAAGTGTCCCGACCGCCTGGGCCTGCTGTATCTGGTGACGAAGACGCTCGCCGGATTCGGCCTGGACATCGCAACGGCGCGGATCGCGACCGAGATCGATCACGCGGTCGACACGTTCTACGTCCACGACGGCCAGGGCCGCAAGGTCGAGAACCCCGACGCGCTCGGGCGCGTTCGCGAAGCGCTCGAGCAAGCGCTCGTTCAGCCGATCTGACGATGCTCGGCCGCTACCGGGAGCCCGTGCGCAGCTGGATCGACCCGATCGGGCTCGCGCTCTATCGCCGGCTCCACCTGCGGCCGAATCATCTGACGCTCATCGGGCTCGGCGTGAGCCTCCTGGCGGCGATCGCGTTCGGCGCCGGACGGCTTCGACCCGGCGGCTTCCTCCTCATCCTCGCGGGGCTGTGCGACTTCTTCGACGGCTCGCTGGCGCGCGCCTCCGGCCAGGTGTCGGCGTTCGGGGCATTCCTCGACTCCGTCATCGATCGGTACTCCGACCTGGTGGTGCTGCTCGCGATCGTCGTGCTCTACGCTCAGACGTCCCACACGCGCGGCATCATCGTCGCGATGGCGGGACTGATCGGCTCGATGATGGTGAGCTACACGAAGGCGCGCGCCGAGTCGATCGGCGTGCGCTGCACCGTGGGCATGATGGAGCGTCCGGAGCGCATGATCTGCCTGATCGCCGGCGCGCTGCTCGATCTGCTCGAGCCGGCCCTCTGGCTCCTCGCGGTGCTCTCGAATCTGACCGCGCTGCAGCGGATCGCGTTCACGTGGCGGGCCACGCGCGACGCCGCGCTGCTGCGCGTTCTGCTGGTCGCCGCCGTGCTGCTGGCGCCGGTCGCGGTCGTGGCGGAATCCGAGGCGCCCGGCACCGACTCGGAGCCCCAGCGGACGTGGGCGGCGGCCATCGAGGCCTACCAGCTCGGCGACGTCGACCCGCTGATTCGCGAATTCAGCACCGACGCGGCCAAGGACAGCGTGATCGGCGATCACGTCCGCTATCTGCTGGCCGAGGCGCTCTCGCGCGGCGACGATCTCGCCGCGGCCCGCGCGGCCGCGCTGAGCGTCGTCGACCGCTATCCGAAGAGCCGTCTGGCGCCGCGCGCGCTGCTGCTCGCGGCGACGCTCGACCTGCGCGCGGATCAGGATGCCTCGGCGCAGACCGTGCTGGTGCGACTGATCAACGCGTATCCGGACTCACAAGAGCTGCCCGATGCGCTCTATCTGCTCGCGCAGACCGCCGAGGCGCTCGGCCAGCTCGACGCCGCGGCGCTGACCTACCGGGATGTTCGGCTCCTGACGCCGGCGAGCGGCTACGCCGACGGCGCGAGCGATCGTATCGCCGTGCTGCAGGCCGGGGGTGTTCGCCTGCCCCCGCTGACGGCGACCCAGCGGGTCGCGCGGGCCGAGCGGCTGCTCCGCGCCAACGTGCCCGATGCGGCCATGAGCGAGGCCCAGTCCATCGTCGACGAGACCAAGGAGGGCGCCGTGGTGACACGCGCGCTGCGCGTGATCGTCGACGCCTCCCGGAATCTCCGGCGCTACGACGTGGCGGTACGCACCCTGGGGCTCGTGATCGATCGCTCGCCCGCCGAGCGTCGCCCGGCCCTCAAGCTCGAGCAGGCGCGGCTGTACGTGCGCGCGAAGGACCCGAGCCGCGCGCTCACGGCGCTCGACGGGATCGCCGGGACGGGCACCGAGGCCGAGAAGGCCGAGGTGCTCTATCTGAAGGCCCGCGTGCTCGAGGATGTCAACCGCGAGGCCGATGCGATCACCGCCTACCGCGCGGTCGCCGCGCAGTTTCCGACCCGTGAGGCGGCGGCCGCGTCGCTCTGGCGGCTCGGCTGGCTCGCTTACGGCAAGCGCGACGCGCACGGCGCTCAGAAGAGCTGGACGCGCCTGGCCGAGCTCGGCACTGCCGGCGCCTACCGGATGCCCGCGCTCTACTGGACCGGCCGGGCACGCGAGCAAGCGGGCGGCGCGGGGGCGGCGGACCTCTACAACCAGATTCTCGCCGAGGCCCCCCGGAGCTACTACGGGATGCTCGCCGCCGGCCGGCTCGGCCGCACCAGAGAGGGCGGCGTGCCCGGCCAGATCGTGCTGCCACCGGAGCCGCGCGAGGCGCTGACCGACGATTCGGGCCTTGCGAGGGTCGTGTTGCTCGGGAGGCTCAATCTGGTCGACGAGGCCGCGGCGGAGCTCGATGACGCCGTCCAGGGCGCGGGGGGCAACCCCGTTCGTCTCTACGGCATGGCGGGCGTGTACATCCAGGCGGAGCGCTATCACATGGCCCTTCGGATCATGCGCCGACACTTCCAGTCGGTCGCGGCCACCGGCGACCCGACCTTGCCGCGCGCGTTCTGGGAGATGTTCTATCCGTACGCGTGGCGCGACGAGATGCGGGATGCCGCGCAGCGCCGGGGCATCGATCCGTATCTGGTCGCCGCGGTCGTGCGCGAGGAGTCGAGCTACTATCCGCGCGCGACGTCACCGGTGGGCGCGCGGGGGCTGATGCAGCTCATGCCGTCGACCGCGCGCCTGATGGCACCGACCGGTGATCTCGAGGATCCCGGCTTCAACATCGAGCTCGGCACGCGCTTCCTCGCCGGACTGATGCGCGAGTTCAACGATCCGCGGCTGGCGCTGGCCGCCTACAACGCGGGACCCAATCGGGTGCGCCAGTGGCTGAACACGCGGCGCAGCGACGACATGGAGGCGTTCGTCGAGCAGATCCCGTTCGACGAGACGCGTCTCTACGTCAAGAAGGTCGTGCTCTCCTGGGACGAGTACCGCCGGATCTACGGCAGTCCGTGAGCCTCGATCCGCTTCGCGGAATCTCGACATCGTGAACGTCGAGCTGCCCTACGGCGAGACCACCCTGACCGCGACGCTCCCCGGGCGTACGCGCGTGTTCTCGAACGGCGAAGCGGTCGTCCCGGCGCCCGTCAGCGACCTGACGGCGGCCGTCGGCGAGGCGCTCGCCCAACCGATCGGCCTCCCACGTCTGGGCGAGCTGGTGAAGCCGCACTCACGGGTGACGATCGCGTTCGATGACGCGACGGTGCCCTCGTACGGGCCGATCCGCACGATCGCCATCGAGGCGGTGCTCGGCGAGCTGGCGGCGGCCGGCGTCGCGCGAGGGCAGGTCTCGCTCATCTGCGCCAACGCGCTCCATCGAAAGCTTCGCCCGGCCGAGCTCGCACGAATCATCGGCGCTCCGCTCGTGGGCGAGTTCGGGCAGCGGCTCTCGTGCCACGACGCGGAGAACCCGGACGGCCTCGTCGATCTCGGACGGACGCCTGAGCACGGTTATCCGGTGGTCGTGAACCGGTGCGTCACCGAGTCCGACCTTCTCGTCTACGTGAACGCTGGGCACATGCGCGGCTTCAACGGCGGCTGGAAGTCCGTCTGCGTCGGGCTCTCGACCTACGCATCGATCCGCGTGACCCACACGCCCGACGGCATGTCGATGTCGGTCCACGGTAACCGCATGCACGCCGTGCTCGACGAGATGGGCCGGCATCTCGAGCGCCGGCTCGGCCGGCCGGTCTTCAAGATCGACACGCTCGGCGCCGACCCCTTCGCGGTCACCCGAGTCGTCGCCGGCTCGGTGGCCGGGGCGCGCGGCGCGATCGTGAGCGCGATGGCCGCGATA
>Ga0209811_10000816_pt1 | contig 11545 bp, 20 predicted proteins | sample Coa_R1_6_FD_187161 | JGI IMG/M metagenome (GOLD analysis project Ga0209811, IMG submission 187161) | Surface soil microbial communities from Centralia Pennsylvania, which are recovering from an underground coalmine fire. - Coalmine... | ecosystem: Environmental > Terrestrial > Soil >...
GGCGGCGGCGGCATCACCATCGTGGTCAATGTCGAGAACCGCGGCTGGATCGGCGACGAGCAGGAGCTGCAGCGCTGGCTGGTCCGGCAGCTGAACCAGATGGCCCGCACCGGCAGCCTGGCCCAGGCGGTGCGGACGGCGGGCCGCTGATGGACGGGCTGAAGCGCTGCAGCAAGTGCGGCCAGGACAAGCCGCGGACGGAGTTCTACGCGGACCGGCGGGCCGCTGACGGCTGCCGCTCCCGGTGCAAGGCGTGCGATCTGGAATGGCAGCAGCAGTTCCGCAAGGATCACCGCGAGGCGTACAACGGGTACACCGCGGCGTGGCGTGACCGGAACGCCGAGCGGGAGCGTGAGAAGGACCGGGAGCGCGCCCGGAAGAACCGCGCAGCTGACCCTGAGAAGGACAACGAGTACAAGCGGGCACGGTACGCGGCCGATCCCGGGAAGGCCCGTGAGTACAAGCGGGCACGGTACGCGGCCAACCGCCAGCGGATCACTGCTCAGAAGCGGCTTGGCTACGCGGCCGATCCCGAGAAGCCCCGGGATCGGTCGCGCACCCGGTACGAGACCGTGCGAGCCGAGACGCGACGGCAGGCCCGGAGGCATTACTACCAGTGGACCGGACCGGAACTGGAGATCGCCGCGCGCCAGGACCTGACCGCTAAGCAGGTGGCGCTGATGACCGGCCGCACGTATGGCGCGGTGACGAGCATGCGGCGCAGGCTCCGGGACGACCCGAAGGTGATCTGGCTGGCCGGGCTGGACGACCCGGCGGACGCGATGACGGCGCCCGGCATGAGTTTCGGCCCGGTGGCGTGATGGACTGGTCGGACCTGGCCCTGGTGCTGTGCCCCGACGCCTTCCGGGATTCTTTCGCGCTGACCCGGGCCGCGCTGGCGGTCGATGATGACGCCGTGCTGACCGCCACCGGGCTGGACGCCGTGCTGACCGCGCTGGACCTGCCGGACGGCCACCCGGCCCGGGACGTGCTGATCGTCCTGGCCTTCCAGCACGCGGCGCTGATGCGCCAGTACGGCCTGGGCGCGGGCACGGTGGACGCGTGGCAGAAGGCTGCCGGGATCTGACGTGGCTGCCTGGCTCCTGACGTACCGCAGCACGATGACGGACCCGCCGCCGGTCCGGGAGGACTGGGCTGAGCGCGAGGCCCGCGGTGCCGCCCCCGACCGCGGGACGTACCGCTGCCCGGATCCTGGCTGCCCGGTCACCTCGGCTCACCTGGCGGTCATGGTGACCCACGTGAAGGCGCACCGCGAGGCCGACGACGAGGCCGCCGCCGATCCCCGCGCAGTCGCGCTGAACGCCGTGCCGCGCGCCCTCCAGCCGGGCCGCCGCTGGCCCGACCCGCAGAACCGGCACTGGGGACCGCTGCCCGGCCAGCTGGCCAGGAGCTGACGATGCCGTCGCCGATGCCGGAGCTGACCCCGACGCAGACGCGGGCCGCGCTGGCACTGCGCCGCGACCCGAAGCGGCCCAACACCGAGATCGCCCGCCTGATCGGCACCGGCCCGACGACGGTGTTCTGGGTCAGGCACTGGCTGGAGGACGCGGGGATCCTCACGGCCTGGCGGCCCCGCCCTGAGCCCGGCGTGATCCGCGCGCTGCTGGCCGCCGGTCCCGCCGCGTCCGATACCTCGATCGCCCGGCAGGCCCGGTGCAGCCGGTCGGCGGTCACCAAGACCCGCATGAAGATGACCGGGGCACGGGAGATCCACGCCTACCTGGGCGGGCAGCACCGCCGTGACTGCTGGTGCGAGCAGGATGCTGCGATGGCCAGCGTGCCCGTGCCCGTGGCGGCGCCTGCCGCGGTGACCAGCCCGGCCGGGTCCGCCAGCGTGACCAGCCCGGCCCGGTGCCTGACATCGGTGAGATGATGAAGGCGTGACAGCGACCTGGACTGAGCCCCCCGGCGCGGGCCGGGACTACTCGCTGACCCGCGCCGAGCTGGCGATCGTGGACGCTGCCGCGCGGGAAGCCGGCGTGGCCGCGCAGGGCAAGTCAACCGCAACCACGGTCACGGCCGGGAGCGCCGGGCGGTGCTACCCCGGGATGATTGATGACCCCGGCCCGGAGGCGGTCGCGGCGGCCCTGGCGGCCGGCTGGCGGCGGGACGGACGGAAAGCCCCGCCCCCCGGGCAGTGAGAGGGGACGGGGCCGGGGCTCGGACCTGCGGCCAGCCTAGCCGTCGAGGGCACGCCGCAGGATGATGATGGCGAGTTCCCGCAGGAGGTGCTGTGCCTCGCCGAGCGCAGTAGCCGTGGCCATGGCCGGGTCCTGGATCCTGGTGTGGCGGCGGATGCCGGCGCCGTTCATGTCGGCCAGCTCGCGCGCCCGGTTGACCAGCTCGGCCTCGCCCCGGGTCAGGTGGCGGCTGCCGCAGGTTGTCGCGGGGATGGTGGTGTCCATGGTGCCTCCCGGCTGGTGACGGGCGCCGGCTCCGTCCCTAGCTGACGGAACCGGCACGCGACACGCTACCACACAGTGCCCTATATGTCGCTAGAGGGCCTGCTATTGATTTACCCTGGGCTTATGGCCTCTACGGTGGCTGCCATGGCAGACGAGGAACCCCGGCGGTTCGACCCGCGCGGCCCGGAGCTGGTGTACGTGCTCGTGGCCGACGACATCGCGGCGAAGATCAGCCGCGGCGAGCTGGCGCCCGGTGACCGGCTGCCCGGCGAGGCGGACGTGGCGCTCGAATACGGCGTGGCCCGGATGACGGCCGCTCGCGCGGTCCGCGAGCTGCGCGAGCGCGGGCTGGTCCGCACCGTGATCGGGAAGGGCACGTACGTTGCCGAGCGCGCGTTAGGCTGCCGGACGCCGGTTAGGCGGAATGCCAGGAGACGAGCGGCAAGATGCTTTGCGAGAGCTGCTAGCTCGCCTCCTGGGTTCCGTGAGCTCAGGAGCTCAGATGAAGTCTTACCCGTCTGACACCGGTCCGGCAATGGCTCCGGCCAGATGCGCCGGAAAGGGCTACCGCGCCTAACCGCGGGACATTCGCCGCCGAGAAGCTGCCGGGATGAGGGCAGCCCGGTACCGTGGCGTCAGGACCGCTCGCGCTCCGTTCACGGCCTGCGAGCGGTCCCTCGCTGTATGTAACGTTGTCGAGGGCCGCCCGGTTCACGCGGGGACGTACACGCCGCGCTGCGCCCGCCGGATGCGGCCCGCCCTGGCTAGCCGGGCCAGGTTATTGTTCGCTGTCGGGGACGCGATGCCGAGCGCTGCCGTCACGTCGGCAGATCGTGTCTCCTCCCGGCTCCTGACCAGCTTTTCGATGTCATCTTCCAGGGGGCCGGTGTCCAGCCCCGACCCGTGGTGCACGGACAGCCGCTTCCCGGTCGCGCTGCGCCGGTAGCCCGGCTCGGTGATCTGCCCGGCCTGCATCAGCTCCCTGCGGACGCGCTGGACGAGGTGGTAGTCGCACTTCGCCTCGGCGCCGATCCAGGTGTCAGCCCGGTCCGGCCCGGCCAGCAGCAGCCCGGTCACCGTCTCCCGCACCTCCCGCCTGGCCTGCCTGCGCTCCGCGCGGGACTCCCCGTCGTCCAGCAGGGCCGGGGCGGGGCGCGCCTGGTCGCCGATGTTCCAGACCCACTCGACCCGGTCCGCGTCCGATCCCCGGGCGACGATGCCGCCGCGTCGCGGTGCCCGGCGCACGTAGATGGTCGCGACCTCCGTCAGCACCTGGCGGGCGGCGTTCAGGTCAGCGGTCTTCAGCGCCATCCACCTGTCAAGCGCGCCGGGACCCAGCAGGTTCTTCAGCGTCGCGCTCGCGTGCTTCTCGGCGCGCCTGACGATGGCGTCGGCCCGTTCGATGTGGTTCAGGTGGTTCCGCTCTGCCCGGCCGTACCCGGCGTCGGTGCCCTCCCAGGTGCCGTTTTCCATGGAGGCTTCGAGTTCCGCTAGTTCCCGGGTGTGCCTGTCCAGCTCCTTGCGGGCCGCCCTGACCGTCTCGTCCTCGGAATCGCGGCGGCTCCACAACCGGGTGCTCACCCCGATCTCGCCCAGCCAGTTGCACAGGATCTCCTGCACCCAGTTGTCCAGCCAGTCAGCCAGGATGGTGACGCACCCGCGTGCGTTGCAGGAGTACAGGGCGGCGGGATGCCACGCGTTCGGCGGGCTGCCGGACATGGCCGCGCCGCAGTGGGCGCAGCGGGCGATGGTGGAGAGCAGGAACCGCGGAGCCCCCTTGCCGCCGTTCCGCAGCCGCTTCCCGGACCTCGCGGTCAGGACGGCCTGCACGTTATCCCACTTCTCCCGGGTGAGGCCCGGCAGCGGGGGCCACCAGGCCGTGACCCCGGGCAGCACGTACTTCTCCCGCTCGCCGGGGCGGTAGGACTCCACGTGGTGGACGCGGTAGCCGAGATACCCGGGGTTGCCCGCGATGTCGCGGATGGTGGACGTGCTCCACCGGCACAGGTCCTGCTCGTGGCCGTCCGGGCAGGCGTGCTCTTTGCCGGTCGGCTTCCCGCAGGTGGTGCACTTGAGCGGGAACCGGGGAGACGGGATCCGCCGGTCCTCGAAGTCATCCCGGATGACGGTGGCCGTCTCCAGCGCCCCGATCCGGTCCATGATCTCGGCCACGACGGCGGCCGGGGTCCCGGGGACGGGGCTGCCGTCCTTGCCGAGTTCGCTGGGCACGTCGCCCTTGATGACTGGCTTGCCGCCGATGAATACCGTCTGGCCGTGCTCGTCGGCCTCGTACACCCGCCGGTACCCGTACAGCGGGCGGACAGCCGGGCGGCCTTCCAGCGCGGCTGTCGCCTTCCGGCGCTTCACGTCCTTCGAGGTGCGCTTCGGCTGCGCCCGTGCCTGCCGGTTCCGCTCCTCGAGATAATCGTAGTCGTCGTCGTTCGCGGGATTGAGCGGGCGCGTGTTCTCGATCAGGACGATGCCGTGCGCGATGAACAGGTCCATCAGGTCCACGAACGAGTAGTCGCCGCGGGTCAGGCGGTCGACCGCCCAGAGCCAGAGCAGCTCGTCGTCATGGCGGCCTGCCTTGATGGCGTCGAGCGCCCTGATGAAATCTTCCCGCCTGACGCTGGGGTTCAGCCCGGACGCGGACCGGTCATCGTCGGCCCAGCGCACGCCGGGGAGGCATCCGGCTCGCGGGAGCCAGCCGTCGTAGGCGCGGTCCTGGTCGTTGATGCTGTCCCGGCGGCTCGCGTCCGGGTTCTGGCTGACCCGGAAAACGGCGTTGGCGGTGCGGTTCCGGAGCCTGCCTTCGCTGAGAAGGTCGTAGCCGGGTTCGTCCCCGCACCACCGGCCGTAACGCTTGCGGTATGCCATGCCTGGTCTCCTGACCTGCGGAGAGACCCTAGCTGTCTCTCGCGGTCTTCATATTACCATGCATGTACCGCAAGCCAGTGCATTCCCCAGTGCAAACCCTTGCGGTAGCTGCATGGTGAACGGCTAAGCTCGCAGGTCACAGCGGTGATGGGACGGAACGCGTCGTTATGCTATAGCATGGATTACGCAGGAGTAGCCATGTTCACGCTGGCGGAATGAGAGGACCAGCGCTGTCGCGGGGCGAATATGCCCAGGACCTGCCCGTCGCGGCGGCCAGGCGGTTCCACCCGATCCAGGGGGACCGCCATGCGCGAACTCAATCCGGAAGCCCGCAGAATCCGAGCCCGCCTCGCTGCTTACAAACGCTGGCACCCCGACGACGGCCCCGGTGCGCTGGACGCGCTCACCACCGAAGCCATGCGCGAGCTGAACCGGGACGAGCCCACCCAGGCCGGCCTTGACGAGCGGATCGACGCCATTGTCGGCAGCGCTCCCCTGCTGACCCCGGCGCAGCTGGAGCGCCTGCGCAGGCTGTTCGGCACCGATGCCGGGACCCCGGCCGAGGACGCCGGGCAGGTGGCGTCGTGACCGCGGAGACGGCGACAGCAGGCCGCCACGCCCGCGCCCGGCTGGAGGCGCACCGCCGCCTCGCCGCTGATCCCGGCGCGGACCTGGACCAGCTCACCCGCGAGGTGCTGGCCGAGATGAACGCCGCCGATGACGATCACGCACTGGACGAGCAGGCCGCGCAGGCGCCGCAGATGACTGGTCCGCAGGTAGCTAGGCTCACGCGGCTGTTCAATACGCGGGCTCCCGTGCGGACGCCCCCGGGTCCAGCGCCGTCACGCGGCAGGCGGAAGGCGCCGTCATTGCAGGTCATCGCGGAATACTGGGCGGGGCAGGACGCGTTCGACGTCGACCTGGACGAGCCGCACTGCTTCGGCTGCGGGACAACTCTGGGCACTGACAGCACGGCCCTGCAGGATCGCTGGAACGCTGCCAGCGCGTGGCTGGACCGGGCGCACCTGGTCGACCGTGCCCGGCAGGGCCTGGATGCCCCGCAGAACATCGTCCCGCTGTGCCGCGCGTGCCACCGGGTCATGCCGTCGTTCGGACCCGGGGAAGCCGCGGACGCCATCACCTGGGTCCAGGCTGGCGGGGTGATGCCGCTGATCGCCGAGGTGATGGCGCGCACGACCAGGCGCAAGCCCGGCCGGAACCTAGCCAGGAGGAAATCATCGTGAGCACCATCGAGACCTGCCCCGACTGCGGGTACGCGCACGCCTGCACCCCGGCCAGCCCGGACGCCGCTGACGAGGCCAGGATCGCGGCCCGGCGGGCGCAGGCCCGGGAGCGGCTGGACGCCGGGGTCGCGGAGCTGGCGGCACGCGGCCTGGTCTTCCCGCTGCCGCCCGCGAAGCCGTCGTGACGCCCGGCGAGGCGCGGGTGCAGGCGCTGATCGACGCGGCCGACGACCTGGCCCGGTGGGAACCGGAGGACATGGCCGACGTGTTCCGCACCCTGGCCCTGCTGCCGGACGCGTACGGCGCGGTGGCCGAGGCCGGCAGCATCGTGGCGATCAGCGCCGAGGACGCCCGGGCCGTGCGCGCGGAGGCCACGTCCGCGGCTGCCGAGGCCGCCTCCTGGATCGCCATCGCCGCCGGCGGGCTGGGCACCAGCCTGTCCCAGTGGACCATGCTGCGCGGGTCCGGGACGCGGTGGATGCCGGGGAGCGCGGCATGAGCGACGCCAGCCTAAGTGAGGACGATTTCATCCACGTGTTCGGCTACCCGGACCCGGGACCAGGCCGCGTGCCGCCCGTCGCGCCCGCTGCCCGGGAGGCCGCCATGGCCCGGGCCGGTCACCGCTGCGAGGACTGCAGCAGCCGGGAACAGCTGACCCTGCATCACCTGCATTACAGGTCGGTGGGCCACGAGCGGCCCGAGGACCTGGCCGTGCTGTGCTGGCCCTGCCATCAGGAGAGGCACCGCGACAGGAACGGCGAGTACTGGCGCGACCCGGAAGACATGGAGGACGCCTGGTTTCAGCTGACAGAATGAAAGCCGGGACGCGGCCCGCTGAAAACGAGCTGCGCCCCGGCTTACCCGAGCCCGAACCAGTCCTCGCCAGGAGGTCCGAGATTGAGCCGCCGGTTGGCAGCCGGCGTGAGCAAGGGCCTCCCACTACCCGAAGGGGCCTTGCCCATATGTCACAGCACCGTGGAGGAAACCATGACCATCACCGATTCTAGTACCACGCGGTCTGAAAGCAACGCACCCGCGCCGGACCCGACCACTGCCCGGGTCCGCGTCGCGCCGGCTGCCCGCGAGCGGGACCACGTGTGCTTCCGGTCCTACCCGGAACTGAACCACTGCACCGGGCCGCACTGCACGCACGTCGCCTGGCCCGGCCTGACGTGCGCGCACAGCGTGAGCCTGGCCGGCGACTGGGACACGCTGCCGCCGCGCCGGTACGACCTGCTGGTGCCGCACCCGGTGCAGGGCAGCCCGGACCGCATCCTGCCGCAGGAGCTGACCGGCCTGCACACGGACAGGTACGACCGGGCCGGCATCTCGCGGGCCGAGGACGCGCTGCGGGACTCGTGGCAGCGCTACGGGACCGGGGCCAGGGCCGCCGGGGCCGGGTGCGCCGACACCGGGGGGATGCTGATGGCCGAGCAGCTGATCGAGATCTGGCGCCGCTGGTGGATCGACCCGACCCGGCACTGGGAGCAGCAGGACTACTTCGCCCGCGTCGTGCTGAGCGGGCACCTGGTGACCGACCCGCACGGGATGCTGATCCTGCACGGCGAGCAGCGCTACCCTCCGCCGCAGCCGCTGCCCCAGGCTGGCGAGGTGATCGCCATGTGGCTGGCCGAGCGCACCGAGCCCGGCGGCCGGACCCGCGGGCGCGTGCTGCACGAGGACTACCAGGCGTTCTGCCAGGCACGCGGCTGGACTCCGCTGAACGAGATCCAGTTCGGCGTCAGGCTGACCGAGCTGGGCTGGCCGTCCCGCCGGAGCGGCGGCATGATCCGCGACCTGACCCTGCTGCCCGCGTGACGGGTTGCAGGGTTTGCAGGGGGTTCCCTATTGTCCGGTCCTAGAGAGATGGTTCCTTCCTTCCACATTCCACGTTCCTTATGGAAGGAAGGAACCATCTCTCTACGCGTTAAATTACTAACTAACCCTGCAAACCCTGCAACTAGAGAGTTTTCCCAGGCCAGGCTCGGTGAAGGGTTCGCCGGAACCATGCACGAACCCTTCACGAACCCTGCACGGCGGATGTCAATGCAGGTTGACAGTGCTGCTACGCTTAGTGCAAGCGCTTGCACTTAAAGCGGCCCTGACCAGGCGGAGGCATACTGGTCGCATGCAGGGTGACTTCCGCTCTGCCGCCAGCGCGGACAGCGGCACGGCTCACTACTGGCAGCCGGTCGCCTGGTCGCCGGAGCGCGAGCAGCGCGGCGTAGCGTCTGGCCCGGCGGTCATCAGGTGCCCGGTGCGCGGCTGCCCGGCCGCCGCCGAGACGGCAACCCAGCTGCGCGTGCTCGTCGCCCACGTCCGGGCGCACTACACGGCCGAGGCGGAGCTGACCGTGCTCGATGCGCGGAGCGAGGCCCTGGCCCGGATGAGGCCCGGCGGGTGGGCGCACGTTACGGCGCGCTGGGAGCGGACCGCTGTGCCCCGCCAGCCTGAGCCTGACCCCGGGCCGTGCGTGCCGCCGGATGCGGGCACCACGGTGCACCCGTCGCTGCGGTACGGCGGCAGGCCCGCGGTGGGATGATGGGCGCATGGACGCATCCATGGCGGGCGCGCTGCAGCAGGCGTACCTCAGGCAGCTGATCTCGATGGCGTCGGGCGGCGGCGGATCCGGGGACGTGTTCTCGCCGATGCTGAAGCGGGCGACTCAGCAGGGCATCCAGGCCGAGGTGGAGGCGGAGGACTGATGGACGAGATGACTACCAGCCAGATGATCCGCGCTGACGGGCTGCGGTTCGCGCTGCACCTGGAGCAGTCGATGCCTGCCGCGCTAACGTACCGGACCGACGACCTGTCCCCGGGCGACGAGATCACCGAGCAGGACATCACCGTGATGAACGAGCGGGCCGGCCTGGCCGAGCAGGCGATCGCCGACCGGGTGCTGCGTCATGCCCGCCTGTTCGCCGAGTACATCTCGACCGGGTTCGACAGTGGCGAGCTGGACGGGCTGACCACCCTGGATGGTGACCGTCCTGCGGAGGGTGACCGTCATGGAGGTGGGTAACGGGTCCTCCGACCACCCTGGATGGTAGTACCTCCCTCCTGTTAGCCCGGCTAATTGTGACAGTCCGTTACCTGGCTCGATCTCACGCTGAGTGACCATCCTGCCGGGCCACCATCCCCCTTCGGCGATCTGTTCGATTTATCGCAGCCCTGTGACCTGGCACGACGGGTCCTCCTGACGGAGGTGATAATATAACCTCCGTCTGACCTGCGGTTATTAGCCCGATTAGTCTTGGTTTTTTCTGAACGGGACCCTCAACATGGGCCGCCGCCGAGATTCTCTCCCCAGGTCAGATACCCAAATCGAAAACGCGCTCGAACACCCCTCGTTTGTGTCACGCTGCGTGATAATGACAGAGGCTCTGGGTTTTCCCGGCCCGCCTGGCCATCACGCGCTGTTACCGGGGATTTTTCGGAGATCCGCGGAGTTTCCGCAGGCCAGGTGAAGCGCCCCGCCCTCCGCGAACGGAAGACGGGGCGCGGCCGGTACTATCCCCGGCCCGGAGCACCCGCGCTACCGGGAGGCAATCCACGTAAGGCCCAGCATAACCACGGCCTTCCCGCCAGGACGTCCGGCTTCGGCCGGGCCGGGGCATTAGTGGGATTCTCACTAATGGTCCTGGCCGGGCGCCTGCGGCGGTCCTTGCCGGCCGTGGACCGGGGCCTGCCCTGCGCGCGGGCCACCGCGGCTTCCAGCTCCTCCGGGGTCAGCGGCAGCGACCGGCCCAGCTCGTCCCGCCGCGCTGCGTTGGACCCGATCACCATGTTGCACGCGATGTCGTGCACCGGGCAGCGCTTGTTCGGCCCGCCCCGCGCGCTGTAGTCGCTGCCATGGACCCAGACCAGGAACCGCTCGCCGCGCCAGTACTCGGTCCAGGCCAGGTCGGGCCGCCGGGACGCGCTGATCCGGTGCTCGATTTCCCCCTGCCCCGGGCCGGCGACCGGGCAGCCGCACGCGAAGCAGGCCACCGGGCCGCGGGCCGACTGGCTGCGCCACAGGTACCGGCGGAACTCGGCCCACCGGGCGCCGTCCGGCCGCAGCAGCGTCGTGCTCGAAGTCGGTCCCCTGGCCATGGCGCCGATCCTAACCCCGGTGCATCATGGAGCCGGGGCTGACTTCTGTCATAGGCTCCTCCCTGGCCCGCGCGGGCTAGCTCTCTCGGTGAGGCCCGCGCGGGCATTCCCCCTATTCCGGGGCTCGCCGCGTTACCCTGGAGGCAGCCTCTGCGGCCAGGGATCCCGCTGGAGCCAGGGCGGCCTCATCCGCCCCGAGCCCCCGGAGACGCCGTGAGCGACCTGGCCCGCGTCCAGAAACCCGAGCCCGCCGGGTTCGCCGCCGACAACCGCCCCGAGTCGGCCCGGCCCTACCCGCCCGGTAAGGAAATCGCGCACAACGGCAACGCGAACCTGGCCCGGCACGGCGGGGACAAGGCGCAGTGATGGGCGCGGTCAATGACGAGAACGACAGGGTCATCGAGCGCCTGCGCGGGTTCCGCAGGTACGTGTGGCTGGAACAACTCGCCCTGGTCACGCCCGCCGCGCGTGAGGACCGGTACCTCACTGATACGGAACAGCGCTTGCACTGGGCATTTTCCGGGGTAATACGCGAGCTGGACGGCCTGATCAAGACGCTGGCCAACCCCGTTATGAGCGAGTTCTGGACTGGTGCCCCGGAGCCTGAGCAGGAGGTGGTCAGCGATGGCCGCGAATGACGGAGAGCACCCGGTCACCGAGACCTTCCCCGGTATCCACGTCCCGTCCGGCACGGGCGCCATGGGCTCCGCGGGCGCGTCCGGGCGGGCCGCCGACGCCCAGGTCACCGACGTCACCCCGGCGACCGGCGCGAGCCAGGATGCCTACGCCGCGTCGGCGGGCACGCTGCAGCCCGGCCAGAACGAGGGCTTCCCGGGCGGGGCGGACAGCGGCGCTTACACCAGCACCGGGGCCGGTCACGGCAACCCGAACCCGCACCGGCAC
>Ga0209811_10000817_pt1 | contig 11519 bp, 10 predicted proteins | sample Coa_R1_6_FD_187161 | JGI IMG/M metagenome (GOLD analysis project Ga0209811, IMG submission 187161) | Surface soil microbial communities from Centralia Pennsylvania, which are recovering from an underground coalmine fire. - Coalmine... | ecosystem: Environmental > Terrestrial > Soil >...
AGCGCTTGCGCGGATGCAACGTGCGCAATATGGATCCGGAGAAAGCGGAAGGGCTAAGTCCGGAGCTGCAACGGGCGCGGGAACCGTTGCTGGCGACGATCGAAGACCTGAGCGAACGCATTGTGGAGTACAACGACCGAATCGAAGCGCTGGCGCAAACCAGTTACCCGCAGGTCGAGTTGCTGAAGCCGATCAAGGAGGTAGGCACGCTGATCGCGCTCACGTTCCTGCTGACGCTGGAAGATCCGCATCGCTTTGGCAAGAGCCGCCACGTGGGTGGCTATCTGGGACTGCAACCGGGACGCCGGAAGTCAGGAGAGAGCGAGCCCCAGCTGCCCATCAGGAAAGAAGGGGATCCGTATCTGCGGACGCTGCTGGTGCAAGGAGCGCAACCCATTTTGGGACCGTTCGGCATCGCCTGTGATCTCAGACGCTGGGGACTGAAACTGGCCGAGCGCGGCAGGAGAAACGGCAAGCAGCGAGCGAGCGTGGCCACCGCAAGAAAGCTGGCCGTGCTGCTGCATCCTCTGTGGGTGAGTGGAGAAGTGTACGAGCCATTGCACAACAGCAGCCGAATAACGGTTGCAGCAGCCGCCTAAAAGAAAAAAGCAAAAACCAAAGCAAAATCGCTCCAGGAAGATAAAAGACAAAAGCCAAAGCCGAGTTCCGGTGACTGCGTCAATGGCCTGGGCCACGTTCCACTCTTGAGGGCAACGAGAGGTCGCCAAACCGATGGCAGCACCGGCTGAAACGAGAACGCCCAACATGCAAACTGAGACCCTTTGTTGAGCTTGCGCCATTTGTTCGCCAAAATCCGTAATGAAGGGGGTGGCGACCGTCAGAGACCCGCGTACGGGATTGTGCATGTCGCTATGCTCAAACTTTGTGGAGGTGATTCAGCACTTTGCTGCCCGCCCACAACACTACAACACACAGCGCGACAATCATAAAGGAGGTCATTTCTTGAGTTCCTCCGGCGGCGAGCAAGCTACGCGGCAGCTTCTCGAGCGATGAGTTCAGCGTAGAGGTGACAAATGCGGTCGCGCCTGTCCTCGTATTCGCAGAGTTCTGCCTCTGTGGCACAGCCGAAAGTTTCTTTTTCCAGGGTATTCAGTTGAGATTCGAGCAGGTCAGCTAGTTCAGCACGAGCGCGTGTTGTGGAGTCGGGGAATGGCATGACGAACTCCTTAACAACAGTCTAGCGACGGGAATGCCTCTGTCCATACCCACTATTCCCTAGGGGGCGGGTCAGGGACAACACTTGCTAAAGGGTTAATGAGTGAAAACTGGCGATTTATCGACAGTTACCTTAAACGACTCAGAAAAATTCACCCGGCGAATATTCAAGGGGCTGGAGGGCGGACAAAAGTCTCCATCGGAGAATCCATCGCTTCACCAATAAGGTCTATCAACACTGATATTGGGAGTGGCATGTCACGGACATGAAACATATATCCACCGGCAAGAAAGCCTTCTCGCCCGTCCGTCTGGCTTCCCGCTAAGAAAATGAAACCGCATCGTGGGTGCGCGGAGCGGATGGTTTCAGCTATATCAAAGGCACACTTTTCTTGGATATTGTTGGTGACCATCAATACGGCGTCCGGCGGTGACCTACGGACTGCTTCCAAGCATGCGTCAACTGTATTCACTTCTTGAGTTTGGAATCCACCGCTCTGCACGGCCTCTGCCAGAATAGCGCATATATTGTTTTCAACATTCTCAAACAGCAGCAGTCGCCTCGCCATTGTCATCTTCCGCTTTCTTGGATCATTCCTGAACGATAGCGATGTCAGGATTGAGTGCTGATAGACTGGCCGCTTTCCGCGCAAGAGTCAATGAGTGAAATCGCGATGTTACGTCAACTCCCGTTGCGGCTATTTTCGAGTGCTCAGGAATTCGGACATCGCGCCACGAAGTTGGATTTCCAGTTTGCTTCCATTTTGACCGTGGCGCGTCCTCGGATTCTTTTGAAAGATGAACAATCTGCTGTAACTCTGGCGGGGCTTTGTGCCATTCGCAGATGTGTATGCGGATGTGCGTCGCTTCGTTGAAGACGTGCGAGCCACCGGAAATAGCCCTTCTTGCAGATTCGGCAGCTAAGGCAAGCCGTGCCGTGTCTTTCGGAATTGGAGCGTTGACTCCCATCTCACGAAAGGCTGAGTCAATGCCATCCGGGCGCTATCCCTCGCCACTGGATTCACCAACCCTGCCAGCCTTCGCAAAGCCCTCCCATCAAACCCATGCTCTAGTGCTTGGGCGCAAATATTGGGCAATTCTGAATAGCTCAGGTCACCGAAGTAGTACTGAACTGCGAGTGGGCTCGGGTCAAACGCAAGATCGCCGGGTGACTTCTCCATGGGGTTGCACTTTACACGGAAAAATGAAATCTGGTTTCAGTAGATCGCACGAATGATTGACGTAATCAGGCGATTTCACTCATTGACCCGTGCGGCCACTCGCCCAGATGTGCCATTCCCAAGCCAGCGACATGGCGTCAACATTGGAGGTGAGCAGCTTCCTTGGGGGAGGACTGCTCAGCGTGCGTCCCGCGCTCTATCCCCAAGAGCCGGGGCGCTGCGTTGTACACGCAAACATTCATCGGCCTACCGTCTCACCCGGCCTTGTCGTCCATCAACGGAGATATTTCAATAGCTATCCATTCGTTACGTTTTCCAGGGGAAGAAACAAGGCCGCATCTGCTGGGACTACTTCCGGTTTGCCGGTCATCCAGGCGTCATCTCGTGGCAACTCACCTTGACATTCTACTGGAAGCGCTTTATCTTCCCCTAGAATGTCTACTAAAGAACAGCGCGAGCGCATCGAACTGCTGCAAGGAACCCTGGACTTGCTAATACTCCGCACACTACTGCTGGGCCCAGTGCACGGCCACGCCATCGCCAAGGCAATTGAATTCAACTCGGACGAGGTGTTGCAGGTCGAGCAGGGGTCGCTGTATCCGGCCCTGCACCGGCTCATCAGGCGCGGATGGATTTTGGCCGAAGAAGGGACTTCGGAGAACAATCGCCGCGCCAAGTTCTACGGGCTAACCCCCAAGGGTCGGAGGCAACTAGTAATTGAGACCAGTAAGTGGGAAAAACTGGCGGGAGCAATCGCGCGGATTCTCCGGCCCGCGAAGCAGGGGGGCGAATCATGAACCTCCGCAAGCGCATGCTCGAAAATCTTGATCAAGACATTCGCGACCACATTGAAATGGAGACGCAGGACAACATTGAGCGTGGCATGTCGCCCGAGGAGGCTCACTATGCCGCCGTGCGCAAGTTCGGCAACGTGATGCGAGTCGAAGAAGAGACCCGCGCGGTGTGGAGTTTCATTTGGATCGAAGAACTGGTCGCGGACATACGTTTTGGACTGCGCCAATTATGTAAATCTCCCGGCTTCACGACCGTCGCCGTCCTGACCCTCGCCCTTGGCATCGGTGCAAACACTGCGATATTCAGTGTGATCAATGGAGTGTTGCTCAGTCCGCTTCCCTACAAGAATCCGCAGCAACTCGTCGTCATCAAGGAACACGATTCGCTCCCGAACGTGATGGATATCCAGAGACAGGTGCGCGCATTCTCACAGGGTGGCGGAATCAACGTCGAGCCGATGGATTACACAGGAGGAACCGAACCTGTGCAAGTCCATGTCGGGCTCATTAATGCGGGGTTTCTCGAAACGTTAGGCGCGCAGCCGATGCTGGGCCGGATCATTTCGCCCGGGGAAGATGTGCAAGGCGGGCCGCGTCTCGTCATGGTCAGCAACCATTTCTGGCAAAACTACCTTGGCAGCGATCCACATGCTGTGGGCAACACGATTCACGTGGACGGAAAGCCTTATACGGTGATCGGCGTAATGCCCGCGAGTTTTACTCTGCCAGCGGAGCATGCCGACGTTTTCGTTTCACTCATGGTCCGCGACCCAAGAGCGGGTGCTGAGCGCGATTTGCACTTTATGCATACCTACTGGCGATTGAAGGCGGGCGTGACGCTCGCGCAGGCGCAGGCCGATATGGCCGCGATCGACCGCCGGCTCGCGGAGCAATATCCGGCCGAAGAAAAAGAACGGAAGAGCCAATTAGTTCCGCTGCATGAATGGCTGGTAGGAGACGTACGGCCGGCACTACTGGTGCTCTTCGGAGCTGTAGGCCTGGTGCTGCTGATTGCGTGCGCGAATTTCGCGAGCTTGCTGATGGTGCGTGCGTTTGCGGGGCGCCAGGAATGGGCGATCAGGGCGGCGCTGGGCGCGGGACGCGGCCGGCTCATCCGGAAAGCGCTGACCGAGAGCGTACTTTTGTCGATCCTCGGTGGTGCGGCCGGATTACTGTTTGCGCAGTTGGGCACCAGCATGCTGCTGGCCATGAAGCCGGAGGAGCTGGCGCGGCTGAGCGGGATTCACATGGATACACGGGTGCTGCTGTTTGTCCTCGTGGTCTCGGTGCTGACCGGCATCATGTTCGGAATGGCGCCGGTATGGATCTCGGCTCGAGCGGAGGTTGCCGAGGGCCTGAAAGAGAGCGGGCGGAGCACAACCGGGAGCGCGATGGGCCGCAGCATACGGGGAATTCTGGGCACGTCGGAGTTGGCGGTTGCTTTGGTGCTGCTAGTGGGGGCCGGTTTGTTGATCAAGGGCTTCTCGCGGTTGCGCTCGATGAACCCCGGTTTCAATTCCGCGAACGTGATGACGATGTATCTCCAATTACCCACGACGCGGTACAGCGAAATCCCCAAACGAACCCAGTTCCGCCGCGAGTTGCTCACCCGCCTGAATTCTCTTCCGGGCGTGCAAGCGGCAATGGTGAGTGATATACCGCTCGGCGGGAATTATGTGGGCCACCGTTTCGTCATCGACGGACGCCCTCCCGTGGCCGTCGGAGGTGAGCCCGAGGCGCAAACTCTTTTGGTGATGGGAAATTACTTTCCCGTGATGCAGATTCCCCTGCACGCGGGTCGCGATTTCACCCCTTTGGACCGCGAAGGGCAACCACTGGTGGCAATCGTGAACGAGGAAATGGCGCGGGAATTCTTCCCGCACGAAGACCCAATCGGCATGCGCATCCGCTGGGCGGGTGCCACCGGGCTGCCACGATGGATGACCGTCATCGGCGTGGTGGGCGACGTGAAACATTCGGGATTGAATCAACCGACGGATCCTGCTGTGTATACCCCTTTTTCGCAGTCCGACGAGGCCTGGACACGATTTATGACGCTCGCCATCCGGGCTCAGGATGCGTCTCCTGGGCTCGTTGAACAAGTGAAGAAGCAGATCTGGAGCTTGGACGGCCAGATTCCGGTGGGCGACGTGCACGCCATGGACGAGCTCATAGCTGTGTCGCTTGCCCAGCAACGCTTCAATATGCTGCTCCTCGGAATCTTCGCCGCGCTCGCCTTGATCTTGGCTGCGGTGGGAATTTACGGCGCGATGGCTTATGCCGCGAACCAGCGAACGCATGAGATCGGCATACGGACAGCGCTGGGAGCGCAGCGAAGCGACGTGCTGCGGCTCGTTATGAGAGATGGAGCGAAAATTGCCCTCTTCGGCATCGCCTCCGGGATTGTAGGAGCGCTGGCGCTGACGCACCTGATGGCCAGTCTGCTTTTCGAGGTGAAACCGACGGACCCTGCGACATTCGCAGCTGTCGCAATCCTGCTCGCATTCGTTGTGCTCGCGGCTTGCTACATCCCGGCGCGCCGCGCAATGCGCGTGGATCCTATGGTTGCCTTGAGATACCAGTAGTCTTTCGCACAAGTGACTCGTAACCCTGCCTTAGAACAGGCGGCATAAACGAGTAAGAATTTCTGAAGCCCTTCGCCGAACGCATGTAGACGCGGACTCCGAAAGTCTGATCTGTGGACATTACGGGCGATCCTTCCCGAGCGACAGGCTAATTCTGGCCCGTGTGCGCCGTTTGTTCGCCGAAACAGCACTAGGGCTTCTGATTGATCATCAAATGCGCCCACGGTGTGTTTGCGTACATGATCCACGTACCCGTCTGCTTCGGTTCGGTGCCAAAGCCGGAGGTCTTGGGATCGAAGGGCCACATGATCATCCAGTGCGGCGGCTCTTTGATTGGGTTGCCCGAAGTCGCGTTGGGATCGCTGGCGCTCCAGTCGGTAGCGCCCGACAGCATGTAGACGATGCCAGGCTCAGTATTGGTGGGCTTCGGTTTGAGCGCGAGAAAGTCGCGCTGCCAGCGCAGAGCCGCCGCATTCATGCATTGCGCATCATCGCCCACTGCGCCCGGATGTCCCGGAAAGCACGTGAAACCGTTGCTGCCTTCGCGCAGCACGCTCTCAGTGCCGTGTTCGTCCTGATCGACGATGCGTGCGTCCTTGGCGATCTCCGGGGGCCCGGCGGCCATCGCCCGCGCGATCTTGGCTTCGTTGGTGTCGTTGGCCCCTTTGCTCTGAGAGTAGGCAATGCCGCACATCATCACGCCGATAAGTAATGAACCTGAAATTCGAGTTCGAACCATCAAGGCCTCCCAGCGAAATCATTGGCGAGCGTCCGCGCCGACAGAATCTCACATTTTTGGCAACCCACGAAACCGGCGAATGCGGTGAGGCCAGATCAGTTACCGTGGACAACTGTTATGTTTCTCGATCGCATCGTAAATGCGGCATTGCTGACAATGCCAGGCCATCATGACCCCGTTGGATTGCTCTCGCTGGCGTTCGACTTCCCTGTTCCTAAGCGGCTTGTTGCTTCTTCTGGGCTCGTTCGGGTGCGGCGCTTCTTCGACAGTTTCACCCCGGCCAACTCCGTCGCCAACTCCCATCGGCGGGGTCCCACAGTTTGGACATGTAGTACTGGTCGTAGAAGAAAACAGCAGCTACTCGCAGGTCATCGGCAATTCCGACATGCCCTATCTGAACAGCCTCGCCACTCAGTATGGACTGGCAACCCAATATTTCGCGAATACGCACCCGTCGATCGGAAACTACTTCATGCTCACAACGGGACAGATCATCACCAGCGATGATTCGTTTACGGGCACGGTGAACGCCGACAACATCGTTCACGAGTTGCTGGCGGCGGGCAAGACCTGGAAATCGTATGCCGAGAGTCGAGGCGATCCCCTTCTCTATGTGAGGCGGCACGATCCCCTTTCGTATTTCTCGGACGTGGTCAATAGCGCCACCCAGATGCAGAACCTGACTTCGTTTTCGCAATTTAAGTCAGACCTGGCGAATAATACGCTGCCGAATTTTTCGTTCATCGTACCGAATCTTTTAGACGACGCCCACGACGGCCCTTTGTCGGTGGCGGATCTATGGCTCCAGGCAAATATCGGACCGCTGATCTCGAATGCGACATTTCAGAAAGACGGGCTGCTGATTATCGTGTTCGATGAGGCAGCGGGTAGCGACTCGACCCACGGCGGAGGCCATGTGGCCGCAGTCATCATTAGTCCGAAAGCAAAGCAGACTTTCCAATCCAGTACGCTCTACCAGCACCAGAGCACATTGCGATTAATGCTGGAGGGTTTGGGAATCACAACACTGCCAGGCTCCTCGAGTAGTGCTCCTGATATGGGAGAGTTCTTTTGAACGGGCGGCCAACAATTGTGTGAAGCCTCTGGCTTGATGTCTCGACTTCCACGAACCTTCAAACGCCGAAGCGACGTTCACTTGCTCGGGAAATTGGGGATCGTCCAGGCATTCGCGTTGGCTGTGATCGGGCCGAAGGCCAGATAGCGCCCATCGGGCGATGGCATGATCGAGAAGATGTCCCAACTGGGCTGCTTGAAGAGTGGGCTTGGTTTGCCTCCGGGACTCATGGTCACGATCGACGTCCCACGCGAGGAGTAGCTGGCGAAGAAGAGGCTCTTCCCATCGGCAGCCCAGCCAACGGCAGCGAGTTGCGTCCAGGGCATCGCTGACAGTTTCGTCGTTGCTTTGTCGACGAGCGTGATAATTTTCACGTCGCTGGCCTTGTGATCGAAGGTTGCAATCGCGACGTGGCTCCCGTCACGCGACAGATCCCACGAGGTGAAATCCGCCTCGGCCGGGACCTTCAGCAATTCACCCTTCCGTCCCGCGGCCGGATCGAACGCCGTGAACTTGACCTGGGTTTCATCAGCTTCGGCCAGAACGCAAGTATTGCCGTGCGAGGGACAGCGGAAGCTCGGAAAGCCCCCCGTGCTGAACGTCGGGTCGCCTCCCATCAGAATTGTGGGAGTGCCCGTCACATCCATGACCGGCTCGGACGGTCCCCCGGTCAGCGGCGCGCGCATCAGCTTCGGAGGAGCAATGGCGGATCCCTCCAGCACCCTTTGCCCTTGCAGGTAGAGAACCCATTTGCCGTCGGGGCTGAGTTGAGGCGCCCACTTCTCTTCCGTTCCGGTCACGAGCGGTTGCGCGTTGCGCTCTCCGGTGCCCTGCTTATAGATGTCGAAGTGTCCGTTGCGATCGGAATAGAGAAATACCGTCTTGCTGTCGGCGGACCAGCCGCCCGGCCAGTCCACACGATCGTCAAGGGTCAAGCGCTGCGGAGTTTTTAATTCCTTCCCGCCGCCCGCAAGTTCGCCCAGATAGACGTCGCTCTGCTGATGTCCATTAAAGAAGACCAGCCGCTTCCCGTCGGCGGTTAATTGCGGATTGCCAAAATAGAATCCGGTCCAGTCCGTCAGGCGGCGCGGCTTTCCTTGCGGCTTTCCGCTTTTGTCGTCAAAGCGCAGTTCCCACAGATTTGCGTCGTACTGGTTTGGGGGCGCTTCCCGCACAGCGTAGACCAGCCTTCCGGGCTGCGCGAACAGAAAGTCGGTGAGCCGCGGATTGGATACCAGCACTGCCGGATCGCCACCCTTCAGGTCACGGCTTTCCAGTTCAAGGTGAGCCAGGCCATCGGTTGCGCGGTATTTGATGTAAGCAATGCGTTGCCCCTTATCGAACCAGCTAGGCGCGAACAAGTGAAAACCGGCCTCTGGCTTGATGAAGAGGCGCGCCTGCCCGCCATCCGCTCCCATGATCCAGATGTCGCGTGTGATGGCATCGCGGAATACGATTTGTGTTCCGTCGGGCGAGAGTGAAGCATCGTAAGCGTCATCGCGCAACTTCTTCAGCGTTGCGCCAATCACCGAAATTACCCAGATGCCCTGCTTCTCCTGCGCAACCGGGCCCCCCACCAGCAGCTTGGTCCCATCCTGGGACCATTCGATGCGTGCTCACCTGAAACAGAATTCGTCGGGAATGGGCAGCGACTGCGTCTCTCCACTTGACATCAGCCGCAGGTGCAAGCCTTCCAGATCGGCATAGAGAAGATATTTTCCGTCGGGAGAGATGGAACTCACCGCGACCGGATCGTCGGAAGAGTTGGCGGTCAGTTGCTGCGGCTTGAGTTCGGCCTGCGAGTAAGGCTGCGTTCTCTGGAACCATCCAGCCATGTAGCCAATCGCGAGCACGCCGGCAATCGCGACCACCGCGACGATCGCAGCCCACCTCATCCAACTGCGCGACGCCACTGGCGGAGCAGCAACCGCCGCCACGGCACTGCCCGAGACTGCTGCAACCTTGGCCGACTGCGTGTCGCGCTTGAGTCTCTGCAAGTCGGCGCGCAAGTCCGAAGCGGTCTGGTACCGCAGGGTTCGATCCTTCTCCAGGCACTTGTTGATGACGCCTTCAAGTTGGGCCGGCAGTTCCGGATTAATGCGCACCGGCGCCGTCGGCGGTTTGTTCAGGATGGCATCGAAGATGATCGCCGAGGTGTTCCCCGTGAAGGGCTGCTTGCCGGTAGCCATCTCGTACAGGACAGCTCCAAACGAGAAGAGGTCGGTGCGCGCATCGAGTTCCTCGCCGCGCGCCTGCTCCGGCGACATATAAGAGACTGTGCCTACGGTGCTGCCCGGACTCGTCAAATGATCTTGATCGACCGCGACGGTTGGCATGGATCCGGCCGCGGTCTCCGGAGCCGGCGTTGGAACGCCCGCCAGCTTTGCTAATCCGAAATCGAGAACCTTGGCCTGCCCGCGCTTGGTCAGAAAGAGATTTGCCGGTTTCAGATCGCGGTGCACGATGCCGGCCGCATGTGCGACCTCGAGCGCATCGGCGACCTGAACTCCGATCTCGAGCACCTGCTCGAGCCCGATCGGTCTTCCCTCGATGCGGTGCTTCAGGGTTGTGCCTTCGAGGCACTCCATCACAATAAAGAGGCGGTTCTCATGCTCGCCGATATCGTAGATGGTGCAAATGTTGGGATGATTCAGCGCTGAGGCGGCCCGCGCTTCGCGCTGAAAACGCTCGCGGGCTTGAGGATCCTGAGCCAGTTCTTCAGGAAGGAATTTGAGCGCCACCCGGCGGCCAAGCCGCTGGTCTTCGGCTTGGTAAACCACGCCCATCCCGCCACCACCCAGCTTTTCCGTGATGCGGTAATGAGAAATGGTGAGCCCAATCATGTGGCGGCCATGTTAGGGCTTGGGGAGGTGCAAGTCAATTTTGCAGACGAGCAGGCCGGTTTCGGGGTGGGAACTCGAACGCAAAGCTGCGCAGAAGCTTAGTTTGCCGACTTCTATCTCGCTCTCCTCAGTGAGGCCAGTCACATCGTCCAGCAAAATTGCGTCATATAATGCCCCTCTAGATTTCGCGCCACGGAGTCTGAACATGTCTTATCCCCGGAAGCTGCGCCTTGCCCTGCGCTTGCAGCCGTTTTTGATTCTTCTGATTGCTTCGCAATGGCTGGTGGCTGCTTCTTTGCCGCAATATCTGTTCAATCGCGCCGACTTTCCCACCGGCAATTTCCCCAGTGGTGTTGCAGTCGGCGATTTCAACAACGACGGCCGTACCGACGTCACAGTTTCAAACCGGCTGGACAATACAGTCTCAATCTTTCTTGGCCAGCAGGACGGCACCCTGGGACTGAAGACCGATTTCCCAGTAGCAACGGATCCTTGGGGTCTAGCGACTGCAGACTTCAATCATGACGGTAAACTCGATATCGCCGTGACGGGCAGCTGTGGTCCGAACTGCGGCGCCGTCTCCATTCTTCTCGGTAATGGCGATGGGACCTTCGCAGCGCACGTGGAATACACCACCGGCATCGGTTCCATCACGCTGGCTGCAGCCGATTTAAACGGCGACGGTTTTTCGGATTTGGCCGTCGCAGACGACTGCGGTACGACCTGCGGATTTATTTCGATTCTGTTGGGCAAGGGAGACGGAACATTCCGTGCAAAGACCGACTATCCCGTGGGCGACAGTCCATACGGCATTGTCCTCGAAGATTTCAACCTCGACGGGAAGCTGGACTTGGCGGTCGCTAATTCGTCCAATACGATTTCGATTCTCTTAGGTAAAGGAGACGGGACGTTTCAAGCGAGCCAAAACACCACCTCAAACAATGCTCCAGCCGCTGTGGCGGCCGGCGATTTCGACGGCGATACAATTCCGGATCTCGTCGTATCCCACACGGGGGCACCTTGGGCTCTAACATTCGAATGGAGCATTGGGTGCCATCGCGACGGCCGACTTTAATAAGGATGGGCATCTGGATGTCGCCGTCCCCAATCGAAATGGCGCCGCCCT
>Ga0209811_10000821_pt1 | contig 11485 bp, 10 predicted proteins | sample Coa_R1_6_FD_187161 | JGI IMG/M metagenome (GOLD analysis project Ga0209811, IMG submission 187161) | Surface soil microbial communities from Centralia Pennsylvania, which are recovering from an underground coalmine fire. - Coalmine... | ecosystem: Environmental > Terrestrial > Soil >...
GTTCGTGTTGGTATCAATGGTTTTGGCCGGATCGGCCGCAACTTCTACCGGGCCATCCTGGCGTCGGGTGCGGACATCGAGGTGGTGGCGGTGAACGACTTGACCGACAACAAGACGTTGGCGCACTTGTTGAAGTACGACTCGATCCTGGGTCGTCTGCCCGGTGAGGTGAGTTACGACGAGACCTCGATCACGGCGGGTGGCAAGAGGATCGCGGCGTTTGCTGAGCGGGACCCGGCCAAGTTGGACTGGGCTTCGGTGGGTGCGGACATTGTGGTGGAGTCGACGGGGTTCTTCACTGATGCGACCAAGGCCAAGGCGCACCTGGATGGTGGGGCGAAGAAGGTGGTCATCTCGGCGCCGGCTTCGAATGAGGACATCACGATCGTGATGGGTGTCAATGACGACCAGTATGACCCGGCGGTGCACACGATCATCTCGAATGCTTCGTGTACGACGAACTGTCTGGCGCCGATGGCCAAGGTGCTCAATGACGAGTTCGGGATCGTCAAGGGGTTGATGACCACGATCCATGCCTATACCCAGGATCAGAACCTGCAGGATGCCCCGCACAAGGACCTGCGTCGGGCGCGGGCGGCGGCGTTGAGCATCGTGCCGACCACGACGGGTGCGGCCAAGGCGGTGGCGTTGGTGTTGCCGGAGCTGAAGGGCAAGCTGGATGGGTATGCGTTGCGGGTGCCGGTGCCGACCGGGTCGGCGACCGACCTGACCTTTGAGGCTGGTCGGGAGACGACGGTGGCGGAGGTCAACGCGGCGGTCAAGGCCGCGGCCGAGGGCCCGCTGAAGGGCATCTTGGTCTATACCGAGGACCCGATCGTGTCCAAGGACATCGAGACCGACCCGGCGTCCTGTGTCTTCGATGCGGGTCTGACCAAGGTGATCGGCAACCAGGTCAAGGTGGTCGGCTGGTACGACAACGAGTGGGGCTACTCCAACCGCCTGGCCGACCTGGTCGCCCTCGTCGGCGCCAGCCTGTAGCAGAGAGCGGGTCTGTCATGAGCACGATCGCTGATCTTGGAGACCTGGCCGGCAAGCGGGTTCTGGTCCGCAGTGACCTGAACGTGCCGCTGGACGGCACGACGATCACCGACGACGGCCGGATCCGGGCCTCGGTGCCGACCATCCGGGCCTTGTCCGAGGCGGGCGCGCGGGTGATCGTGTGCGCCCACCTCGGCCGGCCCAAGGGGGTCGGGCCGGAACCGGCATACAGTCTTGCGCCGGTCGCTGCTCGTCTCGAGGAGCTGCTCGGCCGGCCGGTCGTATTTGCCCAGGACGCCGTTGGCGACAGCGCCCGTGCGGCCGTCGACGACCTGGCCGACGGCGGAGTCGTCCTCCTGGAGAACCTTCGGTTCAACGCGGGGGAGACCAGCAAGGACGATGTCGAGCGGGGTGGGTTCGCCGACCAGCTCGCGGGGTTGGCGGATGCGTTCGTGTCCGATGGGTTCGGGGTGGTGCATCGTAAGCAGGCGTCGGTTTATGACATCGCGACCCGGTTGCCGTCGGCGATGGGTGGGTTGGTGCAGGCTGAGGTCGAGGTGCTCAAGCGGTTGACCGAGGATCCTGAGCGGCCGTATGCGGTGGTGTTGGGTGGGGCGAAGGTGTCGGACAAGCTGGCGGTGATCGCGAACTTGTTGCAGACCGCGGACCGGTTGTTGATCGGTGGCGGGATGGTGTTCACGTTCTTGGCGGCGCAGGGCTTGGAGGTGGGTAAGAGTCTGTTGGAGGTGGACCAGATCGATACGGTCAGGGGCTATCTGGCGGATGCGGCTGGGCGTGGGGTGGAGATCGTGCTGCCGGTGGATATCGTGGCGGCGACGGCGTTCAGTGCGGATGCCGAGCATGAGGTGGTGGCCGCGGAGGCGATCCCGGCGGATCGGATGGGTCTGGACATCGGGCCGGCGTCGGGTGAGCTGTTTGCGGGGAAGTTGGCGGACTGTCGGACGGTGTTCTGGAACGGGCCGATGGGTGCGTTCGAGATGGCGCCGTATGCCGCGGGGACCAAGGCGGTGGCTGAGGCGTTGGTCGCGGCTACCGCGGGTGGTGCGTTGACGGTGGTCGGTGGTGGTGACTCGGCGGCTGCGGTGCGTCAGCTGGGGTTCACTGATGACCAGTTCGGGCACATCTCCACCGGTGGCGGCGCCAGCCTGGAGTACCTCGAGGGCAAGACGCTCCCGGGGCTGGACATTCTCGACAGGACGTGACGACCCGTGGCTGATGCACGAACTCCGCTCATGGCGGGGAACTGGAAGATGAACCTGGATCACGTCCAGGCCACCCACCTGGTCCAGAAGCTGGACTGGACGCTGCGTGACGGCAAGCACGACTTCGCGGCCGTCGAGGTGGCGGTCCTGCCGCCGTTCACCGACATCCGCTCGGTGCAGACCCTGGTCGACGGAGACCGGCTCCACCTCAAGTTCGGCGCCCAGGACCTGTCTGCGCACGAGGCGGGCGCCTTCACCGGCGAGATCAGCGGACAGTTCCTCGCCAGGCTGGGGTGCACCTACGTCGTCGTCGGCCACAGCGAGCGCCGGGAGTACCACCATGAGTCCGACGCCGTCGTCGCGGCGAAGCTGGCGGCCGCCTACCGCGATGGCCTCACCCCGATCTTCTGTGTCGGTGAGGGACTCGCGGTCCGCAAGGAAGGCCGCCAGGTCGAGTACGTCCTCGCCCAGGTCGAGGCGGGACTTGCCGACGTGACGCCCGCGCAGGTGGCGAGCATCGTCATCGCCTACGAGCCGATCTGGGCGATCGGCACAGGCGAGGTGGCCACGCCGGCCGATGCCCAGGAGGTCTGCGGCGCGGTCCGGACCCGGCTGGCCGAGCTCTACGACGAGCCGACCGCAGCCGGCATACGGATCCTCTATGGCGGAAGCGTCAAGTCCGGCAACGTCGCGGCGATCATGGCCGAGGCCGACGTCGACGGCGCGCTCGTGGGAGGGGCGTCGATCGACCCGGTGGAGTTCGCCGCGATCTGCCGTTACCAGTCCCACGTCGGGGCCCACAGCAGCAGCAGGTAAACTCCAAGCCTCCGTGCCCGGACCATCGCCGAAGGAAGTCTCCCCGTGAACGCCGTTCGTATCGGACTGCAGGTTCTGCTTGTCATCGGCGGGCTCTTCCTGACCCTGCTCATCCTGCTCCACAAGGGCAAGGGCGGCGGCCTATCGGACATGTTCGGCGGCGGCATGTCCTCCACCCTGGGCGGGTCGTCGGTGGCTGAGCGCAACCTCGACCGGTTCACCATCGGGGTGGCGCTCGTGTGGTTCACCTGCGTCGTGGGAATTGGCGTCCTCGAACGCTTCGCATCCTGACAACAACCCCTCACCCCTGACCCTGGAGGAGTTCACACATGGCTGGTGGCAACGCAATTCGCGGTAGCCGTGTCGGCGCCGGACCGATGGGCGAGGCCGAGCGCGGCGACTCGGCTCCTCGCGTCTTCATCTCGTACTGGTGCACCAACGGGCACCAGACCAGGCCCAGCTTCGCCCAGGAGTCCGGTCTCGTCGTGCCCGAGTTCTGGGACTGCCCCCGGTGCGGTCTGCCGGCCGGCCAGGACGAGCAGAACCCGCCGGCCGCGCCGAAGGTGGAGCCCTACAAGACCCACCTCGCCTATGTCAAGGAGCGCCGCTCCGACGCCGATGGCGCCGCCATTCTGGACGAGGCCCTGCAGACGCTCCGCGACCGCCGCCTCATCCAGTAGCCGGCTCAGGCGGTGCCCAGGCGGACGAGGTGCGCCACGACGCCTGGGAGCCATCCCGTCTCGCCGTTGATCCACCGGGTCGCCACGATGTTGGACGGGATGAACGCCCTCCCGCCGCGCCGGGCGACGACGCCCAGGTCGGTCCCGAAGACGTCGCTCACCAGGGCCCAGTCCATCCGGCCGTGCCGCACGAGGTGCTCGCCGATCCCGACGCCGATCGCCTCCACGGCGTGGTCCCGGTCGCCCGCATCGTCCCCCGCTACGTGTCGGGCCACAGCCGCGTCGTATGCCGCGCCGAGGCTGGCGAGGTCGTCCACGTCGACGCCCAGTGCACTGAGCCGCGCGAGGCCGGCATTGATCCGCGCCTGGTCCTCCTCACCGGGGGGCTCAGAGTCCGGACGCTGTGGCCGGCCGTCGTCGGGGCCGTCGTATGCCGCGGGGCCGGCGTCCGGCCCGGATCCCTCGTCGTCGGGGTCGGCGGCGTCGTCACGGCTGCGGCGGGAGAACAGGCCCATGGCGGTCAGTACCTCCCGGCGTCGCCGATGCGCCCGGCCGCATCGGCGTCGAGCAGCCAGATGGTCAGCTCCTCGCCCTTGGGGCCAGAGGCCGGGACGTCCCAGCGGTCGGCGCCGGGAGCGAGGGCGTCCGCGACGGCCTGGGCCTTGTCCGCCCCGGCCACGAGGAACCACACCTGGCGGGCCTTGTCGAGCGTCTCGAAGGTCAGCGAGACACGGTCCGGCGGGGGCTTGGGGGAGTCGTGGACTGCGACGGTCGAGGAGCCTTCGGCGCGTTGAGCGGGGTGATGTGGGAACAACGAGGCAACGTGCCCATCCGGACCGACGCCGAGGAGCAGGATGTCGAAGACGTCGGGCCCGTGCTCGAGCAGCTCTGCGGCATACGACTCGGCACTGGCTTCGACCGAGTCGCTCGTGTCGGGCCCGGCCACGGCGTGGACGTTGCTCGGCGGGATCGGCACGGAGCTGAAGAGCGCCTCGAAGTTCTGGGTCTCGTTGCGCTCCGGGTCGCCGGCCGGCAGGTAGCGCTCGTCTCCCCACCACAGGTGCAGCCGCTCCCACTGGATCGCGCCTTCGCCGGGCAGGGCCCCGAGCGCGGTGAGGATGGCCGATCCCATCGAGCCGCCGGTGAGGACGAGATGCACGGGGCCGTCGTGGCGCTCCTGCGCGTCGACGAGCCCGAGCAGGAGCCGCCCCCCGGCCGCGTCAGAGAGGGTCTGCTTGTCGGGGTGGACCTCGACCTGAGGCGTGCTGCTCATGGCGCGATGGCCTTCCTGTGCGAACTGGGGTCTAGGACTGGGGTCTAGGACTGGGGTCTAGGACTGGGGACGAGCGGCCTTGGCCGAGGTCACGTCGGGCAGGCCGTGGATGAGCGCGTCGGCGTAGACCTCGTCGGGGTCGAGCCGGCGCAGCTCGTCGGCGAGGCACTCGGCGTCGCTGCGGTGGGGCAGGGCGATGGTCCGCTCCGGTTGGCCGATCTGGGACAGGGTGGCTGCATCGCCGTCGACCGGTCGCACGAGGTCGATCGGTCCGCTCTTGCGCTCGAGCCGGACCGAGATGATCCCGGACCGGTTGCGCGTCCGCACCAGGCTGACCGGGCACTGCAGGCGGAATCGCAACCAAGCGGCGAGGAGCTCGGCCGACGCACTGTCCGGCGCCCCTGCCACGGTGGCGCGCAGGACCGGTTCGTAGGGCGCCTGGTCGAGCGCAGCGGCCAGGATGCCGCGCCACAGCGTGACCCGTGCCCAGGCGAGGTCGGTGTCGCCGCCGACGTATGCCGCGCTGAGCTTCTTCAGTGCCGGTCGCGGCTTTGTGGTCGACGCGGCAACGTCAGTGACGCGTCGCTGCGCGATCTCGCCGATCGGGTCCTTGCCGGGCGCCGGGGGCACCCGGTCGGGCCACCAGACGACGATGGGGGAGTCGGCGAGCAGGAGCGGGGTGAGCACGCTGCGCCCGTGCGGCGTGAGGGCACCGTACATGCGGCAGACGATCACCTCGCTCGCGCCCGCGTCGCCGCCCACCCGGATCTGGGCGTCGAGCCGCGCCGTGCCCCGCGAGTTGCCGGACGCCAGGACGACGATCCGGCACGGGTGCTGGTGGCTGGCGAGGTTGGCCACCTCGATGCACTCCTCGACCCGGGCCTCGTCGGCGACGATGACGAGGGTGAGGACGCGCGATAGGGCCATGGCTCCGATGTCGTCACGGAGCCGCACGAGCCGCTTGGAGATGTCGGCCGTCGTGCAGTCGGGCAGGTCGACGATCACCGGGGTCCCCGATCAGTATCGGAGCAGGGCCCCACGCTCTGCGTGGGCGGGACGAGCGTGGGTCCCACGCTCCGCGTGGGAGAACTGAGCGGGGTGGTCACGGGAGCCTCCACTCGCGGCCGTCGCGCGCCATCAGCTCGTCGGCACTCCTCGGGCCCCAGCCTCCGGAGAGGTACTGGTCGAGCGGCGCCTTCTGCCGCGCCCAGTACCGCTCGATCGGGTCGAGGATCTCCCAGGACAGCTCGACCTCCTCGTGACGGGGGAAGAGCGGCGGCTCGCCGAGGAGGACATCGAGGATGAGGCGCTCGTAGGCCTCGGGGCTGGACTCGGTGAAGGCCCGGCCGTAGCCGAAGTCCATCGTCACGTCACGCACCTCCATCTGCGCACCTGGGACCTTGGCGCCGAAGCGCAGGGTCACCCCCTCGTCGGGCTGGACCCGGATGACGATGGCGTTCTTGCCGAGCTCCTCGGTCGCGGTGTGCTCGAACGGCAGGTGCGGTGCCGTCTTGAAGACGACGGCGATCTCCGTGACCCGCTTGCCCAGTCGCTTGCCGGTCCGCAGGTAGAACGGAACACCCGCCCACCGACGGGTGTCGATGTCGAGCCGCACCGCGGCATACGTCTCGGTCGTGGAGTCGGCCGGGACACCCTCCTCCTGGAGGTAGCCGCGGACCTTCTCCCCGCCCTGCCAGCCCTCGGCGTACTGACCGCGGGCCGTCGCCGACGACAGGTCGGCGGGCAGCCGGACGGCCGAGAGGATCTTCTCCTTCTCGGCCCGCAGGTGGTCGGCGCGGAAGGAGACCGGCTCCTCCATGGCGGTGAGGGCGAGCAGCTGGAGCAGGTGGTTCTGGATGACGTCGCGGGCCGCCCCGATGCCGTCGTAGTAGCCGGCCCGCCCGCCGATGCCGATGTCCTCGGCCATCGTGATCTGGACGTGGTCGACGTAGTTGGCGTTCCAGACCGGCTCGAAGAGCTGGTTGGCGAAGCGCAGGGCGAGGAGGTTCTGGACGGTCTCCTTGCCGAGGTAGTGGTCGATCCGGAAGACCGAGTCGGCCGGGAAGACGCCCTCGACGATGGAGTTCAGCTCGCGCGCGCTCGTCAGGTCGTGACCGAACGGCTTCTCGATGACCACCCGCCGCCAGGATCCCTCGGGCGCGGTCGACAGGCCCGAGCGTTGGAGCTGCTCGCAGACCACGGCGAACGAGCCGGGCGGGATGGACAGGTAGAACGCGTGGTTGCCACCCGTGCCGCGGGTCAGGTCGAGCTCGGCCAGGGTGGCCGCCAGCTGGTCGAAGGCGTCGGGGTCGCCGAAGCTGCCGGGCACGAACCGGATGCCCTCGGCGAGCCCCCGCCACACGTCCTCGCGGAACGGGGTCCGGGCGTGGGCCCGCACGGCGTCGTGGAAGATCCCGGCGAAGTCCTTGTCGGACCACTCCCGCCGGGCGAACCCGGTGAAGGAGAAGCCCGGCGGGAGCAACCCGCGGTTGGCGAGGTCGTAGACGGCGGGCATGAGCTTCTTGCTCGCGAGGTCCCCGGTCACCCCGAACATGGCCAGACCACACGGGCCGGCGATTCGGGGCAGCCGCTTGTCGCGCGGGTCGCGCAGCGGGTTGTGCGTGCGCGACACCGAGGCCGGGCTCATGCAGCTCCTTCAGTGGCCGTCCGGCCTGGGTCGGTCAGCTGGACGCCTTGTCGAGCTCGGCCTGGACACCGGTGAGCAGCTCGGCCCAGGACTTCTCGAACTTGTCGACTCCCTCGTCCTCCAGGAGGGCGGTCACCTCGGCATACGAGATCCCGAGCGCCTCGATGGCGTCCAGGGTGGCCGTCGCGTCGCCGTAGTGTGCCGTCACGGCGTCGGCCTCGACCGTGCCGTGGTCGGCCTCCGCGGCGAGGGTCTTCTCCGGCATGGTGTTGACGGTGTTGTCGGCGACGAGCTCGTCGACGTACATCGTGTCCTTGTATGCCGGGTCCTTGACGCCGGTCGAGGCCCACAGCGGCCGCTGCTTGTGGGCACCGTCGGCCGCGAGGTTGTCCCAGCGCGGGGTCGAGAAGACCTCCTCGTATGCCTGGTAGGCCAGCTGGGCGTTCGCGACCCCGGAGTGGCCCTTGAGTGCCTTGGCCTCGTCGGTGCCGATCGCGTCGAGCCGCTTGTCGATCTCGGTGTCGACCCGGGAGACGAAGAACGAGGCGACCGAGTGGATCGTCGACAGGTCCTTGCCGGCCTCGCGGGCCTGCTCCAGCCCGGTGAGGTAGGCGTTCATGACGGCGCGGTAGCGGTCCAGGCTGAAGATGAGCGTCACGTTGACCGAGATCCCCTCGGCGAGAACCGCGGAGATGGCCGGCAGGCCCTCGACCGTCGCCGGGATCTTGATCATGACGTTGGGGCGGGCGACCTCGGCATACAGGGCCTTGGCCTGCTCGATGGTCGGCTCGGTCTCGTGGGCCAGGCGCGGGTCGACCTCGATGGAGACCCGGCCGTCCTGCCCACCGGTGCTGTCGTAGATCGTCCGGAAGACGTCGCAGGCGTCCCGGACGTCCTGGGTGGTGAGCGCGAAGACGGCCTCGTCGACCGTCTTGCCCGCCTCGGCCAGCTCGGCGACCTGGGCCGTGTAGGCGTCGCCGTTGGCCAGGGCGTTCTGGAAGATCGTCGGGTTGGTCGTCACGCCGACGACGCCCTGGTGCTCCATGACGTCCTTGAGGTTGCCGGTGATGAGGCGCTCTCGGGAGAGGTCGTCGAGCCAGACGGACACACCGGCGTCGGCGAGCTGCTGGACTGGGTTCTCGGTCATTTCTGGGTCACTTCCCGTGTGTGTGCCGCGGGGTTTGCGGCGGTGGTGGGGTGAGGTTGGCGTGCTGGTGTCAGTCGACCATGCCCTGGGAGGCGGCCGGGACGACGGTCGGGACGATGCCGGACTTGGCCGCCGCGATGGTCCGCTTGGCTGCTGCGACGACGGCCTGGGGGGTGAAGCCGAACTCACGGAAGAGGGTGGCGCCGTCGGCGGACGCGCCGAAGTGGTCGATGCCGACGATCTGGCCGGCGTCGCCGACGAGGTCGCGCCAGCCCGTGGGGACACCGGCCTCGACACTGACCCGGGCCCGGACCGCCTTGGGCAGGACCTTCTCCTGGTAGGCCTTGGTCTGGCGCTGGAACCACTCGAGGCACGGCATCGAGACCACCCGCGTGCCGACGCCGGACTTCTCCAGGGCGGCCCGGGCCTCGACGGCCAGGGCAACCTCGGAGCCGGTCGCGATGAGGATCACGTCAGGGGTGGCGGTGCTGGAGTCGAAGAGGATGTAGGCGCCCTTGGCGACCCCGGCAGTGCTGGCTGCGCCACCCTTGCTCCGGTCGTAGATCGGCAGGTTCTGGCGCGAGAGGGCCAGGCCGGCGGGCCGCTTGTTCTTCAGGATGGCGCCCCAGGCGGCCGCCGTCTCGTTGGCGTCGGCCGGTCGGACGACGTCGAAGTTGGGGATGAGCCGCAGCGAGGCGATCTGCTCGATCGGCTGGTGGGTGGGCCCGTCCTCGCCCAGGCCGATCGAGTCGTGGGTCCAGACGAAGGTGACCGGCAGGTCCTGGATCGCGGCCAGCCGGGCGGCGGGGCGCATGAAGTCGGAGAAGACGAGGAAGGTGCCGCCGTAGGGACGGGTGAGGCCCTCGAGGGCGATGCCGTTGAGGATGAGGCCCATCCCGAACTCGCGGATGCCGAAGTGCAGCGTGCGGCCGTAGGGGCTGCCACTCCACTCACGGGTCTGCTTGCTCGTCGGGATGAACGACGGCTGGCCCTCCATCGTGGTGTTGTTGGACTCGGCGAGGTCGGCCGAGCCACCCCACAGCTCGGGCATGACGTCAGCGAGGGCGCCGAGCACCTTGCCGGAGGCGGCGCGGGTGGCGATCCCCTTGGCGTCGGCCGGGAAGACCGGCAGTGCCTTGTCGAGGCCGGCCGGCAGGTCCCCGGCGAGGATCCGGTCGAGGAGGGCAGCCCGGTCGCCATTGGCCTTGCGCCAGGCGGCGAAGTCCTTGCTCCACGCCTTGTGCTCGGCCTTGCCGCGCGCCTTCACCTTGCGGGCGTGGGCGAGGACGTCGCGGGACACCTCGAAGTTCTTGCTCGGGTCGAAGCCGAGGGCGTCCTTCAGGCCTTCGATCTCGGGGACGCCGAGGGCCGAGCCGTGCGACTTGCCGGTGTCCTGCTTGGTCGGTGCCGGCCACGCGATGATCGTGCGCAGGACGATCATCGTGGGCTTGCTGGAGGTGCGCGACTTCTCGCAGGCCGCGAGCAGCGCGTCGACGTCCTCGAGGTAGCCGTCACTCGTGCCGTCGCCGCGCCAGTCGATGGTCTCGGTGTTCCAGCCGTATGCCGCGTAGCGGGCGGCGACGTCCTCGGAGAAGGAGATCTCGGTCTTGTCCTCGATCGAGATGGTGTTCTGGTCGTAGATGACCGTGAGGTTGCCGAGCTCCTGGTGGCCGGCGATCGCCGACGACTCGTGGGTGACACCTTCCTGGATGTCGCCGTCGGAGGCGAGCACCCAGATGTGGTGGTCGAACGGGCTGGCGCCGGGCTTGGCGTCGGGGTCGAACAGGCCGCGCTGGCGGCGCTGGGCCATGGCCATGCCGACGGCGGAGGAGAGGCCGGAGCCGAGCGGTCCGGTCGTGATCTCGACTCCGGTCGTGTGCCCGACCTCGGGGTGGCCGGGGGTCAGCGACCCCCAGGTGCGCAGGGACTGCAGGTCCTTCAGCTCCAGGCCGTAGCCGGAGAGGTAGAGCTGGATGTACTGGGTGAGGCTGGAGTGCCCGCAGGACAGGACGAACCGGTCGCGACCCAGCCAGTGGGAGTCCGACGGGTCATGCCGCATGACGTTCTGGAAAAGCAGGTATGCCGCGGGCGCGAGGCTCATGGCGGTGCCGGGGTGGCCGTTGCCCACCTTCTGGACGGCGTCGGCTGCGAGGACGCGGGCGGTGTCGACGGCGCGGACGTCGAGTGTGTGCGTCCCTTCGCTGAGGACAGCGGTCGTGTGCGGGCTCGAGCACGACGCCCAGCCGCCGCCGTCGATGCGGCATTGGAAGGTCGAGCCGGGCTCGTTCGAGCTGAACGCGAACGTCGGCGTCGAGTCGTTCGAGGGGCTGCCGGGTCCCGAGTCGAGGGTCGTGGCCGGCGCGGTCAGGTCGATCGTCCACGTCTGGCTCGCGGGCGATCCGTCGGTGTTGCCCGCCTGATCGGTCACGGTCACCGTCTACGTCTGTGCGGCGCCGTCGGCCCCGAAGTGCAGCGCGCTCGCCGGGGTTGAAGACGCGACGCCCGACAGGTTGTCCGACGTCGTGTACCCGATATCGACCGCGGAGTTGTTCCACCCGTTGCCGTTGGCCGCCGGCGATTGCGCGCCGAAGGTGAGCGTCGGCGCCGTCGTGTCGATGTTGACCGCCGCCGACGTGAACGTCGCGCTGTTGCCGGCGTCATCGGTCACGACCACGGTTTGCGTCTGCGCGGCGCCTTCTG
>Ga0209811_10000822_pt1 | contig 11454 bp, 6 predicted proteins | sample Coa_R1_6_FD_187161 | JGI IMG/M metagenome (GOLD analysis project Ga0209811, IMG submission 187161) | Surface soil microbial communities from Centralia Pennsylvania, which are recovering from an underground coalmine fire. - Coalmine... | ecosystem: Environmental > Terrestrial > Soil >...
TGGGCGCCGGCGAGCGTGCGCTTGACGTGCATGTCGCCCTCGGGCGCGACCGCGGGTGCGGCGCTCACACCCGGGACTCCCGCGGCCTGCGCCAGTGCCGGCGACAGATCGACGCCGCCGCCGCCGCGGCCGAGCGGCAGCGGTGTGCTGCCCTCCCCCTTGCCGCCGCGGGTGAGGCTCAGCGCCTGGCCCTGTCCGCCGGCGCCGGGCGTCGCAGCGGGCGTGCTCCAGATCGCGCTCGGGGCCGCCGTCGCGCTGGCGTTCGCCACCGGCACGCTCGCGTCCTCGCGCATGGTGGCGAGCCGCGCGCTGACGCGGTCCGCAGCCGAGACGGCATCGGCGTCGGGCGACAGGTCGGCGCGCTCGGCGTCGCGACGGAAGCTCTCGTTGGCGGCGACCGGGATGCGTGCCCCGGACGAGGTCTCGCTGTGGCGCGCCGTCGCCGCCTCCGGCTCGCCCGCCGCCGCGGGTTCCAGGTCCCCGGGGCTCAGGAGCGTGATCTCGGTCAGCTCGGGGGCCGCCTGGCGTTCGGGCCGCGGCGCCATGATCCAGGCGAACAGCAGCGCATGCACCACCGCGCTCACGGCCATGGTCCAGCGCGTGCGGCGGCGCACCTCGTCCAGGTCGGCGCCGGCCATGCGCAGCAGGTGTGCGCTCACGGCCGCTCCTCAGAGCGCTGGCGGGTGGCGATGGCCAGCCGCCTGGCCCCCGCGGCGCGCGCCTCGTCGAGCGCGTGACGGATGGTGGCGAACGGCACCTGCTTGTCCGCGCGCACCACCACCAGCACGTCGTGATTCCCCGGCTCGGCGAGCCGGAGCGCGAGCGCGGGCTCGAGGCCGCCGGCCTGCTTCACGGTTTCGTCGTCCACGGCCGTCTCGCCGCTGGCGCTGATGGTGACGCAGACGTTGCGTTGGTCCTCCGCCTCGCGCGTGCGCGCCTGCGGCAGGTTCACCGGCAGGTCGCTCACCGACATCATCGGCGCGGTGACGAGCAGGATGATGACCAGCACGAGCGCCACGTCGATGATCGGCGTGACGTTCACCTTGGTGATCAGCTCCGGCCTGTGGACACGCGTGCGCACGGTCAACCTCCGACCACGGCGATCTTCGCCGCACCCAACTGGCGCGCCTCGTCCAGGACGCTCACGAAATCGCCGTGTGCCACGCCGTCGTCGCAGCGCAGCACCACGAACCGGTCCGGGCTCAGCTGGAGCAGCGGGCGGAGCGCCACCGCGAGCGAGTCTCGGGGGATGCTGCGGCGGTTCACGTCCACGCGTCCGTCGGCGTGCACGGCGACCTCGATGCGGTCGGACTTCTCATGCGCGGCCGCCTTGCGGCCGCTCTTCGCGGCGGACTGGACGGCGATCCCGGACTGGAACGCCATCGGGGTCGCCACCATGAGTATCACCACCAGCACCAGCGAGACGTCGATGAGCGGCGTCATGTTGGGCTCGTGGATGCCGGGGTCGGTGGGTCTGCGGGAGAAGGGCATGGCGTCAGGCGGTGCGGCGCCCGGCTTCGGCCGCCGCGCCCGTCTCCTCGATCTCCAGCCGCAGCGCGCGCGCCAGGTTCTCGGCCTGCGTGAGCATCACCGCGATGCGGCGGACGAACTGGTTGTAGAGCATCACCGAGGGCACGGCGACCACGAGCGCCGCGGCGGTCGTGAACAGCGCCTCGGCGACACCCGCGGCCACCACCGACGGCCCGGCCGAGCCGGTGCTCGCCATGTCGTGGAACGCGCGCATGATGCCCCACACCGTGCCGAGGAGGCCGATGAGCGGCGCGGTGTTGCCCATCGTTCCCAGCACGCCGAGGTTCCGCTCGAGCTGGAGACGCTGCTCGGAGAGCGCGATGTGCATCTTCTCCTCCACCGCGTTTGCAGGCAGGTGGGCATTCCGCAGCACCTCGGCCGCGATCGGGCCCACCGGGTGCGGCGTGGCCATGCACTCGAACACGGCCTCTTGGAGCCTGCCGGCACGCACCTTCTCGGAGGCGGAGCGGAAGAACGTATCGGGGCGCCCGCGACGGCGCCAGAAGTAGAGGGCGCGTTCGATGGCGAAGCCCAGCGTCACCACGCTGCAGATGAGGATGATGACCATGACCGGGCTCGAGCGCATCGCCCCGAGCCAGTCGAAGTTCGTGAACATCTCGACTCTCCTTGAGGTGTGGGTGCTCAGTGCGAATGCGGCGAAAGCTGCGACACCCGGTCCTCCGCCGCCGCGGTCAGTTCCCGGTCCTTCGAGTGGTGGATGATGTCGCGATAGGCCTCGACCGCACGCGTGTACTCGCGGCGCGACTCGTGCAGCGCCGCGAGCCGGGCGAGCGCCGAGAGGCGATAGGGCTGGTCCAGGTCCGGGCAGCTGCGCGCCACGGCGTACGCCCGCATCGCGCCCGGCACGTCCTGCAGCTGCTCGCGGCAGCGGCCGAGGCGGAAGGCGGACTCGGCCTGGAGCGCCGGCGCCGGCGAGTGCTCGAGCACGGCGGCGAACCCCGACTGCGCGAGCGTCAACTGCCCGGCAGCTTCGTCCAGGTCGGCGAGCTGGAACGCGGCCTGCCCGGCGAGCGCGCCGGCGGGGAACTCGCGCGTGTAGCGCTCGAGATCGGCCCGCGCCTGCTCCAGCTCGCCCAACTGACGCTCGCAGAGCGCCAGGTTGTAGCGCGCGGGAGCGCTCACCTCGGGCGGCGCACTGTCCTCGAGCGCGGTGGTGAACGCCACGGCAGCCTGCATGTACTCCTTGGAGGCGAAGCGCAGGAGCCCGAGCCGGAAGCTCACCGTGGACTTGAGCTCGCTCTGCGGGAAGTAGCCGAGGAACTGCTCGTAGGCGAGCTTCGCCTCGTCCGCCGCACCCGACTGGGCGAGCGCGTCGGCCATGAGGAACTGCGCCTGGTCGGCCGAGGCGCTGGCCGGGAACCGGCTCACGACCTGGCGGAAGTCCTCCGCCGCCTCGCTCCAGCGCTTCGCTTGATAGTGCCGCTTGCCGATCTGCAGCAGCGCGTCGGCCGCGAACGCGCTCGTCGGGTACTGCTCGAGCAGCCTCGAGAGCACCGAGTCGCCGTTCGCCGAGGCCGCGAGCCGGTAGAGCGCGAGCTCGGTGCCGCGCTTCGCCTCGGTCGCGTACGGCGAGCCGGGGTAGTGTTCCTCCGTGCGCGAGAACGCCTCGAGCGCCACCGCGTCGTGACCCGCGTTGTACTCACACTGGGCGAGACGAAGGGACGCGAGACCCGCGGCCGAGCTCGCTCCGAAGTGCTCGAGCAGGCCGGTGTAGCAGCGCTTCGCGTCGTTGAAGCGCTCGGCCTGGAAATAGACGTCGCCCGCGCGCGCCCACGCCCGCTCGGCGAACGCCGAGCTGGCGCTGTCCTTGACCAGCGCCTCCCAGCGGTCCACGGCGTCACCAGCGCGGCCGAGCCGCAGGTAGCAGAGCCCGGCCTGGTAGAGCGCCGTCGCGCGCTCGCGATGCTTCGGCCAGCGGCCGAGGAACGTCTCGTAGTTGCCCGCGGCCTCCTTGTACTTCTTCTGGTTGAAGCGGGCGTGCGCGATGTCGAGCAGCGCCGTGCTCACGATCGCCTCGTCGGCGCTCGAGCCCCAGCGCGCGAGCAGGCGCTCCTCGGTGGCGATCGCCAGGCTGTCGCGATCCTGCTGCGCGTAGGTCCAGGCGAGGAGCTGCGTCGCGGGGGCCGCGACCGGCTGGTCGGGGAACTGCGCCGCCAGCATCTCCAGCGCCCCCTGCGCCTCGGCGTAGCGGCCGAGCGCGGCCGTGGCGTCGGCGTCGATCAGCAGCGCCCACGCGCGCCACACGGAGCGGCTCGGGGGCAGCTTCTGCAGCATCAGGTGCGGCGCGCCGGCCACCTGCCCCATGTCGCCCGCCTCGTGCCACGACCATTCGAGCATGCACAGCGACGCCTCGACCAACTCGCGCTGCTCCGGCGCCCCGAACGCCGCGGTGCTGTCGGACCCGCCTGCGGCGGGTGCGCTCGCGCGCGCGTAGCGGTCGAGCACGATCTGGAAATAGGGCGCCGCGGCGCGGAACGAGCCGCGCTGCAGCAGGCCGACGCCGGCGAGATAGGCCGCCGGCAGTGCCTCGGGCTCGAGCGGGTAGCCGCTCACCACCGCCTGGTAGCTGCCGGTGGCGTCGGCCCGGCGGCCGAGCGCGTCGAGGCAGCGTGCCACGCGATACTGGGCGCTCGCCGCGACCTTGTGCTGGAAGTAGCGCGTCAGGACCTTGTTGTACTCGGTGATCGCGGGCTCGAAGCGGCCACGCGCCACCAGGGCTTCGCCGACCAGGAACTGCGCGCGGGCGGCGACATCGGTATCGGGATGACGCGTGGCCACGGCGCGCAGCAGCTGGAGCGCCGAGTCGGGCGCGCCGCTCATGAACACGGCGCCCGCGCTCCGGAGCTCGGCCTCGGCACGGATCGCGGGGTCGTTCGCCCTGGACGCCACGCGCGCCATCTCCGAGGCGGCACTCCGGTAGTCGCGCGCGGCGAGGAACGTGTTCGCCTTGGCGAAGCGCGCGGCGTCCGCGAGTGGCCCGCCCTGCCAGCGATCGGCCACCTCCTGCCAGGCCGCGGCGGCCTGGAGCGCGCGGCCGGTGCGCGCGAGCGCGAGCGCGCGCAGGTAGAGCGCGGGCGCCGACTGCGGCCGGTCGCCGAGCACGCCCAGCGCTTCCGCGACCTGCCCCATCTGCAGGCTCGCGATCGCGCGCGCGAGCACGAAGCGGGCGTCCTTCGCGAGCCACGGCGAATCGGTGGCGATGCCCTGGAGCAGCGCATCGCCCTCCCCCGTTTCCCCGCGACGGAGCGCGTTCCACGAGCGCGCCAGTCGCGCCGCGGGGAGCAGCGAGCTCGCGGGGAAGCGTTTCTCCCACTTGAGCCACTCTTTCGCGGCTTCCCCGTCGCGGCCCGCCGCCTCCATCGCTTCGATCGACGCGAACTCCGCATCGTCGGCGAAGCGGCTCTTCGGGGCGGCGTCGGCCGCGGCGGAGAAGCCCGAGACCGCGTGCGCGAAGTCGGCGCGCTCGAAGTCGACCCTGGCGGCGAGGAAACGCGCGGCGAGCTTCCGCTCGTCGTCCATGTCACCCTTCAGCGCGCGCGGCAGCGAGCCGTCGAGCGACTCGAGCGCGCTCACGCGCGCCGCGCCGTCCACGAGCTGGCTCATCTCGAACGCGTCGCCGAGATCGCGCCACGTCGTCGTGGACGGCGCCGCCGCGGGCGCCGGAGCACCTTGGGCAGGCGCGCCCCCGCTCTTCGCGGGAGCAGCAACCGCGGTCGTCGCCAGGGCGCCGGCTGCAAACAGCGCCGCCAACCGGAACGGGGTTCTCACTTGTCGGGGTTCTCTGCGGACGGCACCATCGGCACCGTGCCCTGCGGTCCGCCGGTGGAGATGGCGATCAAGCGCGCTGGCCCGGCGACCACGCGACCGGCGGCGTCCTTGACCACGAGGCTGTAGCGGTAGAAGCCGTCCGGAAGGGGCAGGCCGTTCTCGTCCTTTCCATCCCACTCGAGGTGCGACGGCGGCTGGCCCTGGCCACCGAAGCGGCGCACGACCTCGTCAGACTTGTTCACGATCTCGAGCGTCCACTGCTGCGGCCCGGCCTTGGTGCGCGAGTTGAGCGAGATCTTCGTCACCGCCTGCTCGCCCGTGGGCGAGAACACCGAGGGCTCGGCCGCGGAGCTGGCGAAGAAGCCGCCGAAGTGGGCGCTGACGCCGATGTGGTGCTGCAGTCCCAGCGGGTGATCCGCGGCGGCGTAGTCGACCGTGTAGCGCGGCCCGACGCGGTAGGTGAAGCCGCCGCTGGCGCCGTCCGGGCTCCAGCCCATGCGCAGCGCCATCCCGGAGAGCACCCAGTATTCGGCGCCGGCGTGGAACTGGGTGCCGAGGCCGTCGGCGTGGTCCAGCTCGAGCGCGACCATCCCGCGCCCCTGGAGCAGGCCGAGCGCGGCGCCGCCGCGCAGCTGAGACGGGTAGGTCTCCGCCACGTCGCGCAGCTTCATCGTCGGGCCGCCCACGTTCATCATCGACGCGCCGAGCTTCAGGCCCGGGGTCACCTGGTAGAGCGCACCCAGGTCCACGCCGGTGCCGTTGGCGCTGAACGCCTCCACGGTCTGCTGCACCATCTTCACGTTCATGCCCACCGCGAGCCGGGGCGAGAACGCCTTGGAGGCCGAGAACATCCACGCCGTCTCGCCCTCCTTGAACGTGCCCAGCGGGTCGTTGACGTCGTTCGTGCGCTCGAAGTCGCCCGAGGTGAGCGACACCATCGACACGCCGAGGCTCGGCCAGCGGCTGCCGGGCACTGCGAACCCCACCGAGTTGAGCGACGTCTCCCCGAAGAGTTGCGTGTTCTCGAAGCGCAGCTCGTTCTGGTTCATGAACGACAGCCCGGCCGGGTTCCACATCACGCCCAGCGGATCATCGGCGATGGCCACGTTCGCGGAGCCGAAGCCGAGCGAGCGCGCGTTCGAGTAGCGGGCGAGCCATTCGCCCGGGAGGCCGCTGGTCTGGTCCTGCGTGCCCTGGGCTGCTGCGGCGCCGGCGCCGATCGCGATCCCGAGCAGCGCGCCGGCGAGCCGGTTGGGAAGATGCCGGTTCATGGGTCCGTTCTCCTATCGCACCACGGCGATCTTGCGCCGCATGACGTGAAGGGTCGCGCCGTTGCCTTGGGCTTCGACGAAGGCCAGGTAACCACCACTCGCGACCGTGCGGCCGCCGCCGTTCGCGCCGTCCCACACCCAGGTGTTCAAGCCCTGCGTACCACCCGGCGTGCCCTTGCCGAACGTGCGCTGGAGCACGAGGTCGCCGCTCTGCGTGAAGATGCGGACCGTCACCGAGGCGTCGTCCGAGAGCTTCCACGCCAGCGTGGTGCCCTGGACCGGCGGGTGGAACGGGTTCGGGTAGTTGGTGATCGTGCCGCCCGCGGCGTTCGGGTCCACCAGCGCGACCTCGAGCGAGAGGTCCGCGGCGAGCGCGTTCGACGTGGCGCGGATCAAGTCGTGCTCCGGCTGGCGCGGCGACAGGAAGTCGGCGCGCGCGAGGCCGGTGCTGTCGGAGAAGCTGTCGAGCGGCGTCAGCACGCCGGTGCCGGAGAGGAGCGCGAACGACACCGGCTCGCCGGGGACACCGTTGCCGTAGGCGTCGACCACGCGCGCGTCCAGCCGCGCGCTCTTGTCGCCCCCTACCCATGGCGGCGTGCTCGCGAGCTGGACCGCGGCCGGCGGACCGGGCGTGATCGTGATCGGGTTCGACGTCGCCGGCGCATTGCCGGCATCGTCCTGGGCGACGATGACGATCGGCTCGACGAACGTGTACGTGGCGCTCACCGAGCGCTGGCCCTGGAGGAGCTGGATCTGCGACGGCAGCAGCGAGCCCCGGCCGGTCGCCCGACTCGCGGCGTTCAGCACCGTCAGCGTCACCAGCGAGTTGATCTCCTGGATCACCGAGCCGGCGTCGTTGGTCACGCTCACGGTCAACGTGAACGGGTCGCCGGCGCGCGCCGTGGAGGGCGTGACCGTCGCCACCAGGTGGAAGCCGCTGGTGATCGCCGAGACCTGGGTCGAGCTGCCGGTGATCGCTGCGTTGGAGACGTCGGAGACCACGAGCTGGCTGTACCCGCCGTGCGCGAGGCGCACCGCCAGCTCGACGCTGCCGTCGCTCAGCGGGGTGTCCGCCGGCAGCGTGTTGTTGGCGTCCGTCGGCGTCGCCGCGAGGTGAACGACGTCGTTCACGCCGGTGACGGGGTTCCACCACGCGTCGGTCGCCAGCACGGTGACGGTGAACGCGTAGTTGATGGATTGGTCGGTGGCGGCGCCGGTACGGCCGGTCGCAGTACCCGGCGCCACGCGCTCACCCGGCGCCAGCACGAGCACACGGGAGAACGTGCCACCGACTATGGTGACCGCCGAGCTGGTGTCGGCGGCAATCGTCTGGTCGAGATCGGTGATCCAGATCTTCTGCGGGCCCGAGCGGTGGAGCCGCACCGGCACCAGCACCTGGCCGTTGGCGAGCGTGGTCTCCGCCGGCATCAGCGCGAACGTGTCGGTGGAGGCGAGCGCGACGTGGTCGGCGACGCCCGGAACCAGGTTCCAGTACGCGTCGACCGCGCGCAGCGTGAGCGTGAACAGGCTGCCCGCGCTCTGCGTCGTGGGCGTGCCGCTGCGGCCGTCGGCCTCGCCACTCGTCGCGGTCTCGCCCGGGAGCAGGATCTCGAGCCCCGCGAGCGGGCCCGGCGAGACGACGAACGTGTTGCTGGAGCCGACATGCGGGGGCGCGGAGAAGTCGCTGCACGTGAACTTCACCACGTTGCCCGCGCCCTTGAACGTGAGGCTGCCGGCCCAGACACCCGCGGAGAGCGTCACGCGCTCGGGGCTCATCGAGCCGGCGCCGGTGTTCGCCGCAAGGTTCACGTCGCCGGCGTAGTTGGGGATGGTGTTGCCGCTGACGTCGGTGGCGCGGATCGTCACCGCCACCGGTACGCCCGCCACCTGCGAAGCGCCGATCGCCGAGACCACGAAGTGATCGGCACTGCTGGGCTGGACGAGGATGCCCGGCGACGTCATGCCCTGGATGCCGGCATTGGAGACGTCGCTCACGGTGAGCGTCTGCGTGCCGACCGTGTTGAGCGTGACGTTCATCTGCGCCGTGCCGCCCGCGAGCGCGCCGTTCACCGGCGTGCTCGCCGCGGCGTCGCTGGAGGTGATGCGCACGTTGTCGGCGCTGGAGACGCGGTTCCACCACCCGTCGGTGGCGTTCACGGTCACCGCGAACGCCTGGCCGGCGCTCTGCGACGCGGGCGAGCCCGCCTTGCCGCTGGCGCTGCCGGGCAGCGACGTCTCGCCCGGCGCGAGCAGCTGCACGCGCGAGAAACCGGCCGGGTGGACGACGAACGGATCGCTGGTGCCGTTCTTCCCCGGCGCGGTCGCGAGCCACGCGTAGAAGTTGCAGTTGCCGCGGTTGATGTTGGTCTCGTCCGCGCGCAGCGCCGCGAGCCCGCCGCTCCAGGTGCCGTTCACCAGCGTCAGGCTGTCGGGCGAGGTGCCGCCGTCGCCGAAGCTCGTGGTCTCCTTGAGCCGCACCACCCCGCTGAAGCCGCTCACCGTGTTGCCCTGCGGGTCCACGGCGCGCAGCGTCATCGCCTCGGGCGCGCCGGCGGTGAAGTGCTTCTGGCTGATGGTGCTGAACACGAAGCCCTGGAGCACGAGCGCCTGCACGCTGGCGCTGGTGCCGTCGGGGATGGTGTTGTCGGTCTGGTCGTGCACGAACATCGTGAACGAGCCGTTGGCGTTGAGCGTGACGCTGAACGAGCGGGTGCCGTTCGCGAGCTGCGCCGGCGCGGGGAGCGTGGCGCTGGCATCAGACGACAACACCTGGACCGTGTTCGTGACCGAGGCCACGCGGGTCCAGGTGTTGTCGCAGGCGTTCACCGTGATCGTGAACGGCACCCCGACCGTCTGCGCTCGTGGCAGTCCGGTCTTGCCCGAGGGTGTTCCCGGCGCCGCGGTTTCGCCCGGCAACAGCAACTGGAGCCGCGTGTAGGGGCCGGCGGAGGCCGGTGCGGCGAGCATCGCGGCCAGCGACGCCGCGAGCGCGAACGTGGTCGCGCCGGAACGGAGCGCGGAAACGAGCGAACGCAAGATGCACACTCCACGAGGAGGGGGCGCGGGCCGTCACAGACATCCGACCGACGGGGCGCGCCCGGATCGACGTTTCGAAGAACCCTCGAACGCGATCCCTCGTGTTCGTGCTGGTCGTGGTCACCAAGACCGGGCCACGGGGGCGTCGGGTCTCGCATGGGACGTGCCCGCGCGCGTCGTGCAGCAAGCCGAGTGCGCCGCGCTGTGTCCGGAACTTGTTCCGGCACACCATGTCCCGTCCTTGTGGCGAGCGTTCGAAATGGAATGCGGAGGGCAGTTCGCGACGCGCGCGGACGAAGTTTCGCGTGCTGAGCGCGTGCGCGATGACATGCACGCACTGCAAATCAGCGGCGGGAACGCAGGGTGCGGCGCCCCGAGCGCAAGCGAAACGCACGCTGCTCGAGCGTGGCGGCATCGATGATAGTCGCCGCGTGGAGCGCGGGCAGCGCGCTGGCTTAAGTGATCAGGTGAGAATGGAACGGCGCGGGCGGTGCCCGCTGCGTGCCCAGCGTCAGTACGTGATCTTCCAGCCCAGGCTCACCGTCACGAGCATCTCGTGTGTCTGGAGGTCCTGCGGCTTGGGCGCGCCCTCGGGTGGGTTCGCCACCGAGGGCGTGGCCTGGTTCCCGAACGCCGTGGTGAGCCCGAGCGCGAGGTCCGAGCGCCACACGTGCCAGTTCACGCCCGCCGCCACGTCGTGGAGGTCCCACGCCGTGACGGATGCGCTCGGCGCCTCGTCCTGGTTCCTTCCGCTCAGGTCGGTGTGATAACTCGCGAACCCGATCAGCGTGTTGCTGAAGCGGTGCTCGAGCCCCACGCCCCAGTTGAACACGGCGTCCATGCGGTCGGTGACCACCACGATCGCCGTGCTGTCGCCGTTCGGCTTGCGGATCTGGAACGCGGGGCTCTCGAGCACGGTGTACTTCGAGATCTCGGCGTTCCAGTCGATCGCCGCGTGGATGCGCGTGCCGCCGAACCCGTACGAGGCGCCGGCGCCCGCGCCGAGCGGCGTGCGGTGCTTTGCCGTGAGGTCCGGCGTGTAGCTGGCACCCATGACGTTGCCGATCGAGCCGGTCTCGTCGACCAAGGTACTGTTGAAGTTCGTGGATCCGCCGCCGAAGAGCCCGAGGTTGGGCGTCGTGAGCGTGGCGCCGTACGTGAGCGAATCGCGCACGCCACTGAGGCCGAAGCGGGCGAGCAGCGACCAGTACATGTAGTCGAACTCGCGGCTCTGGCTGAGGACCGCGGATTGGCCCGCGTTGTTGCGGCCCTCGAGGAGCAGGGCGGCGCGGGTGCGTTGGCTGTGCACGGTAAGGAACGGCGACACGCCGAATCCGAGCGTCGGCGAGAGGTTGTGTGCCCAGGTGAGGCCATACCAACTCTCGCTGAAATCCTGCTTGAGCTGAACCTCACCCGCTCCGAACGCGGCGCCGGTGATCGGCGCGAGCGACGGTGCGACCAGACGGTTGTTCATCTCCATGTCCATCGAGCCGCGCGTCAGGAAGGCGTACGCCAGCCGGTCGTGCTTCAAGATGGGGATCTCGCCCGCGAACAGCGACGGCACGGTCACGAACGAGGCGGAAACCAGCGTCTTCCCCGGACCGCTACCGTTGTCGACCGCGACCCGCTGGTACTGGTAAGCGCTGCCCGCGAACAGGAACTCGGCGGACTTGGTGAGCGCCAGCGCGCCCGGGTTGTAAAAGGTGGAGCTGATGTCACCCGGGCTGCCGATCACCGCGCCACCGAGGAGCTGCGAGCGCGTGCCGTACGCGGTGGACCAGTAGTTGGCGTCCTGGGCTTGGGCCGTGGCGGCACCGAGGCCAACGAG
>Ga0209811_10000823_pt1 | contig 11439 bp, 10 predicted proteins | sample Coa_R1_6_FD_187161 | JGI IMG/M metagenome (GOLD analysis project Ga0209811, IMG submission 187161) | Surface soil microbial communities from Centralia Pennsylvania, which are recovering from an underground coalmine fire. - Coalmine... | ecosystem: Environmental > Terrestrial > Soil >...
ATCGGACGCGATCGCGTTGCTCGCTCGCGAGAAATTCCTCGGCAGGGACGTGCAGGTGATCCACGCGACCTGGGTGACGCCCGAGGAAGTGCGCGCGCTCGCGGACTCGGGCAGCACGGTGAGCCTTTCGCCCTATAGCGAAATGCGCATCGGCTTCGGCTTCCCGCCGACGGGAGAGTTTCTCGCGGCGGGCATACCCGTCGGCCTGTCGGTGGACACGACCGAGCTCTCGGGCAACGCCGACATGTTCTCGATCATGAAGGCGATCCAGAACGTGGAGAACGCCCGCGCGCTGAACGAGTTCAAGCTGCCCGCGCGCCGCGTGCTCGAGCTCGCGACCATCGAAGGCGCTCGCTCGCTGGGCATGGCCGACCGCATCGGGTCGCTCGCGCCCGGAAAGCGCGCCGACCTGATCCTGGTCAACACGCGGGACGTCAACCTCGCGGTTTTCAGCGAGCCCGCGCACCTCCTGGTGGAGGCGGCGCAGCCTTCCAACGTGGACACCGTCATGGTCGACGGGCGCGTCCTGAAGCGCGGCGGCAAGCTCACCGCGATCGACACCGGGCGCGTCGCGGACGAAGCGTCGGCCGCCCTCACCGCGCTTCGCAGGCGCGCCGGCTGGTGGTGAGGCCTTTCGTGACCGGGCGGCAATGAGCGACTCCGACCCGCGGTCGATCACGCTCGCACCGGGCCTGGTGTCCACCTCGGACGACGAGGTCGAGCGCGTGCTGGGCGCGCTGCTGATGCGGCGCGAGCCGCTCGCGGCGCTGGTCGCCGGAGCCGAGTCATCGCGGTGGAAGCTGCGCCTGGTCGATCCCTCGAGGCAGTACATCCTGGTCGAGGCGGTATCGGGCGACGGCGATGCCCTGCTGCAGAACCAGCAGGTAACCTTCCTCGCGGAGTTCGGGGGCATGAACATCGAGTTCACCGCCGTGGCGCCGCAGGCGGTGACGCACGAGAACGTGCGCGCGATCCGGCTGGAATTTCCCAAGGTCACGGTGAGCCGGCAGCGGCGGGCGCATCCGCGGGCGCCCGTCCCGCCCGATCTTCCGCTGCACTGCGTGATTCCCGCCGGCGCGGGCGTCGCGCTCGAGGGCCAGATCATGGATATCAGCGAGGGCGGCCTCGGGCTCCTCGTCCGCGCGAGCTACCTCGTCCCCGCCCCGGGCACGCTCATCCGGGGCTGGCGCATCGAGCGCCCGGAGGGCGTCGTCACCGTCGACCTCGAGGTCAGGCACTGCCGGCCGCTGATGCTCGCCGACGGCAGCCAGGCGTACCGCTGGGGCTGCCAGTTCGTCGATCCCTCCGAGGAAGTGAAAGAGCTGATCAGGACGTTCGCGAGCGCGTAGCGCGCCGCAGCGGTTTGCGCGGAGCGGGGCTTCTGCGACAATTGCGCCTTTTCTTCCGCACCCTCCCGCGTCGAGCCCGATGAGCGAAAAAACCATACGCCGCGAGGACCCGCGGCTGCTGACCGGCGGCGGCCGCTACACCGCCGACTGGAATCTTCCCGGCCAGCTCCACGCCTACTTCCTGCGCTCGGACCGTGCGCACGCCGAAATCGCATCGATCGACGCCGGCGCCGCGGTCGCGCGCAAAGGCGTCCGGCTCGTCCTTACCGGCGAGAGCTACGCCGCCTCGGGCTGGAAGTCGTTGCCGGGCGGCGTCCCCTACGACGGCGTGGGCGGACAGAAGCAGAAGAAGCCCTTCTGGCCCGCGCTCGCTCAGGGCAAGGTCCACTACGTCGGCCAGCCGGTCGCGCTGGTCGTCGCCGAGTCCGCCGCGCTCGCGCAGGACGCATCCGAGGACATCGCGGTCGAATACCGCGACCTGCCGCCCGTCGTGGGCTTCGAGGCCGCGATGCGCCCCGGCGCCGCGCAGCTGCACGCCGACATTCCGGGCAATGTCGCGTTCGAATACGAAAGCGGCGACCGCGCGGCGGTGGAGGCCGCGTTCGCCCGCGCGGCGCACGTCTCGCGCTTCACCCTCCGCAGCCAGCGCCTCGTCGGCAATCCCATCGAGCCGCGCGCTTTCATCGCGAGCTTCGATCCCGGGAGCGGTGGCTTCACGGTCCACACGCCGAGCCAGGGCATGAACAACATGCGCGGCTTTCTCTCCGCGGCGACCGGCCTGGCGCCCGAGAAGATCCGCGTCGTCACCGAGCACGTGGGCGGCAGCTTCGGCATCCGCAGCTATTCCTACGCCGAGCACGTCGCCGTGATGCTCGCGGCACAGAAGCTCGGGGTGCCGGTGAAATGGGTCGCGACGCGCTCGGAGGTCTTTCTCTCGGACAACCAGGGACGCGGTCTCATCCTGTCGGCCGAGCTGGCGCTCGACCGCGACGGCAACTTCCTCGCGCTGCGTTTCGAGGACGGCGCCGACCTGGGCGCTTTCTCCACGCCCTTCGGCCCGCAGATCGGCTCGCGGAACATCACCGTCACCATGGGCGGCGTGTACCGCGTCCCGGCGATGTACGCGCACACGCGCTCCCTCTACTCGAACGTCCTGCCGATGTCCGCTTACCGCGGCGCCGGCCGGCCCGACATCGCCTGTGCGATCGAGCGCGTCGTCGATCGCGCCGCAGCCGAGCACGGCTTCGATCCGATCGCGCTGCGCAGGAAGAATTTCATCCCGCCCGAGGCGATGCCCTACAAGACCGCGAACGGCACCACCTACGACTGCGGCGAGTTCGAGGCGGTGATGGACAAGGCGTTGCAGCTCGCCGACTGGAAAGGGTTCCCGGCGCGGCGCGAGCGCTCTAAACGCGAGGGGAAGCTGCGCGGCATCGGCATCGCGACCTTCCTCGAGGCGAGCGCGGCGGGAGTCTTTGCGAAAGACCAAGCGCACGCGCGCTTCGACAAGACCGGCGACCTGCATGTCTACACCGTGTCGCAGTCGACCGGCCAGGGCCACGAGACCGCGTTCGCACGCATCTTCCGCGAGGGCCTGGGCGTCGCAGCGGAAGGCATCCGCTTCCACGAGGGCGACCCGGACGTCGCCATCGTAGGCAACGGCACCGGCGGGTCGCGCTCGCTCTACGGCGCGGGGAGCGCGGTGAAGCTGCTCGTGGCGAAGCTCCTCGAAACATCGATGCCGCTCGCTTCGGCCGCGCTCGGCGCCGAAGCCGATTACCGCGACGGACAATTCCGGGCCGGCGGCAAGTCGATCAGCTTCTTCGATCTGGCGAAAAAACTCGCGGCGCAAACACCTCACCCCATGGACTGCGTCGCCGAGGGCGCGTTCGGCGCCACCTTTCCGAACGGCTGTCACATCGCCGAAGTGGAAATCGATCCGGAAACCGGCGTCGTCGAGGTCGTGAACTACGCGACGGTGGATGACATCGGCACGGTCGTCGATCACACCAGCGTCGAGGGCCAGGTGCACGGCGGCGTGCTGCAGGGCGTCGGCCAGGTGCTGGGCGAGCATGCCGTGTACGACAAGGACAGCGGGCAGCTGCTCGCCGGAAGCTTCATGGACTACCCCATGCCGCGCGCCGACTGGATGCGCGCGATCGTCTGCGACGAGCACTCCGTGCCGACCAAGGCGAACGCCCTCGGATCGAAGGGCGTGGGCGAGTCGGGCACCTCGGGCGCGCTGGGCGCGACCCTGAACGCGATTGCCGACGCGGTGCGCCCCCTCGGCATCGCCGATCTCGACATGCCGGTGACGCCCGACAGGATGTGGCGGGCGCTGCGCGAGGCGAAAGCTCGAAGGTAGGCAGCTCGAGAGTCAGCCGCCAGCGATGGCCCGCTTGGCGGCGGAGGCCCATTGTTCCTCTTCCTCCACCGACGAAACGAACCGCTTGGAGTGCTTCACGACGTCGTTGAACATCTCCAGCGCCGCCTCCTGCTTGCCGAGGCGCAGCAGCAGGTTGCCGTAGCGATACCGGGCCTCGAGGCCGACGAAAACCGGGGCGAGCTCGCGGTACAACGCGAGGGCCGCGTCGTTCTCGCCGCGTCCTTCCAGAACCCTGGCCTCGAGCAGCCGGACCTCGAGCGGCCGCATCTTCGGCGCGTCGGTTTTGAGGCGGGTTATCGTGGTGCCGGCCTTGCCCCAGTCGCCCGCCTCGACCACCGCCCTGGCGAGGCCGAAAAGCATGGCGCCGTCGGACGCCCAGGCGCCGTTGAGACAGCTCTCATACAGCTTGATCGCCTCGGCGTACATCTGGTGGTTCATGCACTCGGCCGCGAGCGCGACTTTGTTGTCCATGCTGCCGCAGATTTCAAGCTCTTCCGCCCGCTTCTTGAGATCGGCGTCGGGCTGGAGGACTTTTGCGAGATTGCGCACCGCCTTGTTTGCCTTGCGGTGCTCGCGCGAGCCGGGGAAGACCTCGACGAAGTAATAGATCAAGCAACCCATCACGGGAAATCCCATGATGATGAATATCCACCAATACGGCCGGCCCGACTTCAGCACGTGAAAGGCAAAGCAGAACTGAATCACCAAAACGATCGCGCCAATGAGTGGCATGGCTCCCCCGCTATCCGTGACCCGTACTGGGGCGTCATCGTAAGACCATGGAAGGACGGATGCAAACAACTAAGCCACAGGTTTAAACTATGCGGAATCCAGCCAGGAGCCGCCCGTGACCGTCACCCGCCTAAAAAAGCAGAAATCCGTCCGCGACCAGGTCTCTCCCGAGGAATGGGCGAAGCGCGTCGACCTCGCCGCCGCCTACCGCCTGGTTCACCTCTACGGCATGGACGAGATGATCGCCAATCACATCTCGACCCGCGTGCCGGGCGAGGACGGCGCCTTCCTGATCAATCCCTACGGGATGCTCTACGAGCAGATGCACGCTTCGTGCTTCATCAAGCTCGACCTCGACGGCAAGATCCTGTTCAACCCGACCGAGTACGACGTCAATCGTGCCGGCTTCGTGATCCACAGCGCGATCCACCGCGCACGCCACGAGGTCGACTGCGTCATCCATACGCACACCATCGCGGGCATGGCGGTGTCGGCGATGAAGGCGGGCCTCATGCCGTTCGCGCAGACCGCGATGCGCTTCATCGATATCGGCTACCACGAGTACGAGGGTATAGCGATCGACCTGGACGAGCAGGCGAGCCTGGTGCGCGACCTCGGCAACCGCGAGGCGATGATTCTCAGGAACCACGGGCTGCTGGTGGTCGGCGCGAGCATTCCCCAGGCATTCGACAACATCTTCCGCCTCGAGCGCGCCTGCCAGCTTCAGGTGGCGACGCTTTCCTGCAACACCGAGATCTCGCTGCCGCCGCGCGAGATCGTCGAGGAAGCCTCGCATCTCTACCAGCCGGGCGTGCGCCGCAAGTTCGGTATCCTCGAATGGCCGGCGCTCATCCGCAAGCTCGACTCGATCGATCCTTCGTACCGCGAGTAGGTTACCTGGGCCTGGACGGCGAGCGCCTGTCGCGGCGCCGGTCGAGCCACCACGCGAGCAGGGGCAGCAGCGCGAGCCCTCCCGGAAGCAGGATGAGCGCGACGTAGCGCCCCATCCCTCCGATGCGCTTCAGGTGATCGACCAGCTCGCGCTTCTCGTCCTTCGTCCATTTCGCGCCGTTGCGCGGCTTCATCAGAAGCGGCATCAGCGTCTGCGTGCGCGCGAGCTCCTCCTCGAGGTGCTTCTTCTCCCGCTCCACGATCCCGCGGATATGGTCGAGCATCGGAAAAGCGTGAAAGGGCCTAGCGGCCCCAGAATTCCCGGGTCGCGATGCGCGCTCCTTCGGCCATCGCCGCCATCTTCGCCCACACCACGTCCGGATCCACCGCGGCCTGCCCGACCCAGGTGCCGTAGCCGCAGTCGCTTCCGGCGATGACGTTCTCGCGGCCGACGAGCTTGGCGTAGCGGCCTAGGCGCTGCGCGATCAGCTCCGGGTGCTCGATGAAGTTGGTCTTCGACTCCAGCACGCCGGGAATGAGCACCTTGCCCTCGGGCAGCTTCACCGACTCGAATACCTTCCACTCGTGGGCGTGGCGGGGATTGGCCGCCTCAAAGGAGATGCCCGACGGGCGCGCGCGAAAGACGACATCGATGATGTCGGCGAGCGGCACATCGCAATGGTGCGGTCCCTCGTAATTGCCCCAGCACAGATGCATGCGCAGCTGCTCCGGCGGTATGTTGGAGAGCGCGTGGTTGAGGACTTCGATGTGCAGCTGTGCCTTCTTGCGAAATTCCGCGAGGCTCAGGTCGGCGTACTGGATATGCCGGCCCATGCCGAGATCGGGGCAGTCGATCTGGAGGATGATTCCCGCCTTGGCCACCGTCTCGTACTCCTGGCGCATCGCGTCCGCAATCGCATACAGATACGCTTCCTGGCTCGGATAGTGGTCGTTGCGGAAGAACAGGCCGATCACCCCCGGCGATGCGGCGCTCATGAACGTCTCGTGAGCCTTGCGGTTGGCGACCGCGGCCTTGAGGTTGGCGACGTCCTCGGCCGCCGCCTTGGGGTCGCGCACGCCGATCGGCGCGTTGCAGCCGGGTGTTTTCCGGCGCGAGCGCCCCGGATCGCCGAACACGCGCTTGGCGAGATTCGGAAACTCGGCCAGGTCCTGGTAGACGAAGGTGTTGCCAGTGCCGCCGAAGCCGCTGAGGCGGTCCTTGACGTAAGTGGCGTACGAGGGCTTGGACATCTCCCCGTCGTTGACCACATCGACGCCGGCGCCCGCCTGCTTGTTCACCACGTCCTCGACCGCGGAGCGGATGCGGGCCGCGAGCGCTTCGCCGTCGACCGGGACGCCCTCCTCCTTGGCGTACATGGTGCGCACCAGGTCCTCGGGGCGCGGCAGGCTCCCGGCGTGCGTGGTGAGAAACCGCTCGGTGCTGCGTTTCATGGCTTGCTCGCGCCGTCGGGCGCGCCGGGACTCAGCCACTCTCGGGCTTGCCGCTTTTCGAGGGCCTGCCTGATGCGCTCCTCGACGTTCTCCCCGTGAGCGACCTCGAGCAGCTTGTCCGTATCGGCCTTGTACTGGTCCATGGTGGCCGCGTCCGCCACGCTCGTCTTCTCGACACCGCGCATCCTGTTCGCACGCACCATGAGAAGGCGGTTCACCATCTTGCGCACCAGGTACAGCGCGACGAGCGTGAAGGCGGCGACCACGGCGATGTCGATGGCGGTCCAGAAGGATGCGCAAGCCGGCTCCGACGCCGGCAACGCCGCGCAGAGGGACGAGTAACCCCACAGGTTCTCGAGCTGCCTTATCGTTTCCATTTCGCGCGGAGTGTACGCAATGTCACCCCGGGTCACAAGGAAGGAACCGCGGAGGCCCGTCGCACCGCCCACACGTTGAACAGGGCATAGCCTGCGTAAGCGGCAAGCCACAAGGCGCCCGCGGCCTCGAGCGACAGCGGCCGGGGGTACGCAACGAGCAAGGCGGCGAAGAGCGGCATCGAGAGGAATTCCCCGACGACGAGCGGCCCGGTGCGGCGCATGGCGTAGAGCGCGTACAGAGGCAGCCACGACGCGATGCGCACGAGCGTCCCGGCGAAGAACAGCGCTGCGGCGGCGTCAGGAATCCGAAAGCTGTCGTCGTAAAGGAGAGACAGGATGGGACGGTGGAGGACCGCAATCACGGCCAGGGCGATTGCCGAGGGCAGGATGGTGGCAAGGGCAGCCCGTTTCAGCTCGGCCGCGAAACGCGGCGTGCCGTGGGCGGCGGCCAGGCGCGGCAGGAAGTGCACCGCCATCACGCCGGCCGCGACGTTGCCCACCCAGTCGGAGACGCGCCACAGCGCCTGCAGCAGGCCGACTTCGTGCCAGGACATCGCCGCCGAGACTGCATCGCGCGCGACCACTGCCCCGAGCGGGGTGAGCACACCGATGGTTAGGCCGGGCAGCACGTAGCGCCGCAGGTTGCCGCGGTCGCGATCCCGGTCCGGCGTGCGCGGCGCCCGCGCCGGCAGGAACACGAGCATCAGCGCGACCGCGGGCACGGCGAGCGCGAGCGTGAGGAACACCAGCACATAGCGCTGCGGAGCGGCGAGCGCCGCGGCGAGCTGCACCGCAGCCGAGCCGATTGCGAGTGTCAGCATCAGATCGCGGCGTTGCTGCCCCAGCCAATAGCCGTTCAGCATTCCCGGAACGACCGCGACGCAGCCGACCGCGGCGGCGAGCGCGATCAGAAAGCCGGGCAGACCGGGCGCGAGGTGCTCCGGAAAAGCGAGAGAAGCCGCGGCCACGGCGAGCATGACCGGCGCCGACACCGCGAGGCCCAGCCGCAGCGATTCCCTCAGGATCCCGCGCTGCCGGTCCAGTCCGCCGGCTTGCGCGACCAGCACCGAGATGCCCGTGCCCACCCCCGCCAGGGCGACCCCCGCGACCAGCTCGACCACCGAGCCGAGCTGCGCCCAGAACGCGACGAGCTCCGGCCCGCCACGCAGCGTAAGGACCTTGTCCACGGCCGAGCGCCCCGCGAGACCGGCAAAGATGATGGCGAGCGTCGCGACGAGCTTGATGGGATCTGCCCCTGCATCTCAGCGCACCGCCTTCGCGGCGAAGCGCTCGAAATCGTCGGCGGGCATCGGCCTGGCGAAATGGTAGCCCTGCACCTCGTCGCAGGAATGTTTCTTCAGGAACTCGAACTGCGGGCCGGTCTCCACGCCCTCGCCCACCACCTTGAGCTTGAGATTGTGCGCGAGCGAGATGATCGCCTGGGCGACGATGCCCTCGTCCGACTGTCCCGTTCCCTTGATGGCCTGCACGAACGACTGGTCGATCTTGAGCGCGCTGATCGGCAGTTGCGTGAGGTACGACAGGCTCGAGTGACCGGTGCCGAAGTCGTCGACCGAAAGCTCCACGCCGATCTCGCGGAGCCGCTCGAGCACGCGTATCGCGGCTTCGGTGTCCTGCATCACCAGGCTTTCGGTCAGCTCCATCTCCAGATTTCGAGGGTCCAGCCCGCTCCGCCGGAGCGCGTCGTCGACGGAGGCGGCCAGCGCCTCCTGCCTGAACTGGCGCATCGACAGATTCACCGACACGGTGATCGGGGGCATCCCCTTCTTCTGCCAGGTACGCGCTTGCACGCAAGCAGTGTTCAGCACCCAATCGCCGATCGGAACGATCAGACCGGTTTCCTCGGCGAGCCCGATGAAGCGATCGGGCAGCGTGAGGCCGAAGTCGGGGTGCTGCCAGCGCAGCAGGGCCTCGCAACCCACCAGCGCGCCGTTCTCGACGTGGATGCGCGGCTGGTAGTACAGCTCGAACTCGTTGCGCTCGAGCGCCCGCCGCAGGCCGGTCTCCATCCTCAGGCGCTCGTTGACCTGCCGGTTCATCTCGGCCGTGTAGAACTGGACGTTGTTGCGCCCTTTCTCCTTCGCGCGGTACATCGCCGCGTCGGCGTTCTTCAGCAGCGTCTCGACGTCCGGGCCGTCCTGGGGATACAGGCTGATCCCCGCGCTCGCGGTCACCAGCATCTCCTGGCCGTCGATCTCGATCGGCTCGGCGATCTTGCTGATGATGCGCTGCATCGCCCGGTAGATGACCTCCTGCCCCGTCTGGTCGTTGAGGATCAGGATGAACTCGTCGCCGCCCAGCCGCGCGACGGTATCGCCGTCGCGCACGGCAGCGGCAAGGCGCTCGGCGACCTTCTGCAGCAGCTTGTCGCCGGTGTTGTGCCCCAGGCTGTCGTTGACGAACTTGAAATGATCGATGTCCAGGAACACGACGCCGATCGAGCGGACGAAGCGCTGGGCGTAGACCGACTGCCTCAGGCGGTCGTGCAGCAGGTTGCGGTTGGGAAGCCCGGTCAGCGCGTCGTAGTTCGCCTGGTACTCGAGCTGCTCCTGGTAGCGCTTGCGCTCGATCGAGTATTGCATCGAGCGCAGCAGCAGCTCGCGGTCGAGCTTGCCCTTGACGAGGTAGTCCTGGGCTCCGGTCTTGACGGCCGAGAGCGCGATCGTCTGGTCGTCGTGCCCCGTGAGCACGATGATCGGCACCTTGGGCGAATGCGCGTACACCTTGAGGAAGGTATCGAAGCCGTAGCTGTCCGGAAGCGAAAGGTCGAGCAGCACCACGCCCGTGCCGCGCGTGGCGAGGTATTCGAGGCCCTGGGAGAGCCTGCCCACGCAGTCGAGCTCGAACAGGCCGTCTTCGCTGCCGGACAACATCTCCTTGATGAGGCGGACGTCCCCCGGGTTGTCTTCGATCAGCAGAACCCGCTGGCGGTCGGCCATGGCTACTTTCCGTTGGGAAGCGTGACCACCGTGAGCCAGAAATTGTCGATCGATTGCACGACCTTGATGAACTGCTCCAGGTCCACGGGCTTGGTGACGTAGCAGTTCGCGTGCAGCGTGTAGGTCTTGAGGACGTCCTCCTCGGCCTTGGACGTCGTGAGGACCACCACCGGGATGCGCATGAGGCGCGAGTCGGACTTGATCTCCTGCAGAACCTCGCGCCCGTCTTTCTTGGGGAGATTGAGATCGAGCAGGATGATATCGGGCTTGGGCGCGTCCTCGTACTTGCCGCGCTTGTGCAGGAAATCGAGCGCTTCGACGCCGTCCTTGACCCAGTGGAGGTTGTTGTAGACCTTGCCTTCCTTCAGGGCCTCGCGCGTCAGGCGCGCGTCTCCGAGGTTATCCTCGACGAGGAGTATCTCCACCGGAGGGGCGACTCTGTCCATTTCTGCGCTCATGTTTCTCCTTTTTGAATTTTGGGAAGCGTGAAGACGAACGTGCTGCCTTTGCCAGGCGCGGACTCGACCCAGATCCGTCCGCGGTGGCGGTCGATCACCTTCTTGCATATCGCGAGGCCTATCCCGGTACCGGGGTACTCATCCCGGGTATGCAGTCTCTGGAACACCATGAAGATACGCTCGAAGTACTGCTGCTCGATGCCGATGCCGTTGTCGGCGACCGAAAAACGCCATTCTCCTTCCGCGTCCTGGACGCCGACGTGAATGCGCATCGGCTCTTCCTTTTTCCTGAATTTGATCGAGTTGCCGATCAGGTTCTGGAACAGCTGCACGAGCTGCGTGTCGTCGGCGCTCACGTCGGGAAGCGTGTCGTGGGTGATCTGCGCGGCGCTCGATTCGATCGCCGCCCGCAGGTTCGCGAGCGCCCGGTCGAGCGCGCTCTGCGCCGGGACCGGGCGCAGCTCCTTGCCGCGCGTGCCCACCCTGGAATAGGCGAGCAGGTCCTCGATCAGCTGCTTCATCCGCGTTGCGCCGTCGACGATGAAGCCCATGAAATCGCGCGCGTCGCCGTCCAGCTTGTCGCCGTAGCGGCGCTCGAGCAGCTGCGTGTAGCTGCCGATCATGCGCAGCGGCTCCTGCAGATCGTGCGAAGCGACGTAGGCGAATTGCTGCAGCTCCGAGTTGGAGCGCGCGAGCTCGTCGTACGCGGCCCGCAGCACGGCCTGCGCGCGCTTGCGCTCGGTGATGTCGGTTCCCACGCCGCGGTAACCGCGGAACTTCCGGTCTTCGAACACCGGCTCCCCGGTCACCGAGAGCCAGACCGAGATGCCGTCG
>Ga0209811_10000824_pt1 | contig 11434 bp, 27 predicted proteins | sample Coa_R1_6_FD_187161 | JGI IMG/M metagenome (GOLD analysis project Ga0209811, IMG submission 187161) | Surface soil microbial communities from Centralia Pennsylvania, which are recovering from an underground coalmine fire. - Coalmine... | ecosystem: Environmental > Terrestrial > Soil >...
AGGGCTGGGCGATGAGGAACCATCGGCTCATCCTGCTCGCGCTCGTGTTGCTCGCTGTCGCGCCGTTGCTCGCCGCCTGCGGCGGCGGCGGTGGTGGCGGCGGCTACTGAGTCGCGCCCGGGGCCCGGCCGGGCGCCGCGCTGGGGGGTGTGGCGCCCGGGGCCGCCGGATGCGCGAACGCGTGCTCGTTCCACCCCAGCAAGCGCATCTTCGTGACGCCCCGGGCAGCCAGCTCAGTCATCGTGCTCATGCCTGCTCCAGTTCTCGCTGCGCCCGGTACAGCTTGGCGTCCAGCACTGAATTGACCGCCGGGGTACCAGGGCCGTCTGACAGGCGCTGGCGCAAGAGCAGCAATTCTGCTGCTGTCAGCAGTACGGGTACTTCAGGGGCTTCAGTCATGACAGCACCGGGGGCTTGACGCCGTGGTCCTCGGGGTCGGGGTCCGGGACCTTTTCCTCATCCCCGCCATCATCCCAGTGGCACCACGGGCACCAGGGATACAGGTCGCGATGAACCCGCTGGATGAGCCAGTACGCGGGGATGATGATCAGCGTGGACAGGTCCTGCAGGAAGTACGCCCAGACGTCGTGATGCTTCGGTATCCCGGCCCAGTGCGCGCCGTCCACGAGCACGTTCCCGACCCCGAAGACCCAGACGAAGTTCGCGAGCAGGATGAGCAGGATCAGCTTGTTGCGGTGATCGGCTTTCAGCGCTGGCTTCCACCGTTCGACGGCGGCCTGCGGGTCCAGTGGGGTCGCGCCCATGCACCGCTCGCACAGCTTCGCCGAGTGGTAGCTGTTGTCGATGATGATCGCGCCCCAGAACGCGATAATCGCCGCGCCCCCGACCCACGCTGACCAGTACGGCCGTCCGGTCGCGTCCGCGGCGATGGCGGCCACGATGTAGACGGGCATCACCCACAGGGCGTAGTGCCCGATCCACATGAGCACGGGCGGGATCCACCGGGTGTGCCGGAGCACCCAGGCGTACCAGGCCCGGTACTCGCTGTAATCCCGGCGGTCGCCGCCGCCGTCTTCTGCTGCTGCTGTCATGTCTGTCTCCTGTTCGCCTGTCTCCTGTTCCTATTGAAGGTAACTCAGCTCGGTCTCGGACAGCTCTGCGGTCAGTTCCGCGATCTGCTTGCTGGTCTGGGAGATCGACTCCTCTGTCTCGAGGATCCTGGTGTGCAGCGTCGCCGCTTCCTCCAGGTACATCGCGATGCGCTTGGTGCTGGTCTCCTCCTGCGCTGTGTAGTGCAGGTTCCCGATTTCCTTTCGGTACTGCCCGGTCAGGTCCGTAAGGCGGCCGACGCCGGCCTGCATGGCCAGGATCCGCTGCAGCTGCGCCTCGATGATCGGGTCCGGGTGCTGCTCCCGCCGGGGTGCCTGCCTGCTTGTCTTGCGCCACATGGCTGTCTCCTGTTCCTTCGTACTTCGTGACGACATCCGCTACGTCCTGGTACAGCCGGGCCTGCGACGGCGCCGCCGGGACGACCTGCCCGGCGTATACCGCCAGGTACATCCGGGCCACCGTGATCAGCAGGTCCAGCTCCCGGCGCGTGATGGCCTTGCTCTCAGCGCGGACCCGCTCCAGCCGCCCGGCCTCGATGTCGTCCCGGAGCCGGGCCACGTCACCCGCCCGGAACCTGTGCCAGCCGCTGGGCAGGTTATTGCTGGGCAGGATGCCCGCCTTGGCGTAGTTCCTGACCGTGTTCTCGTGAACGCCCAGGCGGTGCGCCGCCTCCCGGACGCCGATCAGGTCATCCTCGCCGGTCACGGGCCGTTCTCCGCGGTCAGCGCCGCGCGGATCGCGGAACCGATCGCGTGCGCGGCCGGCGGCGGGAACGCGTTGCCGACCTGGCGGTACCGGGAGGTCTTCCCGCCCGTGAACTCCCAGTCCGGCGGGAACCCCTGCAGCCGGGCCGCCATCTCCACGGTGAGCATCAGCCCGGTCTCCCCCGCGTCGCCGGTCTTCCCGCCCCCGCGCGGGTACTTGCCGTCCGGGCCGGGCGCCGCGTCCGCGATGCCCATCGGGTCGATGCCCAGCTTCCGCCACGCGGCCTTGCCCTGGGACGCGCCGAGATCCGGGCCGCCGTGCTTCGTGCTGCCCCCGGTCACGACGGGCGCGACGTCTCGTGCCCGCCCTGCCCAGTACCGTGCGCCCATCCAGCCGCCCGCTGCGGCCATCGGGTACAGAGCCGCGCCCACCGTGAGCGGGATGCCCGGGTAGGACGGTCCCGGCCAGATGAAGGCATCGAAGGCGGCCGGGTCTGACAGCGCGACCAGCACGGCCCGGCGCCGGCGCTGCGGCACGCCGTAGTCGCTGGTGTCGGTGACGCACCAGGTGCACTGGTAGCCCAGGGCGCGCAGCCGGCGCAGCGTGCTGCTGCGCTCGAGGGCGAACCGGGGCGACAGGATCGCGTTGGACGTCTCCAGCATGACCGCGCGGGGCAGCACCTCCGCGATGATCCTCAGCGCCGCGTCCCACAGGTACCGGGTGTCCGCCGCGCCGAGCTGCCGGCCGCCCCGGGTGTGCGGCGTGCACGGCAGGCCCGCCGCGACCAGGTCAGCGGGATATGCGTAAGCCAGGTCCTTCGCTGCCTCCGCGGCCAGCCGGGTGATGTCGTCGTGCATCACCAGCCAGCCCGGGCGGTTGGCGCGCAGCGTCGCGCAGCAGTCCGCGTCGATTTCCACCAGGAGCTGCGGGACGAACCCGGCGCGTTCTAGGCCCAGCGCCTGCCCGCCGCCGCCCGTGCACAGCTCCAGGACCGTCAGGTCAGTCATCTGCTTCCCATCCGTGGTCATAGCGCCGTCAGGTCCATGTCGTCTATCCCGGCCAGCCGGGTCTCGATCTCGTCGTGCAGGTTCCGGATTTCTGCTTCCATCTCGCCGATCTCGTCCAGCAGGCGCTCGATTTGCTCGCGCTGGTAGGAAGCCCTGTCCCAGTTCGGGTGCGCCTCGATCTTGGCGCGCAGGCTGGTGACCTGCTGGTGGTCCTGGCCGACTAGCGCTTCCTTGTCCGCGACCATCTTCCGAAGCGACAGGATCCGCTGCAGCTTCGCCTCGATCCGCGGGTCCGGGTGCGGCTCGCGCGGTCGCCCGGCCGGTTTACGGCTCACCGGTCACCTTCCTCGTCCTCGCCGGCTGCCTCCGGGATGGCCTGGTACGGGCCGGGCTCCAGGTCCAGCGACATCCACTGGATCTGCACGTCCCGGAGCACGCGGTGCGGCTCGTCTGGCTCGCCCGGCGGGGGCCGCGTGGTCAGGTAGCGCTCCCTGAACCTGTCCAGCGCCGGCAGGTGCTCGCCGGGGAGCGCCCGGGACCAGGGCACCGGCTCGTCCGGGATGTCCGGTACGCGGAACGAAAACCCGCTGCCCTCCGGCAGCTCCGGCGGGCCGCCGTCTCGGGGGTACATGACGTTATGCGTCACGATGCCGTCATCGTTCTCGTGCAGCACCGATTCGCCGACGACCTGGCCCTCCACGGTCAGCGGGACCGTCCGCCCAGGCTGCCCGCAGGTCCCGCAGGTCTGCTCGCTCATCACATCACCGTCCTGACATCAGCATGTGCCGGGCACAGGTCCGCTATCTTGGGCTGGCCGTGCCAGGTGATCGTCCGCCGCGCCCAGCCGTTGCGCTTGGCCTCCCGGCGGACAGCGCGGAAGGTAGCCACGTCCAGCGGGCCGAACACTGTCGCGCAGTCCGCGTCGCAGACCAGCTGCCTGACCGTCAGGTCCTGCGCGGTCACGAGGTCACGCTGGCCCGGGGGATATCGCGCACGTCGGTGACCGCCGCAGCGCCGTCTTCAATGCGCAGGGTGACCAGCTGGCCGTCGTCCGGCATCCAGCCCGCCACCGGGGCGTCGCCCTTCAGGTGGAACCCGGAGTCGGCCAGGCCGCCGATCAGCGACTCCCGGGTGAACGTGACGCGCTGGCCGCCGTCCGGCGTGTCCTCGCGGAGTGCCGCGGCGTCCGCGCTGAACGTCGTGGTGTCGACGGGCAGCACGACCGCCTCGGAGTTGTGCCACCGGCAGATGTCGCCGGGGTCCGGGCCGTACTGGATGTAGAACACGTCGTCGGTCATCCGGTCCTCATCGGGGAGCGTGCTCGCGGTCTCCTCGTGGACGCTTGCCTTGTACGCTGCCCACTCCGCGTCGGTCTCGCACCATTCCTTCCGGCCGGCCAGGAAGATGCCGAACCCTTTCAGCCGGTCGTCCGGGTCGCGGCGGCCGTGCATCACCTCGGTCGTGACCACCAGGTCGCCGATCCGCGGCAGGCGCAGCCGCTCGTTCATCCGCCGCACGACCGGCGCCGGGTTCCCGACCAGCGTTGCCGTGCTCAGGTGATGCGCCATCTCGATCAGGAACTCCCGGTGCGCGATCGCCCGCTCGTCCAGCGATAGCAGCCAGGAGCCGTGCTCGGTGCCGCGGATGCCCTCGAACGGCTGCGGCCATGGTTGCGTCATGCTGTCCTCCTCCAAATGCACCGGCAGACGACGCTGCCCCGCGGGGTGATCATGGCGATTTCGCACCACAGCAAGATCATCTGATCAGCTCCTAGTTCGTTCCGGTAATAGCGGCCAGCTCGGCGTAGCCGTCGACGGTGTCCGGGTCCGGGTCCAGCGGCGGCCGGTCACTGCCGGCGAGTACCCGCCAGGTGTCCCGGTGGTCCCGGTAGACGTGCCAGACTGACCGGGCCTCGGCGATCCGCTGGACCGGCTCGTCGGTGAACCAGCCGCACAGCGTGCAGCGGTGCATTATCCCCGCCCCCAACGTCCCGGCAGCGCCGTGCAGTGCCATTCGTTCATCTTCCCGGCCCGCCGCGCCATCCGGATCGTCTGCCAGGTGCCGGACCGGGCCGACCGCTTGTCACCCTCGAGGTACGCGGGGAACCCGAACACCGTGTTGCCGCGCGCCACCAGCTCGGCGTTCCGGTCCTCGTACGTGGTGCCCGCTGGCATCCTGATGATGATGAAGTTTTCCGGCCGGGGCGCGAGCGGAAGCGGCGGTACCTGCAGAAAGGGCTCCCACCACGGGTCGGTCTGGGACAGGTTCGCCGGCAGGATGATCACGTGCTCAGCCTCGCGGCGGGTGACCGCCAGGTAGTGGCCGATCAGCGCGTCACCGCCGCGGGCGCCTCCCGTGATGTACCGCGCGGCGCGGGGCACGACCCGGTCGCAGGTCCGCATGACCAGCTGCGCCCCGGTGTGGTCCAGTTCCCGGCCCGAGGTGAACGACACCGCTTCGACCGGCAGCAGCGACAGGTACCGCGGCGCGCCGTCCAGGATCAGCGGCGGGGTTCCGTCCGTCATCGCGCCGCCTTCTCCCATGCCGCTCGGAACCGGGCCGGGTCGGTGCCCAGCCCGGCCGCGATCGCCTCCACCAGGCCCCAGGACGGGAAGTGCGCGCCGCGCAGGATCTCGCTGACCGTCGTGTGGCTGATCTGCTGGTGCTGCGCGCAGGCCACCCGGGCGATCTCCCGGTGCGACGGCTTGCCGGCCGCCATGATCGCGGCGGACAGCTGCTCCCGCAGCGGCCCGGAGTCGCGGAGCCGTTCCCGCCGGGTCCTTGAGTTCACCACGACGGTGTCCATCCGGGTCAGCGCGTCGCGGAGCAGCCACGCCGCCTCGGCCTCGGGGGTGCGCAGGTCGCGCCGGGCCGCCTGCTCCAGCAGTCCCATGATCTCGCCGGGCAGGTGCACCGTCAGGCCCAGGTGCCCGCCGCTCATATCCCGTTCCCGTCCGGCAGGAACTCCGGGTTGAGCACCGCCTGGCCGGGCAGCTCGTACCGGACCGCCCCGGCGGGGTCGCGCCACCAGCACTCCGCCGGGCGCGCGTGCATGGCGAGCGTGACCGCGGGGCCGTTAACCGGCGGGATGAACATTCGCGCGTACCGCTGGCCCGGGCTGATCGGCGTGTCGCAGTTCACGCATTTCCGCTGTTTCCGCGAGGTCCGCACGGTGGACAGCACCGTCTCCTGTTCGATGTCCTCATCGCCGTAGCCTGGCATCTGCGTCTCCTGATCATGTTCTGCATTGTCCCTTACAGTCTACAGGACAGATCTGACATACACTGGGAGCATGGCCCTCTGCGAGCATTTCCTTGACCCGGGAGCCTGCGCGGACTGCCGTCCCCGGCGCTCCGCGCCTCCGCCGGAGTACGGGCCGTGGTTCGAGGCCAGCTACACCGGGGTCTGCAGCGGGTGCGATCACATGATCAGGCCGGGCGACCAGGCCCGGCACGACGGGTACGACGGGTACCTCTGCGCCGCCTGCGGCGATACCGGACCCGGCCTGACCACGGTCACCGTCGCCGGAGGGTTGCTGTGACCGGGCGGCCGGGTACAAGACGAGCACACGATCAGGAGACACCAGATGGCAGCGAGAGAGACAGCGCCGGACGCGGCTGAGCCGTTCATCCCGGCATCGGTGCAGCACAGCGCCAAGTACGAGTTCCGCCCCTCCGACCTGGCCGGACTCATCGGCATCAAGACGCCCGAGGGCGCGCAGGTCACGGTGACGCACCAGTCCGCCCGCGGCCGGGTCACGTCCGTGCCGCCCGATTCGCGGGTCATCGTCACGGTGACCTGGGAGACCGGACCGGAGGGCACGTGATCAGGCGGGCCTGGCGGCGGCTGCCGACCGAGGCGGAGAAGCGGGAGCGCAGCCGGGCGCGAGACCGGGAGAAGCGCGGCGGCCGGGGGTACGACGGCATCCCCGACGAGCAGGTCTACCACCGCGACAAGTGGGTCTGCATGATGCCGGAATGCCTCTGCCCGGACGGCACCGCGATCGACCGCGCCCTGCTCGGCACGGGCGATCCGTGGGCGCCGTCGATCGACCACGTCGTCCCGCTGCGCGACGGCGGCCTGGACAACGCCCGGAACAAGCGGGCCGCGCACATCCGGTGCAACAACAACGCCAACACCCGGGACCAGCAGGACCTCACGGCGGCCGGGTGCGGCTCGCGGCAGCCGTACGCGCTGACCGCCACGGTCGGCGACGTCCTGGGCAGCACCGCGCTCGCCGCGCTGGAGGAGCTGCGCCGCGCCCTGGGAGGGAACACGCTGTAATGGCTAAGGATAGGACGCCCGCCGCGGTCAAGGCCGCGCGCAAGGCGAAGGCACGCAGGCGGCTCTGGGTCGGCGGCAGCTTCCTGGCGCTGTGGTGGCTGCTGTTCTTTGCCTTCCTGGCTACCGGCATGGGTGCGTTCCTGTGGGCTGGGTGGATAGCCGTAAGCGGAGAGGTGATCGTCCTGTACGGGCTGCATGAGAAGGCCCTGCGGAAGATCGCGAACCGGCCCGAGGTGGATTACAACGAGATCCGAAAGCTGGAGAAAGCGGACCGCAAGCAGGTCAAGGCCGTCGCGCAGGACGAGGAGACAAGGTGATCGCATGACGGACTGGGCACGCTGCAACTTCGACGGCCGGCCGATGTCCCCGGGTGATGCCGAGCAGGTGCGCAACTTCCTGGCCACCCTGGACGCGCGCAAGGCCGACCGGGGCGTCCACTGGCGCGAGCTCGCGGACGCACGCGACGGGTACTGGCCGCCGCAGAGCAGCCAGGCCGCGGAGGGGCCGTACTGGCGGGAGTGGCACTGCCCGCCGCCCTTGACCCGGCAGCGGTGGCGCGTGGCCCCGGGCGGCGAGGAATGGCACGGCCCCGGCGAGGACGGGCTGCCGGTCCGGTGCATCTACGCAATCGAGCTGGCCCCGTGACTCAGGACGAGATCCACCTGGGATTGCGCTTTCGCAACATGGACGGGCGCTATACGGGCACGGTGAGCCGGGTATCCCGGAGCCGGAAAGGCCGCCTGCGAAGGTTCTGGGCCAGGTGGGACAATGACCCGTCTGGCGGGGAGGCTGAGCATATGCCCGAAGACGCGGAATACCTCACTGAGCTGGCCTGATGGGGCTCTACCAGATCTCCGGCGCTGCTGGTTCTCCGGCATGCGCCGCGCCTGGCTGGTTCTGCTCCGCGCCGAGTGCACCTGCGGGCACGTGACCCGGCCGTACCTGACCGCGGACGGCGCGGCTAACGCGCTGATCCTGCACCAGGCCCGGGCCGGGACGCGGGTGGCGTGATGGCCGCGGCCTGCACCTGCTTCCTCGGGAACCCTGATCATGATGACGGCTGCCGGTGCACGACGACGATCATGGACTGCGCCGTGCACGGGGGCAGCAGCCCGGTCGCCCTGGCCGAACGCGCTGCCGTTGAGGGTTACTATGCTGCGCCGGATGACGAACACGAGAGTTAGAATCGGCGCGTAACCACCCGCGGCCGTAGCGGAGCCGGGTCCTGTGAGATGAGGACCCGATGCCCGAGGAAGCGTCAGAACTCGATCGCCTGGTGCTCGGCCCGGATGCCGCGTACGGCGGCGCCGCGCCCAGCCCGCCCCGCCAGCAGCCGCGCCGCAAAGGCCCGGTGGAGCTGGCCACCGTCCGTGACCTGCGCGGCCTGCCCCCCTCGATGCGACAGGGCACGCTGGCCGCGACCGCGCTGAAGCTGGCCTGCGAGATCGACACCGCCGCGCTCACCGCACGGGACCTGGCCGGGCACGCCCGCGAGCTGCGCATGCACATGACCCAGCTGTTCGAGTCCGCGCCCGGCGGGGCCAAGGGCGACGCCACTGACGAGGTCCGGGAGCGGCGCGAAAAGAGGCTGGCCGCCGCCGGGGAATAGAATCAGCTGTCTCTCGCTGTATACTTGGCAGAGATGCCGAGGAACAGGAGACAGCGTATGGGCGCGACCGCGGGAGACGAGCGCGACTGGGAGGACGACTTCAATGCGATCCTCGCCGGCCTGAACGCCAGCACCGCCATCTGCCGGCACGGGGACCACGAGATCCACCAGACCCCGCGCGGCACCTGGGAAGACGACAAGGGCCTCGAGGTCTGCGCCAAGGCCCCGCCCGACCAGATCGGCCACGGCACCGTCCCGGATTACGTCACCCACGAGCCCCGCCCGGTGATCGCGTGACCCGGAACATGGTGCACATCCCCTCGCAAGCCTGCCCTGGCTGGCCGGTCACGCAGTTCCGGGACGAGTTCCGGTTCCTGGCCAACCCGTTCCCCCGCCCGGTCGTCTTCGAGGACATCGAGTACCCGAGCAACGAGCACGCCTTCCAGGCCGCCAAGACCTGGGACTTCGGCCTCCGGCGGCGGATCGCTGCACTGCCCGACTGGCGCGAGGCCAAGCGGACGGGCCGGGGCCTGGCCCGGCGGCCGGACTGGGAGCAGGCCAAGCGCGCCGTCATGCTCCAGCTCACCCTGGCCAAGTACCTCCAGCACGGGGACCTGGCCGCCGGGCTGACAGGCACCGGGGAGCGGCTGCTGATCGAGGGCAACACCTGGGGCGACGACGAATGGGGCGCCGTGCAGTACACCGGTCAGCCTCACCTGCCGGTCTGGCGGATCGGCGAGACCAACCACACCTGGCTGGCCGGCCACAACTGGCTCGGCTGGACCCTGATGGTGGTCCGCGACGTACTGGCCGGGACCGGGCCGGTGCCGCGATGAGCAGCTCGTTCAGTGGCGCCAGGGAGGGCACGTGAGCTGCCGCGGGCACATCCGGCACTGGTTCACCGTCTACGGCTCGCCTGGCCTGCGGACGCCGGTCTGCGTGCGCGGCTGCGGCACGCCGAATCCCCGGCCGCTGACCGAGGACGAATGGCGTGACCTGGCGCAGTACCGCCGGCTGGTCGGCCGCCTGGACGCGCAGACCGAGGCCGCAATCGCCGCCGAGCAGGAACGCCGCCGCACCGCCGCGCGCAAGATGCGGGACATCCTCACCGAGATCGCGGAGCAGCGGGCGTGATCACCTGGGAGCAGGTCAAGGACCTGGGCACGATCGGGCTGGCCCGCAGCGTGCGGTTCCTGCTCGGCTGGTACTGGACGCCGCAGCAGAAGGCCGTGCTGGACAAGGCAGAGGAGGTAGGCCGCGAGGCATACGTGTCGCACGCCAGGAGCCGCCGTGAGTAGGGCCAGGTCGCAGCTGTACCTCATCCTGAACGTGGCCGGCGTGCTGGTCGCGGTGGCTGCGCTGCTGCTAGGGCACTGGTGGTTCTGGCTGCTGATCGGCGCCGGGTTCGCTGCCATCGCGTGGGTCAACATCGCGCTCTCGCGTGACCGTAAGGCCAAGGACCAGGAGAAGGCGTCGTGAAGATCGGCCTGGACTACTGGAACGTGATCAGTCACTACCCGGTGTACTTCCAGGAGCTGGCCGCCGGAGCGCTCGAGCACGGCCACGAGGTGCACGTGATCAGCGCGATCGGCCGCAAGCGGGCTGGCACCATTGCCGCCGAGGTCGCGGGGCTGGACGTCCCGGTCACCGCCGTGCACGAGGTGATCTTCCGCCATCCGCGCGAGTCCCCCGCGCTGAAGACAGCCGAGTGCCTGCGGCTCGGCATCACCGTGTTCTACGATGACCGCGATGATGTCTGCCGCGCGATGACCGAGACCGGGCAGATCCTGGCGCTGCGCGTCACCCGGCCAGACCGGCGGCGGGACACCGAGATGGAGCGGGCATGAGCGAGACATCGGCCTGGGCCAAGGCCGTCTACGGCGGCGCCCTGGTCGGGTACGGCTGGCTGCTGCGGCATTTCCTGGGCTGGAACTGGTGGACGGCGTTCGCCGTCGCGCTGGCCGGCGCGGCCCTTACCGGCATCGCCATCGAGGCCGCCCGGGACACCTGGCCGCTGGACGTGCCATGGGACCTGATCGACCGGGTGGAGGAGCTGCAAGGACAGGGCTGGCGGACTGCCCGGATACACCCGTGGTGGCACTGCGACAGCAGCCCCCGCCCGCACGTGCACATGGTCAACCCGAAGGCTAGCAAGATCGCCCGGCAGCGGATCATCCGCGAGGACGCCCGGATCGCCCGCCTTCCCGGCTCATGATCATCTAGTCTCACGGAGTATCCTGAGCAAGCCGATAACGGGGATGTGCTCAGAAGCCCCTGCAGGGGGAGGCCGCGCTGGCGGACCGCGGAATAGCAAGTAGTCAGCTGCAGGCCCCGGTGCGTCTCTCCCCCCCAGGTCGCCCGGGGCCTGCTCTGTTCCCGCCGATGGCGTTACGATTGGCACTGCGCCCACCCCGAGGCCGCACGCGGAGCCGGGACATGTTCCCCCAGCCAGGAGGTCCCGGCTTCCGTCATGTCCGCGCTGACCGCCATCCCGGACGTCTGGCTGCCAGACGGCTCGGTCCTGCGCGGCGCCGACGCCCTGGCCGTGACGCACCCCGACCTCACCGACGTCCTCGGCGGGCACCAGCCGCGGTTCTGGACCGCCCCGCCGCGGCACCGGGGCAAGGCGGACGGCTGCCGGGCCTGCTCCGACCCGGCCTACGCGACCGGCTGCGGCGACTACACCTCCGCCGACATGCTCGGCTGGGCGCGGAACTTCGGCTACGACCTGGACAGCTGGCAGGACTGGTGGCTGGGC
>Ga0209811_10000826_pt1 | contig 11422 bp, 7 predicted proteins | sample Coa_R1_6_FD_187161 | JGI IMG/M metagenome (GOLD analysis project Ga0209811, IMG submission 187161) | Surface soil microbial communities from Centralia Pennsylvania, which are recovering from an underground coalmine fire. - Coalmine... | ecosystem: Environmental > Terrestrial > Soil >...
GCCTGGTCGATCCACGCATTCTCCCAGCCCGATCGCCCGGCCGGCCCCACGTTTGTGGGCGCACAGGCGTGCGCGACGTGCCACACCGAGATTCACGCGGATTGGAAAGGCGCCCGGCACAGCAAGATGATTCAGCCGGCGACGCCGGCGAGCGTCCTCGGCGACTTCTCGAAAGACAGCGTGACCCTCAAGGGAAAGCGCTACCGGCTGCGCGTCGCCAATGGCGAATACTTCATCTCCGAGTCGTACCTCACGGGCAAGGAACAGGAACACAAAGTCGAGCTCACGCTCGGCAGCCGGCGCATCCAGCATTACCTGACCACGATCGAGCATGGGTCGATCATCGTGCTGCCTCCAAGCTGGGACGTCCAGCGAGGCGAGTGGTTCGACAACATGGACATCGTCCGGCCGGACGAGAACGATCAGAAGCCGGTCCAGCAGTGGAACAAGAACTGCGTCGGGTGTCACGTCAGCCAGCAGGACAACAACTACCGGGCGGCGGACCGCACCTACAAGACGGAGTGGACCGATTTCGGCACGTCGTGCGAGCGGTGTCACGGCCCAGGGAGCGCTCACGTCCAGGCGTACGCGCGTGGCGCGAGCGGTCGCGCCGCTGGCGAGTACACGATCGTGAGGCCGACGCGCCTCGATCCCACGACGAGCAGCATGATTTGCGCGCAGTGTCACTCCCTGCGCGACATCGTCGCTCCTGGATACACGGCTGGCGCGAACTACTACGACTTCTTCCAGCCGGTGCTCGAGTACGGACCGCGCAAGGAACAGGATCCGACCTACTGGGCCGACGGCCGCCCGCGCCGTTTCTCGAACGATGCGTTGGGCCTCTGGCAGAGCGAGTGCTTTCTGCGCGGCGGCGCGACCTGCACGAGCTGCCATCGCGATCCGCACATCCCCAATATCGAGAAGAACGCACAGCTGGCGCCGGCGAACAATGCCCTGTGCACCGGTTGTCACCAGGAGCTCGGCGTCCAGCTGACCGCGCACACGCGGCACAAGGCCGACAGCGCCGGTAGTTCCTGCGTCGAATGTCACATGCCGAAGACCGTCGTCAGCATCAAGGCGACGATGCGCGATCACGCGATCGGCGTGCCGGCGCCGGAAAACACCGTCGCCTTCGGGATCCCCAACGCGTGCACCGAGTGCCATACCGACAAGCAGGCGGCGTGGGCGGTCAGCACGCTCGAACAATGGTGGCCGCGCGGCCGTCGCGCGAAACTGATCGCCCGCGCCGAAGCGTTCACCGCCGCGCGCGCGAACCGCCCCGAGGCGCTGGATCGCCTGAGGGCGATCGTGGCCGATGAACGTCAAGGCCCTCTCGTGCAGGCGAACGCGGCCGGTTACCTGGGGCGATACGCGGATCCGCGGGCGACGACCGCGCTTCTTGCCGCCGCCAAGGCGCCGCATCCAGCGATTCGGTCAGCGGCGATCTCGAGCCTCGGTCGGCAGCCGACCACCGAAACAGCTGAGCCGCGAAAGGCCATCCTCGCCGCGCTGAGCGATCCGCAGAGCGTCGTTCGGATGGCCGCGATCGTGTCGTTGATCAACAGCCGTGGCGAGCCGCTCGGCCCCGGCGACGCCGCGCGCTTCCGGTTCGTCGGCGCGGAGTTCGCCGCGCGCGCGCGTCTGCACGAAGACGATGCGGCGATTCAGCGCGATTTAGGGTTGGTGCAATTGCTCAGCGACAGATTCGATCCCGCTGCCGATGCGTTGCAAATCAGCATGGGGCTCGAGCCCGATCAACCTTCGGTGAGGTTTCTGCTGGCGCTCGCACGCCTCGGCCAACGGCGTGTCGACGAAGCGCGAGCGCTGCTGAAGCAAGTGCCGCCGGCGGATCCGTACTTCAAGCTTGCGCAGGAGCGGCTGAAGCAACTCGAGCCGCTGCGGCGGTGACCCTCAAGGGTGCAGGCGTCGCGGTTCTGCTGACGATGGCCCTGGCGTGTGGCCGCAGTCAACCGCAAACGCCGCTCACAGCCGGTCAGGCGCAAGGCGCCAACGTGCTGCTCGTCACCATCGATACGCTGCGTAGAGATCGCGTGGGAGCCTTCGGGGATCGCCGCGGCCTGACGCCGACGCTCGATCGGCTCGCCGCCGGCGGAATCCGCTACACACACGCGTTTTCGCACGTGCCGATGACGCTGCCGGCCCACACATCGATCCTGACTGGCCTGACGCCGCGCCATCACGGGGTGCGAAACAACACGACCTTCAGACTCGACGAGCGCGTTCCCACACTGGCAACGGCGCTCAAGGGTGCCGGGTACCGGACGGGCGCGTTCGTCGGCGCGTTCGTGCTCGACGGTCGTTTTGGACTCAGCCGCGGCTTCGACGAGTACAACGATCGTCTTGGTCACCCCGCCCGTCCAACGTTCCACATTGCCGAGCGTCGTGCCAGTGAGGTCGTCGCGGCGGCCGGCAGCTGGATTCTCGCTGAAGGCGCGGACACGCGCAGTACTTCCACCTCCACCCGGCGCCCGTGGTTTGCGTGGGTCCATCTGTTCGACCCGCACGCTCCTTACGACGCGCCGGCCGGAGCGCGCGCGGATCTCGCACCGTACGATGCGGAGGTCGCGTATACGGACGCGATGCTGGGCCAATTCCTCGACCGTTTGCGCGCCGCCGGCGCTCTCGACCGCACGCTCGTTGTGGTCACCGCCGACCACGGTGAATCGCTGGGCGAGCACGGCGAGACCACCCACGGCTTGTTTGCCTACAACGCCACGCTCGCGGTGCCGCTCATCGTCAACGGTCCGGGGCTCGCGCCAGGCGAGGTTGATGAACCAGTCGCACACGCCGATCTGATGCCGACGATTCTCGATCTGTTGGGCAGCCGGATTGCCGACAACCTGGACGGTCGGTCGCTGGTGCGCGCTCCGGCGCGCGACCGATCGATCTATTTCGAGGCCCTCGACGCCTCGCTGACTCGAGGCTGGGCGCCGCTCGTCGGCGTGATCCAGAACGGCTGGAAGTTCATCGACCTGCCGGACGCCGAGCTGTACGACCTCACGGCCGACCCTGGCGAGTTGCGCAATCGCGCCAGCAGCGATCCGCGCGCCGAAGCGCTGAAGGGCTCGTTGCGGCTTGCAGCCGGGTCAGAACGATCGGCGCCTGCGGCACCGCGGGACTCGGATGCGGCAGCACGTTTGCGGTCTCTCGGCTACACGGCTGGATCGGTGGCGCCACACAGGGCAACAACCGCGGCCGACGATCCGAAACGGCTGGTTGCCCTGAACGAACGGTTTACCGCCGCATTGACTGCGTTCGATCTCGGCCGATCCGAGGAGGCCCTGTCGGCGTTCCTCTCCATCCTTCAGACGCGGCCGGATTTCATCAGCGCCCGGACAAGCGCTGCCACGATTCTGCTGACGCGTGGACGGGGCTCGGAGGCCGTGCGTCTGCTGCGCGAAGCGCCAGCAGAGCAGGCCGATTCTGGCGAGCTGCTGGCGAAACTCGGCGCTGCATTGCGCGAGACGGGCGATCTCAAGGGCGCGGCGGCCGCGTTCGAGCGCGCCCAACAGGCCGACAACCAGAATCCAGAGTTGCTGAACGATCTCGCCGTCACCTATGCCGGCCTGGGACGGACCGCGGATGCTCGCAGACTGTTCAACGTGCTGCTGGAGCGCGCCCCGGCGAGTGCGACGACGTGGTTCAACCTCGGGTTGTTCGAACTGCAGAACCGCCGGCCGACCGACGCGGTGGTGGCATTTCGGCGAGCGGTCGAGATCGAGCCGTCGTACGGCGACGCCTGGTACGCGCTCGGTTCGGCGCTCGTGGGCACCGACCGCCGATTGGCGGCCGACGCGTGGCGCCACGCCGAGCCGCTCCTTCCGCACAACTACGATCTGCTGTTCAATCTCGGCATGCTGCTGGCCGACGGCGACGCTCCGGCCGATGCGATTCCGTATCTCCAGCGGTTCGTTCGGGAAGCTCCACGCCCCCGCTACGCTGACGACATCGTGCGCGTCCGTTCCGCACTTGCGCGGCTGGGTCGGTGAAACGCGCGGCCATCGTCGTGGTGTGGTCGTGCGGCGCCGTCGGCTGGCGGGCTGCTAACGCGGAGCGACGCCCAAGCCGCGGACGCGAGCGCCTGGGATCCTGACGCCGACCTTCACGTCGATGGGCTTCGACCCGTTGGGCACCAGGTACTCGATCATCATTTCTGTGGACAGGCGGTCCGCGAGACGGTCCAGGGCCGACTGGTACGATGCCGCCGTGTAAATCGACGTGAAGTCTCCGTGCGTCTGTTCCGCCAGCGACCGGACGGCGGTCACGGCCTGCGCCGCCGCCCCAGCTCCAGTGCCAGCGCGGTTCGCAATCACATGGACGACAGCGCCGCTGTCGATGATGGGGGCGAGCACCTCTTCCGACGTATCCGGCATCGCGTCCAGGGGCGCCGCCGACACGATGACGATTGCGGCGAAAAGCGGCTGAACGGCGCGGATCGTCTGACCGCCGAGTGCGGCGCCGCGCGTCAGCACGCTTTGGCCGTGCGGGTTGGCGATGGCGGCGTCGAGTTTTGGCCAGAGCGCGCTGCGATCGTCTTCGAACGTCGCGATCATGACCGGGGTGTCACCGAACGTGCCGACCGCGACCGGCCGATCGCCGATGCGATCGATGAACCGCTCGACCGCCTTGCGAATCGTGGCGACATCGTCGCGGGCGCCGGCGCTGGTATCAAAGAGAATCACGATTGGATAGTCGGCAGGCCGGACCGACAACACCTCGCGTGCCGCACCGGCTTCCTGGATGACGAAGTCGTCGGCGCCGATGTCGACGATTGGCCGGTTGCGCGGGTCGGTGACGACCGCGAGCGACACGCGGCTGGCGCCGGTCTGTGTCCCACCTTCGCGCGTCGCGCTTCGGTGGGCAAGCGAGGGAACAGATGGCTACAACCAGGAAGCGGTCGATGATTCTGATGCTTGCGATCGCGTCGCTCGCGCCGGCACGTCAGGCTGACGCTCAGGATCGACTGCCGCCAATCCCGGCAGAGAGGATGACCGCTGCGCAGCGCGCCGCCGTGGCGGATTTCACCGCGGCGCGCTCCGTCGACATCAGCGGCCCCTTCATCCCGCTCCTGCGCAGTCCGGAGCTGATGAATCGCGCGAGAGCCTTGGGCGATTACCTCCGCTACAAGAGCTCGCTGCCTCCGCGGCTGAGCGAGTTCGTCATCCTCCTCACCGCACGCCGGTGGACACAGCAGTACGAGTGGAACGCGCATCAGGCGGCTGCCCTTCAAGGCGGTTTACGGGCCGACATCGTCGCCGCCGTGGCGGAGGGGCGCCGTCCCGAGCGGCTGGCCGACGACGAGGACGCGGTCTACGCCTTATGGGACGAGCTGCAAACGCGCCAGAGCGTCAGCGACGCCACCTATGCGCGCGCGGTCGCGAAGCTCGGTGAACAAGGGGTGATCGACGCGCTGGGAATTACCGGGTACTACACCATGCTGGCGATGGTGCTGAACACGGCGCGGACGCCGTTGCCGGCGGGTGTCGCGCCGCCGTTGGCGGCGTTTCCCCGCTAGCGTCAACGGTTTATCACGAAGGGACGAAGGTGACGACGTGTCTTCGTGATAAGCCGTTACCGATCGAGCATGTCCCTGATGCGCCGCCGCAGCTCGCGCGGCGTGAACGGCTTCTGCAGCAGAGAGATCGGTTTGTCGAGCGGCGCGACGGTGAGCGTTTCCTCGGTGTAACCCGACATGATGATCACTGGCAGCGCAGGCCGACGCGTGGCCATCGCTGCCGCCAGCTCGATCCCGCTCTTGCCGGGCATGATGGCGTCGGTCAAGAGGAGATCGATTCGCCCTTTGTGCTGCTCGTCCACGCGCAGCGCCTCTTCAGCCGATGTGGCCAGCAGCAGCTCGTAGCCGTCGTGACGAAGCGCCGAGGCGACGAGATTGCGGACGGAATCCTCGTCTTCGACAATCAGCAGCGTCTCGTGCCCTTTGCGCACCGTGGCCGCCTCGGGCGGCGGCGCGCTGTCAGAAGGCGTGGCCGCCGGCCGGTCGGCGGCTGGCGGGAAGTAGAGACGGAAGGTCGTTCCCCGATCCACTTCGCTGTCGACGAAGATGAAGCCGCCGATCTGTTTCAGCGTGCCGTAGACCATCGACAAGCCGAGTCCGGTGCCTTTGCCGATCTCTTTGGTGGTGAAGAACGGCTCGAACACGCGCGCCTGTGTTTCCCGTGTCATGCCGTGCCCGGTGTCGGCGACGCGGAGCGCAAGGTACTTCCCGGGAGCCATCGGCACGTGTCTGCGCGCGAACGTATCGTCGACGTCGTCGACCGAAGTCGTGAGCGTCAGCCGGCCGCCCGACGGCATCGCATCGCGCGCGTTGACCGCGAGATTGATGATCGCCTGCTCGACCTGTCCGGGATCTCCAAGCACGTCGGGGAGCGTCGTCGCCAGCTTCGTGTCGACGTGAACATCGTGGCCGAGCAGGCGAGTGAGCAGACGGGCGATGTTCACGACCGTGTCATTGAGGTTGAAGAGACGCGGTTCGAGAAGCTGCTTCCTGCTGAATGCCAGCAGCTGACGCGTGACGGAACCGGCCCGCTCCGCCCCCTTGCGGATCTCCTCGACGTCGGCCCGCGCCGCATGGCCTGGCGGCACTTCGCCGAGCGCGAGCTCGGCGTATCCGGCGATCGCGGTCAGCGCGTTGTTGAGATCGTGCGCGATCCCGCCGGCCAGCCGGCCGATCGCCTCCATTTTCTGCGACTGCCGCAGCTGATCCTCCAACTGCCGCCGATCGGTGACGTCCTGCACAGTGCCGACCATTCGCGCCGCCCGGCCTGAGGCGTCGCGCAGGACATCGGCTTTCTCCTGCACCCATCGCACGGTTCCGTCGGCGCGGACGATGCGATGTTCCACGTCGTACGGGGCGTCGCTGGCGGTCGCCGCGTCAGAGGCGCGGCGCACACCCTCGCGATCTTCTTCGTGCACGAATCCGAAGAAGGCTTCAGACGTCCCCGGGAACTGGCCGAGTGGCACGCCGAAGATGCGGTGGGTCTCGGCCGACCAGCCCAGCGCGTCCGTGCCGTCGAGGTCGGCGACCCAGCTGCCGATGTGCGCGACTTCCTGCGCCTTCTCGAGAAACGCGCGATGCTGTTCAATCGCTTCCGCCGCGCGCACCGATTCGCCGATGTCGCGGAAACTGGCGAAGCGGCCAACGATTTTCGAGTTGACGCGGTGCGGTGCGGTGTAGCGCTGGTAGATCCGCCCGTCCTTGAAACGCAGGACATCGACCACTTCGGTCGATGGATTGCTCCAAATCGCGCGCGAGCTGAGGAGCACCGCCTCGAGATCGACGAGTTGCGGACTCAACGTTTCGATGAGGCCGTCGACGCCGCCGCGCTCCACATCGTCGGCGGTCAAGCCGAACATCTTCAGGTACTGCTTGTTGTGGAGGATGACGCGCCGGTTGAGATCGACGACCACGATGCCGTCGTGCGTGGCTTCAAGCGTGGCTTCGAGCAAAGCAATCGTTTCTTCGAGCGTCGGACGATCGGCCAAAGGTCTCCTTCGATCAGTATGACATCTATCGTCTCCAGGCATCGACCAGCCGCAGGTAGTTTGCACAGATGTGCGCAGCCGCTTCGGCGGCGGTGCTCGAACCGGCAAGGAACGCCGTCGAGGGCTCCCAGAACACCGAGCGGCCGATCGCGAAGCCGACGGCCGTAGCGCTTTCATACGCGGCGGCGAACCAGCGCTCGATCGTCGCGATGTCGGCGGCTTTGCCGAGAATGATCTGTCTGCACTGCGGCTGCGCCGCGATCGCGCGATCGATCGTGCGCGCGCCGTCGGCCGCGGGTGTGCCTTCGATTTTCCAGAACTGCGGGGTCAGCCCGCGGCGGTACGACTCGCCGATGAAGTCGGCCAGCATCGCCGGACGGCCCGCGGCGTCGAACGTGTCCTCGGGCTCCTGCCGCCGCGGCACGAGGACTTCGACGACCAACTGGGTGCCGGCGCGACGGCACCATGCCTGGAGCATGTCCAGCTTGTGCCACTGGCCGTCGCGGATTTCGTCGGCGTCGTCAGGTCGAAAGCGAACCAGGACCTTGACGAACGCGCCGATCAGCGCGCGATCGAAAGGCTCGGTCGCCCATGCGAGCGGAAACGCTCCGGCCTTCTCCGCGGGAGTCCCGGCGACCACACCGTCACGCCGGGCCTCGGCGATCACGTCGGAGGAGTACTGCGCGTCCAGCAGCAGCGCACCGAACTCGCGCACGCGCGGCGAGCGCTCGCGCGCGAGCCGGAAGCCGTCGGCGGCGAGCCGTTTGACCTCCGGAATCCGCGTCCTCGGAATCGATCTCGCATCGCACCATTCTTCCCACTGCCATCGGTGGTCGGCAGCGAGCATGTAGACGCAGTCGGAGCTCAGCATTAGAGGCCCAGCCGGTGAAGATACTCGCGGTTGCGAGCGGCGCTGAGCGCCGGCGTCCCGAGGCCCGGCAGGACGTCCTGTTCGACGACGATCCAGCCACGGTAGTCCAGCGCTTCGAGCGCGTCGCAGACGCGGCGGAATGGCACGGCGCCGCGCCCGAGTTCGCAGAAGATTCCGTTGCGAACCGCCGTGTGATAGTCCCACGCTTCGGTCCGCGCGCGCTCTGCCAGCGACGGTTCGCAGTCCTTCACGTGCACGTGCCAGATCCGGTCCGCGTACCGCGCGATGGCGCCGACCGGTTCACCACCGCCATACGTCAGGTGCCCGGTATCCAGACACAATCCAAGTACGGACGACGAGGTCCGGGACATCAGCGCGTCGATTTCGGCCGGCGTCTCGACGTAGCCGGCGCAATGATGATGGAACGCCGTACGCACACCCGTCCGGTCGCGTACCGCCGCCGCAATCTGTTCCGCGCGGCGAGCGAACGCGTCCCATTCGGTTGCGCTGAGGCCGTCCTCGGGCCGAATCCTGCCAGCGCGCGCAGTGCGGTTCGGCACGGTCGCGTTGTCGTCGGACAGCACCAGCACCGGGGCGTCGAGGGATGGCGCAGCATCGGCCAGCAGGTTCGCGGTCCGCACCGCCCGCTCGAGCCCTTCGTCAATCGCGTCCGCGCGCGACAACGCGACCGGAACGAACGCTCCGACAAGGGCGAGACCGCGCCTGGCCATTTCTGCCGCCAGCGCGCGAGGTTCGGTTGGAAGAAACCCCCAGTCGCCCAGCTCAGTGCCGGCGTAGCCGGCCGCCGCGATTTCGTCGAGCACCTGCGCCGCAGGAGCGGTTGTCGCCGTCGTTTCGAACTCGAGCACGCCCCACGAACAGGGTGCATTTGCGACCCGGATCACAGAAAGTCGCGCTCCTTCTGGCGTGCGACGTCGTACGCCTCCCGCGCCGCCAGCACATCGCGGCGGCTCGACACCTCGGCGACCGGGACGTCCCACCACGAGTCGTAGCCCGGCACTCGAGCCTCGCGCTCGACGGGGACGACGATGACGGATGGTCGTTGCTCTGTGCGGGCCTCGGCGAGCGCGTCGCGGACCGATTCCAGCGTCTCGGCGCGCCAGACTCGCGCGCCCAGCGACTCGGCGTTGGCGGCAAGGTCCACGGGAAGAGCGTCGCCGTCGAGATCGCCGGTCGCCGCGTTGCGGTAGCGGTACTGTGTTCCGAAGCCGCCGCTGCCGACAGCTTCCGAAAGGCCGCCGATGCTCGCGAACCCGCGATTGTCGAGCAGCACGATGGTCATCGCGAGCCGTTCCTGGACTGCCGTGACGATCTCCTGCGCCATCATCAGGTACGACCCGTCGCCGACCAGGACGCACACACGGCGTTCGGGCGCCGCCATCTTGACGCCGAGTCCGCCGGCGATTTCGTAGCCCATGCACGAGTAGCCGTACTCGAGGTGATAGCCCTTCGGATCGCGGGCCCGCCACAGCTTGTGGAGATCGCCCGGAAGACTTCCAGCGGCGCAGACGATGACGTCCGTCGGGCCGAGCGCGTCCTGGAGCACGCCGATAATCTGGGCCTGCGTCACCCGCCTTCGCCCCTCTGGGGCTTCGGCGGGCAAGCCGGCGGCACAGACGCGCCCGACTTCCGCCTGCCAATCCGACTGCGCGACGCTGACCGCGGCCTCGTACTCGCCGCCGACGCGGTAGCCGGCGAGCATCGGCAGCAGCTCCTCGAGTACGGCCCTCGCGTCGCCCACCAGCGGCACCGCGGCGTGCTTTCCGGCGTCGAGCTCCGCGACGTTGATGGTGATGAACCGCACGCGCTCGTGCTGAAACGCGGTTTTCGACGCGGTGGTGAAGTCGCTGAGCCGAGATCCGATGACGATCACCAGGTCGGCATCGCGGGCCAGGCGATTGGCGGCACGCGTGCCGGTGGCGCCGATCCCGCCGAGCGCCAGCGGGTGCGGTTCGGGCAGCGCCCCTTTGCCCGCCTGCGTCTCGCCGACTGCGATGCCCGTCGCCGCGGCGAACCGCCGCAGCGCGTCGGTCGCTTCGCTGTAGATCACGCCGCCGCCGGCGACGAGTATCGGTCGCGCGCTGCTCCGAATCAGGCGCGCCGCCTCCTGCATGCGGTCGCGATCGGCCCGCGCCCGCGGAACGGTCCAGATCCGCGGCTCGAAGAGCTCGGCGGGGTAGTCGAACGCCTCCGCCTGCACGTCCTGCGGCAGGGCGAGCGTCACCGCACCGGTTTCGGCGGGGGACGTCAGGACGCGCATCGCCTCGGGCAGCGCGGTCACGATCTGCTCGGGCCGATTGATCCGATCCCAGTAGCGCGACACCGGCTTGAAGCAGTCGTTGACGGACACGTCCTGCGACTGACTCGACTCGAGTTGCTGCAGCACCGGAGCCGGACGCCGGCCCGCAAAGATGTCGCCCGGCAGCAGCAGCACCGGCACGCGATTGATCGTCGCGCCCGCGGCCCCCGTCAGCATGTTCGTCGCCCCGGGCCCGATCGAGCTCGTGCACGCGAGCGTGCTCAACCGGTTTCGCATCTTGGCAAAGGCGGCCGCGGTGTGCACCATCGCCTGTTCGTTCCGCGCGAGGTAATAAGGCATCGACGTCCGGAACGCCTGGAGCGCTTCGCCGATGCCGGCGACGTTGCCGTGACCGAAAATGCCGAATACGCCCGCAATGAGCGGCTGCTCCCGTCCGTCGCGTGACGTGCGCTGCTGCGACAGAAACCGCACCACCGCCTGCGCCATCGTCAGGCGGACTCGAGATGGCGTGGTCATATCGCCTCCTCCCCTCGCGCGCTGACGAACGCGGTGACTTCGTCGAGCGTCGGCATGAAATTCGCGCAGCCGTGGCGGGTGACGACGATCGCGCCGGTCGCGTTGCCCATGCGCGCCGCGCGCTCGAGCGGCCAGCCCTGCAGGTATCCGTAGAGGAAACCGCTGGCAAACGCATCGCCTGCCCCGAGCACGTTCAGCACCTCGATGCGGAATGGGGCGACATTGGCTGG